>Ga0111538_10007970_pt1 | contig 14233 bp, 11 predicted proteins | sample SoiMethybrSBSTD1_FD_79669 | JGI IMG/M metagenome (GOLD analysis project Ga0111538, IMG submission 79669) | Bulk soil microbial communities from a Populus tree surrounding site in Tennessee, USA - Soil MetaG P. TD hybrid SBSTD1 (version 2)... | ecosystem: Environmental > Terrestrial > Soil >... | reverse complement strand
GCCGTTAGCGTTATTCAGCAAGGTGGATTATGGTGTAGCTCCTAACCCGCAGACGCATCATACCAAGATCGTTGGCAGTAATACGCTAGTCTGCCCAAAATTATAATCGATATGGACAAGTTAATAGACATCGTGAATGATATTCCCCCCTACATAATTGTAATTTATATTGCTATTTTTCTCACGTTAGAACATTTTTGGCCGCATGCCAAAAATAGAAAAAAGAGAGTTGAGCACTTATTGAACAATTCTGGCTTATTAATAATAGCGACAGTGGCCAATTTTTTTATTTCGCTGGTCTTGATCAATTGGGTTCAGTATGTTGACAGATATAATATTGGATTAATGAATATTCTCAGTTTTTCAGCCGCAGTAAAAGCGTTTGCAGGTGTGATTGTACTTGACTTCACAAGTTATTTTGTACATCGTATAATACATAAATCGAAACTCCTTTGGCGATTTCATAGAGTTCATCACAGTGAGATTGAAATGGATAGCTCAACCTCCTTCAAATTTCACCCGCTAGAAGCAATTATTGTTTTTCCGGCATTATTAGCTGAGATTGGCCTTATGGGTATTAGCCTACCCGCGATTGTGCTATATAACGTAATAATATTGCCTGTTTTTTTCATCCTGCATTCCAACCTTAATTACCCAAAATGGGTTGAAACAATTTTTAGTCCGGTATTTGCAACGCCAGCGTTTCATCGCGTGCACCATTCTGATGAGCAGAAATATACTGATTCTAATTATGGAGATATATTTTCTCTTTGGGATAGAATATTTGGCACATTTCAAAAAGTTGATGCTCAGGAGATCCGATACGGTTTAAAAGAATTTAGTGACAAAAAAACTCAATCATTCTGGTACATGATAATTACTCCATTTAGGAAATAAAAGTACGGCAGCAAACAAAAACAGGTATGTACCATTTGCGGGGTACAGTGTTTAAATTAGTAGTTTAGCCTTACCGTTGCTAATGCAAGTTAAAGTTTACAAGGGTGCAGGAAACTGTGTTAGAATGCTGAGAACTTATTCGAGGTGATGGTGATAGGATTTGGCTACAAGACTGACTCAATGATAGGAACGAGTCTCCCTTACGCGCGAGCCAATGCAGGTCCGAAGGACTCCTTCGGAGAAGACTTTGCGCCAGGCAAGGGTATTGCTTTTTTAATCACGTCACTCTTTAGAGAAACCATGACATAACATATGCAATTCCCTTAGCTAAATAGACACCTACAAAGGCTGCCAACAATAAATATCCTATCAGATTGATTAACAAATTCAAATAGAACTTACCACCTGAATACTTAGACTTAGCATGAACGTAAGTCGATTGACCGGCCGTTAAAATTAATACTAGGAAAAACGAAATCATTACAGGTAAAACTAGCTCCTCAAATAGACTTTCGGTCGGTGATCGCGTAACAAGTTCATGCGGTAGTCCGGCGAGGCTTAGTTTTATTTTAAATCTAGGATACTTATCCTCATCAATGTTCACGATCATTGCGGTGAAAGAAATTGACGCTCGTGGCTCCAAAGCGCCCACCTTTATGATTAGACCATTTGATTTGGCTTGAGGTAGGAGTGCTGCTATTAAACCTTCTGGCTGTTTTGTCCAATCCATTACTTTAATTGCTGAGGAAAATGGGGCATCGATGAAAAGTGTCCAGGTTGAATCCTGCCTACCTATGGTGGTTCGACCATAATTGGAAACCTTAATAGCATACAAGTTTGCTGATTTAACTTGGATCCTAGACAAGTGATTGATCTCTAAGGGAAGGGATTTATTCCAGCTGCTTTCTGATGGATAGACTGACGTTTCTTTTTCAATCCAAACAACGAGGTTAATCTCATTTTTTGCAGTGATCGACAAAAGGATTGTCCATATAATTGTTCCAGCCGTAACAATATAGCCAATGAGCTTTGCTGCCCACTCAACAGTTGTTAAATCTATATTCTGTTTTAGCTTTCGGATGAAAGACATATTCATACCTACTTTAAGGGAGCCGTGATGATATCAATTATCCCAGCTGCATCGTTATCCCATAGAAATCAAGACGAACGAAAATCTTATCCTGCGGCTGGAAAATATGCTAAGTTGCAGCAAAATGTTTTGGAGGTAATGTTATTATAAAATAAAGGGAAGTCAGTCGAATCGACTAAGGCCCCAAGTCTCTCATCCTATGCCATCACGCAAGACTTGAACCACCCCAAGGTTGATTTTTCTTTTTTGGGCAGCCTGGGGTGGCATTAGTCAATAAAATTATTTTGACCTCTTTTTAGCTGCTTTCGGATTTTTGGGCCCTGACTGCGGAGGCGGAACAAACCCTTCATCCGGTTGCGCTTTAGTGCCTTTCTGGTCCTGCAATTTATATTTTGGAGGCGGCGGAATTTCTCCTTCCAAACCAATGCCCATTATTGCCGAATCTGCCACGTTGGGAGGCGGCGGAAAAAATGCATTTTTATCCAAGCTAGCGCCAGCCTCATTTGCAGTAGGTGGGGGTTGCACAACATCTGAAGATGCATCTAGATTTTTTTCATCCTGTTGGCGTGGCGGTGGCGGTGGTTCTGTGGTTTCAAAAGAAGTTGAATAAGTAGCGCTTGCTCCATGGCCAGGAAAATTACCTTGAATAGCTTTTAGCCCTTCGATGGTATTTGATTCATATATTATTTTATAATACGCCATAAATGATCCTATTGAGGTGAATTTCAAAAACTAGGCCATGTAAACGGCCGTTATTGTATTTGAAGTAATTTCGACATTAACACTACGGCCACTTGCAACTGCTGCGGTTAAAATAGAAATCACGTTCGTTACGCCATCCGTAGATGTGGGCGTAATACTTAGCCACCCGGGCAATTCAGGAATACCGTTCATAATTGCATGACAATTTTTAGAGGATGCATACGCGGAAACATATTTTACAGTTTTACCATTGTACCACATAATAATCAAGTTTAAAAGTTAGAAATTGATTGAGAAATAGATTGAGAAATAGAAGTAGTTAGGACATATATACACCACTTACTTCACCAGTTGCTTCAAAAAGTATATTAACATTTTTGTTGTAGGCTAGGGCCGTTTTTAGAATTATTAAAATATTTGTCACTCCATCCGAAGAGGTGGGTTTAATTCTCCGCCAGCCATCGAAACCTTCGATTATGGTATGTGCCCACGTCGTGTTATCATCACTACTTACATATTTTACTTTTTTGCCAGAAACCCAGCCACCTACTCCCAGTGCCTTAAAGGTCATAATTGCTGCGGGGGCGGAGACTTCCGAAATTTGTAAATTTGAATTACTGCCGTCCCACCATTTACTATCTGGGCTGCTGCTATCATTAAATTGGGTATTTCCAGGTGCACCAAATAAATCATTTGCATCTCCAGAATTTGCATTATGTTCGAGGTCAAATCCATTGTCAGCCTGCTCTAATGAACATTCGTAGTGTTGCGCTGCTGTCATTTGTTCATTACTATTACTTCCGGTCTCATCGACATGCCATATTGCAAGTCCGGAATCCGGAAGAAAAATATCGCGCCCTGCTTTCTGCCTATTTTCAATAATGAAATATTCTGTCGCGCTTTTTGCATGAATATAAAAGTCGTTATTTGCTGCATTCAGGCTGGCAGTAATACCAGGACTTATAGTTGTTAAGCTCGTGCTCCAGCCTGCTTCATTCTTTAAATAGGCTCCGACTTGTACCGGGTTTAGATCATTTCCGCCATAACACATGAGACAGAAATTTCCAATCCCGCTGGATCCAATACTATCACTAGCATAATCATACAGGTCTGGGAAACTGCAAATCATGTGGCCATTCTCATGACAAAAGGTGCGCAGGGCAAGGCTGCTGCCCATATTAGTTATCTGATAATCGGAAAAGCTTTTGCCCCCACCCGCATCGAATGGACTCGCCAGGGCCCACTGATGAGGCCAAAGTCCTTCGTTCCAGTTATTAACCCTTTCGCCGGCATAAAACACATTCAACGCATAAATAGAGCTACTACCATCGGCCGTTAGCTGATTAAAATCGAAACCCTGTGCTTTGAAGTGATTCAATGCTTCAACGATGAGCTCGCGCGTCCTCGTGCCAAAAGCAACAGCCGGATCTGTGTAATAGGACCGATTCTGTGCTGCCGTGTAATATTGGGTCACAACGTTGGTGTAAGTTAGCTTCCCTCTTGAATTGTCGAAAAAATAGTCCTTAACGGAACCATTGTTTCCGAATCCTGAATACCCTGTTGTGTTGCAAAAATCAATCACTTCCTGCCTGGTGATGGATTGTGGTACATCAGGAAATTCAATAAGTATGCAAAGCCCTACATAATTTCCAACAGTTGGAGCCAACATCGGCCCTGGCCTGATGCCTGCTACTATGTTTTTTATTTGCAAGGCTTTTTTTTCCGCTCGGCGTTTTTTCCATCGGGGCTCAACAGTTCGAACCAAATTAGAAGTATTGGCTATGGCCCTGGCTGCACTTGCAGAAACATGAACGTGTTTTTTAAGGTTGAGCGACCCTGGATCGGCCTGACCCACAATAGCCTTTTTGACGGGCAACAGACTCTTGTTGTCGTTGGAAGTTTCAGCATAGGTATAAAAACCCGACTGCGGATCTTTGACAACAGTATATCCATCAGCTGTTTCAAAGTGTGCAAAAAATTGATTACCGCTACCTACTACCTCGAAGGTGCTGCCATCCGGATTGGTAAATGTAAATCGCTGTTTAACAAATGGAGTTGGCATTTGATCGTAGTTTAAAATGTTAGAAAATAATTGTAAACCGTAGCGCTTGTTAAAGCGTATGTAAAATTAAATTAAACCGCTGCGAAAAACACTCCCAGAATATGGGTAAAAATTTGAACAAGACTTATGAACACCATGGTAGATCAGGCGTAAGGGGTCGGTCGATGCTCTCGGAAGCATAGTCACCCCGTTGAGTAGAATACAAACGAAAGTTGGATCAACGCTTAGATGACCTCTCCACAATAATCCTGCAGAAGCCGAAATAGTAGAATCCGGAAGATTATGTTTGCAGTATTGCGGAAAATTATGAGAGAATATATACAAGTCTCCTTTACGCGTGAGCCAATGCGTTAGACATCAAGTCGGCTTTTTAAAAAATCAAATAGAAAACCTAAACACCACCGGTACATGATCGGAAATCATTAATGCGTCTTTAATTGAAGCAAAATTCAGATAGAAATGAATAATATCTGCTTTAATCAATTTGACTTTTCTTCCATCAAAAAAAACATTGTCGTATTCTGAAGCCAGGCAATCATCATTTATGCATGCTTGGCGTAAGGAAGTTTTCTGTAGTTCTAAGGCGGGCTTAAATCCCATCGATTTCAATGGATTAAAAACCGTATGGGATTGCGGTAAATTAAAATCACCACAAAAAATGATATTCTTGTCAGGATGGTCTTTAGGGATGAACTTAAAATATTTCACTTCAGTTTCCGGGTGCATTGATTTCGTTATCGCATGAAAGTTGCAAAGTGTAACGATTTTTCCATCGGCCTTGATCGTAATGAAAAAAGGTTCTCGTTCGATTTCATCGCCGTATTTAATGTCCAACCACGCTTTGCCTATTGACTGAATTCTGCTCGTTTTCCAGATGAATGCTATCGCTCCTTTTTATTACTTCCTGAAGTAGGATCACTTATAACATATTCCCAGTTAGCCCCCATTCGATTCAATTGATCGCTTAATCTTGCTACCGCCTGCGCTCCGCCATCACCTGCTACTACTTCCTGAATTGCGATGATATCGTATTCTTTAATTGTCGTTGCAATGAATTTTATTTCAGTTGGGTCTTTTGTCTTTCCGAAGTCTTTTAGATTCCAGGAACAAAGTGATATTTCCGCAGATGACTGGTAGAATGAGAATGAGAATAGAATTATGACTTTCCAAAAAACCCTGTTCCTCATAAATAACCGTTGATTGACAGTGAATACCAATTCATTAAAAATTAATTTCTTAGCGGTGTAGGTATGCACTCGGGTGTCATTAAACCTTATGAAAAGTTGAGTCGCAAAATCGGGCATTAGAAGTTATTTTGTTTTGCAAAGGCCGCACTTACCCAGGTTGACAGAACAATGCCGACATGCAGAACAATTTTTGCACGCAATACATGGAGTCTTTCCCGTACAGGTAGCTACAAGATAATTCTCGATCGATAATCCTTTCTCAATTGAAGGCGGGCTTTTTTCAAAGGATGCCATCTCAACAATTTGAAACAAGACGAGGAATATTATTATCTTCATAGCGTTATTTTGGCTAAAGCTACAAAAGTCGGTTACCCTCTTGTTTGATCTTTCGGAAGGAAAATTACATGACCATGGTTGTACGGTGATAGATATCATTCACGACCTAAAGGCGAAGGCAAAAACATAGACTGAAATAACGATAGGCACAAATCTCGCCATCGCGCGTCTCAATGCTGATCCGAAGAACACCCTTTTGAGAAGACCTGCGTCAGTTCGAGTACGTTGAATTTTCAGATGAACGTGGTCATCATTTAAGTTGAGTTAAGTGTAATAAGTTTTTATATTGAGTGGATTTATTTCAAATCGATTTACTATGGAAAATTCCAATTATTCAAAACTACAAATGACGGCGCTTGTCGGCCTCCGCCTATTAATAGGCTGGCACTTTCTCTATGAAGGCGTTGTAAAATTACTCAACCCTAACTGGTCGTCCATGGGTTACCTGATGGGTTCCCAAGGCTTTCTAAAAGGCCTGTTTCAGGGAATAGGCACAAGTCCGACGATCGTTGGTATTGCAGATTTCGTTACAATTTGGGCCATGATCGCTATTGGGGTGACGCTCATCTTTGGTTTCCTTCTCAAGCCAGCAGCTTTCGCAGGAATGTTTCTTCTTGCACTTTTCTACCTTGCCTATCCGCCTTTTCCGGGAATAGAATCAAGTGCACCGACTGAAGGAAGTTATATCATTGTCAACAAAAACCTCATTGAGCTATTTGCATTGATGGTGGTGATGGCGTTTCCCACAGCAAAGTCCTATGGCATTGAAAGATTCTTTGTCAAATCAACCAGCGTACCAGCTACAACCTGAAAACATTTACAGCTATGAGCGAACAACAAGATAAAAAGGGATTCTCCCGTCGTGATTTGCTAAAAGGCCTTGTGGGCATACCCATCGTTGGTGGCCTGTTTACAGCAGCCTATGCAAAGTATACTTCTGATGCGAAAGTGAAGAGTACCATTCTCTCCGGACTTGACATCAAAGCGGTTGCACCACCGTCTTCCGGCCCAATGTCGGGCAATGCCATTCGTTTGGGTGTGATTGGCTTTGGTATTCGCGGCAAGCAACTGATGCGGGCTTTAGGATTTGCCGACAAAAAATGGAAGGAAGAAATGATAGAGGCCACAAAGAAAAATCCGAATGATACACGGCTGAAAGATTTCATGGGGCAGGAAAATTTGAATGTTCAGATCCGCGGTGTGTGTGATGTGTTCGATACTTATGGTGAAATGGCCGTTGAAACCGGAACTGTAGATGGGAATAAGCCAACACGTTATCGTACCTACGAAGAACTTATTGCTTCACCCGATATTGATGCCATTGTCATCGCCGCGCCTGATCATTGGCATGCGCCGATGGCCATTGCTGCTGCACGAGCAGGAAAACATGTGTATGTAGAGAAACCTATGACACATAATATTTCCGAGACGTATGAACTGTATAACACCATCCATGAAAGCGGCATTGTATTCCAGGTAGGACACCAGCACCGTCAAACGCAAAGTTTTCTCACGGCGATTGATGCACTTAACAAAGGGTCATTAGGTCATATCAGTTTGATTCAGACGAATACAAATCGTAATGATGATAATGGTGCGTGGCAATATGAAATTCATGAAGCGGCTAATCCCAAGACAGTAGATTGGAATCAATTCCTCGGTAATGCGCCGAAGATACCTTACAATGGCGAACACTTCTTCCGCTGGAGGAAATGGTGGGAGTATGGTACAGGACTTTCCGGCGATTTATTAACACACGACTTTGACCGCATTAACTGTTTGCTGAAAATGGGAATTCCCAAGACTATTGTTGCTTCCGGTGGAGTATACACACACAATGATGGGAGGGATGTGCCCGATGTATTCCAGGTGGTGATGGAGTATCCTGAATTTAAGATGACCACGAGCCAGGAGCAGGGAAAGGAAAAAGGAATGACCTTTATGTATAGTGCCACACTCGGCAACCAGTACAACCGTGGTACCATTCTCATGGGTCACGATGCTACGATGGAACTTGGCAACAGTATGATTATCTATGCTGATCCGCGTTCTACCCGCTACGCAGATTGGCTGAAAGATGGAACGGCAACTGCAGATGTTCCACTGTATAGCTACGATCCTCGCGCAAAAGGACTTGATGGTGTCACCTCTGCCACTGCGAAATACTTTGCAGATAAAGGACTCTTGTTTACCTACCGCGATGGAAAGCGCGTTGACTCTACACACCTTCACATGCGCGAGTGGTTAAGCTGCATACGCAATGGAGGCAAGCCAAGCTGTGGCATTGAAGAAGGATTCCAGGAAGCCATTGCTGCACACATGGGAACTCTTTCACTAAAAACCGGCCGCCGCGTAGAGTGGGATGCAACTGCCAGGAAGATTGTTGGTTTTGAAAACGCTGCGATTGATAATATCCTGGTGAGCACCGGAAAGATTTCGGTTTGATTGCTATCGTTTACAGATCGGATGACAGACCACAGTACGTGAATATTGTGGTCTGTATATTCGCCCCATTATAGTGCAAGTCTTCTCGGAAGGTCCGAAGGACTCTGTTGGAGAGTCCTTCGGACTGATTTTATCCTAACATGCTCGCTATCGAATCTACGAACAGCATAGTCACACCGTTGGATAAACCACAAACTAAAAGTAAATACAAAAGGTAACCGTGCAATGATGTCAACTACCTGGGAATAAACCCTCCATCATTCGATGTGGAGGGGACTTCGAGGTCAGCGCGGTGATAAAATGCCCCTTTGCCGGCCTGTATCCACTCCAAAAAAAGACGCAATTGCTGTGGAGAGAGATCCCGGCTCACGGGCATATACGTGGAATTTTCCCAGTTGTCAATGCTCATGAGTTGATAAATGTGATCCTGATTGTTTCTAAATAGCTCCTCTTCAAACGGAACGAGTCTGGACATAAACGGATATAAGAGGTCATAACGGTCAAATACTTCTTTTTTCAAGACCTCAAATGTGACTTTTTCTCGCCCTGATTTATGGAGGTTCAGATACTTACTATAATCCTGGTGTGGCAGTATGCGTACTCCAACATAACTGTTAAAATAGGTGTTGACGTAATACCAAAGCCAATCACCGTATAACCTCTTAAGCTCCTCGACAATGGGCGCGTCGATATTGGCATAGAACAGGTACAGTCCATTGAACTCATTTTCAGTCGGAAACGAAACGACGTCGCCATTTTTATAATGAAGAATACGATGGTTCGACGCGTCAATTTCCAGATTCCATGGTTTTACCTCGCATTGTAATATCGTTATTGGAATCGGCTCATGGCATTCGAAACCTCTTTTATAAACGTTGATTTTACAATGTTCCTTCTGACCAGTGTACGATCGGTATCCATGGGCGGGATCATCATGCATACTGGCATACAAACTACCATGATCGATTGCAATCATGTATTCCGATTCCAACATGACATAATCATCTTTAGTATTTCCAATCAGGTTTTTTTTACCTTCAGAATCATATAGGTAAAGTGCAATCCGCTCATTCCGGAAAGCATCCTTGTATTCAATTGGTTCAAATATCTTATCGTTGTAGAATATTACTTTTCCTGATGTTTCCAGATAATGCTTCCTGCTGAAGTCTTTTGGGTTAAGTGGAACTGTCCCCAATACTTTTTCGGATTCATAGAGCTTACAAATCAGCATTCCAATATCCATCGTTTGATAGCTACTCTTGTCCCCCGGAATTGGTACTTGATTTGGCGGGCTGTGATTTTCAGGGATGTTGTTGATCAGGTCAAGCATCAGATATTGCTGATCGTAATCGACATGTGCGACTACTGGACTTAGAAAGAAATCTTTAACCCTCGTGTCGCCGTTCTTCTTGTTGCATTTCTTCAGGTAGTTAATTCCCGCATTAAGTTGCCGGCCCATTGAGATGGATTTCAAATCATCCTTGTACCAAGGCGTAATGGCAACAATTACGGTTGTTTCAACGGGTGAATTTTTCATATCCACATCCTTACCCGAGCCAACCTGTTCCTTGACTTCGAAGAGATTGAAAACCATTTGTAATCCAATCAGTTCTTCATCCTTCCGAATTTTATATTTCTCAAAAAGCAACTTGAGTACTTCGGCGTTGTGCCCTTCTTCAATGTCTTCGATTCGAATTGTCGAAAAGAAGCTGCCAGAGGCGCAATGCGCCCCACCGGTTGTTTGCAACTCGGGGACTCGACTGGCATTTGCAAATCGCATGGATGCTTTGCACGGTTTGCCTGAAAGCAGAACTTTGGAAGACATTTTTAACGTGAGCTTATCCCAGAATATTTGAGTAGCCATCGACACACTAGAGGCTGAATCAACCATCTTAGCTTTGGAGATGACGCCGTCATTTATTTTCAGCTCTGATTGAAAAAGTTTAGTCAGATTCCCGGGCGCGTTTTTTTCATTAAGAATTCTCTCGCCGTCTTTGTTGGCATGTAGTGCAATGCTATGAACTTTCACATCACGGAAATCAAATTCTGAAGTCCCATAGTAGTTGAAATATCCTGGCCTGTTACCCAAAAGAGGGCCGCCTGCGAATTTCATCTTTATCATCTCGTAAACCTTTCGATATTGCGTATCCCCGTCATACTCACCCAGCGGATGGAGGGCCCATGCTTTAAATTTTTGAGGATCGTTTAAAATTGTTGGAGCGATCTCAATGTAAGTGTATTTCTTACAATGAATAGTCGCCTCTTTAAGTTCGAACCCTTTACACCTGCATTCTTCTTTTATTTCGTCTATTTTTTCTTGGCCATCCAAAAACAGTCGAGGAGGTATTACACAGGTACCGCTTACCGGATCAAAAATTGACAGCGGAACGAACCTGCAGTTGTTAGCAGTTGCGGGACTACATACAGCCGTTCCGGTAAGCATAAGCCGTGGATAATCAAAGGCGCTCATTCGTAGTGTTTAAACAGAGGAAGAAAACTAAAATCAGCCTGGTACAAGTGCCGGAGACTCGACAAAATACATTTTTATGATACCCTTATTTTTCGCCTCGACCATCCCACGGTCCGTGCAGCTGAATTGATCCTTAACAAAGTGGTAGGTCGCTTCGGAGATATTTACTTTTCCGACTACCCCCGTTGATTCCATTCGGCTGGCAATGTTGACAGTGTCGCCCCATAAATCATACGCGAACTTTATCTTTCCTACAACCCCGGCGGCCAACGGTCCGGTGTGAATGCCAATCCGTATTCCCCAGGCAGCACGTCCCAGATTGATCTCTTTGGCATTCCAGCCTTTCATGAATTCCTGCATTTCTAATCCCGCCCGAACAATTTGATCTGGTCGATGACTGTCAGGATCAGGAACACCACTCGCACACATATAAGCATCACCAATGGTTTTGATTTTTTCCAGACGATAATTTAACACAATATCATCGAATGCCTGAAAAATCTCGTCCAGCGTCCTCACCAGTTCAGCAGCAGTTAACTCTTCTGATATGCTTGTAAATCCTTTCACATCCGAGAACAGGACACTGATCGCTTCAAAGTCCCTGGGAGTCGAGTATCCTTTTACTTTTAATTCATCAGCCGTCGCCTTTGGTAAAATATTCAGGAGAAGGTTATCTGATTTTTCTTTTTCTTTCTCAATTACTTCTTTTTGGTGCTCAATGTCGATGGTTCGTTTACGCACCTCCTCTTCAAGCTCCCGATTGACCTTGGTTTGTAGTGTCTTGTTTTCTAAGAGGTGCTTGATGATCTCGTTCTGCTTGGATATGTTCTCTTTGCGCAATATGTTTATTTTGTTCGCAAGGGCAAATGAGAACAATGTATTCTCTATTGCCGATCCAGCAGGTACAATCGCCAGTGAATAATCATTAAAAGGTACTACACCGAGGAGCGTCAAAATCATTAAGACGGCGGCGACTAAGAATGAAGTCTGTGCCATGATAAAATAAAGCGAGGACGGAAAATTTTTCAAAAGACTACTAACCGAAACGATGTAAGCAAAAATTACCATGATCAGGCCAGTGAGGTTGATAATAGCCATCGAGATCTCGCCCGTAAAAAAGATTGCAACGATCATTAAAAGCACAAAAGAGCATGCCAATACAGTTCCGAATTTGTTCCAAAAAACCATTCTTACTTTTGTTTTGAAGAACGACATAACAAACAGCGTAAGGAATAATCCAATCCAGCAATTAGCAATGCTGTCGAATGTGCTCAGATAGGAGGGGAACCGTTCTACATTCTTGAGGCGTTCGACCATGTAGCCCGAATTGAATTCAGGAACAATGATCATTAGTAAAAGCAATGAAAGGTAAAAGACATAACCTCTTTCCTTTGTAACAAGAAATACAAACAGATTGTACAAAAACATCACGATAAAAATACCTGTAAAGAAGCCCACGATATACCTTCTGATCTTTTCTCCCCGTTGGAAGGTATTCAGTTCAAAAATCTTAAAGGACAGGTCCGCTGGCTGCCAGACGAAATCGGGGCTTTTTTCAAGGCGAACCAAACAAAAAAGTGTCTGATCCGACGCTATGTTTAGTTTGATCAAACATCGGTCTGCGCTTGGAAAATTACGTTCCTTAAATGGAATAAGATGACCTGTCACCAACCCAGTTGTATGATTAGAAGAAACAGTATCGTAAAGGTTGATTTTGGTCCAACCATAAAACTCAACAAATTGCTGCACGGGTTGTAAATGAGAGTTCTTGACACTAAATGCGATCCAATAGACATTAACCGATGCCGCGATCCCTGATTCGTCAGGGGATAGCTTCTCAAAAGACCCCATCTTATAGGCAGACTCTACTTCCGGCAATTTCAAATGGCCGTCTGGGTCAGCCATAAATTGCACCTCGGTAATATGCTGAACGCCGTCAATGACAGAGACTTCCACCACCTGCCCGGCTGCTTCGAGGAGGCAGAAGGCTTGAAGAATCAGAATATAAAAAAGATGGTGAAACCTGAATTCCGGAATTTCCACGGGCAGACTGATTTGGGATCCACTGTAAATTATAATTATTCGCAGACATTTTCCTTATAATTTCTTGTATCTTGATTGGTATCCTTTCGCGGTGGAACTAACTTCAACGGTAGTTATTCCTGCTACCCAAATGGACCAATGAAAGACAGACCTCACGATGTTACCGCCCCGGGTGTAGAACGCAAATGCTTTAAGGATTTGCAAGAGTTGTTGCTTTTGGCGGTGAAACTCGAATTATTTACCATCCCGTTTTACTTTTATACTTTCTACTCTCTCAAGAACCCAAAGTCCCATGTTGGAATACATTTAAGGAAGGTAATCATGGAAGAGATGTTACACATGGCTATTGTTAGTAACATTATGCACGCCCTCAAAGGGTGTAAACACCCGGCTTATAGCCCTATTAAAGACCTAGAGAACGGAGTGCCCTATAGCGAAAAATTGGTTAAGAAGTATGTTCCTTTTTATCCTGGCTATGCACCCATATACAGGTCCGCAGAAGAAGAAAAAGAAGAAAATGATCTTAGGTGCAAGCCCGGAAAGGAACCGCGCGTACACCTTGACTGCCTATCCAGGGAACAGATAGTAACATTTTTGCGGCTTGAACTGCCTGAGTTGAGGGGAGACCTTGCTGACAAAGGGTGGCAGACCATTGGTGAATTCTACAATTATGTTAAAAGACAATTTTTGCGTTGCACCCAATTGGAATTCAATCCCCTAGAACAAATTGAGCTTTACACGCACAATCCTACGAAGGAAAGGAACACGATGAGGCCGATCTGTAATTTGAAAGACGCTTTGGAAAATATTGATTTGATCGTGGAACAAGGCGAGGGAGCCACTTTTTATAACCTTGCCAAACATGATGAGAACTACCGACGTCAAAAGAATACACTAATACCGACCGAGGAAAAAAAACCCGAGCTTGCTCACTTCTACCATTTCCTGATAATCTATTATTTAATGGGTGGAAAAGAACCGTTCACGATCGAAACCGAAGT
>Ga0111538_10007967_pt1 | contig 14236 bp, 11 predicted proteins | sample SoiMethybrSBSTD1_FD_79669 | JGI IMG/M metagenome (GOLD analysis project Ga0111538, IMG submission 79669) | Bulk soil microbial communities from a Populus tree surrounding site in Tennessee, USA - Soil MetaG P. TD hybrid SBSTD1 (version 2)... | ecosystem: Environmental > Terrestrial > Soil >... | reverse complement strand
GAGGGGGGCGTGAAGACCTTCTTCGCGAAGGGCGCCCACATCGAGCCGCAGGTGTACGGCGCCTACGAGATCTTCTTCAACCCCGCCGGCGCGCCGGGAAAGCGGGGGGCGGACGGGATGCGCGTGCTGGCCTTCGAGGCCCCGCGCCGGCTGGCCTTCACCTGGAACGCGCCGCCGACCATTCCCGCCATCCGCGGCCAGCGCACGATGGTGGTCATCGAGCTGGAGGCCACCGGTCCCCGGCGGACGCGCCTGCGCTTCACGCACCTGGGCTGGGGCGAGGGCAAGGACTGGGACGCGGCCTACGACTACTTCGACCACGCGTGGGGCGCCGTCGTGCTTCCGCGCCTCAAGCGCCGCTTCGAGTCGGGCCCGCTCGACCTGGACACCGACATCAAGCTGCCGCCGGTCGCCCCCTCGTTGCGCCTGACGTTGCGTGGGGACTAGCATGCAGGACCTTATGCTATGCGGGCCGGGCCAAGCCCGGCCCGCCGCACTGGGGGCTTACCGCGGCTTTGCCGCTTCGCCCCCAGACCCCCAAGGGTGGTCCGAATGATGACGCAGCGTCACTATCGAACCTGTAACCTCTGCGAGGCCATGTGCGGGCTGGCCATCGACGTGCAGGACGGCGTGGTCAGCTCCATCCGCGGCGACGAGGAGGACCCGTTCAGCCGCGGCCACATCTGTCCCAAGGCGGTGGCCCTCAAGGACCTGCACGAGGACGGCGACCGCCTGCGCCGGCCGCTGCGCCGCGAGGGCGGCCAGTGGAAGGAGATCGGCTGGGACGAGGCGCTGGACGAGGCCGCCCGCCGCCTGGCCGCCCTGCAGAAGGCGCACGGGCGCCACGCGGTCGCGCTCTACCAGGGCAACCCCACCGTGCACAACTACGGCACGGTGATCTTCTCGCAGGTGTTCGCGCGCGCGCTGCGCTCGCACAGCCTCTTCTCGGCCACCTCCGTGGACCAGCTCCCGCAGATGCTGGCCTCGCTGCTCATGCTCGGCCACCAGCTCCTGCTGCCGGTGCCCGACCTCGACCGCACCGGCTTCCTGCTCGTGCTGGGCGCGAACCCCGTGGCCTCGAACGGCAGCCTCATGACCGCGGCCGGGGTGGAGAAGCGGCTCAAGGCCCTGCGCGCGCGGGGCGGGCGGCTGGTGGTGGTGGACCCGCGCCGCACCGAGACGGCGGCCATGGCCGACCAGCACCTGTCCATCCGCCCCGGCACGGACGTCTACCTCCTGCTGGCCCTGCTGCAGACGATCGTCGAAGAGGGCCGGCTGCGCGGCGGCCACGCCCTCGACCTGAGCGACGGCCTGCCCCAGGTGCTGGAGGCGGTGGCGCCCTACACGCCGGAGGTGGCCGCCGCGCGCACCGGGGTGGCCGCGGACGCCATCCGGGCGCTGGCCCGCGACTTCGCGGCCGCTCCCAGCGCGGTGGCCTACGGCCGGGTGGGCGTGTCCACGCAGGAGTTCGGCGGCCTGTGCTGCTGGCTGATCAACGTCATCAACATCGTCACCGGCAACTTCGACCGCTCGGGCGGCGCCATGTTCGCGCGCCCGGCCGCCGACATCGTGGCCCTGGCCGGCCGCATGGACCGGCGCGGGCACTTCGACCGCCGCCGCAGCCGCGTGCGCGGGCTGCCCGAGTTCGGAGGCGAGCTGCCGGTGGCCGTGCTGGCCGAGGAGATCGAGACGCCGGGCGAGGGCCAGATCCGGGGCCTGGTCACCTCCGCCGGCAACCCCGTGCTCTCCACGCCCGACGGCGCCCGCCTGGCCCGGGCCCTGGGTGGGCTCGACTTCATGGTCTCCATCGACCTCTACCTGAACGAGACCACGCGCCACGCGCACCTGATCCTGCCCCCCACCAGCCCGCTGGAGCACGACCACTACGACCTCGTGTTCCAGACGCTGGCCGTGCGCAACGGGGCCAAATACGCGGACGCGCTCTTCGAGCCGCCGCCCGACGCCCGCCACGACTGGCAGATCCACCTGGAGCTGGCCCGCCGGCTCACGGCGGCCAAGGGCCGGAACGGCCTGGGCTCGCGCCTCACCTTCGCCGCGCTGCGCCGCCTGGGGCCGCGCGGCGTGCTGGCCTACCTGCTGCGCACGGGTCCGCACGGCGCGGGGCTGAACCCCTTCGGCCGCGGGCTCACCCTGCGCCGGCTCGAGCGCAGCCCCCATGGGATCGACCTGGGCGCGCTGGAGCCGTGCCTGCCCGCGCGCCTGGCCACCCCCCGCCGCCGCATCGACCTCGCGCCCCAGCGGCTGCTGGCCGACCTGGCCCGGCTGCAGCAGGCGGGGGATCCGGGGCCGTCGCTGCGCCTCATCGGCCGCCGCGACCTGCGCTCCAACAACTCGTGGATGCACAACAGCCAGCGGCTCGTGAAGGGTCCCGACCGCTGCACGCTCCTCATGCACCCCGACGACGCCACGAGCCGCGGCCTCTCGGCCGGCCAGCGCGTGCGGGTGGGCTCCCGCGTGGGTGCGGTGGAGGTGGCGCTGGAGGTGACCGACACCATGGCGCCGGGCGTGGTGTGCCTGCCCCACGGCTGGGGACACGGGCAGGAGGGCACGCGCCTGGCCGTGGCCAACGCGAACGCCGGGGCCAGCCTCAACGACCTGACCGATCCGCTGGCCGTGGACGCGCTGTGCGGCGTGGCCGCCTTCAACGGCCTCCCGGTCGAGGTGGCGGCGGTCTGAAGCCGCCGACCTACTCGCAGACGATCGTCACCTCGCCGCTGGAGGCGGAGCTCACCCCGCGGTCGTTGTCGGGGAAGCGGTTGCCGCCGTGGCGCTGCAGCATGAGGCGCATGACCAGCGACTCGCGGGCCCCGAACGCCTCCGCCTGGCGCGAGAGCTTGAAGGCGTGCATGACCTCGCCCGCGTCGGGCGAGTGGCCGAGGCCGAAGGAGTGGCCCGTCTCGTGCGTGACGGTTCCGTCGCGCGTGGCCTGCACGTTGCAGAACACGATGCGGGCGGAGGAGATCTCGCCGCCGCGCAGGCGGATGCTGGTGAACGCCAGCACGCGGTCCTTGCAGCCGCTGTCGCGCGGGTCGAGCACCGTCGACACCGGGATGGCGCCCGCGGGCGGATTGGCCGCCACCACGAAGTGCACGCCACCGCCGCTGCCCGCGTTCACGGCCTCCGCCGCCCGCTGGTGGGCGGCCATGGCCAGCGGGTCGGCCAGCAGCTCGGACGAGGGCACCAGCGCGGCCTGGGTCCCGGACAGGCGATAGAGCGGGCTGTTGCCGCCGCCCTTGTCGTCGTCCCACGTGTAGACGACGGCCCTCGTGTAGGCCTCGTCGAGGCCGGTGGGTGAGCGGCGCGGCCAGAGCGTGAAGCGCGCGCTCCCCGGCGCACGCAGCACCGTCTCCCGGTCGAGGGTGTCCGGGCTGCGCAGCTCCAGCAGGGCGCCCGGCACCGCGCCCTCGGTGAGGGAGACGTTGCCGGCCCCGTCGGATGTGTAGCTGTGCCCGGCCAGCACCAGGCTGACGCCCTCGAGGGCGCCCCCCGTCTCACCCGAGGTGACGCCCAGCACGGTCCCGGCGGGCAGGGAGGTGGCGGGCAGCGGCGTGGACACGGCGCTGGGACCAGCCATGCTGCGCGCGGTGGTGTCCCCGCCACAGGCCGACAGTGTCACGCCGGCTACAACCGGCAGCCACCACGCCCTTACGCCCCGCATCGATCGCCTCCCGTTCCAGTGTAAAGGTGCGTCCTGGCCGACCCGCTCGACCTCGCGGGTACGGGCAGCGAATGAAGAGCAATGCATCACTTATGCCAACCCGGCCAGCAGTCCGCTTCTTCGGACAGGATGATCGCGTCGGGCAGGTGTTGGACGCGATCATCCCCGAGCGGCTCCGTGCGGCCCATCACACGGGTGTGGCCCATCACCTGGCCCCGGCGGGCGGGATCACGCGCGAGAGGGCCGTGGCCGGGGTCTCGCCCCAGCCCCTCCGGACTAGAACCCGGCGCGCAGCGTGATCAGCAACTCGTCCGGGTGGGCCTTGCTGCCGTCGAACAGCGTCATGCTGTTGAACGCGTACTCCGCCGTGAGGTCCACCTCGCGCACCAGGCCGACGCGCAGGCCCACGTCGATCTTGGTCCAGTCCCATCCCACCGAGGGGCCGGGGAACGCGCGCGGCGTCTCGAAGCGGTTGTCGATCTGGGAGAAGCGGACCACGGGCTGGATCCAGTTGGCCACCGGGCTCTCGCCCACCAGGAAGAGGCCGTTGAGCGGCAGGCGCCAGGCCAGCTCGACCTCCCAGCCGCGGCGGGGCAGGGAGGCGATCTCCTGGTCCACGTACTGCGCGAACAGGCGGCCGCCGGCCAGGCGGGCCTCCACGTTGAGCCCCGCCTCGCGCTTCTCGTTGCCGCTGAAGGGCAGGGGCACGAACACGCCCTTGAGCAGCGTGAGATCGCCCGAGTAGGTGGTGCCGCGCAGGCGCACCACGTCCTGCAGGTCGCGCTGGAAGTACCAGCCCAGCACGTCGACGGCCGCGCGGTCGCCGCCGCCGCGCAGGCCCAGGCCGCCGCCCCATTCGAACTTGCCGCTGGGGTTCAGGTCCTGGTACTTGGCGTCGTAGAGGATGGGGAAGCCCGACTGGTAGACGGGGTTCACGTTGCCCGGCTGGCGCTCGGGGGTGCCGTTGTCGCCGGCCAGCGCGTTGGGGTCGCGGAAGAAGAGCGGGTTGCCGTTGCCCACCATGGCCCGCCAATACACGTGGCCGCCGAACACGCCGCCCAGCTGCAGCTGGGGCTGCTCGAAGCGGCCCACGGCCGTGCCCCACAGGCCGTAGCTCTCCAGCCGCCGCGCCAGCTGCTTGGAGAAGCGGGGCGCCACGCCGGCCAGGATGTAGAAGGAGGAGCCGTGCGCCTCCTGCAGGGTGTCCGGCCGCGGGCCCACGCGCACCCACGCCTCGCGCACGAACACGCGGTCGTCGGAGGAGGTGGGGTTGCGGTTGTACAGGTCCGAGAAGTGCACCTCCACCTTGGCCGCCACGCCGGAGACGATCTCGCCCTCCCCGCGCAGGGTGGCCGTGGAGAGCTCGAACGAGGGCTGGGGCGACACCGTGCGCAGGAAGATCTGGATGGTGGCGTCGTTGTTGGGGCGGAAGCTGGGCGGGAACGGGAACTCGTCCAGCACCTCCACCGCCTTCGAGTCGCGGAAGTGCGTCTTCACCTCGCCCCCCAGGTGGAAGCGGGGCTGCTCGGCCGGCACCGGCTCCGGCTCGGGAGAAGGTGTGGCCTCCTGGGCCCCGGCCAGCGCGGCCGCCCCCAGCACGGTCAACGACCAGCAGACGAGGGTGCGGCTGCGGCTCGATCGCATCTTCAAGCCAGATCCTCGATGCGCGGGTGCCTAGTAGCGGTCGGCATCGCGCGTGGGGGGCGGGTAGTCCCGCCCGTATTTGTTCTTGTGGGCCAAGGCGCGGTAGGAGGAGGCGTCGAGCGTGGTGTCGAGCCGCAGCCGGCCGCCGGCGGGGAAGAGCAGCGGACGCTCCGACTCACCGCCGCGCTCGCTCCACAGGTGCACCACCCTCTTGCCGGGCGGGACGCCGCGCAGCACGAACGTGCCGTCTTCGCCCGTGACCGCCGCCCCCGCGCCCTCCAGCACCATCACGTAGGCGGCCATGTCGGGGTGGATGTTGCAGTACACGCGCACCAGCCCCGGCTTGGCCAGCTTGACGGTGCGCCGGGCCCCGCGCCGGTAGAGGCCCAGGTCGAACTCGCTGCCCGGCGTGCGGCTGAAGACGTTGTGGAAGATGGGGTCCACGTTCGGGAAGGTGACCGTGGCCCCCGCCGGCACCGCGATCACGCGGGGCGTCAAGCGCTTCTCCCTGGAGGTGATGGTGGGCTCGGGGACGGGGGGCGGGGCCGCGCCCTCCACCCAGACCACCACGCCGGCCGCGGGGGCCACCTGCCCGTCCTTCCCCCTGAGGTCGATGCGCCCGGCCAGCTCGGCCGGCGGCGGGGGCGTGGGGCTGGCGGCGAGCGAGGCCATCGACGTCGCCGCCACCACTCCAGCGCGCATGAGGCGGCGGATCAGGGCACTCCTGCGATCGAGCATGGCGGCATTTTCTCCCGTGCTGCTGCGCAAGAACTACGTAGCGAGGAGGGCGGGCGGATTGGGGAAAAGAGGGAACGGAGAAGGGGCGAACGGACGGGCACGGGGACGGTCACGTGCACGTTCACGGGGCCGGGCGGGGGAACGGCGGGGAGCTAGGGCATGACCTTGCGGTGGCGGGACATCTCCTCCTCGTAGTACTTCCGGTAGAGGACATCCCACTCGTCGGAGCCCTCGACGATGGTGCGCTTCTGGGACTCCAGCTTGCGGCGCACGGCGGCGTCGATGGCCTCGTCGGACCGCATCTCGTCGCTGATGATCTGGAAGATCTGCTGGCGGATCTCCTGGGGATCGGCGAAGAACTCGACCTCCTCGTCCTGGTTGAGCGCGTTCAGGACGATGTGGGAGAGGTGGACGACCTTCTCGCGGGAGAGCTTCATTTTGGCGGCTCGCGCCGGGAGTAGATCCCGGCGCTCGGGCCTCGGGGGCTTGCCGCCGCTTCGCGGCTTTGCCCCCGAACCCCCAAGACCTGCCCTGGGCTCACAGGATGATCCCCTTCTCCTTGGCCAGCTTGCGCTTGACCATCTTGAACATCTCGCTGTAGGTGATGTTGGAGCGCTCCATCTCGTTGGCGTGCTGCACCAGCACCTCGCGCACCTCGTCGTTGAGGCGGTCCTCCACCTGCAGGTCCTCGGTCAGCGCGTGCGCCAGCACCTCGGCCACCCGCGTCTCGGAGTCGACCTCCAGCTTGCCCTCGCGCACGAGCGTCTTCACGATCTTGCGGCCGATGAACTCGACCTGGTCCGCCGTCAGGCGCATGAGCCAGTATAGCCTGCGTGTTATCCTGCGCCACCTCATGCCGCTGCACGTGGTGCGCCATCCGCTGCTCGACGACACGCTGGCCCGCCTGCGCGACAAGGACACGCCCAGCGACGAGTTCCGCCGCCTGGCCCGCCGCGTGAGCCTGCTGCTGGCCGTGGAGGCCACCCGCGACCTGGAGACGGTGGCCGGCACGGTGGAGACGCCGCTGGAGACGGCGCCGGCCACGCGCCTGGGCGCGCGGGTGGTGGCGGTGCCCGTGCTGCGGGCGGGCCTGGGCATGCTCGACGCCTTCCTGGAGCTGGTGCCCCAGGCCCAGGTGGGCTACTTCGGCCTGGAGCGCAACGAGGAGACGGCGGTGGCCCGGCGCTACTACGAAAAGGTGCCGAAGGACCTGGGCGGGGCCGTCGTCTTCCTGCTCGACCCCATGCTGGCCACCGGCGGCTCGGCGGCCATGGCCGTGGACGGCCTCACGGCGCTGGGCGCGCGCCACGTGCGCCTGCTGTCGATCGTGGCCGCGCCCGAGGGCGTGCGGCACCTCGAGCAGGCGGTGCCGGACGCCGCGGTCTATACCGCGGCGCTCGACCGCCAGCTCAACGCGCGCAAGTACATCCTGCCCGGCCTGGGCGACTTCGGGGACCGGTTGTTCGGGACGTAGTTGATGCAGGGGGGCCACCTTCGATCGTCCCAGCCCCCCTACGGCCTTCGGCCTACCCCCCCTGTCGCTTCGCGCCGGCGAAGCCGGCGCTTCGCTTTCTCCAGGGCGGCGAGGTCCGGGCTTCACTCTTGGGACTCGTCCTCATTCTCCTTGGGGGTCGCTTCCTTCTTTTTGTTGGCGAGCAGGTAGTCCATCATCTTGTTTACGTCCATTGTGGAGACGTTGGTTACGGGGACGAGGGTGACGTGTTTCTTGGCGAGTTGCTGGGCGACTTGCATCTTTACGTAGGCGTCGCCGCCTAGCTTGCCCAGGGCCTGGGCTTCCTTGCGGACGCCTTCGGCCTCCGCCTGGGCCACGGCCACCAGGGCCTTGGCCTCGTTGGTCTTGGTCTGGAAGTAGGCGTCGGCCTCGTTGCGCGTGCGGCCGGCCTGGCCGGCGGCGTCCTCCAGGGCGCGGTTCCAGAGCGCACGCTTGGCCTCCAGCTCGCTGGCCTTCTGCTCCAGCATGTTCTTCTTCTGCTCGATCAGCGTCTGCACGTCGGCCTCCGCCTGCTTCTGGGCGTTGATGGCCGTCTGGTACTCCTGGTCGAAGCGGTGCTGCTGGACCTGCAGCATGTCCACCAGCAGGCCGAAGCGTCCCAGCTGCGTGGCCAGGGCGGTGCGCGCCTTTTCGGCCACGCGGTTCTTCACCGCCACCTGGTAGTACTCCTCGCTGGTGATCTCGTTGAACACGTCGCGGATCACCGACCGGGCCAGCGGGCGCACCACCCGCTCCTTGATCTCCTCCACCGAGCGGCCCACGTGCGACACCAGGAAGGGGGCCTTCTGCGGGTCGATGCGCCACATGACGTTCACGTCGATGTAGACGTTGTTGCCGTCTTTGGTCTTGAAGGTGAGGTCGTCGGGCACCGGACGGTCGCCCTCCTCGGGGTTGGTGGCCATGAACAGGTTCTGCTGGGCGATGGAGAGCGTGTCCCAGGAGTTCAGCACGGGCAGGAACACGAACACGCCGCCCGGCGCGTAGAGGTGCTGGGTGCCCCGCTTGTCGAAGACGCCCGCCATGCTGGTGCGCACGCCCACCTCCGTGGAGCTGGTGCTGCCGCAGCCGGCCAGCGCCGAGGCCAGCGCCATCACCGCCACCGACGTCCAGGCCCTCTTCACTTGCGTCCTCCCTGGGCGGCCGGGGCCGCCCCGCTGCCGCCGCTCACGCCGATCAGCGCCCAGGCGCTGCGCACGAAGGCGATGTACTGCTCGGGCGTCATGACCGCGCCGTCGATGTTGTCGAACATGCGCGCCGTCTCCAGGGCCACCACGTAGCGGCCGCCCTGCTGGGTCAGGGCCTCGGCCTTGAGGCGCTTGGCCTCGCCCTGGGCCACGTTCACCTGGGTGTCGGCCCGGGCCCGCACCTGCGACGAATACAGCTCGGACTCGGCCTGCACCTTGGCGATGCGGGTGGCCACCTCCGACTCGGCGATGGTGATGGCCGCGTTGCCCTTGCTCTCGATCTGCTGCAGGCGGGCCTTCTCCTCGTTGACCAGGCTCTCCTTGCGGTTCTTCTCCGCCAGCTGCACGGCCACCTTCTTGTCCCGCAGCGACCGCTCGTAGTTGTCGGCGTAGCGGAAGTTGCGCAGGAGCAGCTTCTCCACCGTGAAGCCGCGGTCCGCGAAGCGCTGGCGCAGCAGCACCTCCGCCTCGTCCACGGCCCGCACGCGCGCGCTGCCGTCGTAGAAGGACTCGGCGTTGAGCTTGCCCATGGTGGCCATCACGCCGTTGCGGAACGTGTTCACCACGAAGGAGTCCACGTAGAGCGATCCCCAGCCGAACTCGCGCGCCACCTTCACCGGGTCGGCGATGCTGTAGAGCAGCGTCATGTCGGTGGTGACCGCGTAGCCGTCCGAGGTCTGGATGTTGAGGGCCTCCACCGTGCGGTGGGTCTGCGCGCCCAGGCGCTCGTCGCGCTCGTCGAAGTACTCCTTCACCCGCTCCACCACGCGCCCGTCGCGGGCCCTGGCCAGGGCGTCCTGGCGGTCGTAGGAAGCCTCCAGCACGTGGATCACGCGCGGGAAGGTGCGGATGCTGGTGCCGGGCCCCACGAAGTAGAGCCCCGGCCCGTACACCCTGGACTCGATGCCCACCTGGGTGCCCAGCTTGCGCTGGGCCACGCCGAACTCGCTCGGGCTCACGCGGGCCGTGCAGCCCACGTAGAGTGCCGTCGATCCGAGCAGCGCCGCCGCGGCCAGGACGCCCAGCCGCAGCAGGGACCGCCGGACGGCGACACCCGCCCGGGTCAGGCCAGCCACCCTCACCATTGCTTTTCTTCCTCCTTCTCTTCTTCACCCGTGACCTGGGGATCGTTCGTGGCCGCGAGGACGTGTGCGTCCATCACCTCGCCCGTGAGCAGCGCCATCTCCAGGCGGCCCAGATCGGCTTCGCCGTGGGCCACCAGGCGGTTGAGCTGCCGCTGGTAGCGGCGCAGGGCCAGCAGGCGGCGCAGCTCCGGGAAGAGCAGGCCGCCCACGCCGGCCACCAGCACCAGCTCCTTGGCCGTGATCGGGATGAACGGCGCCCACACGATGAAGGCGCCGATCAGGGTGCCGGCCAGCGCGAGGCCGAGGCGCTCGGCCACGTGCCAGGCCGGGGGCGAAACGTAGAAGTCGTTGCGCTCGCGCAGCGTCAGCGGCGCGGCCAGGCGCGCGTAGGCCGGCACCAGCACGCCCCGCACGCGTTCGTCCACCGCCGCCGCCAGCTCCGCGCGCGCGCCGGGCGAGAGGTGCGCGCCGTGCCGTGCCACCGCCTCGGCCAGGCGCGGCCTCTCCTTCTCGTAGAGCGCGGCGAAGAACCGCTCCGCGTCGCCGGCGCCGGCCTGCGCGTCGGACAGGCCGTCGCGGCAGTTCTCGAACGTCTGCAGCAGCGCGTCGAGGAAGCCGCCCAGCGCGCCCGCCGAGCGCGGGGGCGCGGCGCCCCAGAGCAGCCGCAGCCGCTCCTTCACCTCCATCACCTTCCTCCTTCTTTGGTCCGAACCGGGGTTTGCTCTACAGGGAAATACGAATCCGGGCCCGCCGGTGCACCAGGAATCGGACGGCCCGCTGGCACGGCGCTTGACGCGTGCCAGGCCGACCACAAGACGCGCCGGGCGCCACCCCAGCGCTTGTGGCTGCCGGCGGGATCTTCATCGCGCGGCGTGTTGACGCTTCCGGCGGCGTTGACGTACGCTCATCCGCCTTGTTCGCGCGCAATTCACCCTAGGTAAAGGCCTCCCTACTCGGCGGCATGCAGGTTTTTCATCACAGCACCAACACCCTCTCGCGGCTGAGCATCTTCGGAGCGCTCTTCGCGGTGGGGTTTGCCTTGCTGCTGGGACGCGAGGTGAACCGCTCGCCCTACGTCACCCAGGCCGACACCGCGCGCGACCAGCCGGTGCCCTTCAGCCACGCGCACCACGTGGGCGGCATCGGCATCGACTGCCGCTACTGCCACACCTCGGCCGAGACCTCGTCGGTGGCCGGCATCCCACCCACCAAGACCTGCATGAACTGCCACTCGCAGATCTGGTCGGACAGCCCCACGCTGGAGCCGGTGCGGGCCAGCTTCCGCAGCGGGCAGTCCATCGAGTGGACGCGGGTGCACGACCTGCCCGACTTCGTGTACTTCGACCACAGCGCCCACGTGAACAAGGGCGTGGGCTGCACCACCTGCCACGGCCGCGTGGACCGGATGCCGCTCATGTGGCAGGAGAGCTCGCTCTACATGGAATGGTGCCTCGACTGCCACCGCGCGCCCGAGAAGTACGTGCGGCCCCGCGAAGAGGTCTTCAACCCGGCCTGGGAGCCGCCGTCCAACCAGGTCGAGGAGGGCCGGAAGCTGGTGGCCCAGTACGCCATCCACCCGCGCACCAGCTGCTCCACCTGCCACCGCTGACATGAGCCACCACGACGAGCAGAAGCCGGTCCGCATCGACCTCATGCGCCGGCCCGCGCCCGCCGCCGGCGGCCGCGGCTACTGGCGCAGCCTGGAGGAGCTGGCGGGCAGCGACTCCTTCCGCGAGGCCCTGGAGCGCGAGTTCCCGCACCAGGCCTCCGAGTGGGACGACCCCGACGGGCGCCGCAACTTCCTGAAGGTGATGGGCGCCTCCATCGCCCTGGCCGGCCTCACCGGCTGCACGCGCCAGCCGGAGGAGAAGATCGTCCCCTACGTGAAGGCGCCGGAGCAGATCGTGCCCGGGCGCCCGCTCTACTTCGCCACCGCCGTCGACGACGCCGGCTACGCGCGCGGGGTGCTGGCCAAGAGCCGCGAGGGCCGCCCCATCAAGCTGGAGGGCAATCCCGACCACCCGGCCAGCCGGGGCGCCACCGACGTGGCCACGCAGGCGGCCATCCTCGGCCTCTACGATCCCGACCGCTCGCAGACGCTGACCTACCTGGGCGAGATCCGTCCCTGGGGATCCTTCCTGGCCGCCATCAAGTCGGCGGTGGAGGCCCAGCGCCCGCTGGGCGGAGCCGGGCTGCGCATCCTCACCGGCACCGTGACCTCGCCCACGCTGGGACGGCAGCTGCGCGACCTCACCACCGAGCTGCCGGGCGCGCGCTGGCACCAGTGGGAGCCGGCCGGGGCGGGCATGAACCGCTCGGCCAGCGGCAACACGCTGGAGCCGCGCTACCACCTCGACCGCGCCGACGTGGTGCTCTCGCTCGACGCCGACTTCGTGGGCCGGGGCCCGGCCAACCTGGCCCTGGTGCGCGCGTTCACCGAGCGGCGCCGCGCGCCCTACGTCAAGGCGCCGGCGCAGGAGGGCGGCCACGGGGCTGCGGGCGCCCCGGCCGCGGAGCCGTCCTCCCACGGCGCGGATCCGGCGGGCGCCGACGCGCCGCCCATGATCCGGCTCTACGCGGTGGAGAGCACACCTTCGCTGACCGGCGCGCTGGCCGACCATCGCCTGGGCGTGCGGGCGGCGGACGTGGAGTCGGTGGCGCGCGAGCTGGCCGCGGAGCTGGGCGCCGCCGGCGGCAGCGCGGCCAACACCACGCGGGCGGCCTGGGTGTCGGCCCTGGCCCGCGACCTGCAGGCGCACAAGGGGCGGGTGCTGGTGATGGCCGGCGACATGCAGCCGGCCCCGGTGCACGCGCTGGCCCAGGGCCTGAACCAGGCGCTGGGCGCGGTGGGCAACACGGTCGAGTACCTGCCCTCGGTGGAGGTGCAGCCGGTCGACCCCATCGCCTCCCTGCGCGAGCTGGTGACGGACATCGACGCCGGCCGCGTGGCCCTGCTGGTGATCGCCGGCAGCAACCCGGTCTACACGGCGCCGGTGGACTTCGACTTCGCGGCCAAGCTGGAGAAGGTGGGCCTGCGCGTCCACCTGGGCCTCTACGACGACGAGACCGCGGAGCGCTGCCACTGGCACGTGCCCGAGGCCCACCCCCTGGAGACGTGGAGCGACGCGCGCGCCTTCGACGGCACGCTCACCGTCCAGCAGCCGCTGATCGCGCCCCTCTACGGCGGCCGTTCGCTGCACGAGCTGCTGGCCGCCTTCACGGCCAGGCCGGAGCGCACCGGCTACGAGATCGTGCGCGAGCACTGGAGCGGCCGCGTGGGCGCCGACTTCGAGCGCTGGTGGCGGCACGCGCTCCACGACGGCGTGGCCGTGGAGCCGGCCGGGGGCGAGGCCCCCGCCGCGCCCGCGCCTGCCGCCGCGGCCCCGGCCGCCGCGCCCGCCACGCCGGGCAGCACCCTGGAGCTGATCTTCCGGCCCGACGCCCACGTGTTCGACGGCCGCTACGCGAACAACGGCTGGCTGCAGGAGCTGCCGCGCCCGCTGACCAAGGTCACCTGGGAGAACGTGGCCCTGATGAGCCCGGCCACGGCCGAGCACCTGGGCGTGAGCGTGCGCTTCACGGCCCGGGGCACGCTGGTGGACGAGGTGGAGCTGCGCTACCGCGGCCGCTCGGTGCGCGGCCCGGCCTGGATCCTGCCCGGCCATCCCGACGGCGCCGTCACCGTGACCCTCGGCTACGGCCGCACCCGCGCCGGGCGCGTGGGCACCGGGGCCGGCTTCGACGCCTACCGCCTGCGCACCTGCGACGCGCCCTGGTTCGGCTACGGCCTGGAGGTGGTGAAGACCGGCGTCACGGCCATGGTGGCGGTGACGCAGGAGCACTGGCTGATGGAGGACCGGCACCTGGTGCGCTCGGTGAGCGTGGCCGAATACGGCCGCGACCCGCACGTGGTGGAGGCCCTGGGCCACGTGCCGGAGCCCGGCACCAGCCTCTATCCCGGGTTCAAGTACGACGGCCACGCCTGGGGCATGGCCATCGACCTCAACTCCTGCGTGGGCTGCAACGCCTGCGTGGCCGCCTGCGTGGCCGAGAACAACATCCCGGTGGTGGGCAAGGAGCAGGTGGCCCACGGCCGCGAGATGCACTGGCTGCGCGTGGACCGCTACTACGAGGGCCCGGCCGACAGCCCGCGCACGGTGTTCCAGCCCGTGCCCTGCATGCAGTGCGAAAACGCCCCCTGCGAGACGGTGTGCCCGGTGGCGGCCACCGTGCACAGCGACGAGGGGCTCAACGACATGGTCTACAACCGCTGCGTGGGCACCCGCTACTGCTCCAACAACTGCCCCTACAAGGTGCGGCGGTTCAACTTCTTCCTCTACCAGGACTGGGACACGCCCTCGCTCAAGCTGATGCGCAACCCCGACGTCACCGT
>Ga0111538_10007965_pt1 | contig 14237 bp, 14 predicted proteins | sample SoiMethybrSBSTD1_FD_79669 | JGI IMG/M metagenome (GOLD analysis project Ga0111538, IMG submission 79669) | Bulk soil microbial communities from a Populus tree surrounding site in Tennessee, USA - Soil MetaG P. TD hybrid SBSTD1 (version 2)... | ecosystem: Environmental > Terrestrial > Soil >... | reverse complement strand
GCACCGAAGAGCACCGCCGTGAATCGGGTGACACGTTGCGGCGACAACGAGTCGCGCGCCGCGAGCCGCACTTCGATTGCGGCTCCGGTCGGCAGATGGATCCCCGACAAGCTGGCCGGGATCGTGGACGCATCGTTGGCGACGACGAGGTCGTGGCGTTCGACGAACAACGGGAACTCGGCGCGAGCACGGTGCGACAGGCGACCGCTCTCGTCGATCACGAGCAGCCTGCCGCCGTTTGCGCGATCGGCTGGCGAGGTCGCTGGTTTCATGACGCCACCTCGGCCTCGACGCCATTTGCCGGTCGTCGCATCGAGGCAATGAGATCGGCGATCTCTCGCGCCGAGTCTGCCGGCCGCTTGAGTGACGCCGGATCCGCGTCGGGAACCGCGAGTGCGTGCATCGGCGTGTCCATGTCGCCAGGATCGACGGCGACGACACGGACGCCTTCCTCATTCAGCTCCGCATCCCAGATCCGACTCAGATGCTGCAGTGCGGCCTTGCTCGCGCCGTATGCGCCCCAGTTCGGGTAGGCGGTCACAGCGGCGTCGCTGGAGATATTGATGACGAGCGCCTGCCGCCCTTCGCGAGCGGAGGCGGCCAGCGATCCGAGCAGCGTCTTCGTCAGCCGGAACGGCCCGAGCACGTTCGTGTCGAGCGCCAGTTCGAGATCTTCGCAGTCCGTATCGGCGAGTGGCACCAGCGGCACTGGTCCGAGCGAAGACGCGTTGTTGATGAGCACGTCGACGCCGCCAAGCGCGCCGAGGATCTGAATCGCGATCGGGTGAATGTCGTCCTTTCGCGACACGTCGCCGACGATCCCGTGGGCGCCGGTGTCACGTGCGACCTGTTCGACGACGTCGCGGTGGCGAGCGACGAACGCGACGTCCGCGCCACGGTCGATGAGGTCACGAACGAGCGCGCGACCCAGGCCGGATGTGCCGCCGGTGATCGCGACCCGTACGCCGGCAAAGTGATGATCGGTCATGTACGCCTCCAGAGAGTTGACGATCACCAAGCTACAAGTTAAAGTTAACTTTAAGTCAAGGGCTTTTTCGATCCACAGGCCATGAACGACCTGATGACCATCACGGAGGTGGCGCGCCGCAGCGGCGTCGCCTCGTCGGCCCTGCGCTTCTATGAGCAGCGCGGCCTGATTGCGTCCGAGCGTACGGGCTCCGGTCATCGGCGGTTTCCACGCGCCGTGCTCAGGCGGATCGCGTTCATCGTGTTCGCACAGAAGGTCGGGCTGTCTCTTGACGAGATCGGCGTCGATCTGAAGAAGCTGCCCGGCAACCACGTTCCCGACCGCGATGACTGGGCGAAGCTGTCGGCGAGCTGGACCTCTCGTGTCGACGAACGAATCGCGGAGCTCGAGCGGCTCAAGCAGGGGCTGACGCAGTGCATCGGCTGCGGCTGCCTGTCGCTGCAGCAGTGTCAGCTGTCGAATCCAAACGATCGCGTCGCGCGTGCCGGCCCGGGCCCGAGGTTCTGGATTACTTCCCCCCCGCGACGTCGATGAAGGCGCCAGTCGTGTAGGACGCCTCGTCCGAGAGGAGCCACAGAATCGCGCCGGCAACCTCCTCCGCCGTGCCACCGCGCTTCATCGGGACGATCGCTTTCACGCGGTCGACGCGATTCGGCTCGCCGCCGCTCGCGTGCATCTCGGTGTAGATGTGGCCGGGTCTGACGGCGTTGACGCGGATCCCTTCTTCGGCCACCTCGCGCGACAGTCCAATGGTCAACGTATCGAGTGCGCCCTTCGACGCGGCGTAGTCGATGTACTCATCCGGTGAGCCGAGACGTGACGCACCCGACGACACGTTCACGATCGCGCCACCGGCGCCGCCGTGTCGTGTCGACATGCGGCGAACGGCCTCGCGTGCACACAGAAACGCGCCAATCACATTCGTCGTCAACACGCGGTGCCAGCGCGCGGCGTCCATCGCATCGAGACGCATCTGTGTCTCGAGCACGCCGGCATTGTTGACGACCGCAGTGACCGGGCCGAGCGCGCGGTCGCACGTTTCGAACAATCGCACGACGTCCGCCTCGACCCCGACGTCCGCAGCCACGGCGATCACGCGTCGACCGGCAGCGTCGATGTCGCGTCGTACTTCGTCGGCAGCGGCGGCGTCCCGACGGTAATTGACGCAGACGTCGTAGCCGCGGGACGCGGCGAGCCGCGCCGTCGCCGCCCCGATCCCGCGGCTGGCTCCGGTGATCAATACGACCTTCGGCATGGTGTATTCTTGCGCGATTGAGGAGGCTTCCTGCCTATGTGTCGCTGTGAACCGCTCGCCCGTCGCCGTCGCCTGCTTGCCCTGATTGCCGGTCTGGCCACCATGTTCGTGGTGCCCACGTTCGCGCAGAACGGCCGCGCGGTCATCGTCCAGACGAACTCGGCCGGCGACAGCGTGATGCTCATCGACCCGGCGACGGACAAGATCGTGGCGGAGATCCCGGACGAGGAAGTGGTGCACGGCGCCGTGGCCGCACCAGATGGCAGCCGCATCTACCTCACCGTCGAATCCACCAGCACCGTCGACGTCGTCGACGTCAAGACGATGAAGGTGATCAAGAGGATTCCGCTGACGGGCCGACCGAACAACATCGCGATCCGCAAGGATGGCAAGCGCGTCTATGCCGCCATCGCCACGGCGCAGGGCGGCATCGACATCATCGACACCGACGCGTTGGAACGCACGAAGACGATTCGCGTGCTGGGCGGCGTACATAACCCGTTCATCACGCCCGACAGCAAGTACGTCATCGCCGGATCGACCGGCGGATCGGTCGCGACGGTGATCGACACCGAACTGGAACGGCCGGTCTGGTCGATCCATTTCGAAGGCGGCGTGCGACCGGTCTGCTTCGACACCAACCCGGATGGATCGACAAAGCGGATGTACGTGCAGATTACGAACTTCCACGGGTTTGCGGTGGTCGATTGGGCCACGCGTCGCGAAGTGAGTCGGGTCACGCTGCCGGATATTCCCGTCGCCCAGCGCAACAACGAGGGCATCCAGGGCTCGCCCGCGCACGGCATCAAGGTCGCGCCGGACGGCAAGACGCTCTGGTCGACGAGCAAGTACAACAGCGCTGTCTACGTCTATTCGCTTCCCGATCTGAAGTATCTCGGCGAAGTGAAGGTCGGCAAGGTGCCGGACTGGCTGACGTTCACGCCCGACAGCAAGAAGGTCTACATCGCGAACGCACACGACGACACGGTGTCCGTCATCGACGTTGCCGCGCGGAAGGAACTCACGCGACTCAAGGTGGGCGCGGTACCCAAGCGCAACGTCACGGCCATCCTGCCCCTGCCGGTTCCGTCAACCAACTAGTCGAATACGAGGAGCTCCTATGTGGCGGTTGGTGGTATTGACGGCAGTCGTGATTGCGATCGGACTGAGCACAGGCGGATCGATCGTCGCGGCGGCGCCGCAGGCCGCTGCGGCCGGCGGGGCCACGCTCGATTACGAGGCGTTCAAGACCAAGGTGCAGCCAATTCTGATGGCGAAGCGCAAGGGTCATGCGCGCTGCGTCTCGTGTCATGCGCAAGGCGGTGGCGACGCCTATCTCGAGCCGTTGCCGCCAGGTACCGCCTCGTACACCGAGGATCAGACGCGGCGCAACTTCGAGCGAATTTCGCAGCGACTCGTCGTCGCCGGCGATCCGATGAAAAGTCTGCTGCTGACGAATCCGCTGGCCGAAGATGCGGGAGGAAGCCACTGGCACGGCGGCGGCAAGCACTGGCAGTCGCAGACCGATCCGGAGTGGCAGACGCTGGCGTCGTGGGTCCGCGGCCGGTAATGTCCCTCAGGCGGGGTCCCCGGCGCACACACAGGCGCGCTGGGGCACCGTCGCGACGGCGATTCCTCGGCGGCGCGGTCGCCCTTGCGATGGCTGCTGTCGGCCGTCGCGTGTGGGCACAAATCACGCTGCGCTTCCGGCCGCTCGCGCGACCGGTGATCGTGTCGCTCGACAATGTCGCAACGCCCTTTCGAGCGACGCCATTCATGGCCGACGGTATGACGCTGCCATCGGCGGCGACACCGAATCAACCGGTGCGTGTCGGCGGCATGGTCGTGCGGACGGCAACCGGCGGCAACCAGCCGGATCGCTTCGCTGCCGTCTGTGTCCGCTGCCCGCATGAAGGATGCGACGTCGACTTCGTCTCCGATCCGAATCGCCTGGCGCAGGACATCAAGGACGAGATCGGCCATCCGGTGGAGCACGCCGTGTACGTCTGCCCCTGCCACAACAGCATGTTCAAGGCGGAGGATGGCTCGCGACTCGCCGGCCCTGCGCCGCGCGGCCTCTATCGGTTCCGCGTCACGAACGTCACTGATGCGGCAGTCGAGATCGGCGAGGTCGAGGAGGACGTGCTGATCTTCGTGTAAAACATGGGTGGTGGTTGGTGGATAGTGGATAGTGTGTAGCGCATAGACGAGCCCGATCCAAAGAGAGGCACCGAGGCTGCTGGAGCTGCGTGCCACGATCCACCAGCCACCATCCACCATCCAGCATGTTTGAGCTCCCGGGCTACTGGTACTCCCGCTACATCTTCGAGCGCGGCCTCGCGCTCATGTATCTCGTCGCGTTCCTCTCGACAGCCAATCAGGTGGTTCCGCTGCTCGGCCAGAACGGTCTGCTGCCGATCGCGCGGTTCGTGCGCGTCGTTCCGTTTCGGTCGGCTCCCAGCCTCTTCTACGTCGCGTCGAGTGATTCGACGCTTCGCGTCACCGCATGGATCGGCGTTGCCCTCGCGGTCCTTGTCCTGACGGGTTACCCGCAGCGATGCGGAACGCTGGCGGCAGCACTCGTATGGGCGATCCTGTGGGCGCTCTATCTCTCGTTCGTCAACGTCGGTCAGACGTTCTACGGCTTCATCTGGGAAACGCTGCTGCTCGAAACCGGCTTCATCGCCATCTTCGCCGGGGGCGCGCGGACGCCGCCACATGCGTTCGTGATCTGGATGTGGCGGTGGATTCTCTTCCGCGTGATGCTCGGGGCCGGTCTGATCAAGCTGCGGGGCGATCCGTGCTGGCGCGATCTCAGCTGCCTCCAGTACCACTTCGAGACGCAGCCGATCCCGAATCCTCTCAGCTGGTATTTCCACTGGATGCCCGATGCGGTGCACCGCGCGGGCGTCGTCTTCAATCACGTCGCCGAGATCGGCGTTCCCTTTCTCTACTTCCTGCCGCAGCCGCTTGCCGGGATCGGCGCGCTGATGACGATCGCCTTCGAGATCGTGCTGATCGTCAGCGGCAACTTCGCGTGGCTGAACTGGCTGGCGATCGTCCTGTGCATTCCGATGCTCGACGACCGCTGGTGGAAGTGGCTTCCAGTCACACCGCCCGCGCTGGCGACCCCGGCTCTCCCCTATCGGGCGACCGTGGCCGTCCTGGCGCTCGTCGTTGTAGTCCTCAGCATCTACCCGATCCGCAACATGCTTTCTTCGCAACAGGTGATGAACCGTTCCTTCAACCCGCTGCACATCGTCAACACGTACGGTCTGTTCGGCAGCATCACACGGCCGCGATACGAAGTCGTGATCGAAGGGACGACGGACGCCGTCATCACCGGCAACAGTCAGTGGCGAGAATACGAGTTCAAAGCAAAGCCTGGCGATCCGTCACGATCGCCGCCGCAGGTCGCGCCGTATCACCTGCGTCTCGACTGGATGATGTGGTTCGCGGCGCTGTCCACGGCGACGGATCATCCGTGGTTCACATCGTTGCTGGTCAAGCTGCTGCAGGGCGATCGGGCGATCCTCGGCCTGATTCGTACGAACCCATTTCCCGACGCGCCACCGCGCTGGGTGCGTGCGAGGTTCTACGAATATCGATTCACCACGCCCGAAGAACGGCGGATGACCGGACGTTGGTGGAATCGTCAACTGGTCGACGAATACATGCCGGCAGTCAGCCTGCAGGGCCGGTGAGGCGTGCGTTCGGCTAGAGCCAAGAGCCTAAAGCCGATGCCTCGGGAGCAATCCTCTCGACCGTCCAGTACAGGGCCGTGCAGGCGATCAGCAGTGACGCGGGAACGACGACGCGCTGTCGATACCAGGTCTGACGTCGACAATGCCAGCCGACGATCGCAAAGGCAGCGGCGATCACTGCCAGTTGTCCGGCCTCGACTCCAGCGTTGAACGTCAGCAGCGCCGTCATGAACTCGGCCCGCGGCAATCCGAGCTCACGCAGCGCACCGGCGAAGCCGAGCCCGTGAAGAAGCCCGAACGCGAATACCAGGGCAATCCGCCATGGCTTCAGTTCGCTGAGCAGCATGTTTTCGACGGCGACATACGCGATCGACACCGCAATGAGAGGTTCGACAACGGCCGAAGGGACGGTGATGACGCCGTAGATGCTCAAGCCGAGCGTGATGGAGTGCGCGACGGTGAAGGCACTCACCTGCGCCAGGACCGTGCGCAGGCGGCCGCTCAGAAGAAAGAGGCCGAGCACGAAGAGCATGTGATCGAGCCCGTGCGGAACGATGTGCGTGAACCCGAGCAACAGGTACTGCCGCGCGACAGCCGCGCGGCCGACCGGTGGTGGCGGGGCGGCGAGAGCGAATGGTGCGCTTGCCTGACCACCCTCGAGCCACTCGGTCGTCGACGCCAGCGAGCCGTTCGTCACGGACAGGGCATAGGAAGCAAACGTCCAGGAGTACGACCAGGTGAAGTGGCTCGCACCTCGCGGCACCTCGCCCGTGAGTCGGATCGTCGCAAGCAGCGGAGACATCGCATCGGATGCGGGAGACACGGTGTAGTGAATGTTCGGGCGAGCATCCGTGCCATCGAACGCGACGGTCACGCGCTGCCGGAACACGTCGTCGCATGCGACGAGCCGCTTCGCCATGGCTGCAGCATCCACACGCGCGGTGGTCGCATCCGTCGGCGATCCGCCGACGGCGTCGAGCTTCTCGATCAGCGACGCTGCATCGGTCGTAATTTCGATCGCGTAGCTTTCCCCCTCGAATCGCGTCGAGACGCGGGTCGTGCCGATCTCATGTGCGGTGGCAATGGTGGTCCACGCGAAGACGATGACGGCAGCACACAGGCAGACCCAGCCGCGATTCTTCACGACGCGCTCCGCACCGATGCTCGATCCTGAAGCTCGAACGTCAGCGAGGCCCAGTAGCTGACCCAGTCGGCTCCCGCAGTTGGCGGCGCCTCGATCATGTGGACTGCCTTGATCAGCCACATGCCAGTGCGCGGGAGCTGGAAGCGCACGCGCCCGTCTTTGTCGGTGCGCGCGCTCAGCTTCTCTTTCGGATGTGCACGGTTGATCGCGACGACGAGGGCACCCGCCAGCGGGTGATTCTCGTACGTCAATCGAAGCGGAAGATCCTCGCCCGCGGCCATGGTAGTTGGATTGCGCTCCGCGACGATCTCCAGCGTGAATCCAAGCGGGCGGTCGCCCTGGCCGTTGGCCGGCGCATCAGAAGCCACCAGACTCTTCGCGCAGCGCGAGAACAGATCGCGCGCTCCGCCCGTCTGACCTCGACGCGCCCTCACCGCCGCCACCGCGTCGAGTCCTTCCTCTTTGAGGTACTGATTGAACTTCTCAGGGGTCAGATCGACGACGCTCGGGTTGCTGCGATAGCCGACGACGAGCAGGCCTGGAGCGGCGACGCGAATGAAGCCGGCCGGGTCGGAGCCGTCACGTCCGACAACGGGTTTGCGGCCCTCGCCATCGACGACGAAGAACTGGTTGATGAGCGCCGGGTCGCGCGGGAGCGGGTCGCCGAGCAGATCCTGACCGACGCGCAATTTGACCGCGACGATGTCACCGACTGACGGCGAGAATGTCGCCGGCTCGATCCACATGTCATGCGCTCGGAGCGATGTGCCGCTCAATGCAAGCGTGGTCGTCAAAGCCACAAAGATCCGGCAACGCACAGAATCCTCCTCACCAGGTCGTTCGGGCGTTCGGGACGTTCGGGACGTTCGGATCGTTCTCGTTGCGAACGACAGAACGGTTCAAACCTCGAACGACCCGAACGTTTCGAACGATCCGAACGCGTTAAGGTGTCGGAATGTTCGGGACCGGAGGCGTGTTCGTTCCGCCGTGCCCTTGCAGCAGGCCCTGATGCGCCGGCGCGAGGAACGGGAAGCGATCGAGATAGTTCTTGTCGTTCTCTTCCGTGCCCTTCGCCAGACCCGCATTCGCATCGCCTGCGACAATGAGGCTGATCAGCACGCTGTTCACGTTCACCTGATTTCGGTTGGGCGCGGTGCCGCCACCGACCCGTCGTCCGTTGGGGAAGCTCGAGTCGATTGCAGCATCCAACGTGATCACATCGCCCGTCGACCCGTCGGCGACCGGAATCGGCCGATTCAGGTTGATCGCTCTCACGATATCGAGGCGAGGACCCTTGAGCGTCGCCACGGTCCCGTCAGGAACTCCGAGCGCACGATAGATCCCGAGTGCCTCGGCGTCGCGGACCAGCACCGGATACAGGATGTCGGCGCCGAAGTTCGAGACGTCGTGCGACGGATCGCTGTGCAGATACAGCGTCTGACGCTGCGCGCCGATCAGGCCGGCGTTGAACAACGGCAGCGCGTTGCGACCAACCTGCACGTACTCGCCGGATCCCGTGACGCCGGTGATGACCTGATTCGCATCGACGGTCTGCGTCGCTTGCCGCGTGATTCGCGACCACACGCGCAGCAGGCTGTCGGTCGAACTGGACTGCAGCGACCCGTTGTGCGGGATCCCGTTCGGGAAGAGATCCCGCGTCGGGATCTCGAGCGCGATCGAGAAGATGTTGAACCCGGTGAACACGTCCTTGCCGGGAGGCCGGCGCGCACCGCGGATGCCGCCGAGATCGTTCGCGTTCAGGTTGACGAGATCGAAGATTCCCTTCTCATCGAGCTGATAGGGATCGTCGAACTGACCCGCGATGATCCGTCCGCCGTTCGACAGCGTGTGGATATAGCGATCGACGAACGCCTGATCGTAGAGGCCTTCTTCGCGGCTCGAACGATCGCCGGAGTCGTACCCCTGGAAGCGTCCGAGACCGTAAATCAGCCGGTCGGTCTGCGGTCCGTGGTTGTTCGGCAGCACGGGAAGGTTGCGACCGAGCATCTCCATGTTGTTGATGCCGGGCGCGAACGATCGCGTCACCGTCATCGTCTCGGTGCCGCCCGTGAGCTGCCACAGCAGTTCGTTGCTGCCACCGACGTTATCGGCAGGATTCGGCGCGGCTTCCGGCTGCAGTGCCTTGGTGAACTCGACGCGATAGATGGCTTGATCCCGCAGGCTGTCGCCGATGCCGATGTGGAACTCGTAGCGGTACCCGTCGCACGCCCGCAGTCCGTGATTGCCCTGACCCGGCTCGTGCAGCGGGTTGAAGTCCATGATCAGATACAGCTTGTCGTGGGAGCCGTTCGACACCCACGCGTACGTATCGGTGTTGTCGGCGCACGGCTCGTTGAGAACCGCGAGCGCCTCCCTGTGGCTCGATCCATGAACCGTGATGCCGGCGGCCGCGAGGACCACGCCAATCACGAGTCCGGTCTTCAGTCGTTTCATACGTCCCCCAGCGCGCGGCCGCCGCGGGCAGCCGCGCATGCCTCCAGCTTCGAAGAACCCGCGCTGGTATCCGGGTCCTCGTCGGATATTGAGCCGCCCGACTGATGACTACGGGCAGAACTGCCAGCCGGATTGCCCGACGCCCGGCGTCAGTGCCGAAGTGACCGGAGGGAGGAACCTCCCATCGTTCGATGCCGTATCATGCCTTGACAGCTACCATGCATAGCATGATAGTACTCGGCGCCGTGGACATCGCAGACAACTGGACGACGCAGTTGCGGAAAGGCCTGCTGGAACTGTGCATGCTGAACGTCATCGGTCGCGGGCGTGTCTATGGCTACGACATCGTCCGCCAACTGCGCGACGTCGATGCGCTGGTCGTCAGCGAAGGCACGATCTATCCCATTCTCAGCCGGTTGAAGCGCGATGGACTGGTGCGCACGTCGCTCGAGGAATCGCCCTCGGGACCGGCGCGCAAGTACTACGAGTTGACCCGTCGCGGCGAGCAGCTTCGCGACGACATGAACGGGCATTGGGATCTGCTGACGCGAGGCATTGCCGTGATTCGAGAGAGGGCGAAATGACGACCACCTTTACTGACGACGGAAGAGCGCATCTCGATCGGTATCTGCATCGACTGCGGCTGGCCCTCAGCAGCCAGTTGTCCGTCGACGTCTCCGACGTCGAGCGGGACATCATCAGCCATATCGACGCGGAACTCGCCGGCGAGCCGCAGCCGATCGGCGCTCAGCGCCTCACCGCTGTGCTCGATCGACTCGGGCCACCCGATCGATGGCTGCCGGTCGATGATGTGCCTGCCGGCGGCCCCGCGATCGCTCCGCGATCCGCTGCTGAATGGCGACTGCCGGTGGTCATTCTGACCCTGTTCGTCCTCGGCATCTTCTCGTTCATGCAAATGCTGCTCTGGCCGGTGCCGCTGCTCCTGATGGTCGTCAGCGTGCTCACAGCGCGTGCGTGGCTGTCGAGTCTCGTGCAGGAGGGCGGAGAGATCGGTGCGAGACGATGGTTCGTGTATCCGCCGCTCGTCACGATGTACGCGCTGCTTGCGAGTGTGGTGATCGCATGGCCATTGCCACTGGTCGTCGGCATGCTGACCGACGATCCCGTGATGCGCGCCAGCATGGTCCGCTGGTTCAACGACCGCAGTGACGTCGCGACAGCGCTCGCGGCCTTCACCGCGGTCGGCGCGTGGTGGCTGATTCTCGGCCCGGCTCTCTACCGGTTCCATCGTGCGGCAGGCCGGGCGTTCTCGCCGTTTGCAGACTGGTTTGGCAGACGCCATGCGTTATGGGCGACGCTCGCGGGAGCGCTGCTCGCAGGCGGATCCGCGGCATTGCTGTTCCGCATGTCGCTCTAGCCACGGTCCATTGCTTGACGTAGTTCTGACATTATGTAAGATCGATACTTATTGGCCTCCGTGAGGTTCCTGCGACCACGCGCCATCGCCTCGATCGCGGTCGTTCTTACGGGAAACCTTCTCGCGCTCTCCGCGCAGTCGGGACGAGCGCGGTCCGCCGTTCCTGTGGAACCGATAACAGCGATTCTGGACGCGTTCCGATCGGCCAGCCTCGTCGCGCTCGGCGAGGGCCATCACCTGAGTCGGGAAGATCACGCCTTCCGCGTGTCACTGATTCGTGATCCTCGTTTCCCCAACATCGTCAACGACATCGTCGTCGAACGCGGCAACGCTCGCTATCAGGACGTGATCGATCGATTCGTTCGAGGCGAGGATGTCAGCGCAGACACGTTGCGTCACGTGTGGCAGGACACGACCGGCCTCACATTCGAATTCGACGCGCCGTTATCCGAGGAACTTTTTCAAGCGGTGCGATCGGTGAACGCGCGGCTTCCACGCGAACGACAGCTGCGCGTATTGTTAGGTGATCCGCCGATCGAATGGGAAAGCGTTCGCACATTCGCCGACATGTTGAGATGGGGCGACCAGCGTGATTTCTTCGCAGCGGATCTGATCAGGCGCGAGGTGCTGGCCAGGGGCCGGCGCGCGCTGCTGATCTGGGGACGCGGGCACTTTCAACGAGGCAATCAGCGCACGAACTTCGAGTCGGCGGATTGGCTGGCCGGCCTGCTCGAAAGCGACGGCAAGACAAAGCTGTACTCGATCTTCCCTGTGTTCGCGAGCGCGGATGCCCGTGACGAGCCCGATGTGAGCAGCGTGCAACGCGATATCGTCTCGTGGCCGGTACCGAGTCTCGCTCACATCGCCGGCACGCTTCTGGGCGCTGCCGATTTCGAAACGTACTTGCCTTCAGACACGCGCTTCGTGAAACAAGGCGAGAGGTTCGTGCCGCTTCCCCGCGACCGGTGGCGAGCCATGCCGATGGAGCAGCAGTTCGACGCCGTGCTCTATCTCGGACGCCGTCTCAGTCTCGCGCGTCTGTCGCCATCGACCTGCGCGGACGCCGCGTACATCCAGATGCGGAGCTCGCGCATGGCTCTCGCGCCCGACGGACAGGCCAACATCGCGCGGCTCGAGGCACACTGCGCCGCGGTCCTCGGCCGCTGATCAAGGATCTTAGAACCTCGCTGACTGTGAAGTCCGTCCTACCTGTCCGGTCCGCGGGTAGCCGAGCCTAGCAAGCCGATTACGATGACGATCGGCTATCCGTTGACCATTCGGTAGTCCTCGATGAACTGATCGACCTGGCGAGCGAGCTCGCGCTGGATTTCGCGGGTGAGCTGCGCCGCGGCCACGAGCGCGATCTGTGCGTCCGCCTTCCACGTTTGCGCACGGTTGAAGGTGACCTGCGGATTGCGACGGAGGAAGACGATCTGCACGAAATCGAGCTGCACGTTGGCAGCAACGAGACCGTTGCGCTCGCTCGATGCGCTGATCGTGACGCGGAGGTGAGGGTCACCCGTCGGAAAATCGCCGAGGCCGAGGATCTTGATACCCGCGGCACGCAGCTGCGCTTCGACGGCCTGCTTGATGGTGTCGCGCGCGAGTCCGCGCGGGAGCGGCTCCTCGACGGCGACGCGCACGCCGTCGAGGTCCTTCAGACTGGGTCGGTCTTCGATGCGGTCACCCACATCAATTCCCAACTCCCAACGTCTGTCGCTCGACCAAGTCCCAACGTTCGGGAGTTGGAAGTTGGCTCAGCGTCAGAGAGTCGGGAGTTGACGAGGACGTCAAGCCAGGTCCGTCGCTTTGACCGGCAGCGTTCTCAGACGCTTGCCGGTCACGGCATGGATCGCGTTGATGACGGCCGGCACCGTGGCCGGATTCGTCGCTTCACCAGCGCCGGTCGGCCGCTCGGTGCTCTCGACGAGATGGATCTCGACCACCGGCACTTCGTCCATGCGCATCATGTCGTGCTGGTTGAAGTTCGTCTCCTTGACACGGCCGCGATCGATCGTGATCTGACCCTTCAACGTCGCCGACAGGCCGTAGATGATCCCGCCCTCGACCTGCTGTCGCAGGATATGCGGATTGATGATCTGACCGCAGTCCATCACGCAGACAACCTTCTCCACGCGCACGCGGCCGTTGCTCACCGAGACTTCCGCGATCTGCGCGTTGAAGCTGCCGACGTTCGACCCGAGCGCCACTCCCCTTCCGCGCCCCGCGGGAAGCGGCTTGCCCCAACCGGCCTTCTCCGCCGCGATGTTCAACACGTTGAGCAGGCGCGGCGACTTCGCGAGCAGACGACGACGGGCCTCGACCGGATCCTTGCCACCGGCCGCGCAGAGCTCATCGAAGAATGATTCGGCGAAGTAGGTGTTCTGCGCCGCACCCGGAGCGCGCCAGAACGAGACCGGCACGTGCGTGTTGGCGACGCTGTATTCGACCAGGAAGTCGGGGAACCCGTACTGCAGATCCGAAATCCCGCTGACGGCGATCGGATCCAGACCGTCGCGCACCATGAAGAACGAGGGGCACGCGATCTTCGCCTTCATCACCGCAGGCCAGCCGCTCGCGTCGAGGCCGCCCGACAGCTCCGCGTACGACGCAGGCCGATAGTAGTCCTGCGTCATGTCGTCCTCGCGCGACCAGGTCAGCTTGACGGGCACCTTGAGACGATTGGCGACGTGCGCGGCGTCCTCGAGGTGGTTCATCTGTCCTTCGCCGCGCCGGCCGAACCCGCCGCCCATGAACGTCGTGTGCAGGTTCACCTTCTCGGGCGCGATGCCCGCGATCTGGGCAATCGCGGCGCGCGCCGTCGTCGGACTCTGCGTCGGGACCCACGCTTCGGCCGTTCCGTCGGGCCGGATGTGTATCGTCGCGTTCATCGGCTCCATCGGTGCGTGCGCGGTGAACGGTACTTCGTAGACCGCATCCACACGCTTCGATGCGCGGCCCAACGCCGCGACCGCATCGCCTTCTTTGCGCGCGGGCACTCCTCCCTGCTTCGCCTTGTCGACGAACATCTGGCGGATCGTGGCGCTCGTCACGGCCGCATTCGCGCCTTCGTCCCACTGCACGGTCAGCGCGCGTTGACCCTGCAGCGCCGCCCACGTGTTCTCGGCGATGACGGCGACGCCACCGGGAATCTGGAACACGTCCTTCACGCCAGGGACCGCTTTCGTCTTGCTCGCATCGAAGGTCGCGACCTTGCCGCCGAACACCGGACACCGGCTCACCGCCGCATACACCAGTCCCTGCGGTCGCGCGTCGAGGCCGAACATCGCTTTCGCCGTGACCTTGTCACGCGT
>Ga0111538_10007964_pt1 | contig 14237 bp, 17 predicted proteins | sample SoiMethybrSBSTD1_FD_79669 | JGI IMG/M metagenome (GOLD analysis project Ga0111538, IMG submission 79669) | Bulk soil microbial communities from a Populus tree surrounding site in Tennessee, USA - Soil MetaG P. TD hybrid SBSTD1 (version 2)... | ecosystem: Environmental > Terrestrial > Soil >... | reverse complement strand
GCGTTTGTTGCGCGCTGGCGGCAAGCGAATCCAAATGGACAAGTGATCGTCCGCGATCTTTCCCGCGACCCGGTGCCGCATCTGAATGCCGAGCGATTCGGCGCGTTCTTGTCGAAGCCTGAGGCCCGCACGCTGCGGCAGGATGCCTTCGTCGCCTATTCGGACGGATTGATCGAAGAGCTGCGGCGCGCAGACGTGGTCGTGATCGGCCTGCCGATGTACAACTTCGGCGTGCCGTCGACACTCAAGGCGTATTTCGACCACATCGCACGCGCCGGCGTAACGTTCCGCTACACCGACAAAGGTGCGGTCGGAATGCTGACCGGCAAGAAGGCGTATGTGTTCGCGACGCGCGGCGGAAAATATGCCGGAACGGGTCTGGACCTCGAAACGGGGTTCGTGCGCCAGTTTCTCGCGTTCATCGGCATCGACGACGTTGAATTCATCTACGCCGAAGGCCTTGCGATCGGTGACGCGACCAAGGAGGCAGCGCTCAGCGCCGCGCGTGAAGCGATCGCGCGCCTTGCCACCCTTCAATCATGGCCGCTTGCGGCTTGAGGCGGCATCCAACCAGGAGATTGAAATGAAAATCGACAATGCATTGCTCGAAATTTGGCAGCCACGCGCACTCGCGCTGCTGCGGATCGTGACCGCGTACCTCTTCATGGCGCACGGCACCGCGAAGCTGTTCGGCATCCCGCACATCAGGATGTTCGACGGCCTGCAGCTCGTGTCGCTGGTCGGGCTCGCGGGAGGGCTGGAAGTATTCGGCGGCGCGCTGCTGCTGATCGGGCTATTTACCCGGCCGGTGGCTTTCGCGCTGAGCGGGTTCATGGCGGTCGCGTACTTCATGGCACACGCGAGCCAGGGTCACGCGCTGCTGCCGATCCTGAATCAGGGCGAGCTGGCCGTGCTGTACAGCTTCCTGTTCCTGTATTTTGTCTTCGCGGGCGCCGGCGCATGGAGCGTGGATTCGATCCGCGGCGGCGCAACCCCGCACCTTGCAAGGAGCGCAGCATGACGACACGCACGCTGCAGCAAGTCATCCAGTCGGTTCCTGCGTCGGACGGCGCCGGAGTGAAGCTTCTGCGCAGTCTCGGGCGGGCGCAGAACCTGCGCGTCGACCCGTTCCTGATGCTCGACGAGTTCTCGTCGGACAACGCCGACGACTACATCGCCGGATTTCCTGCCCATCCGCATCGCGGCTTCGAAACGGTGACCTACCTGCTCGACGGCCACATGCTGCACGAGGACCATCTCGGGCATCGCGGCGACCTGGTAAGCGGCGCAGTGCAATGGATGACTGCGGGCCGCGGAATCATTCACTCGGAGATGCCGCAGCAGGAGCGCGGACGCATGCGCGGATTCCAGCTCTGGCTCAACCTGCCGGCGAAAGAGAAGATGAAGCCGGCGACGTATCGCGACATCCAGCCGGGTGAAATTCCGAGCGTCGAGCTGCCGCAGGGCGGATCCGTCAAGGTGATCGCGGGCCGCTTTGAAGCCGAAGGCCGCTCGACGTCCGGACCGATTCTCGGCCTGACGACCGACCCGACGTATCTCGATGTGCGACTCGCATCGGGCGGAAGCTTCGCGCACGCGCTCGATCCGGGATACGCCGCGTTCGTCTATCCGTTCGAGGGTACGCTCAAAATCGGCGAGCGTGAGCTGAAGACGCACGACGCCGGCGTGCTCGGCGCTGGCGATCGGATCGAGCTCAACGCGGGGGCGGATGGCGCACGGTTCCTGCTGCTCGCAGGCAAGCCGCTGCGCGAGCCGGTCGCCCAGTACGGCCCGTTCGTGATGAATACGCGCGAAGAGCTCGAGCAGGCCGTGCGCGACTACCAGAGCGGCGAGCTAACGCGCGCTGCGTAGCGGGCGGAAGAACTCGCGGATCTCGCGCGCGAGCAGCTCGGGCTGCTCGAGCGCGGCAAAGTGGCCGCCTTTCGGCATCACGCTCCATCGCCGAATGTCGGTATAGGTCTTCTCGGCAAGCGAGCGCGGCGGCCGCACGATTTCCTTGGGAAACGCCGCGTAGCCGGTCGGCACGTCGACGGTTTCGCCCTCGGGGATCGGCCACGGGCCATGCAGCCGCGCGTGGTAGGGCCAGAACGACGAGCCGATCGCGCCGGTGAACCAGTACAACGAGATGTTCGCGAGCATCTCGTCGCGACTGATGGCGTTTTCCGGCACGCCGTGGCAATCCGACCAAGCGTGGAATTTCTCCGCGATCCACGCTGCGAGACCCGCTGGAGAATCGGTCAGGCCGAACGCGAGCGTCTGCGGCTTGGTGCCCTGGATCGCCTGGTAGCCGGTTTCCTCTTTCAGCCAATTCGCCAGATCCGCGAGGAACGCTTTTTCCTCGGCGCTCGGATTCTCGATCATCTTCGGATCGCGCCGCACGGCAAGCAGGTTGAGGTGAATCCCGACGACCTTCGACGCATGCCGGTGCCCGAGAACTGAGCTGATGAAGCCGCCCCAATCGCCGCCCTGCGCGCCAAAGCGCCGGTAGCCGAGCACGTCGGTCATCAACGCTGCAAAACACGCCGCAATATCTTCCACCGAGAACCGTTTCTGACCCGGTGCGAATGAGAGCGTGTAGCCCGGCAGCGACGGCGCCACCACCGTAAACGAATCCGCAGCGTCGGCGCCGAAGCGCTCCGGATCGGTCAGCATCGGGATCAGCCTGTGGAATTCGAACACCGACCCCGGCCAGCCGTGCGAAAGAAGCAGCGGCAGCGGGTTTTCGCCCCTGCCCTTTTCATGGATGAAATGCAGCCCGATGCCGTGCAGCGGCACCTTGAACTGTCGGAACGCGTTGAGTTTCGTCTCCCACGCGCGCCAGTCGAACCCGGCGAGCCAGTAGCGCGCGAGATCCTGCATGTAGGCGACGCTCGTGCCGGTCGACCACGGCTCGAGCGGCGGCTCGTCGGGCCAGCGCACCCGCTCCAGGCGCGCGCGCAAATCCGCGATCGCGGAATCCGGGATCTCGACCCGGAAGGAGTTGCCCGCGGGGCCGCCCTCCCCTGGATGTGTCACTTCGGGAGTTCTGCCCCCGAGAGCGCCAGGCGCTTGAGCCTCCGGTCGGCCATTATCTTTTCGTAACACTCCGCGCACACCTCGCGCTTCCTCTCGCCGCCGGGTAGCGTGCGGAAGGTTGCCCGCGGTCGCGAATGCTGGCCGTGGTAACAGTATTTCAGCGGATTCAGGTTGCTCATCAGCCTAATTGCACCTTTCCTCTCAAGGCCTTCACTCGGCCTCGCCTGATCTTACTCTCGATGCGGCGCAATTTCGAGGCGCCGGTCGGCCGGGTGGGTATCCGGCGCTTGGGCGGCCTGGCGACGCTCGAAACCAGCTTTTGCAGGCGCTCGAGCGCGTCCTGCCGGTTCAGGTCCTGGCTGCGGTGCTGCCACGCCTTGATGACGACCACGCCGTCGCGCGTAATCCGGCGATCCTTGAGGGCGAGCAGGCGGGCCTTGACGCCTTCGGGAAGCGACGAGGCAGCGATCTCGAAGCGCAGATGCACCGCGCTCGAAACCTTGTTGACGTTCTGCCCGCCGGCGCCGCTCGAGCGCACCGCCTCGAGCTGGACTTCCGATTCACGGATCCTCAGGGGGGCGTCGCCCATGGCAGGGTATTATCGCCGCAGACCCGACAAGCGCAGACCGCGCCACCGGGCATTGTCCATCTTGATCCGATTCCGGGAGGAAACGATGCGTAGTGCCATTCGGATGTTGCTGCTCGCGGCCGTGCTCGCCGCACAACCTGCGCTCGCGCAGGAGCTCAAGGTCGCGTCCGCCGCGACCGTCGAATCGCTGATGACGGCGCAGAAGGGAAAGCGCATCACGGTGCGCACCCGGTCGGGCCAGGAGCTGACTGGCGTGGTGCGCGAAGTTACGCCGCGTTTCGTGCAGCTCGGCGCGCTGGCGGGTCGCGAATTCTTCGACGCGGTCGTCTCGCTCGACTCGGTCGAGGCGGTGATCGTGCGGACGAAGGAGTAGATGCCCGAAGGCGCGCCCGCGCGCAAGGAGCGGCGCATCCCGCGCTTTCTGCGGGCCACGCTGCTTTCGGCGCGCGACTTCGCGCTCACCTTCGGGCCGTTCGTGCTGATTGCGCTGGTGCTGCTTGCCGGCGCGTATTGGCTGCTCAAGCCGCAGCCGCCGCGGCGCGTGGTGCTCGCCACGGGGCCCGATTACAGCCACTACGCTGAGTTCGGCAAGCGCTACCGAGACGAGCTCAAGCGCTATCGCATCGAAGTCGTGCTGCGGCCGACCGAAGGCTCGTCGGTCAATCGCCATCTGCTGAGCGACGCCAAGGAAGAGGTCGATCTCGGATTCGTGCGCGGCGGCTCAGGTGAAGCGCTCGCCAAGGAAGAGGAAAAAGGCGGCGTGCCGCTCGTCGCGCTCGGCAGCCTTTTTCTCGAACCGATCTGGATTTTCTACCGTGAGGATGCAGCCAAAAAGCTGCCCGACGCGAAGCTCTCGAGCATTACCCAGCTGACGAAGCTGCGCGTCAACACGGGCGCGCGCGGCGGCGGCGCAACCAACCTCGTGTTCAAGCTGCTGAACGCCAACGGCATCCCGCGCGAGGGCCTGAAGTTCGATCGGCGCGACCAGGCGGCCGCCGTTGCGGCGCTGTTCGACGGCTCTCTGGACGCGATGGTGCTGGTGTCCTCGCCCGAAGCGCCGCCGGTGCAGGCGCTACTGTTCGAACCCGGGATCGCGCTCTTCGAGTTCGAACAGGCGGAAGCCTACTCGCGCCGCTTCCCCTATCTCGGCCCGGTCTTGCTGCCGCGCGGAGTCGCCGACCTCGTGCGCGACATCCCGCCGCACGATACTCGCATGATCGCGCCGACGACGATGCTCGTCGCGCGCGAAAGCACGCATCCGGCGCTGATCCAGCTGTTCGTGCAGGCCGCGCACAAAATCCATGGCGAGCCGGGGTGGATTGCTCGCGCCGGACAGTTTCCGTCGGCGCAGAACATCGAGTTGCCGCTCGCGCGCGAAGCCGAGCGCTTCTATCGAACCGGCGCGCCGTTCCTGCAGCGCTACCTGCCGTTCTGGCTCGCCAACCTCATCGATCGAATGTGGGTGGCGCTGCTGTCGATCATCGCGATCCTGATCCCCCTCGCGCGCCTGGTGCCGCCGCTCTACGCGTTCCGCGTGCGCTCCAAGGTCTTTCGCTGGTACCGGCAGCTGCGCGCCATCGAGAACGAGATCGGGCGCGGCGAGCGCCCCGCGGACGAGCTGCTGGAGGATCTGCAGAAGCTCGACGCCAAGGCCGAGCGGACCACCGTGCCGCTCTCCTACACTGACGAGCTGTACGACCTGCGAACCCATATCCGGCTGGTTCGCGAACGCCTCGCGCAGACCAAGTAAGATTGGCGGATCATGCCCAGGATCAATGGATCGTCCGCCCTCGCCCGCTTTCGCGTGCTCGACCTCACGCGCGTGCGCGCCGGACCGAGCTGCGTGCGCCAGCTCGCGGATTTCGGCGCCGATGTGATCAAGATCGAGGGGACCAAGGTCGAGGACATGGGCGGGCCGCGCGACGGGCCCGATTTCCAGAACCTGCATCGCAACAAGCGCTCGATCACGCTCAACCTGAAGGCGCCGCAGGGCCGCGAAGTCTTCCTGCGGCTGGTCAAGAATGCGGACGTCGTCGTCGAGAACTTCCGCCCGGACGTGAAAGACCGCCTGGGCATCGACTATGAGTCGCTGCGCAGGATCAATCCCCGGATCGTGCTGGCGAGCGTGTCCGGCTTCGGACAAGACGGGCCCTATCGCGAGCGTCCCGGGTTCGATCAGATTGCGCAAGGACTCTCCGGGATCATGTCGGTGACCGGCCCGCCAGGCGCCGGGCCGATGCGAGTCGGATGCGCCGTTGCCGACGTCGGCGGCGGACTCCTCGCAGCGCTCGGCATCCTGACCGCGCTCCTGGAGCGGGAACAGTCGGGCGAAGGCCAGTGGGTCCAGTCGAGCCTGCTGCAGGCGGCAATCCAGCTGCTCGATTTCCAGGCCGCCCGCTACACGATGCTCGGCGAAGTCGCCGAGCAGCAAGGCAACGATCACCCGACGAGCATGCCGACCTCGGCATACAAGACTGCCGACGGCTACATGAACGTCGCTGCTGCCGGATCCCAGATGTGGAAGCGGCTTTGCCAGGTGCTCGAAAAACCGGAGCTGTTCGACCATCCGGATTATGCCGACGCTGACGGACGCGCCAGGAACCGCAAGACGCTCAACGCTGCGATCGAGGCCCAGCTCGTGCGCAAGACGACCGCCGAGTGGACCGAAATCCTGAATCGCGCCGGCATACCGAGCGGGCCGATCTATCGCATGGACCAGGTGTTCGCCGATCCGCAGGTGAAGCACCTCGGCGTTGCCGCGGAGGTCGAGAGCCCGAAGCTCGGAAAGTTCAAGATCATCAACCAGCCGGTAAAGCTCTCGCGCACGCCGGCGAAGCTCGTCACCGCGACGCCTGAGCGCGGCGAGCACACCAACGAGGTGCTGCGCGAGGCCGGGTACGACGACGCGGCGATCGCGGATCTGCGCAGGAACGGGATCATCTAAGGAGGCGCATGGCTGAGCTCATTACGTCGCGCAACGGCGCGGTCGCCACGGTTCTCTTCTCCAACCCGCAGAAGATGAACGCGATGACATACGACATGTGGCGCGCGGTGCCGCAGACACTCGCGGCGCTCGATGCGGATCCCGCGGTGCATGCGATCGTCGTCGCAGGCGAAGGCGAAAAGGCGTTCATCTCCGGCGCGGACATCTCGCAGTTCGAGAAGGTGCGCGGTACGCACGAGGCGCAGGCCGAGTACGGCCGCGCCGTCGAAGCAGCGTACGTCGCGCCGATGAATTGCTCCAAGCCGGTGATCGCGCGGATCCGCGGCATCTGCATCGGCGGCGGGCTCGGCTTCGCCGCTGCGTGCGACCTGCGAATCTGCTCGAGTGATTCGGTGTTCCGGATGCCGGCAGCTCGGCTCGGACTGGGCTACAGCCCTGCCGGCGTACGCAGGTTCATGAACCTGATCGGCGCTTCGAACACGGTCGACATCTTCATGTCGGCGCGCAAGTTCGATGCGGCGGAAGCGTTGCGCATGGGCTTCGTCAGCCGAGTAGTCGCGCCCGGCGAGTTGGAGCACGCGGTTGCCGAGTATTGCGCGATGGTCGCGGAAAACGCGCCGATGACGATCGCTGCCGCGAAGTTCGCGGTTCAGCAGGCGCTCAAGGATCCGGCCGACCGGGACCTTGCGAAAGCGCAGGGCATGGTCGACGCCTGCTTCGCGAGCGCCGATCACAAGGAAGGCCGCACGGCGTTCATGGAAAAGAGGAAGCCCAACTTCACCGGAAAGTGACGATTCGTTACTGCGGCAGCCGGGGGTTACACCTTGTTGCACATTTGTCCGGGTAGCGGATAGCGCGCGCCAGACTGCAGCGTTATAAGGTTCGTGAGGAAACTTATGACGCGATTGACCAGAAAACTTTTGATCGTCCTGCTGGCGCTTCTGGCTGCGATGCCGCTTGCGCACGCGCAGTCGCGCGTGGCCACCTACTCACGGGCGGAGATCGACCAGATGCTCGCCCCGGTCGCGCTCTACCCCGATCCGCTGCTGTCGCAACTGTTGATGGCCGCGACGTTCCCGCTGGACATCGTGGAAGCCGCGCGCTGGTCGCGCGCGCATCCGGGTGTCGAAGGCGACGCCGCCGTGCGCATGGTCCAGGATTCCGAGTGGGATCCGAGCGTGAAATCGCTGGTCGCATTCCCGCAGGTGCTGCAGCGCATGGACGAAAATCTCGAGTGGACCCAGAAGCTCGGCGAAGCATTCATCGTCCAGGAACCGGTCGTGATGGAAGCGGTGCAGGATCTGCGCAGGCGCGCACAGCAATCGGGGCAGCTTGCGTCCGATGAGCGCCAGCGCATCGTCGAGCAACCCGGCGCGATCGCGATCGAGCCTGCGAGCCCCGAATACGTCTACGTTCCCTACTACGATCCGCAAGTCGTTTACGGCGCGTGGTGGTGGCCGGCGTATCCGCCTTACTACTGGGCGCCGTGGCCGGGCTATGTGCGCGGCTACTACCCGGGCTACTGGTGGGGTGCGCCGGTGGGCCTCTCGGTAGGGTTCTTCTTCGGCGGCTTCGATTGGCATCGCCGGCACGCTTACGTCAACCGCGTCGACAACTACTACGTGCGGCCGACCTGGGCAAACCGCTACTCCAGCTACGGTCCGGGACGCTGGCAGCACAACTACTGGCGCCGCGACGGCAGCTACGCCGCAAGAACCTACGCGCCGGTCAATCGATCGCAGGCGCAGGTAGTCTCACCACGGTTCGATTCGCGGCGCGAAGAGTTCCGGCAGCGCCGCAGCTTCGCCGGGCCCGGAGCCCAGGCTGCGCCGCAACAGCAATTCGCTCCGCAGCAAGTCGCTCCACGGCAGCAATCGTTCGCGCCGCGCTTCGATACGGCCCCGAGACTTGATACTCGCCAGGGCTTACAGGCCGCACCGGAGCGCCGGCGCGAGTTCGATCGCGCCCAACGCCAGGCCGAGCCGCGCAGGTTCGAGCCGCGCCAGCAGGCGGCGCCGGGGAACGCGCAGGCCGCTGCGCCGCGCATGGCCGCACCGCACATCGAGCAGCGCACGCACAGGATCGAGCCGCGCGCACAACAGCGCGAGGAGCGCCGCGCCGAGTCGCGAGGCGGCGGCCACCAGCGCTTCAATTGAAACTGCGCTGAGCGCGGGTGCCGCTGGGGTACCATGCGCGCTTTCAAGCGCGCAGGAACTCCAGCCATGAGCAAAGTAGCGATCGTCACCGGTGCAGGCTCGGGAATCGGCAAGGCCTCGGCCGTCGCCCTTCTGAAAGCAGGCTGGCAAGTCACGTTCGCCGGGCGGCGGGCGGAACTTCTCGACAAGGCCATCACCGACTCGGGCTTCGCGAAGAATTCCCTCGCAGTGCCGACCGACGTCGGCAAGCCAGACGCGGTGAAGGCGCTCTTTCGCAAGACCGTCGAAAAATTCGGACGCCTCGACCTGCTTTTCAACAATGCCGGCATGGGCACGCCCGGCAACATCAACCTCGAGGACCTGACGGTCGAGCAATGGCAGGCGGTCGTCGCGGTAAACCTCACCGGGCCGTTCCTGTGCACGCAGGAGGCCTTCCGCATCATGAAGGCGCAGAACCCGCGCGGCGGGCGGATCATCAATAACGGCTCGATTTCGGCGCACGCACCGCGCCCCAATTCCTGCCCCTACACGACCACCAAGCACGCGATCACCGGCCTGACGCGGGCGAGCATGCTGGACGGCCGCAAGTACGACATCGCCGTTGGCCAGATCGACATCGGCAATGCGGCGACCGAGATGACGGACCGGATGGCGCAAGGCCAGGGGGTGATGCAGGCGAACGGAACGATGGCAATGGAGGCGCGGATGGACGTGCAGCATGTCGCGGACGCCATCGTTCACATGGCCGCCCTGCCGCTCGAATCGAACGTGCTCTTCATGACGATCAAGGCCACGAAGATGCCGTTCGAAGGACGCGGCTGAACCAGAGAGATCTTTTGTCTCTCAGTTACTTACCGGAGACTCCTGCCGATCTTTCTCAGCAGGCTTAACGAACGACCAGCGCGTCCTTGACGTCGGTTACACCGTCCACGGATGCGGCGGTCTTGAGCGCATGGTCGCGCTCTGCCCTGCTGCGGACGATCCCGGTCAGCATTACGCGGCCATGGTCGGTTTCGACCTCGACATCGCGTGACTTGAGCTCCGGCGCGCGCAGCAGCGCGGCCTTGACCTTGGCGGTAATCACGCTGTCCTCAACGTAGGCTTCCGCTTTGCCGCTGGCGCTCTCCGCGCTGCGATCCTTCTTGGGGCTGTCGGCTGCCGACGCAGAAAAAGCGATTGCGACTGCTGCCAGGATGGCGCCGACTGCTGTATGCCGAAACATCCTCTCCTCCTTTGTGTGACCTGCTAGCGCGCCGGGCTCGGTTGCGGGCGGTCTGCCGGGCTCGGCTGCGGGCGGTCTCTCAGGCTGATTCCGTCGTCGACTCCGCTGACGCCCTGGACCGCCGAGGCGATCTCGAGCGCGCGGTCCTTCTGCTCGAATGTCCTCACGCTGCCAACCAGGCGAATCTTTCCGTTCTCGGCGTTGACCCGCAGCCTCGCTTCCTTCAGTTCCGAATCGTCGTCGAGCGCGGCCTGGACCCGTTCGGCGATCGTCCGATCCTGTGCATGGCCCGACTCGGTGCTGGGTTGCACCGGATTGGCGATGCGGTCGCTTTGCTGCTCGGCGCTCGCCGAGCGGTCGGCGCTCACCGCCGGGTCCGCCAGGCGTTCCGAAGAAGGGCCGGCGGCCACCGGTGAGGCGAACGCATAACCGACCGTCGTGAGAATCGCCACCAGCATCCGCCTGGCAGCTTGGGACGTTGTCATTGCAGTGCTCCTTTCGTTGGCATGAGCCGACGAGGCCATCGCCCGGCTCGATGCGAGCGAACGCGCAACCGGCGTGCCCACCGAGCGGTATTCAAGGCGGATCAGTAGGTTAAGATAGGCTTCGGAGCGCCGGACCGGTTCCTGGGGCGTCTTCCCTGCACGACGCCCGCGACATTCACCTGCGGAGGATTCGATGTTCGAGCTGAACGGCAAGGTCGCGATCGTCACCGGCGGAAATGGCGGCATCGGCCTGGGCATGGCGCGCGGGCTCGCGGGCGCGGGTGCCCGCGTGGTCGTCGCCGGGCGCAACCGCGAGAAATCCGCCGCTGCGCGCGACGAGCTCGGCGCCGGAGCGATCGCGATCGATGTCGACGTCACGCGCGAGGACTCGGTCGCGTCGCTGTTCCAGCGCACCGTCGAGCAATGCGGACGCCTCGACATCCTGGTGAACAACGCCGGCATCAACATCCGCAAGCCGCCCGAAACGCTTTCGCTTGCCGAATGGCGCGAGGTCATCGACACGAATCTCACGAGTGCGTACCTGTGCTCGCACGCGGCGTATCCCGAAATGAAGAAAGCCGGCGGCGGCAAGATCATCAATATCGGCTCGATGATGTCGATCTTCGGCGCGGGTTTCGCAGCGGCGTACGCTGCGAGCAAGGGGGGCATCGTCCAGTTCACGAAGGCGTGCGCATCGGGCTGGGCCAAGGACAACATTCAGGTCAACGCCGTGTTGCCGGGGTGGATCGACACCGCGCTCACGCGCCGCGCGCGAGAGCAGATCCCGGGATTGCACGAGAACGTGCTGAAGCGCACGCCCGCGGGCCGCTGGGGAACGAGCGACGACTTCAACGGCATCGCGGTGTTCCTCGCGAGCAGCGCATCGAACTTCATCACCGGCGCGACGATCACCGTCGACGGCGGCTACTCGATCCAGGCATAAGGCGGCTGCCGGCATGGCCGAGCGCAAGCGCCGCCCCGTCAAGGCGTATCGCAACCGCGAGTTCCTGAACAGCAAGGAGGCGCGCGCACTGCGCATCCTGTCCGAGTACGTCGAGCCCAAGGCGCGGTTCGAGCGCTACCGGATCGACGACACGATCGTGTTCATGGGATCGGCGCGCATCCTGTCGCGCGAGCAGGCGGAAGGCGCGCTGGAGAAGGCGCAGAAAGCCGGCGCGGATCCATCCCGCGCGCGCGCGGACCTCGCGATGTCGGCGTATTACGAGCAGGCGCGCGAGCTTGCGTTCCGCCTCACGCAATGGTCCAAGCAGCTCGATTCCGAGGAGCGCCGCTTCGTCGTGTGCACGGGCGCCGGCCCTGGAATCATGGAGGCGGCGAACCGCGGCGCAGCCGAAGCGCATGGAATGAACGTCGGCCTGCGCATCTCCATCCCGATCGAGGAGTTCGACAACCCGTACGTGACGCGCGAGTTGATGTTCCAGTTCCACTACTTCTTCATGCGCAAATTCTGGTTCTACTACCTCGCCAAGGCGGTGCTGATCTTCCCCGGCGGATTCGGCACGCTCGACGAGCTGTTCGAATTGCTGACGCTGGTGCAGACGGGCAAGATGACCAAGCCGATGCCGATCGTGCTGTTCGGCACGAAATTCTGGGAAGAGGTAGTGAATTTCGACGCACTGGTGAAGCACGGCACGATCAGCGCGAAGGACCTTTCGCTCGTGCGCCGCACCGATTCGGTCGACGAAGCCTACGAGTGGCTGGTGCAGCAGCTCACCGAGCACATGCTCAAGCGTCCGGGAGCGATTCTCTGATGCGACAACAGGAATTGCTGCGCGACGCCGGAAAACTCCTTGCCGGCGGCGGCCTCGGGCTGTTCGTGCTTCCTGCCGAATTGAACCTGGTCGTCGCCCGCGGCGCGGGCAGCCACGTCTGGGATGTCGCTGGGCGAGAGTACATCGACTACCACCTGAGCTCTGGCCCCGCGCTCCTCGGTCACGCCCACCCGGCAGTTACTTCGGCCGTGCAGGCGCAAGTGCCCAAGGGCACCACCTACTTCTTCCTGAACGAGCCCGAGATCGAGCTTGCGCGGCGCATGGTCGATGCGATTCCGTGCGCCGACGTCGTGCACTACACCGGTTCGGGAACCGAAGCGACGTTCTACGCGCTGCGGATCGCGCGCGCATTCACCAAGCGCAACAAAGTGCTGAAGTTCGAGGGCGCGTGGCACGGGATGCACGACTACGGTCTGTGGGGCACTGTCCCGCAGGCGCCGTCCGACTACCCGCGCGCCAGCCCGGATTCAGTCGGCGTACCGCGTGAGACCGGCGACACGGTGCTCGTCACGCCGTTCAATGAAACCGCGCGCGCAGTGGAGATGATCGAACGCCATGCAAAGGAGCTGGCCGCAGTCATCGTCGAGCCTCTGCAACGCGTGTTGCTCCCCGAGCCCGGTTTTCTCCAGGCGGTGCGCGACGTCACGCGCAAGCACGGCATCGTGCTCATATTCGATGAGATCGTGACCGGGTTTCGCATCGCGTGGGGCGGCGCGCAGGAAAAGTACGGCGTCGTCCCGGACCTTGCGTGCTACGGCAAGGCCATCAGCGGCGGGTTTCCGCTCGCTGCGATCGCCGGCAACGACGATGTCATGTCGGTGCTGGACGCGCGCAACCGGCCGCGCGCCGAAGTCGTCTGGGCGACCAACACGCTGAACGGCAATCCGGTATGTGCAGCCGCCGGCTGCGCCGCGCTCGACGTGCTGGCGAAGCCCGGCGTCTACGATCGCCTGCACCAGATCGGCTCGCGCCTGCGCAAGGGCATCGTCGATTCCGGCACGCGCCACGGTTTCGCGGTCCAGGCGCCTGGCGAAGACGCGGTGTTCGGCGTGCGGTTTACCGACCGCACGCCGCTGCGCACGTGGATGGACTTGACCACTGCGAACAAGGACCTCGGCCTGCGTTGGGCGCTCGAGCTGCTCAAGCGCGGGCTGCTCGTCAATCCGAACGAGAAGTTCTACATTTCGACCACGCATACCGACGCCGACATCGAGCAGACGCTCGCGATCGTCGACGAGGCATTCGGCGCCCTGCGCAACTAGGGCCCGATTCTTGCGAGGCACCTCGCAATGGCACGCATCATCGACATCGACTCCAGCGGCCGGGTAGCTTCGGTCCGCTCGCCCGAAGCCGACCAGATACGCAAGAACCTGCAGCAGCTCGCGTGGCTGCTCGACAGCTCGATCCCGGTTCCCGGCACGCGCCTGACGGTCGGCATCGACGCCCTGATCGGCCTGTTCCCGGTGATCGGCGACCTGATCGGCGTCGCGCTGTCGAGCTACATCCTCTCCCAGGCTGCGAAGCTGGGCGCGCCGCGCAGCGTGTTGTGGCGCATGGCATTCAACATCGCAGTCGAGGGGGTTGTCGGAATCATTCCGTTCGCCGGCGACGTCTTCGACGCCGCGTTCAAGGCAAACCAGCGCAACGTCCAGCTGCTGGACGCCTGGCTCGATGCGCCCAGGCGCACCGAGCGCTCGACGCGGACCTTCGCCGCGCTGCTCGTCCTCGCGCTCGTGACGGTGCTGGTGCTGGTCGGGCTCGGGAGCTACTTCCTGCTCCGCGCAATCTTCGGTCTTTGACGGCGAGCCCTACACGAGCTTGAGGTTCTTCAGCGGCAGGCTGCGGACCGGCTTGCCGGTGGCCGCGTGGATCGCATTCATCACCGAAGGCGCGACCACGCAGATCGTCGGCTCGCCGACGCCGCCCCAGAAATCGAGCGACGGCACGATCACCGTGTCGACCTTCGGCATCTCGGCAAGCCGCAGGATTGGGTAATTGTGGAAATTGAGCTC
>Ga0111538_10007963_pt1 | contig 14240 bp, 13 predicted proteins | sample SoiMethybrSBSTD1_FD_79669 | JGI IMG/M metagenome (GOLD analysis project Ga0111538, IMG submission 79669) | Bulk soil microbial communities from a Populus tree surrounding site in Tennessee, USA - Soil MetaG P. TD hybrid SBSTD1 (version 2)... | ecosystem: Environmental > Terrestrial > Soil >... | reverse complement strand
TAGTACGCACCGCGCTCGGCGAGGGTGCGGTGCCGACAACATGGACACAGGAACCGCCGTTTCCTCGCTCTGCTTGCTCCACCCACCCAGTGATGATTGCAGCAATGAACGGATCAGCTCCAAGGTCACGTGAGCGCTTCTGCCGCTGTTGGCGCACCGTCGTGGTGTGGTCGTCAGCGGGGTGGCAGCGTCCAGCGGTAGACAAGGCCCCGCGGTTGGAAGAGGACGCTCACGGGTCGTTTGTCTGGCGGGGCCGATAGTGTGATCCAGCCGCGGGTGCACTGTCCGAGTGGGACGATCTTGCCGTCGGGGTACTGCGGTTGCTCGAAGTCGGGAAACATCCAGCCGCTGATGCCGGCGGTTGTTCCGTCGCCGTATGCCAGTGACCAGGGCGACCATCCCGCGACGAAGCCATGGCCGTCGGGCACGGCGTTGGCGCACACCTCGACGTCGACCGCGGCCCATTCGTTGTCGGGATGGTTCGGGTCCGGGCACGCCGCCCCGGCCGGTTGTTTGTAACCGTGGACCGTGAATTCGAGGTCGACTCCGGGACCGAGGATGGAACTGGTCTGGCCGACGGGCACGGGCGGGGCGATCGATGCGCTTGGATCCGGGGTGTCCGGCCGGGTTCCGTATTCCGGCTCCGGCGTCGGGCAGTGTCGCGCAGCGCGGTCGCCCTCGGTGACGGCGGTGTCCGGCTGGCGTCCAGCGCAGCCGGCGAGAGCGAGGCCGACCAGTGCGGCCAAGCCGACGTGCGCCACGCATCGCCGCAGGCGGCGACCGGACCCGGTCCAGAACGGCACGGTCAGCCAGTATGACCAATCGCCTCGGACCTGTCATCCAACGATCGGACGGATCAGCCCGAAGGCACGGGACGTGCTGAGCTGCCGCGCGCCGCGCGCGCTGCGTGGCTACCGGCGGTAGTCGAACAGCTGGTTGTCCCGTCGGTGTCGCTGCGCAACGGGGTCTCGCGCTGCCGTGGGGTGCCCGGTGCACCTTGCTAATTGCCTGCCCGGGGGTCGGTGATGCTGATGGCTTTGAGGGTGGCGTTCGGCGGACTCCCCGACAAGGTCGTCTCCCGGACTCCGGTCGGGTGTCGCGCTGCTCACCTACGCACTCGTGAACAGCGATTGACCATGAGCTGACCTGGAAGATGAGCACCCGCACGGCCGACTCTGGGCACCTCACAGCATCACCGCCCGGAGGCGTCCGATGGTCCGATCGCTCGTTCAGCCGGTGAGCACCGCCAGGGGTTCGACGATGTCGCCGCTCGCCGCCTGGGTCGTGAGCCTGGCGGCCACGGCGGCGTCTACCTACGTGTTGGACGCCTGGGCGGCGGCCACCGGAGCCGGTCTGGTCGCTTCCGGGTTGCTCGCCGACCTGGGCCATCGATCGGTGGTGGCGTTCCTCCTCGCGAGTTACACGGTCTGGGTGTTCGGGCTGCGCGCCAACCTGAAGGCGAACGGATCTCTGCTGGCGGCGACGGGGACGAGCACCAACGTGCTGTCCAAGCTGGCGCACGACATTACCCGGCGCCGGTTCGGCGGTGGGCGCGCCGCTCGCTTGGCCGCTGCCGTGGCATACACCGGCACCGAGGTCGCCAAGGAGGTGCCGTACTACACGGCCGCGTTCGGTGCCGCCGCCGCGACCGAATCGATCACCACCGATGAGGCACTCGTCTTCCTCGGCGGCGCCAACCTCGGCGCCGCGTTCTACGAAGCCGTACTTGCCCGCCTCACCCGGATCCTCCTCGGCCGGCACCGCGGACACGCATCGTTCGACACCGACTGGGTGCCGGCCGAGTACCTCAACGACTACTACCGCACCGTCGAGCCGGACGAGATCGCCACGATCGCGTTCCTCGTCGACGCGATGCAGCACGCCGAACCCGATCGGCCGATCCTGTACTTCGGGACCGGTCCCACCCTCCACCACGTGTTCGCGTGCGCCGAGACGGCGTCCGAGATCCATCTGGGCGACTATCTGCCCGAGAACCTGGCCGAGATCCAACGGTGGATCGACCGTGCGCCGGGCGCCCACGACTGGCGGCCGTTCGTCCGCTACACCCTGCAGTGCGAGGGCAACACCTGTCCGACCGAGGACGAGGTGACCACCCGCGAAGACCTCACCAGGGCAAAGATCACCACACTCGTACGGGTGGACGCCCGCCACCCCCGTCCGGTGAACCGCAGCTACCCGACGGTGGTCAGTGCCTACTGCGCGGACTCGGCGACCGGCGACCGCGCCACGTGGGAACTGTTCATGCGTCACATCACCGGCCTGGTTCAGCCCGGAGGCCTCTTCCTCACCGCGGCGCTGCGCCAGTGCCGCGGCTACACGGTCGGCGGCAAGACCTTCCCCGGCGCCAACATCGACGAACGCGACCTCCGAGCGGCCCTCCGGTCCGACTTCGAACCGCTGCACGAGGGGATCGAGGTCATACCAACGGGCCAGCGCGGTTCCCACGGTTACGCCGCGATCGTGCTCTGCCGGGCACGCCGCGCTCAGCCGGCGCCGTTCGCGTAAGCGGCCGTCGGCGGTCCTCACCATGCGCACGTACGGGGACACCGGCCCACCCTACGGACCCAGGTTTAGTGCGCACTTTCCGCCATTGCCAGCAAGAAGCCCGCTGGTCAAGGGCATAGACACAGCCAAGATCCACGATCTTGAGCCAAGTCAGGTCTTAGCCTCGCAAGGTCCGCCGACCGGCTTGGCAGGCGCAACGGGCAACGTGGGCGGCAGGAGCTTGCGTCGATCAAGAGTTCCAGCCGCACACATCTGCTGCCGACGGTGTGCGGAAAGGTTGCTGATGATCGTCACATTCTGCACATCGCTCGGTGGATCGGGCTGACTCGGCAACGAATCAGCAGGCCGGCCCGGTCCGTTTTGCAGCCCTAAACCTCTGGACGCCTACAGCCCTCATGTTCGGGTACCGCTCCTGCCCGTCTCCCGCGCCGGGCCGCTATTCGCCCGTGAACATGGTCGGCCGGTGCACCATGCACAGCGGGTTGCCGAATGGATCTCGCAGGTAGAAAGACCGTTCCCCCCATGGGCGGGTCGCGGGGGCCTCGTCTACCGGTCCAGCTTCTAGCTGGCGGGCCCGGCGGTGTGCCGCCGACAGGTCGTCGACGGCAAAGTACAGATGCTCCTGGTTCGGGCGTGGGTCGAAGCTGTCTCCGTCCTCGCGCGGGCTGTACAGGGCGAGGATGGTTCCCTCGCAGTCGAGATAGTGCCTGCCGGAGGAGACCCGCCGACCCTGACGATCGAGCAGCGCTTCGTAGTAGGCGGCAGCTCGATCGATGTCAGTGACTGGAACGATGACTCGAAACAATTTCATGTTGTCCTCCATCCCCCGCTCGACCGCTCGCCGAGCGGGCCGTGTCGATGATCAGGTATCCGGTACGGCAATGCCAACGCACCGATCACGGGTTACCCGAGTCTTTGGGGATCGACTGTGGGCTCTACCTCCACCACCCATCACGCGATGAGACCTTCATCAGGCGTGCTCATTTGTAGCCGCGTCGAGTGTGCGCCGGTGTTCATCCATGCTAGTGACGCACGGTGACGGGCGGTGCAGGATCTGAATGTGCGGGCGTGCCGATGAGGGCCTCGTACGGGTCGAGATGGCGGGTGCCGGCGGGGTGGGTATGCTGGCCGAGGCGTCCGTTCGCGCCTAACCTTCGGCGACCCGCCCCAGCCGGGTCACCTCAGGAGGCAAAGGGAGGCCCACCTCTCGGCCGGGATTCGTTGTCGATCGTGCGTCCGCGCATCGGTCGCTGGGGGATCTGCGGCGGGCCGCGGGAGACGAATCATGACCAAGAAGGCCGACTTCAAACAGCGCGTGCGCGTGCGAATGGCCAGGACCGGCGAGTCCTATGCGACGGCCCGCAGCCATCTGCTTGCCGAACAGTCGGGCTCACCGGCGCGCGTCGACCGGGCGATGCTGGCGGCGCTGCACGTGAGCAATGGCGATTCCACGGATCTGCCCGGCACTGGGCTCGCGTCGCGGGTGTTGTACTGGCGCGACTGTCTCCACGAGGGGCCGGTCCCGGATGTGGGGCCTGAGCAGCTTCGCCGGATCCGAGCCGCCTTTCTGGTCGGCGCGCAGGCGGACGACCGCGGCGAGGGTTCGGACATGTTCGCCGAGCGGGATCGGACCCTGGCGGCCAACCGCGACGGCGAGTACGTGCTGTGGTTCGAGGCGGATCTGTACGACCAGCTTCAGATCATCCAGATCCTCGCCCGCCTCGCCGACCTGGGCGTGCCGGCGCAGCGCATCACCCTGATCTGCATCGGTGAACATCCCGCCATCGCCCGTTTCGGTGGTCTGGGCGAGCTGACCGCCGAACAACTGCGCGAACTTCCCGCCACCAACGCGGGCGCCCGGCTGACCGCCGCTGCGCTCGCGCTCGCCACCGATGCCTGGGCCGCCTTCCGGGCGCCGAGGCCGGACGGTGTGCGCGCCATCGTCAGCAGCCGCTCACGCGAGCTGCGGTTTCTGGCAGAGGCGTTCGACCGGCTCAGCAGGGAGTACCCGTCGACCCGCGACGGGTTGTCGCTAACCGAACGGCGGCTGCTGGCCGCGGTCGCCGACGGCGCAGCGGTGGCGGGCACGGCGTTCGTCCGCGCCGCCGCCCGGGAAACGCGCCCGTATCTCGGAGACACCTGGGCCTTCGCCATGATGGACCGGATGGCGCACGCCCGGATCCCGCTCCTCGACGTCGAGCCGGCGGACCGTCGGGTCGACCGCGAGACCAGCCTGCGCCTGACCGACATGGGAGCACGGGTGCTCGCCGGCATGGCCGACCATGTGACACTCAACGGCATCGACCGGTGGCTCGGCGGGGTGCACCTACGTGGACACCACGTCCCCTGGCGCTGGAACGATGCGACGGAGACGATCACGCGCGCCTGACCGAACCCACCAAAGACACGAGAGCCACCCCGGGGATCTTGGAGGCCGCGAAAGCGGGGGGACCTCAGCTCGCGCCCGTGGCTGGTCGTAACGTCTCACCGCTGGCCAACACCAGACCGGTCAACAGGATGCCTTCGCCGCTCGACGAAACGCTTTGCGGCTCATAGCCCGTCCAGTCTCGTACGGCTTGCGACTGGCCCACACCTGCCGGAGAGCAACGTTCGCAGATTTCGGCGTACGGCGGTGCGGCGGACAACCCCAGGCCGCCGCCGTCACCACCCGGAACGGGATCGGGACTAGGGTCCCGTGATCGGCGCCGATGCGGCCGGGACGACCCCATGCCGAGCCAGCGTGTCGTACAGCGTCACCAGCAGCACGGGAAGTTGGCTGTGCGTGGGTTGGCTGTTGAGGCCCAGCGCGAAGATCACACCGGAGGCGGGCAGGTACACGTGCAGAGACCGGACGCCGAACGTGCCGCCCTCGTATACCCAGAATGTGCCGAGCTTGGGATCGGTCACCTGTTGCACGCCCAGACCGAACCCACTCGGGTCTGCGGCTGACGTGCGGTCGATTGGCAGACCCGTTTTCGTCGAAACCAGGCTGAACAACTCGGCCCGCTGCTTCGGGGGCAGCAGATCCTCGCCGTACAGCGCGCGTTCCCACACCGTCATCGCCCGGGTCGTGGCAAGGATGCCACCGGCGCCACGCGCCCACGACAACGTGTCGCGGCTGACGTCCTGTCCCATCAGGCTGGCCATCGCGGGGAAATAGTCCGCGAAGAAGTAGCTGGCCGGTTGGCGGTCGGTCAGCCGACGCGGGTACAGGTGCGGGCGGTAGTACAGGTCGTGCAGCCGCAGCGGCCGGATGATGCGGTCGTACAACTGGTGCTCGTAGCTGTCCCGGGTCACCTTTTCGATGATCATTTCGACGAGTGCGTAGTTGGTGTTCGAGTAACGCCACCCGGACGTGGCTGGAACGTCGACGACGAACGAGACCAGCCGTTCCTTTGAGAAGTTCGTTCGCCGGTCCGCGACGTAGGCGGCCTGGAAGACCGGTTGCTCGTCGAAGGTCGGGATGCCGCTGGTCATGTTCAGCAGCCGTTGGATGGTGACATCGTGCCACTGTGGATACTGCGGGAGCCAACGGCCGACGGTGTCGGTGATCGAGAGGCGCCGCTCGGCTTCCAGCTGCAGGATCAGCACGGCCGTGAATGCCTTGGTGTTGCTGCCGATCTGCCAGAGACTGTCGGTGGACACGGGTTGGGAACCACCGAACCGGGTGGTCCCGGCGCTCAGGTCGATGCTCGATCCGCGGCCCGGCACGCTCACGCTCAGCCCGGCGGCTGAGAGGTGTTCCGGCTCCCCTCTGGCCGCCAGATACGACTCGAGATCACCGCGGAGGTCACGGACCAGGGCAGCGTTGTGGCCGCCGGGGGCAGAGCTCGGCGGATCTGACGACACGGCCGGTGCGGCACCTGCCGGGCCGGTGGAGGTCGTCACCGTACCGGTTGCAAGCAATCCGGCAAGGAGGAGGCCGGCGAGTTGCCGGCGCCGGTCGCCGGGCGGCCGTGTGGGTTGAGCCGTTGTTGTCATGACGCATCCCCTCAAGATGTGGCTTCCAGCGGGCTGGACAAGAGTCTCGTTGCCTCGGACATCACGGACCATGGAGCCGACACCACACGCGCATCGCACCAGCCCCACACCGGATGTGGGGACAACCCCACAGCAGACCGATTCTCGGGCTGCTAGCTTTTGCGTCGATGTGCTCGGCGAACGCGTTGCGTCGCGGAGGATGGTGGAGAGCGTGGGCTTGGATGACTGGTTTCTGACCGCCGAGCAACGTGGCAATGCGGCGACCGCGCTGGATTCCCGCCATGCCGACGGTGCGGCTTGGACGGTCGGCAACCGCGTCCGTGCGCATGTGCACGGTGCGAGCTACTTCGGCGAGCTGCTGGCCGGCGTGCGCGCCATGCGTGCCGGTGACCACCTGTTCTTCACCGACTGGCGCGGCGATCCCGACGAGCGGTTGGCCGGGCCGGGTACCGAAGTCGCGGGAGTGCTGGCCGACGCGGCGGCCCGCGGGATCGTGGTGCGGGGATTGATGTGGCGGTCACACCTGGATGCGTTCCGCTACCACCAGAGCGAGAACCGTCTGCTCGGCGAGGAGGTTCAGGCCGCCGGTGGTGAGTGCCTGCTCGACATGCGGGTGCGCGCCGGTGGTTCACACCATCAGAAACTTGTCGTGTTGCGACACCGCGACCATCCCGAGCGGGACGTGGCGTACCTGGGCGGGATCGATCTGTGCCACGGTCGCAAGGACGATCATACCCACCGCGGTGACGAGCAGCCGTGCCCGATCGGCAGGGTCTACGGCCCGCGACCGGCATGGCACGACGTGCAGGTCGCGGTGCAGGGCCCGGCGGTGGCCGACGTGGAGACCGCTTTCCGGGAACGCTGGGAGGATCCGGCTCCGTTGACCCGAAACCCGGTGTGGCGTTGGCGCGACCGGATCCTGCGCCCCACAGGCCCGGCACCGTGCCCGCCGCGGTTCCCTGACCCGCCGCCGTGCGGCACGGACGCGGTTCAGATCCTGCGGACCTATCCGTATCGCCGGCGGGGCTACCACTTCGCCCCGGCGGGGGAGCGCAGTATCGCGCGGGCGTATGTCAAGGCGTTGGGACGGGCTCGCCATCTGGTGTACGTGGAGGACCAGTACGTCTGGTCGCCGCACGTCGTCGGGGTGTTCGCCAGGGCGCTGGCCGAAAGCCCGACGCTGCGGATGATCGCGGTCGTGCCGCATTTTCCCGACCGGGACAGCGCCGTGTACAACGCGCCGCAGCTAGCCGCCCGCGCCCGTTCGCTGCAGCTTTTACGCAGTTGTGGTGGCGATCGGGTCGCCGTCTACGGCATCGAGAATCCCGCCGGCACGCCGGTGTATGTGCACGCGAAGGTGTGCGTGGTCGACGATGAATGGGCGGCCGTCGGTTCGGACAACGTCAATCTGCGGTCGTGGACCTTCGACAGCGAACTGAGCTGCGCCGTCCTGGACGGCTCGTCCAGCGCGCAGCGCTTCGCCCTGCGGCTGCGGCTCGCCCTCGCCAGGGAGCACCTCGACCGGCCGGACGGCGACGATGAGGATCTGTGCGACGCGGGCGGCGTCTTTGACGCGTTTGCCCGATCCGCCGCCGCTCTCGACGCGTGGCACGCGGGGGGACGCCGCGGGCCCCGGCCGCCCGGACGGTTGCGGCCCTACCGGGTGCCGCCGCTGTCCGGACTGACGGCGCGCTGGGCGCATCCCGTGTATCGCCTGATGTATGACCCGGACGGCCGGCCGCCGGCGCTGCGCCACAGCGGCGGATTCTGACGCAACCCGCCGACGAAAGGCCAAGCCCGTCAGATGGTGGACGCGGGTGCCATGCGCGGGGACATCGCACGGGCGTGTCCCCGGCGCCAGCCGAGGTAGGCGAGCACGCCGATCGGTACCGGGAGCAGCCAGGTGAGGACCCGGAACACCAGTACCGCTGCCGCGACCCGCGCGCTGTCCCCGCCGGCGGCGGCCAGGCCGCCGATGAGCACGGCCTCGGTGGCGCCGGCGCCACCCGGTGTGAACCGCACGAGCGTCAACAATCGCGCCAGGGCGAAGACCGCGAGCACCTGTGCCCAGCCGACCTGGTCGTCGGTGACCCCCACGTGTCGCAGGGACACGAGCAGTACCAGGTACAGCGACAGATGGCTGACCAGGGCCGCGACGGTGATCGCCGGCCACCGGCGACGGAGCAGGTTGGCGGCGCCACGCCGGAACGCGACGAATTTCGCTGCCCAGTCCGCTGGCGCCGGGCGCCTGAGCCGGCGGCGGAACCACGAGACGGCGCGGCCCGCAAGCTCACCCACCCGTCTCGCCGCGTCGTCGTTGCGGAAGAAGAACACGAAGCCGACGACCGAGGCCGCCAGTAGGCCGATCCCGACCTCGGCGGCGTACACGCGTTGGGGCGTGACGTCGCCCTGCATCGCCAGCAGCACCAGGGCCAGCACCGGCATCCCGAACTTGATCAGCATGTTCCAGGCGCCGGAGACCAGGATCGCCACCGTACTGCGGGTGCGCGAGAAACCCCACGAGTGGAACATCGAGTAGGCAAGACCGACGCCGATCGCCGACCCGCCGGGAACGACGTTGGTCACCGCGGTGCCGGACTGGGTCACGATCAAGGACCGCCCGACGCCGAGCCCCGGTGTGACCAGCATCCACAGCCACAGGTAGGTCATCAGGTTCCACGCCGCCACGGCGAGGATCGTGCCGCTCTCGATCCAGGTCATCCGTGCGATCTCGGACCGGACGCTCGCCACATCGATCCGTTTGAAGACGAACAGGAACATCGCCCCGACCAGAACGACGGACAGCAGCAACTGCACCAGCCGCCGCGACCGCGCGGACATCCGTCGGGTGAGAACGCGCAGTCCGGCCATATGACCCGTCCGCTCTGAGGCTGGTCCGCTTTGAGGGTCGACGAGATCGAATGTCTCGTCCATGCGCTCAGACTAGAGGGCGCGGCCGCCGAAATCGTCAGTCGACAGTGCATCCCCGGTACCCCGGTACCGACGGCCGGGAGGCGCGCATGGAATACACCGGTAACCCGGGCCTGCCTCCACGATCGGCGCTCGCCCGGGGGCTGGCGCGGGTGCTGGGCTGACCCGCGCCGACCTGGGCGCGCTTCTTCGCATCGTTGTGGGGCGACCGGTCAGCTCCTGACCCGGCAGTCGCCGCGGACGACGGCCGAATCCCACAGCGTGGGGTTACCCCCACATCCGACCGTGGGGCTGGTTCGAGCCCGCTGTGGCGCGGGCTCGATTGTCGCCCACGGCGGGGTCGCGAGGATCTTCCCTGCACCGGACATCGCGCTTCGGAAGGCAATCCCCCAATGACCCGAGCGAAAGGACTCACTCGTGTCCTCGTCGGCGGCCTGCTCGCGCTCGGCGTGACCGCCGCGTCGGCAGCCCCCTCGGCAGCCTCGGCCGGCCGCACCGGCGGGCATCTCGACACCGGTCGGCTGGTCCGCGACCTGCGCGCCCATCTCGCGGCCCACCTGCAGACGAACGCCGACCTTGAACACGCCTCGGCGGCCATCCTGAGCGTCAGCCTGCCCGGCCGCCGCTCGACAATCGACGTGAGCGCCGGTACCACCCGGCTGGGCGGTTCGAAGCCGGTCCGCACGGGCAGTCTTCGGCAGATCGCCAGCAACACCAAAGCATTCACGGCAGTGCTGCTGCTCAAGCTCGAGGCCGAGCACCGGCTGTCGATCGCTTCGTACAACGAGCAGCCGGCGATGCTGGCCGACTTCGCGGCCAACCCTTACAAGAACTTCTCGAGTTCGCGGCTGGTCGGGTGGGCGCCGAACCGGGCCGGTTCGTCGAGGACGAGTGGACCGGGCAGGCACCCGCCATCGGGTCGAACGTGGTCCTCGACGGGTCGCCCCGACGCTGTGGTGCGTGACGTCGACCCTGGCCCAGGAGGAGCTGCCGTACGACCGCAGTGTGTTGCGGACGATCGCCGACCACCACCGGGGCTGCTGGGGCGTGTACGCCTCGGTCCGGTCTCCAGGTGTGGTTCGGGTGGGCGACCCGGTGCGGCTCCGCTGAATCAGCGGGTGGGAAGGACTACCCGTAGGCTGGTGCCCCGTCCGGCCGGACTGTCGAGGCGGAAGCTCCCCCCGATCGCCTCCACTCGGTCGCGGATGCCCTGCAGGCCGTTGCCGCGCGGGTCGGCGCCGCCGCGCCCGTCGTCGCCGATGTCCACCACGAGCGAACCGTCGCGCTCGGCGATCTCGACCCGGATCCCTTGTGCCGCCGCATGTTTGGCCGTGTTCGTGATCGCCTCCGCGACTACGAAGTACGCGGCCGCCTCGACGTGCGGCGGGTGCCGGCCATCGGGCACCCGCACCGCGACCGGAACCGGGCTGCGCTGAGCCAGCGCGTCGACGGCGGCCCGCAGCCCGCGGTTGGTCAGCACGCTCGGGTGCATGCCGGCCGCCAACTCCCGTAGCTCGTGCAGGCCGGCGCGGGCGTATTCGAGCGCCTGCGCCAACAACCGGCGGCCGGTGGCAGGGTCGGCGTCGAGCCGCTGTTCGGCCAGTTGCAGGCTCATGACGACGCTCACCAGCCGCTGCTGGGCGCCGTCGTGCAGATCGCGGGCGAGGCGGCGCCGGGCGTCGTCGGCGGCCGCCACGACCCGCGCCCGCGATGCGATGAGCTCGGCCCGCGCCGTGGCATTGGACACTGCGGTCGCGATCAGCTCAGCGAAGCTCGCCACCCGGGCCTCCGTGGCCGCCGGAAGTGGCTCGGCCTGATCGGTGCCCGCGATCAGCGCGCCCCACACCTGGCCGTCGACCACCACCGGCGCGCCAACCTCGGACCGGATCCCGAGTTCGCGCAGCCGTGCGGCGAGCGGCCCCGTCGCCCAGGCGTAGTCCTCGAACCGGCCCGGCGCCCGGGTCCGGCGGACCAGCGCGTTGATCGTCGCGCCGGCCAACGGCAACCGCGTGCCGGTCGGCACGTGGACGCCGCGCAGGCTCCACCCGGAGATCGTCTCGTTGACGTCGTCGGCGGTGAAGTGTGCGAGGTTGACGGTGGTGGCACCGATCAACCGGCCGGTCTCGGCGCACACCGCGTCGAACACCCTCTGCGCAGGCACACCTCGGGCGACCAACGTCGCGACCCGGCGCAACGCGGCCTGCTCGTCTGCGATCAACCGGAGGGCCGAATCCGGCGGATCGAACCGGGAACCCTGTTCCGACACGGCCCTCCGTCCCCCAGCGCGTACCGACGCGGGCCCGGTTAGATAGTGGCACCGGTACAGCCGATCGCCTAGCGTTGATCCCGTGGACCCGATCCGGGTGATCGTCGGCGAGGACCAGCCGATCGTCCGCGAGGGCATCGTCCACGTCCTCGACTCCAGCGGGTTCGAAGTCGTCGCCACCGCCGCGGACGCGGCCGACCTCGTCGGCAAGGTCCGCGTCCACCTGCCCGATGTGGTCGTCACCGACATCCAGATGCCGCCCGACCGCACCGACGACGGGCTGCGGGCAGCGCTGCGGATCCGGGCCGAACACCCGGGCATCGGCGTGCTTGTGCTGTCGCAGTTCCTCGAGGACCGGTACGTGTTCGATTTGGTTGCCGACGGCGCGCAGGGCGTCGGGTACCTGCTCAAGGAGAAGGTGGGCGACCTGCGCACGTTCGCCGACGCGGTGCGCCGGGTCGCCGACGGCGGTTCGGCGCTGGACGCCGACGTCATCGCCCGCATCGTCGGACGACGGCGGCACAACAGCCCGCTCGACCAGCTCACCCCGCGCGAGCGCGAGGTCCTCGCACTGATCGCCGAGGGCTACTCGAACACCGGCGTCGCCGAGCGGCTCGTCGTCACCGTGTCGGCCGTCGAGCGTCACGTGACGAGCATCTTCGACAAGCTCGCCCTGCGGCAGGCGCCCGACCAACACCGGCGGGTACTCGCCGTGCTGGCGTACCTGCGGACCTAACCGGCGAGGAGGGCGCCGAGGTCGGCGTTGACCAGATCGGTCTTGGGGACGAACGCCAGCGCACCGCACTGCGCCAACTCGGCCGGCACGACACTGTCCACATCGGACGAGATGAGCACCGTCCGGATCCCCGGACACCTCGCTGCCAATGCCGCCGCGACAGCGAACCCGTCCGGCCCGGGCAGGTTGACGTCGACGAGCGCACCGTCCGGGCATCCGCTGGCGACCGCGTCCAGCGCCGAGCGGCCGTCGCTGACCGCCGCGAACAGCGTGAGGCCACGCGCCGCCAGCAGCTCCCGGACGGTGCCACGGAAGGCGGCACTGTCGTCGACGACGAGAATGCGAACGGTCACCACCCCACTGTGCTGCTTCCTCGCCGCGCCTGACATGGAGCCAACCCCACAATCAGGCACCTAATGGCAGCTCCGGGGCACCGATTGTCGAGTCGCGGCATGTGCGGCAACCTGTGCCTTCGGATCTACCGACCGGCACGCCGGCGGAATTGGACGTGACACCATTGATCTCGGCGTTCGCGCGACTGGACGGGATCGTGGAAATGCCGGCCAGCCGCAGGTTCATCGTGATCACCGTGCTGATCAGGGCCGGCTTTCCTGCCGTCGAGGCCGAGGCCGCTGCGTGCGGTGGTCAGGTGAGGGCGAGAGCTTCGAGTACTTGTGCTGCGCCGGTGTCGGTGGTTTCGCGGCCCCAGTAGGTGTTCTGTGTCATGGAGATCTGGGAGTGGCCGAGTTGGTCGGCGCCGGCGCGGGCGGACAGGCCGGCTTTGTCCATCAGGGTCGCGACGGTTTTGCGGAAGATGTGGGAGGTGATGTCGGGGGTACCCGGCGGTGGTGAAGGCGTCCTTGAGTTGGTGGTCGATGTTCGACGGGTCGCGCAACGTGCCGACGGCCGAGGGGAAGACGATGTCGAGGTCGCCCCAGTTCGGCCGGAGCCCGATCGCCGGGACGTCAGCCCGGCGGTGCACCACGTGGGCAGGACGAGCGTGCGGTACCCGGCCTCGCTCTTGGGTTCGGGTTGATGATCAGGCCGAGGCCTTTGATCCGCACGACGGTGCCGCGGACCTCGATCGTGCGGGTGTTCATGTCGACGGCGTGCCAGGTGAGCGCGAGTGCTTCACCGATCCGTAGGCCGGTGGCCGCCATGACGTCGACGAGGGCGAGTAGGTCGCGGGTGACGGCCTTGTCGTCGTAGGTCATCAGGGCGCGGAGCTGGTTGACCTGTTCGACGGTGAGCGCTGTGGCGATGCCCTTCTTCGGCTTGACGCTGATGGCCGAGGTTTCGCCGACGGGGTTGCGGTCGATGGCGTCGTGGCGGTCGGCGAAGCCGCAGATGTTTGGACAGCACCGACCGCACGGCCTTGGTCAGCGCGGCACCGTGGCGGGCCTCGACGGCGCGCAGGAACCGCTCGACCACCCCGATCGACAGTTCCTGGCAGCGGATATTGCCCAGCGCGGGGACGACCTGGGCGTCGAGGCGGTCTCGGTAGATCCGCTTCGTGCCGGGGGAGCGGTCCGACAGGGAGAACCCGACCCACCAGGCTTCGGCGACGGTGGCGAGCTTGGTGTCCGGTTTGATCTCCGCGGTGGCGCTGATCCGGGCCACGCACACGCCGCTTGCCGGGGCGCGGTACGCGGTCCCGTTGTCGGCGCCCCAACACCGTGGGTGTTTGGGCTCATCGGGCGATCGGGAAGCCGTTTGCGGTCGGTGAACTCCCGGTAGGCTAAGTTGGCGTCGGCCGGGACGGTGATGCCCATGACGATCTCCACGCGTCAATTCCGCACC
>Ga0111538_10007961_pt1 | contig 14243 bp, 11 predicted proteins | sample SoiMethybrSBSTD1_FD_79669 | JGI IMG/M metagenome (GOLD analysis project Ga0111538, IMG submission 79669) | Bulk soil microbial communities from a Populus tree surrounding site in Tennessee, USA - Soil MetaG P. TD hybrid SBSTD1 (version 2)... | ecosystem: Environmental > Terrestrial > Soil >... | reverse complement strand
CCTTCGTCGGTCGCATCCTCGACTGGTACAAAAAGAGCACCGGCAAGGATTACGCGCCGGCTGAGGATCCCGGGGTGCAATCCGTGCGCGAGATCTACGCCTATTACAAAAAGTTCGGCTACGCGACCGAAGTGATGGGCGCGAGTTTTCGCAACGCGGGAGAGATTCTCGAACTCGCCGGCTGCGATTTGCTGACGATCAGCCCGCAGCTCATGGCTGAACTCAAAGCGAGCACCGCCCCCGTGCAGCGCAAGCTCAGTCCCGAGATCGCCAGCGAATCGAAACTCGAGCGCATTTCGCTCGACGAGAAAAAGTTTCGCTGGATGCTCAATGAAGACGCGATGGCGACGGAAAAAACCGCCGAAGGCATTCGCAACTTCCACGCCGACGCGGTGAAGCTGGAGAAGCTTTTGATCGAACGAATTTGATGTTTAAAGCGCTGAAGACGTGGAAGTTCTCAAGCGCGTTGAAGGCCAAAGGCAACGCGCAAGAGGCGTACGGAGCGGTGATGGAGTTGGGCCGGCTGGGGACCGACGACGCCGTGGACTTGCTCGTGACCGCGCTCGCGCGGCACGACGGAGTGGCCCGCGCCGCGGCGCGCGAACTGGGGCGGCTTGCCAACCCGCGCTCCTTCAAACCGCTCGCGGACCTTTTGGGGAATCCCGAAGTGCACGAGTCCGCCGCTGAAGCGCTGATCCGCATCGGTGCGAACGCGCTCGACGTGCTCACCGAGACCTTGCGCTCCGAAGACGCGCTTACGCGCAAAACTGCCGCGCGCGCGCTCGGCGAAATGCGCAACCCGAGCGCCGTTGAAGCATTGGTCGAAGTGCTCCAGGGCGACCCTGATTGCACGGTACGCACCGCCGCCGCGCACGCGCTCGGACAAATCAAGGACAAGCGCGCGATTTGGGCGCTCGTGAACACGTTGAAGCTTCGCGATGAACCCGATCCCGAGTTTCAGCGGCAAATCGAAGAGCTTCGCAACGCGGCGCAACTGGCGATGCGCCGCATCGGTGATCCGCTCGCGGTGGCGAAGCCCGGAGGCACGGCCACGGGCGCGCCTGGAGAAGCGCCGCCGGAAGGGGCGGTCACTGAATTTCCGATGCACCCGAAGCTCACGGGCGAGCTGTCGCGACTCTCCGACCCTGAGATTATTGGAGTGCTCAAGGAGTTGGTCACCGCGAGCGAAGAAATCTCGTGGGCGAAGCTCGAGAATCGCGAACCCATGCTCGCGCCGTACTTCAAGAGCTACGACCAGCGCCGTCAAACTGCGGAAACTGCGGGCGCTGAACTGGCGCGCCGCGGCGGACCGGAAGCACTGCGAGCCATCCTCGAGAGCGACCTCAACAACCACGCCGCCATCCAGAATTGGTGGTCACACCTCGAACTTTCGCCGCGTTAGCTTCGTGCTTTGACGACTTCGCCAGCGGGCGTGGCTTCTTGAACGCCGATCGCGTCCACGGGTTTCGATTCCGCACTTTCCTGGGCTTCAAGGTCGCCTGAGCCTTCGCCGCGCGGCCAAATGTGGAAGCCGCCCGTAGTCAGTTTGTCGAGTTCCCACTTCCCCCAGATGCCCTTGCCTTCGCGGAAGCCGCGATAGTAAACGTCGTGGCTGCCGGGGTAGGTTTTCGTGAAGTAACACTCCTTCGTGTTCGTGTCGTAACCGCCGCGAACGAAGAACACGCCGATGTCGTCGTTGCCTTCGCCGGCGACCTTGCCGCGCGCGAAGGTGAGGTGCATGTCCATGCGGTGCTTATCCTGCGGCTCGTACGAGTAGAAGCCGGTCCAGTGGCCCGATGGAAAGAGGTTCTCGCTCACAGGAACCAGTACGTCGCACTACTTTTGATGTCAAAGAACATGGCACTAGCGAGTGCTCAAAAATTTTTGCAGGCCGGGCAGGTTGTCCGTGTTGATAAGATCCACGCCAGCGTCGCGCATGACGCGCCAGCCCGCTTCGGTGTCGGGCACGGCCCAGAAGCGAATCTTGTGGCCCGCGGCGTGGGTCCTTGCGACGAAGGCCTTGAGCTTGGCCTGTTCGGTTTCCGAGAGAGCGCCCTGGCCGCGCCACTCAAAATATTTGGTCCAGTTGTCGCTGACCAGCGGGACGAGATGCGGCGAAGGACTTTCGTCGAGGTCGGGCAAGCGACCGTCGATGCCAACCAGCCGTTCACGTTCGCCAGCAACCGTGTTAATGGGGCGATTGCCCGAGAGCACCACGCTCACGGCGCCCGTGCGCGTCTCCGTCTCTCTAAACTTCGTGAGCATGTCGCGATATTTCTCAAGCACGGGCCGGAGCGCGGCGTAGGTGGACTTGGCTTCCGTCTTGAAATCGATGAGCAGAAGGAGCGAAGGGCCGTTTGGGTGAACGCGGCCTCCGTTCTTCTTCACGCGTTCGCGCAGTGGTTCGAGGTAGAGCGCCTCGAGCGTGCGTTTTGGATCGACTTTGTCGGCATCGTGAGCGACGAGGAGCGCGCCGTTGGTGAAATAGATGTCGGCTTCGACGCTGCAAAAACCGTGATCGAGCGCGTCGAGCAACGGGCGTTTGTGCTCGTAGTCGTTGTGGGAGTGCGCCTGCGGGAGCGGTTCGGCGGCGCGCGCGCACGCGGCGGCGGAGAGCGCGAGCAACAAAGAAAGTCTGCTGAGGCAAGCCTTCATCACACGTTTTGAAAGCAGCGGTCGGCGCGGAGCGTGGACTCTACCGTTTGCGTTTGCCGCGGCCTTTAAAGGTGAGCTCGGCGATGCCGGATTTGTCGAGCTCGCCAAGGCCCTTCTTTACCATGGTGTCGTACTGCTTTTTCGTCGCCGCCGCGAGCGGGAGGTTGAGTCCTTTTTCTTTCGCGATGGCGAGCGCGATGCCGGAGTCTTTCGCGGCGTGCGCGCCGGAGAAGAAGCAGGAGTGCTCCCGGTTTTGCATGTCTTCGCCGTCGGTTTGCAACACGCGGGAGTTCGCGCCGGTCTGGGAGAAGACTTCGCGCACCATTGCCAGATCGAGCTTCAACGCGTCGGCAAGACCGAGGCCTTCGGCGAGCGCAGCGGTGTTGATGTTCATGACCATGTTGACGAGGGCCTTGACGTTGGCCGCCTGGCCGGCGGGACCGATGAAGCGCATCGACGAACTGAGCCGTTCGAGGATAGGCTTGAGGCGATTGAACACGCCTTCGTTGCCGCCGCACATAAGGTAAAGAGTGCCTTCGCGCGCCTGGGTGATGCTCGAGGCCATGCAGGCCTCGAGCGATGCGGCGCCGGCTTTGCGCGCGGCCTTCTCAACTTCAACGTGGACTTTGGGGCTGATGGTCGCACAGTTCACAAAGAATTTGCCGCGCGCGTTCTTGAGCAGGCTGTCGCCTTTCTTGCCGCCGAGGCCGAAGATTTTACGCATGGCGTTGTCGTCGGTGACGACGGTGAAGACCACGTCGGACAATTCGGTGACGCGCGCGAGGCGATCGCAGGCCTGGGCGCCGATTTCCTGGCCCAGGTTTTTCGCGCTCTCAGCCCGCGCGTCGTAAACAGCAGCGATGGGAAACCCAACGTCTTTGAGCCGGCGAGCCATGTTCGCGCCCATGCGGCCCACTCCAACGAAACCAATTTTCTCGGTCATAATTTTGCCTTGGTTGAATTATTGTTTTTGAAATTCGGGATAAAACGGGTTGTGACGTTTCTCATCGCCCACCGTGGTCAAGGGTCCGTGCCCGGGACAGATGATCGTATTGTCGGGGAGCGTGAATATTTTTTTGCGATTGTTCGCGAGCGCGTCGGAGTACGAGACGATGCCGCCGCCCATGGAGCCGGCGAAGACGGCGTCTCCGACGACTGCGACGGGCCGCGCAAGTCCGGAAACGACGTACGTGATCCCGCCCACGCAATGGCCGGTGGTGAGGCGCGTGTCGATCTTCAAATTGCCCGTCTTGAACTGGTGACCTTCCGGGAACGGCGCGGCGCCGGTGCTGGGCTCGAGTTCGCCGACGTAGGCTTTGGCGCGCGTCTCGGTGGTGAGCTTTGCCAGGTCGGCGATGTGGTCCCCATGGGTGTGGGTAAGGAGGATGAGCTTAATGGAGAGATTGTTGCGCCTCGCAAAATCGAGCATGGGCTGGCAGGTTGCACCGGTGTCGAATGCAACCGCCTCGCGGGTCTTTGGATCCCAGACGAGGTAGGCGTTGACGGTTATATCCTCGAAAGGCGTGTTGAATTGCTGGAGGCCTTCGAGGTTTTGAGGTGGCGGGAAATACTTCTTGTTCGCGGCATCAACGAGCGTTTGCTGACCCAACGCCAGGACTTCGGCGAGTTTGCGCAATACGTCCTCATCAACAGCGCCGCCGGCGACCTTCGCGACATCTTCGGCAGAGACACCGGCTTTTGCGGCGAGCTGCGCGTCGTCCGTGAGTTTCAAACCGCGGCGGGCCTTCCCGATGATATCGGTAAAAGTGTCTTCCAGAGGGATAGTGGCCATGATGTCGGAGGTTAGGAATTCAGGGTGGGGAAGGGAACAAGAAAGTGGGGTGCCAATGACGAATGACGAATTCCGAATGACGAAAGAAGGCCAAAAGCACGAATTCGGGAAATCGGCGTACGCCGATTTTGATTTGGCGTAAGTGCCTGATACAGCGTGGTCGAATCGGTAAGAATCGGCGGGTTCGACGATTTTTGACGATTTTCGGGAAGGGCTTTTCTCACAGAAGCCCGCGAAGGAAGCGAAGAATCGAATGACGGCGAGGGGCGTACTAGTCTGTCCCTCACCCTTGCCCTCTCCCCGAGGGAGAGGGCATAGCGACCTGCAGGTATTAGAGCTTTGAGCGTCATGGGTTTGTTTGCCGGTCGTCGTCTGGAGCAAAAATCCGTACACTTTAGCGCGTTAAAGTTGTAAGTGACTGATATCACGGGAGTAAAAAATTCACATTCGCGAAAGTGGTCGGATTTGTACGGATTCTGTACGGATTTCGACGACCCGGATTTATAAGGAAGCCATGAGGAGAGGAAAGCAGGAAGGAGAGGGGCACACTCTTGGCATTTTTGTTCGGTCTTGAATTCATAGCCGGAAAACAGGAACGCAGGAAAGGCGACACCGATTCCACGAATGGGCACGAACTCAGTACCGGCACACGGGCCAGCTGCGAGCGACGCCGAACTGGTCTGTCCCTCACCCTCAATCCCTCTCCCCGCAGGAGAGGGGAACGCGGGCGCAGATCTCCCTTTCATGGCGCCGATTATTAGCATGGGTTTTTCCGACTTCCGTTGGCTCGCACCGATGAATGTGACAGGAGTGGACAGGAAGTGACACGAGAGGACAGGAGAGGACATTTTTTCTGCGAAAAGTTCTTGACGGGTTTTCGGAGTAATACGGAAGACGGGAATGCAGGAGAGAGCCGCCTTTGGAACCTGGCGCCTCTCTGGTTATTGGAATATGGCACCAGGGATTTCCAGTGGTGCCTGGAGTTTGGACTTGGAATTTCTGCCGGGGCTGGTGTTTCATCCGCCGCCGCCGACTTGCGAGCTTTCGCTAATCGCGCAAAAGAAGTCTGTAAAACCGCGCTGATGGCGGCGAGGGATCGATCCATTCGGCTGCCCCGGCCGCGCCAATATTCACCTGCGGATTTGCGACTGTGATCCAGGTTTGGAGATCGGACGAATAGCTGATTTCGTAGTCCCCGTCGACGAGATACGGGAATCTGAGGGCGACGCTGCCACTGGGGTGACGGGTGATTTCGAGGTGGAGGGCGCTCTGGGAGTCCCGTGGATCGGTGCCGAGGCGAAACTCCTGTGAATTGGACAGACCGTCATTGTCGTCGTCGCCGTCGCGCGCGCCCACACCCGAGCCAGGGGGCAGTGGAGTGACACCGAAGTGGAGAGAAGCCCATGAATCCTGGATGCCGTCGCCATCCGTGTCCTCGGTGCGATAATCGGTCAGGCGAAGTTCGGTGGTGGAGGACTGGACCGCAAAAGAGCCAAGATTGTCGGCGGTCAGGACGCGGCCAGCCGTGATGTTTTGGAAGGCGCCCGAGGGCGCAGAGTATCGCGCAACAATATAAACGCTGGTGGGATTGGGGAGATAGCCAGGCGCGAGCGTGACGCGGAGCGTTCCATCGAGCCGGAGGGGGCCTTGACTAACGAGCAGACCCGGAGTCGTCGGTTGCGGAGGAGCGTCAACGACATAAGCGAGCGTTCCGCTTTCGGCGAATTGCAGGGCACCCGTCACGGCAAGGGTTGCGGCTGATGACTGCAAGGCGATGGCACCGTTATTGGTGACGTTTCCGACGACGAGTCCTGAACCTGTCAATTCGCCCATGTGTCGGAGCGTTACGCCCTGGCGGAAGTGGTTTGTTGCGCCGACAATCTTCCAGCGTGCGATGGCCGAAGCGGAGCCGATGGAGAAAGGCGCGGCCATGTTCAGATCGGCGGAGCGCGTTTCGATGATACCGGCGTGGAAGAAGACGCGCGAGTTGGTGCCGTTGGCGGCGACGATCCGATCCGCTGTAAGATAACCACCGAGGATCTCGGCCGTGCCGCGCACATTGAGCTGCCCGGTTTGCGTGGAATTCGTGACAAGCATACGGCCCGAGGTGACCAAACGCACGACATCCGGGGAACCGTTGAGGTCCAGCATAGGCGTTTTGAGAGTTGCGCCAGCTCCGACGGTCAGGCGGCCGCCGCTGCCAAGGAGAAAGCTTCGTTGAACTTCGAAAAGGCTGCCGTTGTCCATGACCTCGATAAGACCTGATTGCGGAAATGCGGTAATGTTCGAAATGGCGAAGGAACCACCGTGTTTTACTTGAAGCAGCGTTCCTCGACCCTGCATCGACAGATCGGCGGAATGGATGAGGCGCCCGCCGGGGCCCACAACGGAGACGGAATTGTTTGTCTGAAAGGCCTGGCCGAGGGTCATGGATGTGCTTCTGACGACGGCGCCAGTGGTGACGAGGAGGCGGCTACCTTCTCCGCGAATGAACGATCCTTGAAACCCGAATGTAGCTGTGGAGCCTTCACCGGAGACGATGGCTGTGTTATGACCGAAGAAGGGCGCTCCGAGAAGTCCGAGAGAAAGCGGACCTGCGCTGAACAGACTGGCGCCGTCCGTAACTTCCAGGACATTGCTGCTACCACGGAGACGCACCGCGTTGGTGGTGAACCAGAGAGTGTTGGATCCACGAAGGGTGACTTTGTTGGCGGTGCTGTTGGTGTCCATACCGAGATAACCTTCCCCGGAATATACCGCTGCGCCGTTACTGACGATGAGATGATTGGCACTGCCGAGATCACCCACGCGGAGGATTCCGGGTGTGGTCCAGATAGAGCCTGGATCAGTCACAAGGGCCGTGTGGCTCGATGCATCCGGACTGAAACCAATATTTCCGGTGGTGGTGTAGTCGATAAATTGCCCCCCCGATTTGACGACGAACAAGCGGTCTTCCAAAGCGATGGTGGGACGGCTGTTGGTGATGATGAGAGAGCCATTCTGGCCGATGGCAAGCGTGCGGCTTTGCCAGCGGTCGTCGTCGTCGGTGAGGTAAAGCCGGTTGTAGCGATTGGGTCCTGACTCGAATGTGTGAGTGTCGACGAAGGCGTTAGAGGAGTTGACGAAGCGAAGGCCAACGTCGCCGAGGAAATCGATGCCAGGAGGAAGGCCCAAGGGAACGTCCGGTGTGTTTATGTAAGTAACAATGCCGTTGCTGATAGTGACGAGACCAGCGGGCCATGGGATGGCAGAACTGTGCAGTTCCAAGGTGGAACCGGCCAAGAGCATGCGTCCACCGTCGGAGGCGATCATCTCAAATTGGACGCTGGTGTTTGGCGAAACCGGGATGTCGCTGGAGGGAAGGTAAATGGGGCCGTCAAAAATGACTCTTCCCCCCGTTCCGGTAATCGACGCGCCCGGTTTGAAATAAACGGGGCCCTCGAAGATGAGGGTGCCATCAACAACTTTGATTTCGCCGGAGTTTGTGACGGCGCCAGAGATAACTGAGGTGGAGTTGGTCACGAGAATTTGAGACCCGGGATTGACCTGTAGAGAGTTAGCCTGCAAACGGTTGACGCCGTTCGCCAGAATCGCTCTGTCGTACTCTTGCGAACCCGAGCCGAGGGCGATGGAGTTCACCAGAGAGTTGGTCGAATTGATTAATCGCAGGGAAGTGAGACCCGAGCGAGAAATGGGGGCGAGTAAACCGAGACCGAGGGTGACGGGTGCCTCTACTGTGTTGCGGAACGAAATGATGCCGTTGTTGAGCAATACCGAGCCGCTCTGTATGGACGGAATGTTGGTTGAGAATTGGAGAATACCCGCGACTGGGATCGGGCCAAATGGATCGACGTTAATCACGTTTGCTTCGAGCGTTCCGCCGTTAGTGACGACGAGCGTCCCCCTGCCTTGCGTGCCGCCGGCACCGAGGAGAAGTCGATGCGTTCTCAGTTCCGCCGAATGGCCAGAGATTGTTAGTGCGCCCGTTGCGCCCGGTTGCACCCCCGCAGTGAGGAACGGCGACGTCACGATGCCGCCGGTGACATCCAGTCTGGCTGCGCCGGCACGTCCCACGGTCAGGGCAGCCGATGCCGTAACAGTTCCGCCGGTCACGGTCACGTGGGCAGCGCTTCCCGGTATCAGGGCGAGCTCGAGATGCTGAGCGATCACGTTTCCGTTGAGTGCGGGAATGGTCACATTAGTGCCGCCCACGCGAAGCTGGCCTGAGGTCAAAGCGCCTTCATGACCGATGAGCAATGCGTCACCGACGCGCAATATTGCGTTTTTACCCCCGGACAAATTGAGTGTCTGGACAGTTCCTGTCCCGCTTTGGATGTGTAATTCTCCAGTTGCGAAATTCAAATTTTGGATTTGCAATCCGCCGCCTTCAACCAGGATCAGGCAGCCCGGCGCACTCCCGGCGGCGCCATAGAAGAGTTCATTAAGGAGCATCACGCCGCCCGACTGGATAATCGCGACGTCGTCGAGGACGCACGCGGGGGTGCAGAATACGCCGTGAAAGAAGGCACGTCCGTGACTTTGAAAGCGTGCGTTCGCGCCGGCGATAACCATGCGATTGCCGCGGTTGCCCATGAAGTCAACGTCGTTCATTTCGAAGACGCCGCCGTTCGTAATGACATAAGTCTGGCTTCCGGCGTGCATGCCCAAATAAACATTGTCGGCGAGCCAGGCACTGCCGGGATCCGAGATGAAGACCGAATTACTGATGCTACTGGACAGACCGAACTGGACGCCGCGCGTCAGGAGGCGGGCGCCACCGGTGATGTTGATAGAATGTCCGCCGAAATTGTCGCTGGACTCCCCAACGTCCAGTCCGGGGACGTCAAGAACCGTGCCGGGACCGATCAAATTTAGCCTGGCACGACTGCCGGCGCCGAGTGTGAGAGTTCCGTAAGCGAACGGTTGATCGATAATCCGTGTCGTGCCGCCGAGCAGGTTCCACGTGAAGACGTTGCTGACGCTGGTGCCCAGGAAGAGTTTGGTGCCGAGATTAATCTCCCCGCCGTTTAAGAGCGTTAGATCGCCGTGACCGAAGCGGAGAAGTGACCGAGCGCGGTTGGTGGCGAGGAGAGAGTCGACGGTGACGTGCCCGCCCGCGATGGCGAATTCGCCGGTGCCAAGGCGCCCGGCTTCAATCACGGCGTTCCGCGCAGAGTTCGTTACCACGAGCGAGCCGCTGGCGACAACGACGCGGCTTGTTTCGCTGACAGACTCGCCAACGCGAAATGCATTGGTGAGGAACCAGGAAGCGACAGCAACGTCCTGAGTGACTGCGCCACGGTGAAAGAAAGCGGCGGAATTAGTGGCCGAATTGGAAAGACGAACCGAGTATGTTGCGCGATTGGTAAATTGCGCTGTATCAGACACTCCAGGAACGCCGTGAGACCAATTTGTGGGCTCCCAAAACTCTCCGCCGTTTTCGTTAGTCCAAAATGATTCGCCGGCCAGCGTAGTTGCAGCAACGAAGAGGAACAACAGAGGCGACCAGGGGAATACCATTTCCGACTGAACATACAACTTTTTCTGAACTTTGGAAGGATTAAGTCGCTTGATTCGCGGGGGCAGGCCTCTGGTAAACAGGGAGGCAGGAAGAGAGCTGGCTGAGAAAATGAAAATTGCAAAATGAAAAATTTAGAATGAAAATTGCGCTGGCGCATTTACGCGTGCGGGTCGGCCGGAATTGACCAGGGGAAGGGAAGGCTTTGGCGGTGAAGTACGAGTGGCGGTGGCATCGTTCACGACGTTCCGGCAAGAGACAACCAAGGAGGGAGAGGGGAAAGCGAGCCGTGTCCCGGTTATGGACGCAGATGCGGAATGGCGTAAGTGGACGCAGGCGAAGTCTCTCGAAATGAGACGTTGCAACGTTTCCGCTACCGCTTTTGTGACATTAAATCGGCCTGGGAAGACTTCCGACTCTGAGCACGAAAGCTGCTAAAAATGGAAGCCTATGAAAACCACATTGCGAAGTGCTCGCGCCCTCGCGTGCGCACTGGCATTCGCGCCCGCTCTTTTCTGTGGCGCAGACGACCAGCCACCACCAAACAACACCGACCCATCGCCACCCGCGGTCGCGACGGATCCGGCTGCACCGCCACCGACCGCACCCGAGCCGACCATCACCCCACCGGTCGCAGCCCAACCGGTGGTAGCCCCACGCGCCGCAGCCCCATCGGCCGCAACGCGACCGGCCACAGCTCCACTGACCTCAACCCCAATTCCGCCGCCGCCCGCGACGAAAGCGGTCAGGGCCGAAGTTGTCATGGTTGATGTGTGGGGCAGAAAGTTCTCGGTTGAACACGAAGGGGTTGTCCACCGCTTCAACCTCGATCATGGCGGGCTGCTCTTCTACAAGGGCGAAGTTGTGACCCTGAAATCCTTTGGCATTGGGCAGCAAGTCCAGCTCGAGGTTGTGCCTGACCGCAAGGGAGAATGGGACCTGTGGACGGCGTCCATCGTGCCGCGGCACGAAATAAGAAGGAACCCTGCAGACGTGGCCAAAGCCTCAGGCGAGACAAGCAAGGAAGCGCGTCGACTGGCCAAGGCGGAAGCCAAAGCCAAAAAGCGCGCCGAGGAAGAAGCCCAAGCGCAGGCCAAAGCCGAAGCCAGGGCACAACAAAAAGCCCAGGAAGCCGAGGCCGAGCAGCAGAAGGAGGCGCAGGCAAAGGCCGACAAGGAAGCGCGCAAACTGGCTAAAGCCGAGGCCAAATCCAGGGAACAGGCCGAGGAAGAAGCTCGCGCGAAAGCAAAAGCCGAGGCTAAAGCAGAAAAGAAAGCCAGAAAAGTGGCCGAGGTCGAAGCCGCGAAACAAAAGGAAGAGCAGGAGAAAGCGGAGAAGACCAGAAAGCAGGCCGAGGAAGAATCCAGCGAGAAGGTCGAATCCGACGCCAAAGAGCTGGAGAAATAATCTAACCACAATTCGCTCCCGCGCGGCAGCGTCCAATTCATAACGCTGCCGCGCAATTTTTTGGCCCCAGCGATCCGCGCCGGGTCGCGGAGGAACAGGAGGATTTCTCGGTATGAAGCAAGAAACGAAGCGGTGGCTGAGAAAATGAAAATTGCAAAATGAAAAATTTAAAATGAAAATTGCGCCGCCGCTTTGACCGTGGAAGTCGAGCGGAAGCTAACGTGGTGGATCGAGATAGGCCAAACGGTCCACAAGGAGTAGGTCGGTTATGAATTAGCTCCATCGCGGCAAAGAGAATCTGGTCTAGACTTTGACTGGAGCAGCGTTGGCGAGATGAGAAAAGACCTCGAGAAATTGTTGAAGCGTGTCCCGGAGATGAAAAAGCGCTTCCGGAGCGCCCCACGGCGCTATCGCGCCCTCGCCAGACAGGCAAAACGGACCGTTGTGCGGTGGGAATGGTGTACGGACGTCCGATATTCGCATAATCCGTTTGGCCCTGAGCGGTTCAACGGCAGGCGCGGACGCGTCTTGAGCAAAGCGCCTGCGAAAAAGGCATACAAACATCGCTATGGGTTTTCGTCGGATGGCCGCGTGGTGGTCGAAGATGCATACATGGAGTTCAAAGGCAAAAAATACGAGTCGTTCTGGGAGTATGCGGCAGGGCGAATCGACAGCACGCTGTTCCACTATTCGGAGAAGAATTGTGTGGTGAATGTCCAAAGCACTTTCCTCGAAGACGGGATGGCGCGCGGATCCATATTTTACAGCGAAGAGGGCGTAAGAGTGGAGGCGTACGAGTATCGCGATGGACTCCTGGTGTATGTGCATGAAGCGCACCGACACCCCGACCCTCGCAGTCCCAGACATGCTCTCAGTTTTACGGACGAACACCTGATCTACCGTGACAATCGCCTCGTCAAAATTGTCCGCAAATGGAAGGAAGGTGGTGGTGAAACGGTGAAGATCGCAGCCGACCGCACGACGGTGGTTGATCTTCGCCCCGATGTTCGGAGGATTGCCAAATACATTCGCGCACGGGTTCTAGAGTATCGGAAAAAACGTGGCGCAGCGTCAGTCGAACGCATTGAATTGGGCTTCGGCTACGGGGATTCAAATTTTGTTGCGCTCCACTTCGACACGCGCGCCAATGCGGCGCCAGATGGAGAGTGGACAAAACATATTCAGGAAAATGATCTGGAAATGGCGCAGTGGAACAAAATCCTCCAGGCCTGGGGAGACATACCGCTTCGGTTGATTCTCCCGAACGGAACCGAGCGGCACGTATCTGAATCGGACAATTGCAATGATAAGGCGCTGGCTGCGCTCTTCGGCGATATGCTGAAGAGCGTACTCATATCTGCTCGCGCCGAAGGCGCGTTTGAAAAACTCCGCAAAGCGGAAGGATGCGAGTTGGGGGTGGAGGAACTCGAGGGAAATTACGGCTGGCCCCATCATGAAGGTCGCGGCAAAGAGAATCTGGCTTAACCATGCGCTGCAGCGACTGCTTCCGCAGGGGCACTGTGGCAATCGACGCGCCGCGTGGCCGGCATCGCTGAGCTGGGGCGTAGGCGGTAGCAGCTCATGATCTATCTGGACCGAAATATTCCATTCGTCCGTGCCGCTCTTGGGGGCTCTCTAGATGAGGCCGCGGGGATTTTTAGGAGTGCCGAGCAGCGTCATGGCCTTCGATGGTCCAAGTCATCGGATATTTTGGACGAGTCCAACGATGATGCATGGTATCAGCAGCATCTGTGGCCGTTCTTGTCGGAGACGCACTTCGTACTGTCGGGCGGCGATCTCCAACTTACTGGCTGCTCTCTTTTTGGTGCAGATGGCTTGAATCACACTCCATCGTGGCGACATTGGGGTTGGATTCTTGCTGCGTGGGCGAATCACCATTGGATGGATCGGCCTGCCGGGTTGGGCCAAACAGACTGGGCTCGTGCGGCACGTCCGTGGGAATATCTCGATTTTTACTCCCACGACTACCTGTCGTATCTCATCACCGATTATGACCAGTGGTTGAAAGCGCTCCATAAAATCCTTTTGTCCAGCAATGCGACCGCTTAACCATGTGGCCGGCGTCTCGCGCCAACTGCGGGATTGAGGCGTTGAGGCCACATGAAGTCCCAAGTCACAGCCATCATTGAGAGCTTCGAGAATGAGGAGATTGAGAAAGCTGTGGCGTTGGCTCGGATTCTCGACATTACGGGACGCGAGATTGAAGGCGACTGGCTTCGGAATTATTGGCGCTCGGAGTCCATCGAGGACTTTGCTGACAGGCTTTGTGCGGAGCCGATTCGCGATTTCGAGCGCATCACCGACAGCGAGGCGCTTGCCCTGATAGCCGAGTATTTGCAGGCGCAGAGCCCCGGTCGGCGAGAGAGCATAGAGACCGCACTCGACCGCCGCTTTGGGAAGCCTAGCGGCACGGTCCGCGGGTTAGTTTACCATCGCGACATCACTGACCCGAGTCGCGTTCTGAAAGAGCTGAAGCGCGACACTCGGATTTACTTGTGAGTATGTCAGGCTCGACTACGCACGGTCATGTTCGGCATCTTTAAAAAGAAAAAAGCGAAGACTTACAACTGGAAGGCAGAGCATACCCGGCTTTGGGAGTCGCTCGTTCCGTCAGCGGGCCAAGCCGACACATTGCAGGGCGAGCTTATCCGCATCGCAGGCAAGCTAACTGACCAGGCGTTTCGCAACGGGAACATGAACTGGGATGCAGAGCATGAGAAGATGTGGCGTTTCGTCGGCAGGCATTTGGACGATCCAGACACCTTCAGCGAAGAGGAGCGCAGACTGATTCGCGACAAGATCGAGGAGATTATCCGCGACTATGAGTCACCTGACGTGAGTGGCGACGGT
>Ga0111538_10007958_pt1 | contig 14245 bp, 14 predicted proteins | sample SoiMethybrSBSTD1_FD_79669 | JGI IMG/M metagenome (GOLD analysis project Ga0111538, IMG submission 79669) | Bulk soil microbial communities from a Populus tree surrounding site in Tennessee, USA - Soil MetaG P. TD hybrid SBSTD1 (version 2)... | ecosystem: Environmental > Terrestrial > Soil >... | reverse complement strand
CAGAATCCGAATGAGAAACTTCCGGACTGCAAGGGCAAATAGCCCCCGCGAGCAGTGAGCTACGAATCACGCACTGGCGCGGTGCTGTTCGCGACGAGGGTGGACCAGCTCGCGACGTTCTATTCGAACGTACTCGGTCTCAGCGAAGTGGCTCGTGACGACGATCACATCGTGCTGGAGTCACCAGGATTTCAATTGGTCGTGCATCGGATTCCGGGGCGTCCATCACCCGCCAGCGACATCGTCGAGCCACCGCAGCGCCGTGCAAGCGCAGCGTTCAAGCCGGTGTTCTTCGTCGACAGCGTCGCGCGCATCCGCGCCATCGTGAACGCGCACGGCGGCGCCATGGAACCGAGCGAGAAGGAATGGCGATTCAACGGTGCCGTCGTCTGCGACGCGCTGGACCCGGAGGGGAACGTCATCCAGTTCCGCGAGGCCCTCTAGCAGTTTGATTTGATCGTCGGGGCGACCCTTCGCAATCTCAGAGCACGCTGGATTCATCGCGCTCGTTCCACTTCGAATCAGATTCTTGTTGATTGCGATCAAGTCTCGCTTACACAAGCGAAGCTAGACTGGCATCGCACAAACACATCGACCAGCGGACAACTCTTGTGGGGTTCGCAAAAACCTTCGACTGCGTGGAGGCTCGGAAGGCGCGTGGGACGAATCGAAATGGTTTGCGATATTGGTCGCGCCATCCTCGGTCAATAGGTTGTTTCGATGACCTGGCGATCGGACTTGATTGATTGGTCTACGTGGTTTGAAACCGGCGGTCATGCGCGCGCATGGAAAGAATTCGTCACAAGGATCCTCGGACCTGATGACGGGTATTCCTGGCCACAATCAGAAATCCCACCCCCGCTTCATCAAGCAGTCTTCGACGCACCGTGGGGAAAAGTACTGGGGCAGCTAAACGATTCGAAAATGCCTGCGCTGTTAGAGGCATGCGAAGAGTTGATGCTCAGCGCCGGTCCGAGTTCTCGATGGATCCGTTACACCATCCTCCGCGTTCTTTACGAATTGGCCGGCCTGAGTATCTATCCGCTGTACTACAGCGAGGAACTGGAAGACGACGTCGAGGATCCAGAGATTAGACCGGTCCGTGATGACGTCGTGACCGTCGTGAAACGGCTCGTGGAGTCACTTCCTATCGAAGGCGTTCAACCCGAGTGGTCTTCGATTCGGTGGGAACTACAGAATGCAGCCTACGTGCGCTCGTGGGAGCGGCTGTTCGGACTACTGTCCCTCGCCGAAGAGCGCAAGCTAGCGCCGTCGGACCATATTCGATGGCTACGGGGGCAATCAGCACTTCAATTTGCCGATGACGACGGGGAATCGCCGCTGTGGGGCGCCACCGAATGGAGCTTTGAGATTGCTGTGTCGGGGTCGGAACCGTTGGGACGACTTCTTCTCTGTCGGGGTTTGAGATTAGAAACTCAAAGCTTAACCGAATTCAGACGAACGGTGCTCACGCGTGCCTACACGGAGCTCGAGGCCGCGACCCGAACGCCAAGTCCTTATCGTGCCCTCGCGGCCCATGCCCGACGCTGCGTCGATGACCATCGGGGAGCCTCTGGCCTATATGCTTCGCTGATCGACGAGGGAGACGTTCCAGAAGACTTGCGACCTTCTGTGTTTCGTCTCACGTTCGAATCGTTCAACAATGCGAAAGCGACCGAAGACGCGAAAGCCACTTTGAGAACGTGGTCAGTCGCGTATCCGAATGATTTCATGCCGAGGCGGCTTGAGGCGCAACTGCTCGCAGACGAAGCGGATTATCGTTCTGCGTACGAGCAACTGCGTATCGCAGCTGAACTGAACACGGACCTCGAGCAAGACGTCGGTGTTCGTCTGGCGCTCGCCTTTGGTGCGTTGCACGCGGGAGAAGGGCGGCCTGCGTCAGTATGGCTCATGCAGAATGAAGTCGTGGCCAATCTCATTGATCGCGTGGTTGGCACACACTGGCCCACGTACCTGCGATTGTCATCGGACTCGCGCAAACAATGGCAGTACTCGGTCTATCTCGAGTGGAACGCGCAGGGTAACGACCCATGGGTTGGTCGACGCGCCGCTGAAAGCGCCCTCGGCTTTGTGAGAGTCGTCGAAGTCGAACTTCGCGAAGCTGTCTTCAGTCGCTTTCGTGCCTTCGTCCGCAACGATCGACAAACGTTGCACTGGGCGCAATCCGAGATGGGAAAGCCCGACCAGCGCCCCCTTGCTGAAGCCATCGTCCAGAGCCGTCAACTGACGCTGGGAGAGATGGCTTGGGTTCTTGGAGCGGCATCTCGCCGTATGCCGGGCCTGACCTCCAATCTACATGCCTGGCTCACGAAAGAGCATGCGTCCCTGCTGAGGGGAATCGAACGTCTCAACGAATTGAAAAACCTGCGCAATCCGCAGGTCCATTCGTTCAAGGCTGTTGCCGATCCCTCTCGCACTCGGTCGCTAGCGCAGGACGTGCTCTTCTCGATCCATCAGAAATAGCGGCTGTATCCTCAAGACTGGATTCGCTCCGATTCCCAACGAGCGGCGGGACGCCGCGAGTTGGGAGATGAACGACTGGATTCGCTCTTGCTGGCGCGCTGCGGAGCAGCGGAACGCATGACCAGAGACGTCGCTCCGGCCAGGAGGCCGAGCGAAGCGAGGAATTTGGTCGGGGCGACTGGATTCGAACCAGCGACCCCCTGCGCCCAAGGCAGGTGCGCTACCAGGCTGCGCTACGCCCCGACTTCTGAATTCTATCGCGGCGACGCTTGCTGCTTGACGTCCTCAAGACCGCGCACGCCGACAGAGGAGATTATCTGCGAGTAGAGCGCGCAGTGACGACCGCCCAAACGCCTGAGCTGCACTATACTCCATCACCCGGTCCCAAGGGCTGACGACCATGACTAGACAGGAAGCGCATGATCTCTTCTCCCTGCCGCCCAATTGCACTGAAAGCGAAGTGCTGGCCGCGGCAGCGCGTCTCGAGGCCGAACTGCCAATGGCTCCGACGCCGGAGCAGCAACGCGTCCTCGACGAGCAGCGCGCACGCATCGCCGCCGCAAAGTCACTGCTGCTTGGCACGCTTCCGGTTCTCCATTCGAGAACGGAGCCGACTGCTTCCGCGGCATTGGCAGTGTCCGCGACACAAACCCCATCAGTGGCGCGCGCGACCGGCGAGCGGCTGCCGGCGAACACTCCGCTGGCGGAGTCGCCGACGTTTGCGACGTGGCTCAAGTCGCCGTTCGTGATCGGAATCGTGGTGCTGGCGGTCGTGGCACTTGTGCTCTTGTTCATGCGGCAGCAGCGGATTCAGCGCGAGAACGACAGAGCGGCCGCGGAGGGACAGCTGGAGGAGCTGCGGGACCAACAACGAGCGCTGGAGCAACAGCTGGAAGACGAAAGAGCCGCGAGAGAGCGGGAACAACTGGACGCGGTGAAGGCTCCGAAACAGGAGTAAGGCGCAGGCTCGATTCGATCGCTGATCTAAAGCGCCATAACCAGGCTGCGGCCAAGGCCTTCGTTGCCACTTGACGCGCAGCTAGCTGCATCCTTTCATAGCGCAATCGATTGCAATGTCCTCATTCTCTATCCGCGAGCCCCGCTGCACGTCCCGCGCCAGGCACTGACCCGAGACGTTCTCGAACATAAGGCCTCCGGGCACTTCCAGGACCATGGGCCGCGTGATGCACTGGCCCTTCGAGCCGCTACGCCGCCAGTAAAGCCCCGGGTCGGTGGGGGCGAATGCAGGATTCCACACCAGATACGCGGCGCCGATGACGACGATGGCCACGACGATCACCACCGCGCCACTGCTTTTCGGATCGTGCGGCGGGACCGCCGTCGTCGGGGCAGTTTGCGTCGCCGTCTCGAGCGCTGTGAGTACGGCCAGTTCGGACGCTTCTGGTGCGACCGGCTCTTGGACCGCTGGTGCGACCGGCTCGGTAGCCGCCGGCACAACCGGCGCGTCACCGGTCTGTGGCAACGCGCCAATCAGCAGCGATCGGGCGATGGCGATCCGCGCCCTGCGTTCGTCCAGCATCCGCTGCTGTTCGGGCGTCGGCGCGACTTCGTCCGCTCGCTCGAGGCGCGCTGCCGCATCAATGACCTCGCTGAAAGAGGGATCGCCAGTGAGCCCGAGCAGGGTCAGCGCCTGCTCGCGATTCATCCAGCCCGACCGCGAGGCGACCTGCGTCGAGGCGGCGATCGGCTGCGGTGCGGATGTGTGGATCATCCCCGGCAAAGCACCGAGCAGCAGCGACCTGGCGGCGGCGATACGGTCGCGACGGCCATCGAGGGTACGCTGCTGTTCGGGCGTCGAGGCAAACGCAGGTTCGACGTCGCAGCGAGCTACCGCGTCAAGAATCGCGGCCTCGCTCGGCTCACCCTCCAGTCCAAGGGTACGTAGCGCTTCCTCTCTCGTCATTTCCCACTCTTTGATGGTGCGGCTGGTGTTCGCCGCTGAGAACCCGCGCTTCCACGCGCCGGTGTGGTCTGTGTTGCTGGCGGCGGAGCCGTCTGCCGGCGAGATAGATCGCGCAGATCCCTCTCGACACCTTCCACTCTGGCGCGGATGGATTTTTGTTCCGCTTCTACCTCGGAGATTCGAGCCCCGAGGGGATCGGGGCGGGTGTCTAGACCGGCGACGATGGCATTCAGTTTTTCAACGCGACGTTCCAATTGAGTGTTGACAAGGGTCACTCGGATTGAAACCAGCCCAGCCACGACTGCAATCGCAAGGGCAGCCGGGACGATCCAGTTGGTGGAGGGAACGGGGCGCTGCGGTTGCTCGCTCATCACCCGTGCCGGCGCGACGGGGAGAGCGGATGCGGCCGGTGCGTCCGACTGTTCGAGCAAGCAGCTAACGGCATTCTCGATTAGCTGACGCCGCGCCGACAGGCGATCCTTCTCAGTCCCTCCGGGTGCGGACTCGATGGCCTGTGCCAACTGCTCCTCGGCGCGCAGCGCGGCCGAGCGAATCTGAAAGCGGTCTTCAGACCCCTTTAGCCCGAGCACTGTCAACGCTTCGCTACGCTTCATGCCTGGCACTCCTCGTCCGCTCTGCGGGTCAGCGGAGTCCCAACGTGACGCCGTTGACCGGGAAGTTCTTCAGGCGGTCCTGCCACATCGGAATATCGCCGTCGTTCAGCCCCGCGAGACGTGTGTCACCCAGCGACGCTCTGGTCACGTCACCGAGAGGGCGTAGCGTCTGGGCATCGAGCACGGTTACCTCCACGAAGCCGTTGCCGTCGTACTTCATAGACACGATGACGTTGCGGTCATGGGACGTCATCGTCGAGGTATTGACGCTGAAGACGCCCACCTGCCGCCACTCGTGACGGTCGTCACCGAACTCCACCAGGTGCACATTCAGCGCGCGACCGGGCGGCGCGGTCAACGTTCGGGTGGCCGTGTGGCCAATCAGCGTGTTGCGCTGGATCAGGGTCAGCGCTTCGAGACTGTGCGTGCGCCGGTCCTCTGCCAGCAGCCCAAGATTGTGCGAGCACACGTCCTGAGTGATGACCGCCGCGCCAGCCATCGCGCGGACCGCGGCACCGTGCGCAATGGCCGAGAGCGGTTCGTGAAGGGTTACCTTGGGACCGAAGATCGCCGACAGTCGTTTCTTGACCTCTGGGAGTTGGGACGTGCCCCCGACGAGGATCACGGCTTCGATGTCGGTCGGCGTGAGCTGGGCATCGGCAAGGCAGTCGAGGCAGGTGTCCACGGTCCGCTCGATGAGTGGGCTGATCGCGGCCTCGAACTTGCGCCGGCTGAGATCGAGTCTGGCGGAATATCCCTGGATAGTGAAGTCGACAGGGACGACGAACGCCGCCGTGGGTGCCGTCAACTCCAGCTTCACCCGTTCCTCGATCAGCGCGTCGAGCCGGAGCATCCCTTCGCGCATCAACGTCAGAGGAACACCTTTCACGCGCTCGTATTCCTCGTGAATCATCCGGCGGATGACTTCGTTCACATCACGGCCGCCGCAGCGCGCAAGGCCCCTTTTGGCGTGCACCTGCATCTGACCCGCCAGCGGATCCAGGGTCACAACGGCCGCGTCGAACGTACCGCCACCCCAGTCGAAGACCAGGATGCGCGAGCCAACAGTGAACCTCGATCCGCGTTTCATGTAGTGCAGGGCTGCTGCTACCGGCTCTTCGAGCAGCGTCACGTTGCTAAAGTGCGCTAGCTGCGCTGCTTGGAGAATGGCGCGGCGCTGCGGTTCGTGGAAATTGGCCGGATGCGTCAGCACCACTGATTCGATGTCGTCGCCGGGACGGTGGTTCCGGAAGTCGAGCCGCAATTTGCGCAGCACGAGACCGCTCAGAACCTCGCTCGGCCACGGCTCGCCCTTCGCGCTCTGCTGCACATCGCCCGTGCCCAGGGCCAGCTTGAAATCCTTGAACACGTCGCCGTGGTCCCGGTCGATAGCGGCCAGCCGGCCGACCAGCGACTGGTTGTCCCGCACTTTGACGATTGACGGTGTGTACTGCAGCGTCTTGAACTGGGTGTCGGGAACGTGCCGGTATTGTTCGTCTTCCACGTAGGCCATGGCGGAGTACGTGGTCCCGAGATCGATGCCCACCTTCATACCGGCTCTTGTACCTGCGTTCTCAACGTGACGCGCTGCGTCGCTTCGTGGTCGGCGATGCGGGTGCGCAGCTTGATCAAGTCGTTCTGCATGCTCTGGTTGTTGAGGCTACTGTTGACCGCTAGAAGGCTAGCCCTCAGAGCGTTCTCGCGCCTGGTGTCGCTGACGCGCTCTTGTTCGGCTACGTTGTCGATGCTCCATTTGATCGCCTCGATCGCCTGGTCGGTCGCGATCTGGATGTCGCTCTGCGTCTCCGCCCCAAGCCGCTGCATCTCCGTCTCGAACGCGGTACGGATCGACGCGCGGGCCTTCCGGAGGGCCTCCTTCTCGCGATCGCGCCGCAGGCTCCTTGCGTCGTTAACCGTCCAGCAAAGAAGGAGGATGACGAGAATCCAGCCGAGGTAGTACACCTGGAGCAACTTAAACAGATCACCGCGGCCCAGCGCGCCTCCCGATGCCAGGGCTAGCACCATGAACACGCTACCGACGACGCTCAGCTTCGCGCGCGATTGGGAAAGGAAGCCGGCCGCCGGTTTGGGGATTGGCTCTTCCACCGTCTTGGGCTGAAGCCTGACGCCCCCGTTTGTCCGGCTGCCGCGGGCCGCGAGTTGAAGGGCGGGCGGCGTGACCTTGATGCCGGCGACCGCGAGAACGCGGTCTACGTCCTTGGTCACTGCCTCGTAGGTTTGTTGCAGCTGGCGTTCGATTTCCTGCAGTCGCTCCTCGACCACCTGGCCGAAGTCCGCGGCGGCGCGTTCTTCGAACCCATCTGGAAGGCGGCCGGCATCGTTGCCGCTGTCGAACGGTTCGATCTTGAGCGTCAACAGGCTTTCTTCGATCACCCGGGCCTTCTGGACTAGCCGGCTTTTCTGATCAGTTCTGTCGAAGGCAGCCTTGATGAGCACCGACACCTCGCCGACCTTTTTCGTCTTCCACTCGACCAGCAGCCGCGGCGCGTCCTTTCTGGCGCGATCGCGATTGGCCGCCAGCTGCTGGCTGAGTTCGAGCTGAGCTTCCAGTGACCGCACGGTGGACATCTTGGCGTCCCGGTCCGCCTTGATCGCCTCGAGGCTGGTCTTCACCACCCGCCCGGTCTCCTTCGCGATGCACACGTCGGTCAGCACCTTGGCCAGTTCGCGCGGCGCGTGCAGCGGGCAAGGACACTCGAGCGGCCAGCTGAAAACGTAACGCAGCCCCGCCCCGTCCCGAGGCGGCGTCACGCTCGACGAAAGGCCGATGAGGACCGTGATCACGCGACGCTCGGCCTCTTCCTCGACCAGTGCATCCCATGCCGTGTCGGCCAGCGATGCCGACGCCGCGACGAGCACAGGCGCGACGGCCGTGTGCTGCCACAGCGGCGGCCTGTCTCCGCTCCAGTTCGCGGCGATGTCGAACACCCCGCCCTGCCACGCCACTTCTGCCCGTGTGCGGATCATCTCGAGCACATCTGGCTTCTGGCACAACCACTGCGACAGCTCTCTCCGCTGCTCCACCGACACGGAGTCGTGGACCAGCACGTCGACAGCGATCACCGGTCTTGTGCTCAGCACTCCCGCGAGCGCCCGGACTTCGTCGCGGCTGCCGCGCCAGACCTCGACATCGACGTCGTACAACGCGATCAGCTCCCTGAGCGGGTCGTTGAGAGAGAACGGCATCAGCGCCCACGCTCGAGAATGCGTTTCATCTCGTACAGGCACCCGAGCGCGGCCTGCATACCGATCCCGACCGATTTCGAGCTGTCGTCGAGCAGCATCATCGACTCGGAGGTCGTTTTGGCGGTGGTGGTGGCCAGTTGCTCGACGCGCTCAATGGTCCGCTCGATGTCAGAGGCACGGCGCTTCAACTGTTCGATCGAATTCTGCATCGAGTCTTTCAGGTGATTGAGCGCGGCCTCTGAGGCCTCGCCCACGTGCACGCGTTGGTCCTGCAGCAGGCGGCTGGTGTTGTCGCGAACGGTGTCGATTGCTCCCGAGAGCGTCGAGACACCGTGCTCGACCTCCTGGCTGCGTTCGGTCTCCCAATCCTGAAGGGCGGTCTCGTGAGCCGAGCCCATGTCGTCTTCCGCTTGCTGGATCGCGGGCATGGCATGCTCGGTGAGGGAGTCGGCCAATCCTTGCGCCTGCGTGGACACGGTGCTCGTGGCGTCGTGGAGACTCGAGACGACCTGCGCCTGGGCCTCGAGCGCATCGTGATATTTGGCCGTCAGTGTCTCTTTGGCGCTCTCCAGGTTCGCGGACAGGAGTTCGAATTGTCCGGCGATCTCCTTGAACCGCGCCGCCGTGGCTTCGCGCAGAGCTTCGATTCGGTCGACGAGATCGTCGACCTGCTCGGTGATATGTCCGCTTTGCTCGGCCAGGATGCCGGCCGTGGCGGCGGTGACCGTCTCGAGATCCTGCCGCACGCCGGTCAGCCGCTCGACGTCGGCATCGACCGTCGCGCGCGCCGCTGCGACATCGGCACCCCGCTCCGCGAGACTTATTGCGAGCGTGCCAACGGCGGCCGTCACGGTCTCGCCGCGGGTCAGCATATCGTCGAATGTCTGGACTGTATTGATCATTGGTTCCTCAGCGGGCGAACACGTATTACAAGAGGCCAAACGACGACGCGTCGCGAATACGCTCTTCGGCTTGCCGAATGAACTCCTCGGCGCTTCGCGCCGCCTCTTCCAGCTCCGCCTGCAAGCCCTCGAGGTCGTGCATCAGTTGCCGCACGTGGTTGCCGCCGTTTTTCAGATCGCTGGTGTCGTCGGTCATCGACCGCACGATCTCCTGAATGGCGGTTTTCAGCTCACCCGCGGCACGGTCGATCAACGGGCGGACCTCCTGCATGAGCGCGGTCTCGAGCCCCTGCCGCACGGCCGTACTCGTCGCCTGGACCTGACTCGTGGCCAGGCGCTCGAGCTCCTCCGCCAGTTCCGACGTGTGATCAGTCGCGGCGGTGACGAACTCACTCACTTCGCTCTCGAGCATCTGCACCTGTGTGCTGACCAGCCCTTCGAACTGCTGCAGCTGCTCGTCAAGGGCCTGCCGTTGACTGTCGACCGCCTGACGCACTGATTGCAGCGCCTCGTTCAGGCCGCCGTATGCGCCGGTCACCACGTCGTCGGCGGCGCGGGCGGCGTCGCTCAACGCCTCGAACGCGCTATCGAGGTCCGGTTGTGTGGCGTCGAACTCCGATTGGGTCGCGGTGCACCACTCGTGGAACTCGCGGAGTGCCTGCTCCGCGGTTCCGGCCATCGTCGCGAGCGCCTCGGTACCATCGGTGAGGGCCGAGCCCAAGTCACCCAGTTCCCGAACGACACGATCGCGCTGGGTTTCCAGCGCCGTCCAGTGCTCATCGTGCTCGTGTTGCAGCGTGGCCAGCTTTGATTTGAGCGTGTGCGCCTGCTCCGTCAGCTCCTCGCACGCCGCGCGCAAGCGCTCGTCGAGCGACGCCACCTCCGCGAGCGCGGCGCTCCCGTGGTCCGACACCGTGTCGAACTGCGTCGTCAGATCCGAGGTGAGCGAGTCGAGATGTTCGAGTTGGTCCATGGCCTCAGAGACCCAGCGTGTCGAGTACTGCGTTGACGGCCTGTAGTGCCTTGTAAACCGCGATGATGTATGGCAGGAATGCCCCGAGTGCCGAGGTGACCGCTTCGCCGGCGGTCATCTCCACCAGGAGCGCCTCGACCTGATTGGCCAGTCCGGCGAGCACCCCTTCGATCAATTCACGGAAGGCCGCAGCCAGCTGGTTGCCGATTTCGTCGCCGATGTGATGTCCCAGGTCGTCCACCATCGAATTGCCTTGACGCAGCAACTCCTCGGCGCTCTCTCGCACGGTGGAGTCGAAATGCTCGAGCGACTCGCGAATAGTGTCTTCAGCCTGCGCCCACGCGCCCTTCAGGTGGGTGACGGCATCGGTCTCGGCCGCATCGCGCAGGGTCGCGATGTGGTGCTCGGCGGCCTGGGTCAGCGGATCGCCGACATGCTCGCCAAACGCCGTGAGCAGTTCGCCCGTGTCCTGGAACGCCTGCTCGGCCTCATTATGGAGGGCCTCCAGCCGCTGACGTACGTGTTCGACCAGCGTCGCTTCGGCAGTTGTCCATGCCCCAGCGTGATGCTCGCCGGCGCTTTGTACGGCACTGGCAGCCGATTCGAAGACATCGGTGGCGGTCGAGACAACGGTGTCTACTGCGGTGTCGTGTTCGTTCACGCTCGTCGCCGCTACGTCGCTCGCGATCACGACAGCATCGCAGGCCCCGTCGCACTCCCGATCAAACTCACCGGCCGCATCCGAGGATTTCTCCACGGACGCGACGACGCCATTGGCCTCCTGCGTCAGCTCGTCGATGGCGGTGTGTAGATCCGCGAGCAGCGAGTCGAGTTCGTCCGCGGCCGCGGCACGCACCGTTGCGAGCTCGGTCAGATCAGCCACTTCCGCAAGCCCGGCTGTAAGAGCGACATGATGACCAGTAACGGCGCCTTGGAGGTCGTCGCTCATAGCAGTGCCTTTGCGGTCTCAAGAACGGGTTTGATTTTCTCGACGGTGTCGAGGATGGGGGAAACGGGTTCGAGCAGGCGCCCGATGGTCGAGTCGAACTGCTCAACCGTGGAGGTGACGTCGTTGCCCAGGCCGTTCAGCGCTTCGGCGGCCTTCGAGTCCCATTCGCCGATCGCCTGCAACGGCTGCTCTTGGAGGCCTTCTGTGAGAGCCTGAACGGAGACATCGTGACGCGCCCGCGTTTCCTCGTCGAACGCGTGACCATCGTCACCGGCTGTCGTCCCCACCGCCGCGAGCGCCTGCGTCAAACCATTCACGTGCTCCTCGAGATGCGTGCCGAACTGGGTGAGATCGCCGGCCACATTCCTCAGCACCTCGGTTGCCGCTGCGGTGAGCTGCTCCGCCTCTCCAAGGGTCTGCGTCAGCTCCTTCTCAATGTTGTCGTCGGTCGTCTCGAGCGCGGTGCGGAGCGCATTCATCGCCTCGACATACGCATCGAGAGCGTGGCCGCAGTCGGCCTCCCATTTGTCGATCTGGGTGTTCGCGTCGGTAATGCTCGATTCGAGCTGATCGAAGCGCTCATCGAGATGGCCGCCGCACTCCTGGCAGCGGTCGTCTACAGTTTTCAGCGACGCCTGCACGTCGTCGAACGCCTTCGTCAGGGTGTCCTGCGACTCGTGCGCCGACGCTTGGCAGGCTTCGAGCTCGGCGATCGCGTGGCTCGCTACCTCGTGGAACTGCGACGCCTTCACCTCGATCGCAGTCACGAGCGCATCGAGGGCCTTCTCGCAGTCGGGGAGCGTTGTGGTTTCAGCGGCCTTCGCGTCGGCGGCCCATGTCATCAGGGCCTGGCCGGCGTCGGGCGCAATAGTCTGTTCCGCCATCACTTGTCCTCGAGTCCGAAGGCCGGCCGCCGCGCACTCCCGTGCGTGGCTGTCGGTCGCCAGAACGACTCAAAACACCTAGATTTCGCGGAGAAGGCGTCACCATAGGCGATCACCGTCTCGGAGTCAATTGGGTGCGCCGCACCAGCCTCCCGTCCGTCTGCGAAACCGCTTTTTCACGTTCCGGTGTCCTCTCCGATTCGAACGACGCGGCCAGCAGCAATCTTCGCGCCGACGTAATTCCGCTTAGTTGCACGGCGTCGGAGGCGGAAGTGTCCACCTAAAGGGAGGACGGCGGACGTCGTGCTGCAGGCAAACGGGGCGAGCTAGGAGGTGGCTGAAGTCAGATCGAGAACGGTTACCGCAATTTGAAAATGGTGGCCTCCACGAAGTACTGGAAATTGTCGGCATTCTCTTGAGCCGCTGCAGGTTTCGAGATAGCCAGTTTTCGCGCGCCGGCTACCCCGTATGCGTTGTCCTTCGTTGCGCCGACCAGGACGAAGTGCGTCAGCTCGTGAATGATCGTTCCGAGCTTGGAATCGAAGCCGCTTTCTCCTGCGGTAAAGAAGAAACTCCCCAGAACGACCGCAAATGATTTGTTCGGACGCACATACGCGTAAACGTCGCCGATCTTCATATTGGTGCTGGCCGAGCAACGAAAGGTCACTCCCTTGGCGAATCCACGAGCACTCTCGAATGTGCGCTTGATCTTCGTAGCCCCCGCGGAGGAATTGACACCAAACCAGGTCTCAAGTCGCCTGACGTCATCCGCCTTTGGGCTGTTCAGCGCGGTAATGATTTCGTCAAGCGCTTTCCGTGCGTCGACGAGCGCGGCGTTCGCCTGTTTCAGCTCGATACCCGCACAAGCAGGTTGCTCGGGGACAGCCTGCGCAGCCACCACTATGCTCTGACTTTGTGTAGAGGTCAGCGCCATCCAGGTGAGAATTGCCACAGTTTTCCACTGAGTCACGACTCCCTCCCGTCCACGTTATACTCCACCACTCACATGAGGACACTACGGATCGTCGTCGCAGCAGCGACCATCGTCGCGGCGTACTCTTCCAACGTCCATGCCGGCTTCTCGTGTGCAGGCGTGTTGACCAGCACGCAGCAAGAAGGATTCGAGAAGTGGTTCACACCCCACTACTCTGCGTCACTGATGAAGGTCGGTGGGCGAGTCGAGCCCGCGAGCATGTCGAAGGTGCTGAACGAGGCGGATCAGAAACGCCTCGCGAGGCCGACAATCGCCGCCAGCGCGAAACTATCCGCCGAACGCGCCGGCTATCTCAAGGACTGGTTGAACAAAAACGCGGGTGAAGGCGTTCCCGGGTGGTTCTCCACCGGAGTGGGTTTGGTCGTGCCACAAGCGTGGGTCGGTCTCGCCGCCGACGCGTTTCTTCAGATCGTGAACAAGTCCGGTGATGCCGGGCGTCTTCAGGCCGCGAATGTCGCGGGCACGGTCAGCCAAGGCGGAATGATCGGTGTAGGCGAGCAGCTATCGAAGGACGGGAAATTCGTCTATAGCTATCTTTATCAGGCGCGGCTGAATGGGAAACTGATCACGGTGCCGCTGCGGACCTGCGTCGCGGACGTGATTCGCCGTTAATCGACCGCTCACAGACGAATCACGATCCGGCGCGGCTGCTGACCTGGGACCTCCCGCACCAGACAGTCTCCTGCCTCACAAAGCCTGGAGATCCAAGGAGTCAGTTCCGTCGCGGCGCCGCCACGCTTCGCTGACAGCACAGCGCGGCACTCGTCGAACCGTTCAAGCTCACGGAGAAGTTCAGCTCTGGCATCCCGCTGCGCCCTGCGCTCCTGCTCGAGCAGCGCGAGCAGCTGTCGCATGTTCCCAGCGCGCGCGGCAACGTACTCGCCGTTCCGTTGTTCGGAGAGACCGTGGCGCTGCGGGTCGTTGCTGCGCCACCACGCGCGCGTCCTCAGGAAGACCTCGTCTTCGATACTTCGACTGACACCAGACGACAGCGCGCCGAGATACGCGAGAAATCCAGGCTCATGCACCTGCGGCAAGTCATCGAACGCAGAATCGGACTCGGGCGGATCCTCGATCAGTTCGTTCGTCAGCCACAGACATCGATGACAGGCTGGACATTCGATGAAATGAGGAATGCCGGGCAGCATCGGCGCCGACCTCCAGCCATCGGTCCACAGACGTTCACCGAAGGTGTTGCCGGAACGCAGACTCGGGATCACACCTCGCCCACCGCAATGCGGACAGCGAAGCAATCGAAGCGGTCCACTTCTCATTGAGTCCCTCGTCCACACTACTCCAGTGATCCACCCTCCT
>Ga0111538_10007955_pt1 | contig 14249 bp, 9 predicted proteins | sample SoiMethybrSBSTD1_FD_79669 | JGI IMG/M metagenome (GOLD analysis project Ga0111538, IMG submission 79669) | Bulk soil microbial communities from a Populus tree surrounding site in Tennessee, USA - Soil MetaG P. TD hybrid SBSTD1 (version 2)... | ecosystem: Environmental > Terrestrial > Soil > Tree... | reverse complement strand
GGCAAAGGGCAAAGGTGAAGTCAAAGGTGCGAGGTACGAGGTCAAAGGTTCGAGGTGTTAGGGTCACGTACAGGTACGTGTGCACGATTGCGGCGGCTGGGTACGTTGTGGCGCTTTGCGCGTATGGCTCGATCGATATCCGTGCGCAGCAAAGGCCCGCTTCCTCGACGCCTACTGCCTTGCCCACCCCTTCCCCCTTGCCAGCTAACCCCTCGCCCTCTTCAGCGAAGGCACTGTTCGACGGCTATTGCACGTCTTGCCATAACCAGCGCGTGAAGACCGGCGGCTTGGCACTCGATGGCGTCGACCTTGCCGATGTCTCGACGAATGCGGAGGTGCTCGAGAAGGTTGTTCGCAAGCTGCGCGGCGGCATGATGCCGCCTCCTGGTGCGCGCCGGCCCGAGCAGGCCGCGATCGACGGCACCGTTGCCTCGCTCGAGCGTGTGCTGGATGATGCGGCGGCCGCGCACCCGAATCCCGGACGCGTGGCGCTGCATCGCTTGAATCGCGCGGAGTATGCCAACGCGATCGAGGATCTGCTCGGCCTGCGCGTCGATGCGTCGGCGCTGCTACCGAAAGACGACGAGGCCGATGGCTTCGACAACGTCGCGAGTGTGCTGACCGTCTCGCCGTCGTTCCTCGATCAGTACATCTCCGCCGCGCGTGTCGTGACGGCTCGTGCACTCGGGAATCCCGCGGCGCGCGCGGGCAGCATGACCTATCGCCCGGCACGAGGCACCGATCAGGCCGTCCACGTCGAGGGTTTGCCGCTCGGGACCCGGGGTGGCCTGCTCGCCGAGCATCTGTTCCCGGCCGACGGCGACTACAAGCTGAACATCAGCGGGCTGGCTATCGCGGGCTACGTCCGCGGCATGGAATATCGCCACCGCCTGATCGTCACGCTCGACGGCGTGAAGGTGTTCGAGAACGCGATCGGCGGTGAGGAGGACATGAAAGCGATCGATCAGCAGCAGGCTCCAGCCGTTGCCGCGATCAATGGCCGCTTTCAGAACATCCCGCTGAAGGTCACGGCGGGGCCGCACAAGATCGGCGTGACGTTCGTCGCGCGCACATTCGCCGAGTCGGACGACGTGCTCTATTCGTTCCGTCCTGCGAGCGGTGAGGATCGGATTCCGAGAGTCTCGAGCGTCGAGATTCAGGGACCGTTCACGTTGACGGGGCTGGCAGAAACGCCGAGTCGAAACCGAATCTTCGTGTGCCGGCCAGCGAGTGCGGCTGACGAGTCGCCTTGTGCGACGCGCGTGCTGTCGACCCTCGCGCGTCGCGCGTTCCGTCGTCCGGTGACGGAGCCGGATCTCTCCGCGGCGCTGTCGTTCTACAAGAGTGGCCGCGCGACCGGAGATTTCGACGCCGGAATCCAGGCCGCGTTGCCGGCTATCCTCGCGAGCCCGAAGTTCCTGTACCGCGCCGAGCGATCGCCCGCTGGTCTTGGGGTAGGCTCGGTGCATCGCATCAGCGATCTCGAGCTCGCCTCGAGGCTGTCGTTCTTCCTTCAGAGCCGGATTCCCGACGACGAGCTGCTGCAGGCGACGGAACAGAGCCGCCTCTCGGACGCGGCCGTGCTCGATACGCACGTCAAGCGACTCCTCGCCGATCCGAAGTCCGACACGCTCGTCACCAGCTTCGCGTTCCAATGGCTGAAGCTGCGCGGGCTCGACGAGATCGAGCCGGATGCCGTGATCTTTCCCAACTTCGACGAGGCGCTGCGCGAGGCGTTTCGCCGCGAAGTGCAGCTGTTCGTCCAGGCGGTCGTACGCGAAGACCGCAGCGTGCTCGACCTGCTGACATCCGACGTCACTTACGTGAACGAACGGCTCGCGCTGCACTACGGCATCCCGAACGTGCGCGGCGATCGCTTCCGGCGCGTGACGCTGACCGATCCCAATCGCTTCGGACTCCTCGGCAAGGGCAGCGTGCTGTTGGCGACCTCGTATGCCAACCGCACCGCGCCGGTGCTGCGCGGCGCCTGGATCCTCGAAAACATCATCGGGACGCCGCCGGCGGCGCCGCCGCCCGACGTCGAAGCGTTCCAGGAGAACAAGGACGGCGAGAAGGCGAAGACGGTGCGCGCCATCATGGAGCAGCACCGGGCCAAGCCGTCGTGCAACAGCTGCCACGGCGTGATGGATCCGCTCGGCTTCGCGCTCGAGAACTTCGATGCGGTCGGCGCCTGGCGCGCCACCGACGTCTGGGCCGGGGCGCCGATCGATGCGTCGAGCCGTCTCGTCGACGGTACGCCGATCGGTGGACCAGTGGATCTCCGCAAGGCGATTCTGCGGCGCCCCGAACAGTTCGTGCAGACGATGACCGAAAAGCTGATGACGTATGCGCTCGGCCGCAGCGTCGAGTACTACGACATGCCCGCCGTGCGGAAGATCGTGCGCGACGCGGCGGCGGAGAACTATCGGTTCTCGGCAATCGTGAAGGGGATCGTCAGGAGTCAACCGTTCCAGATGCGGCGCGTGCCCGAGGCGGCGGCGCCGGTATCCTCGACGGCGGCGTTGAAGTAGAGCGAGGGGCAGGGCGCCGGGCCTGGAAGGCCCGGCCTACACTGCGGCCCGGAGACAGACGATGTTCATATTCAAGCGACATCTTTCTCGACGAACATTCCTTCGTGGTGCTGGTGTGGCCGTCGGCTTGCCCTTCCTCGACGCCATGGTTCCCGCATGGACGGCACTGGCGCAGACGGCGGCGAGCCCGAAGCCGCGCATGGGGTTCATGTATCTGCCCCACGGCGCCATCATGGAGGCGTGGACGCCGACGGCCGAGGGCACCGGCTTTGAACTCTCCCCGATCCTGAAGCCGCTCGCGCCGTTCCAGAAGCAGCTCACGATCGTCAGCCAGCTGCAGAACAAGGGAGCGATTGCGCCGCCGGTGCATGCGCTGCAGCCTGGCACGTGGCTCAGTTGTGTGCTGCCGGAAGTCGGGCAGGACCCGCATGGCGGCGTGACGGCCGATCAGATCGCAGCCGCGCACATCGGCCAGGACACGCCGCTCCCCTCCATTGAAGTGGCGACCGAGGGACGCGGCGGCAGCGGCGCCTGCGACCGCAGCTACGGCTGCAGTTACGGCGGGACGATTTCGTTCCGCACGCCGACGACGCCACTGCCGATGGAGTCGGATCCGCGCAAGCTGTTCGAGCGGCTGTTCGGCCAGGGCGATAGCGCGCAGGAGCGCAAGGCCATCGCCAAGCAGTACTCGAGCATCCTTGACCTGGTGTCGCAAGAGGCCGCCGATCTGCAGAAGAGCCTCGACGCGCCCGACCGCGCCCGGCTCGGCGACTATCTCGAAAGCGTGCGTGAGATCGAGCGCCGCGTGCAGAAGATGGAGGCGCAGGACCTGAGCAGCCTCGATCTGCCGGACGTGCCGGTCGGCGCCAACTTCGACCAGCGTCTGAACCTGATGTTCGACATGATCGCGCTGGCGTATCAGGCGAACCTGACGCGCGTCTTCACCTACATGATGGCCGGCGAGGGCAGCAACGTCACCTACAACCACATCGGCGTGTCCGATGCGTTCCATCCGCTGTCGCATCATCAGAACGACAAGGCGAAGAAGGATCGGTTGATCAAGATCCAGACCTATCACACCCAGGCGTTCGCCAAGTTCCTGACCAAGCTCGCCGCGATCCCCGATGGCGACGGCTCGGTGCTCGACCACTCGATCCTGCTGTATGGCAGCAACATGAGCAACAGCAACGCCCACGACGAGTACCCGTTGCCGACGATCGTCGTCGGTGGCGGCGCCGGCAAGGTCAAGGGCGGCCAGCACCTGAAGTATCCGGAGAAGACGCCGCTGGCCAACCTGCTGCACACGCTGCTCGATCGCGCGGGCGTTCCAGTGGAGAAGTTCGGCGATAGCACTGGCGTCATGTCAGAGGTGTGATGATCGCGTTATCCCTGATCCTCGCCCTGGCCACGGCGGCACCACTTGTTGACGCCGTCAAATCCGGCGACCGCACCGCGGCGCTCGAGTTGATCGCCAAACGCGTCGACGTGAATGCGCCCGAGCCGGACGGCACCACGGCGCTGCATTGGGCGGTGCAGCGCGGCGATCTCGATCTCGTGCAGCAACTGATCCGCGCCGGCGCCAACGTCAACGCGAAGAACGACTACGGGTCGACGCCGATGTCCGAGGCGGCGGTGCTCGCGCGTGCGCCGATCCTGGAGGCGCTGATCAAGGCCGGCGCCGACGTGGAGTCGCCGAACGCCGACGGCCAGACGGCGTTGATGATCGTTGCGCGCACCAGTCAGGTCGACGCGGCGAAGCTGCTGATCGCGCGCGGTGCCAAGGTCAACGCCGTGGAGAAGTGGCGGGGCCAGACCGCCCTGATGTGGGCGGTGGCGCAGAATCAACCGGCCATGGTGAAGGAGTTGATCGCGCGCGGCGCCGACGTGAACGCGCGGTCGACGGTGAACAACTGGCAGCGGCAGGTGACCGCCGAGCCGCGCGCCATCTATCGGCCGGCCGGCGGTTTGACGCCGCTGCTCTTTGCCGCGCGCGAAGGCTGTGCCGAATGCGCGCGCCTCCTCGTCGACGCCGGCGCCGACATCAATCTCGCCGATCCCGAGAACATCAGCCCGCTGCTGATGGCGATCCTCAACGGCCGCTTCGATACCGCCAGTTATTTGATCAAGAAGGGCGCGAGTCCGAACCGCTGGGACTTCTGGGGCCGCGGACCGCTTTACGCCGCCGTCGATCTGAACACCATTCCGCGCGGCGGCCGGCCCGACCGCCCGTCGACTGACGAGACCACCAGCCTGCAGATTGTCGAGATGTTGCTCGCCGCCGGTGCCAACCCCAACGCGCAGTTGAAGCTGGCACCGCCGTTCCGCAACGTCGGCAACGATCGGGGCCTCGACGGCATGCTCACCACGGGATCGACGCCGCTGTTGCGGGCCGCCAAGGCGCTCGACGCGCCCGCGGTCAAAGCCCTGCTCGAGCACGGGGCGGATTTGACGCTTGCCAACACGCGTGGCATCACGCCGATCATGGCCGCGGCCGGCCTCGGTTCGGTCGATGCCGATACGCGCGGCTTCTACTTGAGCGAAGACACACAGCAGCGCGCGATCGACTCGCTGACCCTGCTCATCAAGGCCGGCGGCGACATCAACTCGAAGGACACGCGTGGCCTCACGCCGCTGCACGAAGCCGCGCGCTGGGGCTGGAACGACGTGGTGACGTTCCTCGTGCAGAACGGCGCCGACCTCAATGCGAAGGACAATCGCGGCCTGACGCCGGTCGACTCGGCGCTCGGCAAGGCCGGCGGCAACAGCCGCGGCGGTGCGCGCATCGACGTCCACGAGGACACGGCTGCGCTCTTACGGAAGCTGATGGAAAACAAGTAGCCGGTGTAATGCAAAATGCAAAATTCAAAATGCAAAAACGATTTGTCCTTTTGCATTTTGCATTTTGCATCTTGAATTACATCGTGCTCGTTGAGGCATGATGCCATGAGAAGAATCGCGTGTGGCCTGATTGGACTGTTTGCGTTGAACGCGGCGGCCGCCGATGCCGCCCCTTGTGAGACGCTCGCGAAGCTGGCGTTGCCGCATACGACGATCACGGCGGCCGAGCAGGTACCGGCCGGCGCGTTCGCACCGCCGACGCCTCGCCCGGCGGGAACGGCCGTGCCGCCGATCTACGCGCGGCTGCCCGAGTTCTGCCGGGTCACGGCCACGCTGGCGCCGAGCAGCGACTCGGACATCAAGATCGAAGTCTGGATGCCGGTGACGGGATGGAACGGCACGTTCCAGGCCGTCGGCAACGGTGGATGGGCCGGGACGATTCCGTATGCCGCGCTCGCGAGCGCCGTACAGGCTGGATATGCGACCGCCGGCACCGACACCGGGCACGTCGGCGGCACCGCCGCATTCGCGCTCGGGCACCCCGAGAAGGTGATCGACTTCGGCTATCGCGCGGTGCACGAGACGACCGTGCAGGCCAAGGCCGTGATCGATGCGTTCTATGGCGCCACGCCGAAGCTCTCGATCTGGAATGGCTGTTCGCAGGGTGGACGGCAGGCCGTGACCGAGGCCGTGCGGTTCCCATCGGACTTCGACGGGATCATCGCCGGCGCTCCCGCGGTGAACGGACTGCAGATGCACGTCGGCCGCATGGCGATGAACCGCTCGGTCAATCGCACCGCCGACTCGGCGATCCCGCGCGACAAGTATCCGGCGATTCACCGCGCCATGCTCGCCGCCTGCGACGCGCGCGACGGGTTGACCGATGGCGTCGTCGAGAATCCGGCGTCGTGTCAGTTCGATCCCAACGTGTTGCAGTGCCAGGCGGGCGACGATCCCGGTTGTTTGACGCCGGCGCAGGTGGAGTCGGCGCGCGTGATGTACAAGGGTGCCACTCACCCGATCACGGGCACGCCGCAGTTTCCGGGGCTCGCTCCCGGATCGGAGCTCGGGTGGGGCGTCATCGGCGGGGCGCAGCCGCTGGGACTCGCGACCGAGGCATTCAAGTACGTCATCGCGAAGGATTCCTCGTGGGAGCCGTCACGCTTCAATGCCGTCGCCGACTTCGATCTCGCTCGCAATGTCGACAAGGACGATGTGCTCAACTCGGGCAACCCGGACATGAAGGCGTTCTTCGCGCGCGGCGGGAAGCTGCTGCTGTATCACGGCTGGTCGGACCCGCAGGTCACACCGCTCAACACGGTCGACTTCTTCAACAAGGTGCTCACCCTGCACGGCAACGATGTCGCCGGCAAGTCGGTGCAGCTCTACATGGTGCCCGGAATGAATCATTGCCAGGGTGGGCCCGGTACCGACACCTTCGACAAGATGGGCGCGATCGAGCAATGGCTGCGAACCGGAACGGCGCCCGATCGCATTCCCGCGTCGCACCTCACGAACGGAACCGTCGATCGCACGCGTCCGCTGTGTCCGTTCGGCCAGGTCGCGAAGTGGAATGGAACCGGGAGCTCTGACGACGCGGCGAATTTCGCCTGCGTGGTCGAACGCGCTGGGCGCTAGTTACGTCGCGTCACTCAGAACGTCGGTTGCAGCACGAGCGCTTCCCCGTGCCAGTGTTCTGCCCAGAACCCTCCAGGCGAGCACGAGTGACGTGACGCATAGCGCCGTGCCTCCCACCATGAACGTGATGACGACGATGTCCCAGGCGGGACGGTAATTGTAGAGCCACGGGAAGTCGAGTGAGTGAAGGCCGTGATACACCCACCGCTCGACCCAATCGGTGCTGCTGTAACCGGCGACGATGCGTCCGGTCTTCGGGTCGATGTAGAAGCGGGTGTCACTCGCATCATTGAGCCGAGCCAATATCACCGGAAGCGGCCGCTCGCGCCGCCGATCCAGGTAGTACGCGTCGTACTGCGTCAGCACGCGGGCCTCGGTCAGCTCGGGGCCGGCCGCTCGCTTCAGCAGATCGATCATCGCCTCGTGATCGAGCTCGGCGATCGGATCGCCGTCCACCGGAACGATGCGGCTGGCGCCGCCGCTCAACCTGGCCAGATATACCGGCTCGCCGACGATTGACGTGAACTCGAGCTCCTTGACCTGGAGGTTCCCCAGCTTGGCCAGCGCCTCTCGCGGATCCTTGGCTGCGAACGCGGCGAATGGCAGGCGCGCGCGAAACGCCTGCGGGATGCGGACGGCGCCGCTCGTCGGCTCGATCTCCGGCCCATCGCGGCGCAGCGGGAACGGCTCCATCGAGAGCAGACCGCTGAACGCCCACGTCACGGTGGCCATGCCGAACACGAGGCCGAGCACCATGTGCCAGCGCTTCTGGCCGCGGTAGGGGATGCTCGTGGGCGCGCCGTCATAGCGATAGCGCTTGCGCGGCGAATACATCCAGATCGCCACGATGAGGCCCAGGCTCGCCGCAACCGTGCCGAACGTTGACGACCAGACGACGACCCGGTTCCACTGTGCGCCATGCTTTCGCAGCGGCGTGAAGTACAGCCAGTGCGTAATCGGCCCCGCATAGGCGCCGAGCCGCGACGCCGTGGACGTGTACTGCACGACATTGCCGGAGGCCTGCGAGATGTAGACGTGCTCACCGTTCGGCCACGAGTACTTCCAAAGTGGCATCACCGTTTCGAGCCGCGTCTGCAGCAGCCATTGGTCGGTGTCCTCGACGCGATCGACGCGGGCGCTCGCCGCCGGCTGCGACGTCCACGCCGCGGCGAGACGGCCGACCATGTCCATCGGGATCTCGCCGAGCTGTTCCGCCCTGTCGGCAAAGACGATGTGCTCCTCGAATCGTCCCGTGCGAAAACGGTAGACCGGACGGCCATCGAACGTGTTGAGACGGATCGACGCCGGCGGTACGTCGATGCCGAGGGTGCCGTACGCCTCGACCGGCGAGACGGCAATCGTCGCCCGATCGAGCGCCGCCGCGCGCTCGAGGCGATCGGCCGGCGTGACGCTCGGGTACGGCCAATACATCATGCCGATACCCGAGGGAAACCAGAGCAGGAAGAGCAGGCAGAGCGCGACGCCAAGCCAGCGGTGGAGGAAGACGAGGGCGCGCTTGATCACGAGGGCGGGGATCTTACATTAACGCTCGCTTTGCTCGCGAGGTGCGAGCCCTCGCTGCGCTCGGGAGGTGCGAGCCCTCGCTGCGCTCGGGACGTGCAGGCGCTCGGCCTTCGGCCTCGCGAGGTGCGGGCGCGCCGCTTCGCGGCGCGAGGTGCGGGCCCTCGCTTCGCTCGGGAGGTGCGAGCCCTCGCTACGCTCGGGACATGCAGACGCTCGGCCTTCGGCCTCGCGAGGTGCGGGCGCGCCGCTTCGCGGCGCGAGGTGCAGGCCCGCTTCGCGCGTGAGGTGCAGGCCCTCGCTTTGCTGGGGAGGTGCGGGCCCGCGCTGCGCGCGGGAGGTGCCAGTATCCGCACCACGCGCGACCTAAAGGGAGCGACCCGCACCTCGCGACCGAAGGGAGCGCCTGCACTTCGCGACCGAAGGGAGCGCCCGCACCTCACACGGCGAAGCCGTGTGCCCGCACCTCGCGACCTAAGGGAGCGTCTGTACTTCGCGACCGAAGGAGCGCTCGCACCTCACACGGCGAAGCCGTGTGCCCGCACCTCGCGACCGAAGGGAGCGCCTGCACTTCGCGACCGGAGGGAGCGCCCGCACCTCGCGCGCAGCGCGCGCCCGCACCTCGCGAGCGAAGCGAGCGTACAAAAAAAACGCGCGTCGTCCCGGTTGGGGAGGACGACGCGCTGGCGGACGCAGGCTCGGTTACTCGTCTACGCCTTGCAGGGCGCCTTCAGCTTCTTGATCGTGTTGGCGGACTCGGTTGGCAACGGCGAGCGTGAACGTAGTTCCCAAAATGACCCACGCCGTCGTCGGGTGGAACCAGTACGTCGCTACAAGCATCGTCAGCACCATCACGCCTAATCCAATTCGTACCATCGCACTCACTGCCCCCTGCCATACCTTAGAGCAATCGACAGACCAGCTCGGATCGCTGCATCTGCCACGCTTGTAAGTGCTTGGTTGCAGGAGGGTTGCGGTGAGATCGGTGCTCGCGGTCGAGAGCGCCTCGGATCGGCCACAGGGTTCAGGAGTGGAACACGGACATGTGTCTCCGATCACCGCAAGTCGTTGGAACGATGAAGGGTTGCATACGTGATTTCACTCCAGGCGTCGGTTCTCGAATTGGAACACGAGAACCGCTTCGGCCGCCTTTGCGATATGGTGATGCGATCAGGACGGGCCCAGGCCCTAGGCCACAGGCCCCCGCAGCGTGGGCTCGAGTCCCAGCGTGCTGAGACCTGAGGCCTGGGCCCTGTGGCCTGATGTGTTGGGAGAACCCGCCGTGACCACCACCGTAGCGTTAGCCCGTTACCAGATGTACATCGGCGGGCAATGGGTCGACTCGTCTTCCGGCGGCCACTTCGAAAGCGACGATCCCTTCCTGGCGCGCCCATGGGCGCTGATTCCCAAGGGCACGCCGGCTGACGTCGATCGTGCCGTTCGTGCCGCGTACGCGGCCTTCACGTCCGGCGAGTGGCCCAAGATGACGGCGTCGCGCCGCGGTGCACTGTTGCGCAAGCTTGGGGATCTGGTCACCGAGCGCGCCAGAGCGCTGGCCGAGATCGAGGTGCGCGACAACGGGAAGCTGTTCGCCGAGATGAGCATGCAGACGGCCTACATGGCGCAGTGGTACCACTACTACGGCGGCCTTGCCGACAAGATCGAGGGCGCGGTGCTGCCGACGGACAAGGCAGACACCTTCAACTACACGCGCTACGAGCCGCTTGGCGTCGTAGCCGCGATCGTGCCGTGGAATTCGCCGCTGCTGTTGACCACGTGGAAGCTGGCGCCGGCGCTGGCGGCGGGCAACACCGTTGTAATCAAGCCGTCCGAGTTCACGTCCGCGTCGGTGCTGGAGTTCGTCAAGCTCGTCGAGGAAGCTGGGTTTCCTCCTGGTGTGGTCAACGTGGTGACCGGCTTCGGCGCCGACGTCGGCGCGCCGCTGGTCGAGCATCCGCTCGTCGCCAAGGTCGCGTTCACCGGGTCGGATGCCACGGGCCAGCGCATCTACGAAGCGGCCGCGCGTGGCATGAAGCCCGTGACGATGGAGCTTGGCGGCAAGTCGCCGAACATCGTCTTCGACGACGCCAATCTGGAGAACGCGGTCAAGGGCGTCATCTCCGGGATCTTCGCCGCCACCGGACAGACGTGCATCGCCGGATCGCGGCTGCTGCTGCAGCAGAGCATCCACGACGAGTTCCTCGACACGCTCGTGGCGTTTGCCAAGACGGCGAAGATGGGCAACCCGATGCACGCCGACACGCAGATCGGGCCCGTCACGAACAAGCCGCAATTCGAGAAGATCCTCAAGTACATCGAGATTGCGAAGGGTGAAGGCGCGCGTGCCGTCCTCGGCGGCGGACGCGCCACGCGGCCGGAGTGCGGCGACGGCTGGTTCGTCGAGCCGACGATCTTCGCCGGTGTGCGCAACAGCATGCGCATCGCCCAGGAAGAAGTGTTTGGTCCCGTGCTCGCCGTCATTCCGTTCAAGGACGAGGAAGAAGCGATCGCCATCGGCAACGACGTGGTGTATGGTCTTGCGGCCGGAGTGTGGACCGAGAGCATGCGGCGCGCGCTGACGATGGCGGAGAAGCTTCAGGCGGGAACGGTCTGGATCAACACGTATCGCGCGGTGAGCTATCTCTCGCCGTTTGGCGGCTACAAGCGCTCGGGGCTCGGGCGCGAAAGCGGGCAGGAAATGATCAAGGAGTATCTGCAGGTGAAGAGCGTCTGGATCTCCACCGCGCAGAGCGTGCCCAATCCGTTCATTCAGCGATGAAACAGGGCCGCCTGAAGGCGGCCCCCGCGGCCAGCGAGTGCGTACGGGCCGCCTTCAGGCAGCCCATCGAAGAGGAGATTGATGACACAGCCGGTACTGGGGTTTGTCGGTGTGGGCCGGATGGGCGGTCCGATGGCGTCGCGCTTACTCGACGCCGGGTACAGCTTGACGATCTTCGACACGAGCGCGGAGGCGCTGAAACCGCTGGTGGCGCGGGGAGCGAGCGCGGCGTCGTCGGCCGAAACCGTGGCGTCGGCATCGGACGTCGTGATCATGAGCCTGCCGACGCCGCCAATCGTGCAGGCAGTCAGCCTCGGCGAGCGCGGCATTCTCAAAGGGACGCGAGCCAAGACGTTGATCGACGTCTCGACGACAGGCCCGAGCGTCGCTGGCGTCGTCGCCAAGGCCTGCGCTGAGCGCGGCGTGGCGTGGGTCGATTCGCCGGTGAGCGGTGGCGTCAACGGCGCCGTCAAGGGAACGCTCGCGGTCATGGTGTCGTGCGCCAAGGACACGTTCCCCACCGTCGACCCAGTGCTGAAGCACTTTGGGAAGACGTTCTACGTGGGCGAGAAGCCGGGCCTGGCACAGATCGCCAAGCTGGCGAACAACCTGCTCGCGGCGGCCGCGATCGTGTTGTCATCGGAGGTCATGGCGATGGGCGTCAAGGCGGGGCTCGATGCCAAGGTCCTGATCGATATCATCAACGCCGGCAGCGGCCGGAACAGCGCGACACAAGACAAGTTCCCCAAATCCATCCTGCCGGGCACGTTCGACTTCGGCTTCGCCACCGGATTGTCGTACAAGGACGTGCGGTTGTGCATCGACGAGGCGGAGGCGCTGGGGGTGCCGATGGTCGCGGGCGCGGCGGTGCGGCAGATGCTGGCGATCACGCAGGCGAAGTTCGGGCCCGATTCCGATTTCACGTCGATCGCGAAGGTCGTCGAGGAATGGGCTCACGTGCAGATTCGCGGGTAATCATGGTCCGGCTGAGCCGGACCCTACGATCGGGAGCACACATGGACAAGCAGACGTTCGAACGCGGCCTCGAAATCAGGAAGTCGGTGCTGGGCAAAGAATTCGTCGAGAACGCGATTCGAACAGCGGACGATTTCAGCAAGCCGTTGCAGGAGCTGGTGACCGAGTACTGCTGGGGCGCGGTGTGGGGGCGCGAGGGTCTCGACAAGAAGACGCGTAGCCTGCTCAACCTCGCGATGATCAGCTGTCTGAACCGGCCGCACGAACTGCGTCTCCACATCGCCGGTGCACTCAGGAATGGGGTCAGCCGCGACGAGATTCGCGAAGTGTTCCTGCAGGTGGCGATTTACGCCGGCGTTCCGGCCGGCGTCGACTCCTTCCGCGCGGCGCGCGAGGTGTTCGAGAAACTCGATCAGAAATAAGCGAGTTCCACAGTTCCAGAGTTCCGAAGTTCCTGAGTCGGAGGACCGCATGAGAGCGAGGCTGTTGTCGCGCGGGGTCGTCACTGCGGCCGCCGTCGTGGTGCTCGGGGTGGCCGTGGCTGTGGCGCGCCAGGGCGGGCAGGCGAACTGGTATCCGTCGAAGTGGGGTGCGGCCGATCAGCGCGGCGCGGCGAATCGCATTACGCCGGCCAAGGTGATGGAAGCACGCGACCTGATCAAGCAGGGCAGGATCTACCAGCTCGGTCACGTCTACGAAGCCGGCATGCCGATGTTCGGCACCCGCCACTACAGCATCCGCATCCCGCGCGAGTTCGCGATGCCAGGGCGGAACCAGGCGGTCTACCACGACGAGATCATCAGCGGCGAGCTCGGTCAGATTGGCACGCAGTTCGATGGGCTCGGACATCTTGGCATGGGCGACCTGTTCTACAACGGCAATCGCCGCTCGGAGTTCGCGCAGGCCGAAGGGCTGACCAAGCTCGGCATCGAGAACGTTGGCGCGATCGTGACGCGCGGCGTGCTGATCGACGTCGCGAAGTTCAAGGGCGTTACGCAGATGGTCGGCGGCTACGAAATCACCGTTGCCGACCTGAAGGGCGCGTTGCAGAAGCAGGGCGTCACGATCCGATCCGGCGACGTGGTGTTGATCCACACGGGCTGGGGCTCTCTCTGGATGCGGGATAACCCGCGCTTCACCGCGAACGAGCCCGGTATCGGCGTCGCCGCCGCGCAATTCCTCGCCGATCAGGAAGTGGTCGTCGTGGGTGCCGACACGTGGGGCGTGGAGGTGATGCCCAATCCCGATGCGATGCTCTCGGCCCCCGTGCATCAGCTGCTGCTCGCGCGCAACGGCATCTACCTTCACGAGAACCTCATCACCGCCGATCTCGCGCGCGACAACGCCTACGAGTTCATGTACTCGTTTGCGCCGCTCAGGCTGAAAGGAGCGACCGGATCGCCGGGGAACCCGATAGCGATTCGATAGCGCAAACGAATGCGCGTCGGCCGTTAGGTCTGATCGAAGAACTTCAACGCCATCGTTCCGTGCATGGCCGCGCCTCCGGCGCGCAGGGCGGCGGCGACGAACGAGGCTTCGGCGATCTCTTCGCGCGTCGCGCCGGCGGCCTTTGCCGCTTTCGCGTGGGCTTCGATGCAGTACGGGCACTGCGTGGTCACGGACACGGCGATCGCGATCAGCTCGCGGTACTTTCGCGGAATGGTCCCGTCGGTTCGCCCGACAATGCTGTTCAGGGCGCGCCAGCCATCGAAATCGGCTGGCGCGAGCGTGCGCATCTCCTTCAGCAGGCGCACATCGGCAGGATCGTGGTAGTGGTCGCTCATCCCGCCAGAGTAGCAGGAGGGCGCACGAACTTCCGAACGCTGGATCTGGCCTTAGCCGCGGCGCCGTTCGTTGCCCGGCGGCGGGATGGGTAACTGCTGCTGCCGGCGGTCAGGTTTGACGCGAAGCGTGTAAGGAGCTCCGTGCGCCGGGCGATTGTGCGTGGAATCGATGGTGGAACTCCG
>Ga0111538_10007954_pt1 | contig 14249 bp, 11 predicted proteins | sample SoiMethybrSBSTD1_FD_79669 | JGI IMG/M metagenome (GOLD analysis project Ga0111538, IMG submission 79669) | Bulk soil microbial communities from a Populus tree surrounding site in Tennessee, USA - Soil MetaG P. TD hybrid SBSTD1 (version 2)... | ecosystem: Environmental > Terrestrial > Soil >... | reverse complement strand
GAATGCGTAATGAATGCTCCCGACCGGCAAGGTTCAGGCTCGCCTGTTCAGTCCAGCGGCTCCCACAGCTCGATCGGATTGCCTTCGGGATCGTGGACGCGGGCGAAGCGCCCGACGCCGTCCATCGCTTGCTCCTGCGTGACCTCGATCCCCGCCGCGCGGAGGCCGGCAAGCACGCCGTCGAGATCGTGAACGCGGAGGTTAACCATGGCCGACCGATCGGACGGGAAATAGTCGGTGTCCGCCTTGAAGGGCTCGAACACCATCGGCCCGCCCTGCTGGAACCAAACCCATTCGTTCGACTGGCCTTGCTCGTCGGTCCCGCAGCCGCCGCCGACGCCGAGATGGTCGCGGTACCAGGCCTTGAGCGCCGACGGGTCTTTCGCTCGGAAGAAATAACCGCCCATTCCTATCACCGGCATTTTGCATCCCCTCATGCTCTCGCCCACGGCGAACAAGGTGACAAAAATGGCGGGCTTCCGCTAGCGGGCACGGATGGCGGCGCCGATCCTCTCCTACGAAGACCTTGGGCTGGTCCAGGGCGAAGGCTGGCTGTTCCGCGGGCTCGACCTGTACATCGGTGGGCGCGACCGGCTGGCGCTGATCGGCCGCAACGGCGTCGGCAAGACGACGCTCTTGAAGTGCCTCGCCGCCCTGATCGAGACCGACGAGGGCAAACGGACCATCGTCCCGGGCACGCACGTCGTGCTGCTCGAGCAGGATCCGGTGATGGGCGGTCACGAGACGCTGGCCGATTGGGTTGCGCACCGGCCTGACGCGCCGGAAGCGCACGAAGCCGAAGCGATTGCCCACCAGCTCGGAGTCGACCTGACGCGGCCGGTGGCGACCGCCAGCGGCGGCGAGCGGCGCCGCGCGGCGATCACGCGCGCGCTGGCGCAACGCCCGGACGTGCTGCTGCTCGACGAGCCGACCAACCACCTCGACCTCGCGGCGATCGAATGGCTCGAGGAGTGGCTGAAGCGCTTCAAGGGCGCGTTCATTGCCATCAGTCACGACCGCACCTTCCTGACGCGGCTGACCAAGAGCTGCATCTGGCTCGATCGCGGCCAGTTGCGCCGCGCCGAAATCGGCTTCGGGGGGTTCGAGGCGTGGACCGAGCGCGTCTACGAGGAGGAAGCGCGGGCGGCCGAGAAGCTCGACGCCAAGCTGAAGCTAGAGCTGCATTGGTTGCAGCGCGGGGTCACCGCCCGGCGCCGCCGCAACCAGGGGCGGCTGGCAAAGCTGCACGAGCTGCGCGCGCAGCGCGCGGCGATGCTCGGGAGCGCGGGGACGGCGAAGCTGGCGTTGGCCAAGGACGATGTGCGTTCGAAGACCGTGATCGACGCGGATAGCGTGAGCAAAAGCTATGGCGAGCGACCGATCATCCGCGACTTCTCGCTGCGTATCCAGCGCGGCGACCGCATCGGCATCGTCGGTCCCAACGGCGCGGGCAAGACGACGCTGTTGAAGCTGCTGACCGGCGAGCTCGCGCCGGACACGGGCAAGGTGACGCGCGCCAAGACGCTCTCGGGCATCGTCATCGACCAGCAGCGCAAGCTGATGGAGCCGTCGAAGACGGTGCGTGATGTCCTCGCCCATGGCGGCGACTGGATCGAGGTCCGGGGCTCGAAGAAGCACATCAAGGGCTATTTGAAGGAATATCTGTTCGATCCGGGAATCGCCGAGGCGCCGATCGGGTCGCTGTCGGGCGGCGAGAAATCGCGGCTGCTGCTGGCACGTGAGTTCGCGCGGGCCGCGAACCTGCTGGTGCTCGACGAGCCGACCAACGACCTCGACCTTGAAACGCTCGATCTCCTGCAGGAAGTGATCGCGGACTACGATGGAACGGTGCTGATCGTCAGCCACGATCGCGACTTTCTCGACCGCACGGTGACGATCACGCTCGGGCTCGACGGCTCGGGCAAAGTCGACGTGGTCGCCGGCGGCTACGAAGATTGGGTCAGGAAACGGTATCAGGCACACCGCTCCTCCCCTTCCGGGGGAGGTGTCAGCCGCAAGGCGGCTGACGGAGGGGGTGCACGACAAGCCCCCTCAGTCGGCTCCGCCGACAGCTCCCCCAGCGGGGGAGCATCTGCCTCCCGGAAACTCTCCTACAAGGACCAACGGGATTACGACCGACTCCCGGGCGAGATCGAACGGCTCGAAGGCGAAATCGCGGCGGCGGAGGACGCGCTCCACGATCCCGATCTCTATAGGCGCGACCCCGACCGCTTCGCCGAATTGACCGAGCGGATCGCGCGCAACCGCGCCGAGATCGAGGCCGCCGAGCTGCGCTGGCTTGAGGTCGCCGAGATGGCCGAGGCGCTGCGCTAGCCGCGTTCGCCGGGTCCCGCTCCGTCGATCGGTTCTCCCAGCACCAGCGCGCGGATGAAGCGAACCGGCGGCGAGCCGTGGCTCAGCGCGGCATCGTGGAACCGGCGCAGGTTGAAGCCGGGCCGGCGCTCGGCGGCGGCGCGGAAGTCCTTCCACTCCTGATAGCCGACCCAATAGACCGGCAGCTGGGCGGAGCTCAGCTGCATCCGCGTCCACTTGCCGGCGGCCTCGCGTTCCTCCTGGAAGGCGGTCTTGGTCATCAGCTGCATTGCCTGGTCGCGGGTCATGCCATTGACGTGGAAATCCTGGTCGAGGATCGCGTTGAGCGGCGGCCGCATCTGGAACTTGTAATGGGCGAGCAGGTAGCGCGGGTCGCGGTTGAGATAGCCCTCGTCGGCCATCACGTCCTGCGCATAGCAGGCCCATCCCTCAACCATTGGTCCCGAGCCGAAGAAAGCGCGCAGCCGTGACTTATACTGGTTGGAATGGGCGAGCTGCAGCAGGTGCCCGGGCATTCCTTCGTGCAGCGTCAGCTCCTGCATCACCCAGCGATTATATTCGCGCAGGTAGGAGGCCTTCTGTTCGGCCGTCCAGTCAGCGGGGATCGGCGATACGGCGTAGAAGCCGCGCTGGTCGCGCTCGAAGGGCCCGGGCATGTCGGCATAGGCCCCGGCCGTACCGCGCGCGAACTCCGGCATCTCGATCACGTTGAAGCTGGCACGCGCGGGAATGCTGACGATGTTGTGCGATCTCACGAAGGCCGTCGCGTCGGCCATGTCGAGCCTGGCCTCCGGGATCATCCCACCCCTGGGCGGGTCGGCGTTGACGATCGCCATGCCCGCTTCGATCACCGCCTGCTGCTGCTCGGGCGTAGGATTGGCGGGCGCGGGTGGAGCGCCGGGCCGGCCTCGGATCATGCCCGCAGCGACAGTGTACATCTTCGCTCTGAGATCGGCGATGCCGCGTTCGGCGCGCGCGCGAATCTCCTCGCGGCTGAGCGGCGAGTTCAGCGCCAGCCGCAGTTTCTCGTCGTACAACGCCGCGCCCAGCCGTTCGTTGCCCCGCGCATTGGGCACCAGCTCCTTGTCGAGCCAGATCTGATAATCCGCGACGGCGGCCTTGGCCGTGGCGGCGGCACGCTCCAGCCGGGCCTGGTCGGCGGCCGGGAGCGCGCCTTTCTGGGCGAGAAAGCCGTCGATCAGCGCGGTGAGGCCAGGGTTCTGCTTGGCCGCGGTCTGCGCATGGATCAGCGGCACTCGTGCCGGCACCAGTGCCGCGCGCGCCTGCTGGAGGAAGGTCGGCAGCGCCTCGAGCCGCCCGATCGCGGAGCGCAGCCGCTGGGCGGGCGGCGCGAACTCGCGCGACTGGAGCGTGAACAGGCTGGTTCCCGCCGTGCCAGAATAGTTGGTTGGGTTCCACGCCCAATCCTGCAGCCGATCGTTGCTGAACAGCAGGTAATCGAGCTGATCCTTCAAGAGGATCGCGTCAACCTGATGCTCGCGGCTCAGACGGCCGCGGTCGAACTTGGCGAGATCGGCAAGTGCACGCTCGGCAAAGGCTTTGCCGGCGGCGCGGCCGGCCGCGGACACGTCTGGCAGGCGGCTGTCGAACCGATGGTCGCCGAGCTGGGTCGCGCTGACCGGGTCCAAGGCAAGATATTCATCGACGATGCGGTCGCCGAAGGCGGTGAACTTTGCGTCTTCGCTGGGCGCCTGGGCAGACGCCGGCGCGAGATAGATGGCGGCCGGCGTGACGATCGCCGCGGCGCCGATGGCGAGTGCAAGCAAGTGACGCATGGGAACTCCCCTCCGGAAATGGTGCAGCGACGCTGTGCCCGGCCGCAGCGTTTGTCTAGCCGCGTTCGGCGGCGCCCGTCCCAGCGAGTGCCGTCGCGCGCTCGCGGATCCGCCGCTCGAGGATCGACAGCGGCATCGCGCCTTCCTTCAGCACTTCGTGGAATTGCTTGATGTCGAACCGGTCGCCGAGCAGCCGCTGCGCTTCGGACCTCGCGCGGACCCAGGCCGTGTGGCCGACCTTGTAGCTGCATGCCTGGCCGATGCTGACGCAATAGCGCTCGACCTCGCGCTGCGAGCGCGGGCGGGCGAAGCCGGTCGTCGCGACCATGTAATCGGTCGCCTGTTCGCGCGTCCAGCGCTTGGTGTGCAGGCCGGTGTCGACCACCAGCCGCGCGGCGCGAAACAGGAAGGATTGCAGGAAGCCCGCGCGGCCGAGCGGGTCGCCTTCATAAGCGCCGAGCTCGTCGGCAAGCTGCTCTGCATAGAGCGCCCAGCCTTCCGAATAAGCCGAGAAGAAGCCAAGCTTGCGGATGGTCGGGATGTCCTTCGATTCCTGCGCCAGGCTGATCTGCAAATGGTGGCCCGGAACGCCCTCGTGATAGCTGAGCGTCGGCAGCGTGTATTTCGGCCAGTCGCCGGTATCCTTCAAATTGATGAAGTAGATGGCCGGACGCGAGCCATCGAGCGAGGCGCGGCGGTAATAGCCGTTCGAGGCGCCGTCCTGGATCTCGGGCGGAACGCGCCGGATTTCGAGCGGCGCGCTTGGCACCGTCGCGAAGGCGCGGGGCAGCCGCGCGTACATGTCCCTCACGCCCGTATTGAGGCTGGCGAGCAATTGCGCCCGGCCGGCGTCGTCATTGGCGTAGAGCTGGGCGGGGGTCTTGTTCAGCGCGTTCAGCCGCTCGCCGACGGTGCCTTGGTTCATGCCTTGGCTCTTGAGGATGCCGTCGATCTGGCTGCTGATCTCGGCGACCTGCTGCAGGCCCATCTGGTGGACCTCGTCGGGCGAGAAATTGGTGGTCGTCGCCTGCCGCAGCGCCTCGGCATAGATGGCGTTGCCGTTGGTCAGCCGCCACGCGCCGTCGCCTGGGCGGCTGGTCGGCTTCAGCCGCTCCATCAGGGCGATTTGCCGGTCGAGAGCGGGATAGACGGCGTTGGCGACGATCCCGGTTGCGCGCGTGCCCCAGTCGCCCGCGATCCCCTTGGCGGCGGTACGGCCGACGATCGACTCGACCATCGTGCTCTTGTCCGCCGCGACCTCGCGCAGCTTGCGCATCTGGCCGAGCGACAGGTCGATCGACCAGGCGGGCGCAAGGAAGCCGCGGCCGGCCTGGAAGCGCTGCTCGGCCGTGTCGTTGTCCAGCACCGTCGCGAACTGTTGCAGCCGCGACAGATAGGCGTCGGCGTCCGCCGCATTGTCGATCGTGTGCGCGGTGTTGAGAAAGTCGGGCGTATCGAAATAGGCGCCGTCCTGCTGAGTGATCGTGTAGGGCCCCTGGGCCGAGCCGATGTTCCAGCGCGACGGCGCGACCGTCGCGGTGTTGAGCGAATAGAGCACGACCTCGCGGTTGAGCCTGGCGGCGTCCGACAGCGATGCGGGACTGACGGCATTGAGTTTGGCGATCGCCCGCCGGTTGCGGGCCAGATTCTTCTGGCGCTGGGTCTGAACCGGATCAGTGTCGAGCTTGGCCTTGAGCGAAGCGAGCGCGCCCTTGTCGAGGCCGAGCGAGGTTGCAAGCTCCGGCGAGCTCCGGACCCGCTCCTGGAAGATGTCCTCGAACAGCTGGTTCAGTCCGGCGTCGCCGCTGCCGGGCGTGGCGGCGACCGCGGCCAGCGCCGGTCCTTCGGTGAGCGGAAGCAGCGCAACGGTTGCGCCGGTGGCGAGGAACGTGCGTCGGTCCATGATGCGCCCCGTGACTTTAAAGGAGGCGCGATCCTTAGCGCGTGGACGCGAGCGCGCAAATCCGCTGGTCGAAGCAGCAGCTACGCTTGCAGACGATATTGCTTCAAGAGGTCGTAGAGCGTCGGGCGGCTGATCCCGAGCAGCTTGGCCGCGCCCGAAATATTGTTGTCGGTGCGGCTCATCGCCTGGCGGATCGCGCGGCGATCGGCCACCTCCCGCGCGCTGCGCAGGTTGATCAGGTCGGACTCCTCCGGCGCGGCGCCCGGAAGATCGAGATCGTTGGCGCCGATGCTGCGGCCCTCCGCCATGATTATCGCGCGTTTCAGGCGGTTCTCGAGCTCGCGCACATTGCCCGGCCAGGCATAAGCGTCGATCGCCGCGATCGCGTCGGGCGACAGCGACTGGACCTTGGGGTTGAGCTCGCGGCTGAAGCGATTGAGGAAATGGCGCGCGAGCAGCACCGCATCGCCGGCGCGCTCGGCAAGCGAGGGAATTTTCACGACGATCTCGGCCAGCCGGTAGTAGAGATCCTCGCGGAACCGCCCATCGGCGATCATCGCTTCCAGGTCCTGGTGGGTCGCGCAAACGATGCGCGTGTCGACCGCGATCGGCTGGCGCCCGCCGATGCGCTCGATGACCCGCTCCTGGAGGAAGCGCAGCAGCTTGACCTGCAGCGGAAGCGGGATGTCGCCAACCTCATCGAGGAACAGGGTGCCACCCTCGGCGAGCTCGATCTTGCCGACATTGGACTTGACCGCACCGGTAAACGCGCCGCGCTCATAGCCAAACAACTCGGCCTCGAGCAGATTCTCGGGGATCGCGGCGCAATTGATGGCGATGAACTCGCCCTTGCAGCCGCTCTTCTCGTGGACCGCGCGCGCGAGCAGCTCCTTGCCGGTGCCGCTCGCACCGAGCAGCATCACCGAGACATCGGCGGAGGCGACGCGCTCGATGGTCTTGCCGACTTTCAGCATTTCCGGCGCCGAGGTGACGATCGAGCCGAGCACCGCGGTGCCGCCGCCTTCGAGCCGACGGTTCTCGGCCTCGATCTCGTGGAGATGGAAGGCGCGGGCGACGATCAGCCCGAGCTCATCGATGTCGACCGGCTTGCGGTAGAAGTCATAGGCGCCGAGCGCGATGGCCTTGAGCGCGCTCTCCCGAGCGCCGTGTCCGGTGGCGACGATCACCTTCGCGTCGGGTTTCAGCCGCAGCAGCTCCTCGAGCACCGCGAAGCCCTCCGACGTCCCGTCGGGATCGGGTGGCAGGCCAAGATCGAGCGTGACCACCGTTGGCTCATGGACCCGCACCGCCTCGAGCGCCTCGGCGCGGTTGCCGGCGATGACGATGCGATAGCCGTCATAGGCCCATTTCAGCTGGCGCTGCAGGCCTTCGTCGTCCTCGACGACGAGCAGCACGGGAAGGTTGCTCTGGTCGGTCATGCGATTTTCCTGGTCGGTTCGGCCGCTGGCTCGACCGCCGGCAGCAGGATGGTGAAGGTGGTGCCCTTGCCGGGGCGGCTGTCGATCCCGAGCCGGCCGCCCATGGCGACGATCAGCGAACGCGCCTCGAACGCGCCGATGCCGAAGCCGCCGGGCTTGGTCGAGGCAAACGGCTGGAACAGTCGGTTGCGGACGAAGTCCGAATCCATGCCGACGCCCTTGTCGGAGATGATGATCGCAACCGTCCCATCGCGCGCGGCCGCGCGCACCGTGATCGGGATGGTGGCTGAACAGGCCTCGACCGCATTCTGGATCAGGTGGCCTATTGCCTGCTCGAGCGCGGCGCCGTCGGCGAGCGTCCACAGATTGGTGTCGCCGAGCAGCCGCACATCGTGGTCGCCGCGCTTGGCGGCGACGGCCGCGGCGAGGATCGGCCGCAGCGGCTGCGGCTCGAGCCGCTGGACCCGCGCGCCCGCATGCGGCGACAGCCGCGCAAGCAGGTCGTTCATCTTTTCGACCGACCCCTTCAACGTGGCGATCATGTCGGCGCGAAACTCGGGATTGTCGGCGTGGCGCTCGGCGTTGCGTGACACCAGCGACAGCTGGCTGACCAGATTCTTGACGTCGTGCAGGATGAAGGCGAAGCGGCGGTTGAACTCCTCGAATCGCTGCGCGTTCGACAGCGCCTGCTGGCCGTGCGCCTCGGCCAGCGAGCTCGCCGCCTGGCGACCGGCGGTACGCAGCAAGTCGAAATCCTCCCAGTCGAAGGGGCGGCGATATTCCGGCGCCGCGAGCAGCACGATCCCGATCAACCGGTCGTGGTGGACAAGCGGAATTCCGGCCCACACCGAACCCTCGTCGAGCATCCATTGCGGAACCGGAAGCGAGCGGTCGGACTGCGGCCCATAACCATGGCGCAGCGCGTCGAACTCGACGATCCGGCCCCGGCTTTCGACCTCCTCCCAGAAACGCGAATCGCGCTCGATCTCGCCGGTTTGAGGATAGGCGCCGGGCCAATTCCACGACGCGGCACTGGCGATTCCTCCGCCCTGTTCGGCGGCAAGCAGGAGGCCGCCGGGCGCGTCCGCGACATCGGCGAACGCCTTGATGATCCGCTCGCCCAGCGGGGGTGCATCCTCGCCCGAACGGCCGAGCGTCTCGGTGAACCGCAGCCATTCGGTGCGGTAATCGTAGCGGTGCTCGAACAAATGCTTGGCGAGCTTCACCTTCAGCCAGCCGCGGAAGCGCAGCGACAGTCCGACGAGCGCCGCCGACCCGATCATCAAGCCGATCAGGACAACGGTGCTCGCAGTCGCCCATTCTCCTTCACTGCGACGGAAGGCGGTGGCCAGGATTGCCATCAACGAAAGGTAGAAACAGATCCCGAGGAGCGACAGCGACTGAAAAGTCGCGGCGCGCGACAATTTGATCCTTAGCGATTGGGTCAGTCCCCCGGTTGCCCCGAAGAGCGGCGCGATGCCCGCCATGAACAGTCCGCGCAGTCTGAACAAGGCGTCGACGCTGGGGGCGGAAACGCCCTGCAAATAAGCCAGCGTCGAAAGATTGAGCTCGTACCCCCACATCAATGTGAGGCCGAGCATCGGGCCGCGAATTCGCAGCCGGCTCTCCGGCGCGGCCTGGCCATAAATGTTGTGAACCAGGACCAGCGCACCGGCGGAGGTCGTAATCCGCAATAGGCTTCCGGTGGTCAGCACGTCGTTGAACTGCGCCGCCGTCAGGGGAACCAAGAAGGCGAATGCGCTGAGGGCGAGATGTAGGCCAATCGACAGGGCGACGGCGGCGAATACCAGGCGAAGCCCGGCTAGGGCTGAAGCCCTAACGCCGCCCGACATGTCATAAAGCAGCATGACCCAGACGAGGTTACGCAGGGTCCCGAAGGTCATCGTCATTGGATCGGCGCGGCCATAGACGGCCGCGACTGCCGCCCAGACCGCGGTCGTCAGACACGCCGCAAGCAACAACCGCTCCGACCGGTCGGTGGGCGCGCGCAGGCGCCACAGCACGACCGATGCGAACGCACAGGCAGCGAGCGTGTAGCTCCAGAAGGCGATCAACCCGTTCATGGGTGGCCAGCTGTCAAATCGTCCGACATGCCGGCAGGTGTCGCTAAACTTTACAAATAAGTGGTGAACGCTTGCGCAAGGCGCGCATTGCGAGCAGCGGGGGCATCGCCCGGCAGGAGAGCAAGCATGGTCGAGAAACGGCCCATCGGCGACAGCGGGATCGAGGTCGCGCCGCTGGCGCTAGGCGGCAATGTGTTCGACTGGACCGCGGATGAAGCGACCAGCTTCGCCATCCTCGACGCTTTCGTCGACGCTGGCGGAACGATGATCGACACCGCCGACGTCTATTCGGCCTGGGTCCCGGGCCACAAAGGCGGCGAGAGCGAAGCGCTTATCGGCCGCTGGCTGAAGCGAGACCCGGCCAAGCGCGACAGGGTGGTGATCGCGACCAAGGTCGGTTTCATGGCCGGGCTGGCGCCGGATACGATCGCGCCGTCGTGCGACGCGTCGCTCGAACGCCTCGGGGTCGAGCGGATCGACCTTTATTATCAGCACAAGGACGACGAAAATGTAGCGCTGGCTGAATCGCTGGGTGCATTCGAGACGTTGCGCGAGTCAGGCAAAATCCGCGCCATCGGCATCTCCAACTTCGCCGCCGATCGTGTCGACGAGGCGGTCGAGACCGCGCGCCGCTGCGGCTATATGCCGCCGGTCGCGCTCCAGCCGTGGTACAACATGGTCGAGCGTGAGCGGTTCGAAGGCGAGCTGCGCGACGCCGCGATCCGCCATGGCCTCGGCGTCTTCACTTACTACAGCCTCGCCAACGGTTTCCTGACCGGCAAATACCGTACTCGCGAGGATCTCGACAAAAGCCCGCGCGGCTTACGCAACATCGCCTATCTCGAAGGCAAGGGGCCGCGCGTGCTCAAGGAGCTCGACGCCATCGCGGCCGAGACCGGCGCTGCGCTGGGCACGATCGCGCTCGCCTGGCTGATCGCCCAGCCGGCCGTCACGGCGCCGATCGCCAGCGCGACCAGCCTCGACCAGCTCAAGGAGTTGACCGCCGCGCTGCACCTGACGCTGACGCTTGAGCAAATCGCGCGCCTCGACGTGGCGAGCGCGGAGGCGGTGCCGGCGTAGGCCAATTCTACCGCGGGGCGGCTCCGCTGCATTGCGAATAGTCGCCGGCCTGACAGGCTGCGACGGCCGCTCTCCACTGGGCCTGGCTGTTTTCGGCCCTCAGCCGCAATTCCTCGCGCCTCGCTGCGACCTCCGCTTGCTGCCGCTCATAGTCGGCGACGGCCTGCCTTTGTTTCGCGAGCTCCTGTTCGTAAGCCGCCATTCTCTGCTCGTAGTCGATCTCCCACTGCGGCTTGGCGGGGGTCATATTCGTGCGGGACGCCGTGGTCGGTTTCCGCCGTGGCTGGGCGATCGTGTAAGTCGCGCTCGTAAACGTCACACAGGCGCTCGTCCGATTGTAAACCTCGAGCGAGATTGTCCAGGTTCCGACCCCTTCCAGCGTCCAGGTCGCACGCGATTGGCTTTCTGCTGCACCGCGCATTGCATCTTCTGCTACCGCTCCACCGGTGGTGGTGTAGGTGTAGAAAAGTTCGGCATCCTTGGGTGCGGCAACGGTCGCATCGACGCGCAGGACCGCGCTCGTCGGCGTCGGCCGCGCGATCCGCGTGAGCTTGAAGCTTTTTACGACGGCCGCCCCAGTTGGAGGCGACTTCCCGTCCGCTGCCGATGGCCCTGAGCAGCGGTAGCCCTGGTGCGGCTGCGCGGCCTTGGCTGCCGACCTTCGCACAGCCTTCTTCCCCGACGGGGCTTTTGCAGAGCTGGTTCGCGAGGGTGCGGTCACGCCCTCAGCGCTGATTGCGCCAAGACCAAGCGAAATGGCGACGGTGCTCCCGATCAAAAGCAGCTTCATCGTTCCCCCCGGAACTCCAAGCCTGACAAGTTGCACACATGTCCGCCATCAATTAGCAACACGCAAGGGGGGAACCGGTCATGCACATCTTCAGAAGCGCTGCGCTTGCGCTCGCGGCAATTGCAGGAATTGCAGGAGCATCAAGTCCGGCGGCCGCGCAAGCGACCCGCACCTGGGTGTCGGGCGTCGGCGATGATCTCAATCCATGCAGTCGGACCGCGCCGTGCAAGACATTCGCCGGGGCGATCTCGAAGACCGCGGCAAGCGGTGAAATCAATTGCCTCGATCCCGGCGGTTTCGGCACGGTCACGATCACGAAGTCGCTCGCGATCGTTTGCGACGGCATCGGCGGCAGCGTGCTCGCCTCGGGCACCAACGGCATCGTCGTCAACGCAGGCCCCACGGACAAGGTGTTGCTGAGCGGCCTCGACATCCATGGCGGCGGGACCGGCCTCAACGGCGTTCGCGTGCTCAGGGCCGAGAGCGTTGTCATCCGCAATTCGATCATTCAGGCCTTTTCGACGCCGGGCAGCCGCGGGATATCGGTCGAAGGTCCGGCGGCCGTCACAGTGGCGGGCACTGCGATCGTCAACAACACCACCGGTTTGAGCGGCCAAGTAATCAGCGCGGGCGACAATCTGCTCGCGGGCAACGGGAGCGACGGACAGTTCGCGTCGACGAAGGCGTCCCAGTGATGTTGTCGCGGGCACGCGCCGGCAGGCCTGCAAAACTGGTCGCCCTGTCTGTTGGCTGGCTGCTCCTTGTTGGCGCGCAAGGCACGGGCCGGCCGCCCAATCCAATTCTATATATGACGGGCACCGAGCATTACACGACCGGGGGCAAGGATTGGGTGCGGCATCGCTTCGACGTCCTCAACAAGGACGAATATCCCGCGGATATGTTCGCGCCGGCGCCCGGCCTCCCGCCCTGCGGGAGCAATGCCAATTCGTCGCGGTCGTGGGTCGACTTCTTCGATTCAAGGGGCAAGCGCCTGTACGGGTTCTGCGCGCTCGGCGGGCCGGACATGCTCGGGTCGATCTGGTTTGCGACGGAAGAGGGCACGGTCCCGCCGAGCTATGTCTATATTGAGATCAACGACCGTCAGACGAACACCAAATACAGATCCAATCTGGCCGACACGACAATGTGACCCGACAGAAGTGGGCTGCGATTTTCCCGCTGCATGAGCAGCCATTGTCTCAAGGCCTCTAGCCCTTCTTCAGAATGTCCAGCGCCGCCAGCGTCATCGCCTCGGTCGCGGTCGAAATCACGGTCTCGGCTTCGGGCGCCCAGAACGGACTGTGCAGCGATGGCAGCTTGGAAGCATCGCCCCCGGCCGCATCCCATTTCGCCCGAGGCGTGCCGCCGACCCAGAAGATCAGGCTCTCGATCGACTTGTCCGCCAGCCAGAAGCGCGAGAAATCCTCGCCGCCCATCACTGCCGGGGTCTTGATTGCCCGCTCGGGCCCGAAATGCTGCTGGAACAGCGCCAGCGCATGGTTCGACAACTTCTCGGTGTTGAAGGTCGAGGGCGTGAACTCGCCCTCGCGGATGGTGACGACGGGCATGCGATCCTCGGGCATGCCCGCGGCGATCGCCTCGCCTCGGGCGATGCGCCTGATGCCGTCGAGCAGCAGCCGCCGAACCTCGGGCGTATAGCTGCGGACCGTCAGCTGGAGCTTCGCCTCATCGGAAATGATGTTGTGCTTGGCCCCCGCCTGGAAGCTGCCGACGGTGACAACTGCCGGGTTTGCCGGGTCGTTCTCGCGGCTGACCAGCGTCTGCAGCGTCGTGACGATGCGGCTGGCGAGGACGATCGGGCCCTTGGTCGTCTGCGGATAGGCGCCGTGGCCGCCGACGCCCTTCACCAGGATGTCGACGCTGTCGACATTGGCCAGCGCATAGCCCGGCGTCACTCCGATCACGCCGGCGGGCAGGGCCGCGGCGTCATGGAAGGCAAGCACCACGCTGGGTTTGGGAAAGCGGGTGTAGAGTCCGTCGTCGAGCATCGCCTTGGCGCCCTCGCCGGTCTCTTCGCCGGGCTGGAGGATCATCACCAGCGTTCCCGACCATTGGTCCTTCATCGCCGCCAGCCGGCGGGCGGTGCCGATGAAGGTCGTCATGTGCGTATCGTGCCCGCAGGCATGCATTACGCCCGTCTCGACGCCCGAGCGGGCAGTGGCGCGGACCTTGGAGGCGAAGGGCAGGCCAGTCTGCTCGACCACCGGCAGCGCGTCCATGTCGGCGCGGATCAGCAGCACGGGTCCGGGGCCGTTCCTCATCACCGCGACGACGCCAGTCTTGCCGACATGCTCCGTCACGTCGAAGCCGAGCTTGCGCATTTCCTTCGCCAGCAGCGCCGGCGTGCGCAACTCCTGCATGCTCAGTTCGGGATTGGCGTGCAGGTCGCGGTACAGGGTCATCAGCTGCGGCATGTCGGACTTGATCGAATCGGACAGGGTCGCGGCAGTGGCGGGCTGAGTGATGGTCATGGCGGCGGCCGCAAGCAATAGCAGGGTCTTCATCAACGCTCTCCCCCCGGGGATGGGACCAACTCGAGAATGTCGAGCTGGGATTCGAAATGCGGTTTCGGCATCACCAGGCGCCAGCGCGCCGGACCGATCCGTTCGACGAAACCGGCGACATCGCGAGTCTCGTCTTGCCCATATTGCATCGCGCGCCGCTCGTCACCGAGCACGAGGGTGCCGAGGAATACCTGGCGCAGCTGATCACCGGGAAAGATCAGCCCGACCTGGCGCTGCGATCCGGTGAGCTTGGCAAAGCTTTGCAGGCCCCTGTCTGGGCCGATCCGGCAGACGAACG
>Ga0111538_10007953_pt1 | contig 14253 bp, 12 predicted proteins | sample SoiMethybrSBSTD1_FD_79669 | JGI IMG/M metagenome (GOLD analysis project Ga0111538, IMG submission 79669) | Bulk soil microbial communities from a Populus tree surrounding site in Tennessee, USA - Soil MetaG P. TD hybrid SBSTD1 (version 2)... | ecosystem: Environmental > Terrestrial > Soil >... | reverse complement strand
ATACGGCACGGTCCGGAGTGCTCTACCCGCTCGCGTACTCGCTGGCGAACGCGGCGGGCGCGACGCCCGATCGGCCGGACCGGCGGCGAGTCGGCGCCTTCCTGATGTTCTCGGGCATCGCCAGCCTGAGCGTGTCGTCGGCGCTCTGGCTGACGGCGATGGCGGCCAACCCGCTCGGCGCGGAGATCGCTCAAACCGTCGGCGTCAAAATCGGCTTTGGCCGCTGGCTGCTTGCGGCGTCGGTTCCGACGCTGTGCGCCATGGTGCTGCTGCCGCTGGCGCTCTATCGAATCATCGGTCCCGAGGTGCGGGAGACGCCGGAGGCGCCGGCCGCCGCGAAACGGGCGCTGGCGGCGCTCGGTCCCTTCAGCCGGCAGGAGTGGATCGTCCTGGTCGTGTTCGTCGGCATGGTCGCCTTGTGGGGGTCAGCCGCCACGCTCGGGCTCGACTCGACGGCCATCGCGTTCCTGGGGCTGGGTGCGCTGCTCGCCACCGAGGTCATCACGCTCGGCGATATCGCGAAGCAGGGCGACGTGCTGGCCACGTTCATCTGGTTCGCCGTGCTCTTCACGCTGAGCAGCCAACTCGACCAACTGGGCTTCATGGGCTTCCTCGGGCGGCGGCTCGCGGCGGCGCTGGGCGGTCTCGCGTCGCCAACGGCCGGTCTGATCCTGGTCGCCGCGTACATCCTGCTGCACTACCTGTTCGTCAGCCAGACCGCCCATCTGCTGGCACTGTTCGGCGTGTTCCTCGACGTCGGCGTGAAGCTCGGGGTCAATCCAGCCCTGCTCGCCTTCCAGCTGCTGTTCGCCACCAACTACTTCTCGGCGATCACGCCGCAGGGATCGAGCGCTAATTTGTTGTTCGCCGGGAGCGGCTATCTGTCCCAGGGAGACTTGTACCGACTGGGCGCCATCACCACCGGGCTCTGCGCCCTCGTGTATTTTGTGATTGGAACGGCGTGGCTGGCCCTCGTCGTGCGGTGACGATGAGTGCATCACCAGTCCGGCTGTTCTTCGAGGTTCTGTTTCTACTGCGGGAGGTTCTTGTGTCGAGACGCCAATTCGTTCCGCTGACGCTTGTCTGCATCGCATTCATCGTCGCAGTCCCGAGCGCGCCCGTGAGTCTCAGCGCCCAGACCAGTCAGGCGCTACCGAACGTCGTCGTCCTGGCCACCGGCGGGACGATTGCCGGAGCCGCCGCGACTGACGTTCAGGCTGGTTACACGTCCGGTCAGGTTGGCGTCGAACAGCTGATCGCCGCCGTGCCCCAGGCGAAGAAACTTGCGACGCTTCGCGGCGAGCAGATCTCGAACATCGGCTCGCAGGACATGAACGACGACGTCTGGCTGAAGCTCGCCGCCCGCGTCAACGCCCTCGCCGCCATGCCTGACGTCGCCGGCATCGTCATCACCCACGGCACCGACACCATCGAGGAGACGGCGTACTTCCTCAACCTCGTGGTCAAGACGAAGAAGCCGGTCGTGCTGACCGCTGCGATGCGGCCGGCGACGGCGCTCTCGGCTGACGGACCGCTGAACTTCTACAATGCGGTGGCCGTCGCCGCTGACAAGGAGGCCGCCGGCCGCGGTGTGCTGGTGGTCATCAACGACTGGATCCACGGCGCTTCGTCGCTGACCAAGACGAGCACGACCGCGGTCCAGACGTTTCTGTCGCCGCTGTCCGGACTGATTGGGACGGTGGCGTACGGGAAGACCGAGTTCAATCGCGGTCCCATCGGCCGCCACACCGCCGATTCGGAGTTCTCGCTGCAGGGCGTGACGGCGCTGCCGCGCGTCGACATCATCATGGCCTACGAGAACATGGACGGCGCGCTCATCGACGCGGCGGTCGCGGCCGGCGCCAAGGGACTCGTGATTGCCGGCGTCGGCAACGGCAACCTCACGCAATCGGCGGTCGCGGCCCTGGCGGCGCAGGCCAAGCGGGGCATCGTCTGCGTCCGGGCATCGCGGGTGACAGTCGGCCGGGTCGAGCGCAATGTCGAGCTCGACGACGACAAGCTCGGGTTCGTGGCGTCGCTCGACAAGAATCCGCAGAAGTCGCGCGTGCTGCTCCGTCTGGCACTGCTCAAGGGGAGCAACTTCGCGGACGTCCAACGCGCGTTCAGTGAATACTGACTGCTGAGGATCGCGGCGGCACGACAACGGGGGAGCGGCGTGATCCGCCGCTCCCTTCGGCTCACCGCGCCGGCGGGATGTTGGCGTTCAGCCGGAACAGATTGGCCGGATCGTACTTGGCCTTCAGTGTCGCGAGCCGCGCGTAGTTGGACCCATAGGAGCCGCGCACGCGATCGTCGCTCTCGTCCAGGCCGAGCTCGTTGACGTAGACGCCGCCGGCCGACACCGGCTGCAGGATGTTCCAGCCCTCGCGCGCCCACGCGATGTTCTGCTGGTCCTCGGCCCGATCGGTCCACAGCGAATAGATGCCGGCATGGATGCCGCCGCGGTGGGGGTAGGCGGTCGCAGTGACCGGCACACGCGTCGCGGCGCCGGTGATCGAAAACCACAACATCGCGCTGCGCGGTGACGGTGCCCTCTCGAAGTGCGCGAGCGTGCGGTCGACGTAGCTGTCGGCGAATTCACGGATGAAGTCGGCCTTCCAGTAATTGAGCAGCCCGGGCGGGAAGCCTTCCTTGAAGAGCGCCTGCTGCGCGGTATACGGCATCGGGCCGATCACATCCATCACCGGCGTGCCGAACTCCTTCAACGGACGGACGGCGCGGGCGCCCTCCTCCAGGGATCCGCAATGAGCCACGGCCATCGCCGCAACCTTCTGGCCCGTCGGTCCGGTCAGGAGCGCGGCGGCCGTCGACATCTCGTCGGGCACGGTTCTCGAGAAGTCGCGATAAAAGCGCAGCATGTCGCCGCCGGCCGCCAGGGGATGCAATACGAGACCGCCGGTGATCATCGGGCCGACCGGATGCAACCGGTACTCGAACGTCGTGACGACGCCGAAGTTGCCGCTGCCACCCCGGATGGCCCAGAACAGGTCCGGGTGCTGATCGGCGCTGACCGTCACCAGCTCGCCGCTCGCCAACACGAGATCGACTGACAGCAGGTTGTCGATGGTGAGCCCGTGCTTGCCACCGAGCCAGCCGAATCCTCCGCCAAGCGTCAGTCCGGCGATGCCCGTGTCGCCGACCGTTCCGCCAGTCGTCGCCAGACCGAACGCCTGCGTTTCGTGATCGAGCTCCTGCCAGAGGACGCCGGCCTCGGCCCGAGCCGTCCGCGCCACGGGATCGACGCGCACGCTTTTCATGCGCGAGAAGTCGATCACCACGCCGCCGTCGCAGGTGCCGTTGCCGGCAATGCTGTGTCCCCCGCCGCGAACGGCCAGCGGCAATCCGCTGTCGCGTGCGAACTTCACCGTGGCGATGACGTCGGCGGCACCGGCGCAGGCCACGATCATCAGCGGCCTCTTGTCGATGATGCCGTTCCACACGCGGCGTGCCGTGTCGTACGCCGGGTCGGAGGACATAATCAGGCTGCCACGCAGCTGGGTCCGAAACGATTCGACGGAGGGGCTCAACGCTTCGGTCGCCATGTTCGCCTCGTCTTTCCTTGCTGTCGGTTGTCCGGGATCGATCGAAGGATAGTCGGGCGGTCACACGGCGACAAGACTCAAACCGCGCCTTTCGAATTCTTGTTTCCGGTGCCGTGGCCCAGACGACAATAGGCGCGATGCTGGCGCCCATCGTTTTCGCTGTGGCGATCTTTATTGCGTGGAAACTGTGGTCCCCGGCGCCGGCGTTCGTGCGGGGATTCGCATCGCTCCTCGATCGTCCGGTCGAGGGGAGGCCACCCGCCCGATTCTGGCTGTTTGGCACCAATCACACCGGTGGCCTGTTCGGCGGGCGCGACGTGATATTGGTCCTCCACCAGCGGCGCGGCCGCTACGATCGCGGCTACGCCATCGTCGCCATGCGTCTGGCCGGTCGAGCGCCCGGGGAGCTCGATGCCGAGGCGCTCAGGGAGCGCGTCGCGCAATCAGCGGCTCGCGATGCCTGGGACGATCTCGAGCTGCGTCATGAGCTGAAGCTCGCCTTCGCGGAAGGGGCCTTTAAGGCCACCTGGATGCCGGTCATCGGCTTCATGTTTCCGGGGCGGTTCGACGCCGACAAATGGCGCGGCATTCTTCAATCCATGCACGCGATTGTCGTCGCGCTGGAGCAGCGAACGGCAGGCGCGAGCGCCACGGCGTGAGTGCCGCCTCACCGCGAATCGATTCTTCGCGCGATATCCTCGAAGTAGCGTTCGCGGTCGGCCTCGGTCGCCCTCTGATGATCGATGGGCTCGATCGGCGCTGGCCGGACGGTGGCGAAGGTGCGCTCGGCACGGTCGGACAAGGCGAGCACCGGCAGCAGCAGCGCCCAGGCGGCCCAGGTCACCATCAGCGTGCGGTTCGCCGACTGCGTCGCGTCGCCGTAGCGGCGGATCTGCGGAAGCCAGCGCGCGCCCTCTCCGTCGGGATCGGGTAACCGGCGAATTTCCTGTTCGACGACAGGAATCGCCCGCGCGGCAACCGTCGTCGCGACGCCGCCGATGAACACCAGCGCCGCGAGCCACAACACGGCGATCAGGAACACTCGTGGCAGACGCGAGCTCTTGAAAAGCATCAGCAGCAGCACGACGAACGCGGCGGCGGCAAACACCGCGGCCGTCAACGCCTGGAGTGCCGGTGCGGCGACAACGAGACCGATCGGAGCGAGATAGTACCCGGAGAACTGCGGCGCGTCCCACATGCCCTGCCAGACGTTCAGACGGTCGAGCCCGGTGATGATGTCGCGCCACAATGAGATGGAGGCCGGCAGCCGACTGAACATCCAGGTGGTGCTTGCCGCCAGGACGAGGGCAGGAAGAACGAGCCAGCTCCCTGCGCTCGGGTCGGAAGATCGCTCGACGCGCTCGTTTGGCAGCAGCGGCTGACGGGAACTGGACAGGTAAGCGATCGCGGCACCGGCGACGAACAGCGCCCCGCCGACGAATGCGGCCGCGGCACGGATCGTCGCGAACCATTCGCCACCGCCAACGGGCGGTAATACGAGGGCGAGGCCGAGCACCGCCGCGCCGGCCGCCGCGACCGCCGTGGCGAGCACCCTCGAGAACTTCCGCGGTAGCCGTTCGGTCATGGGCTCCCTCTCGCCTGGCGATGGAACGGGCCAACGACTGCCCGGATCTTATCGGCCGGGCGCAGTCTTTTCATAACGGCCGCGGCCGCGGCCGGGGCGAGCTGGTCTCCCGTGGTGGGTGGCGATGCGGCTGTGCTCAGGAGATCGTGGAATCCGCCGGCAGCGCGACGATGAACGTCGCGCCGGCGCCTTCTGCGGACTCGAGCGCGATCTTTCCGCGCATCGCCTTCACGCATTCGGAGACGATGGCCAGGCCGAGGCCGATCCCGTCGGTGCCGAGCTCGCCGTCCCGGTCTGGGTAGGCGCGGAAGAAACGGCTGAAGACTTTCCCCTGATCGGCGGTGGGAATGCCGAGACCGTTGTCGCGCACGCGAATCTGAACGGCGGTGTCGGCTGACGCCAAGCTGACCTCGACGAACGGCTCTGCCTTGGCGGGGTCGCGGTACTTGATGGCGTTGGACAGCAGGTTGACCAGCACCAGCTCCAATCGCGCCACGTCCAGCGTGAGATTCAGCGCTTCCACTCGATTGCGCAGCTCGACGCCCTTCGCATCAGCCGCATCGCGAACCTGACGCAACGCATCGCCGACAATCTTGGACAGATCGACCGTCTGCACTTGCGGATTGTCGTGCTCCGGCCTGACCAGCGTGCCGAGCATCCGCATCAGGTCGCCGAGGCGTCTGGCGTTGCGGCTCGCGACGTCGAGATAATGCCGCTGCTTGTCCTCGTCACGGCCGGCCTCGCTGCCCATCAGCTCGAGTGCCACGTGGACGGCGTTGAGCGGCTGACGGAGCTCGTGACTCACCATCCGGTTGAAGCCTTCGAGCCTCGTCGTCTGCTCGTCGATGCGTTCGGCATAGCGGCCGACGAACGTATCGACCGTGATCTGTAGGAGCACGAAGACGGCTTCGTTCAAGCGCATCATCACGGCGATGGCAGCGGCCGGGTCCGTGGGCTTCGTCAGGTCTGAGGCTTGGTCGCCGATGAAGTTGGCGATGACCGCACCGAGCAAGCGGTACTCGCGCAGCAGCTGGTGCACGGACGCTTTCTGCGCGAACCGCAGCTCGCCGAGCTCGTGCGCTTTCGACTGGATGGCCGTATTGGCCGCAACCGTATCGGTCGATTCCACGCCGACGTAGTCGGCGATTTCCCGGATCAACGCAGGAATGTGATCCAGCATCTGGTCGGAGGGAAAAATCTCGTCCGCCCCGACCGGAAGGAGCGACTTGAGGCGATCGAGCCAGCGTTCGGCGATCTCCTGATGGGAAGACCGGATGCGTTCCGCAATCAGCGATCCAAAATCACTGGAGAGTTCTGTCGTCGTAGGCATGAATGGACGCCCAAAACTATATCGCTCCAGCTGTTCCTGTGCCACGGCACCGAGGCTCGGTCATCGCCTTTACATACATATGTCGTGCCCGGTGGGCTGGCCTGGCGTTCAGCCAAGAATCAGGCACAGCGAGGACCCAAATTGGGCGTATCATGCCTCCTCGGCAGCGCCGCGTCGGTTGAGCGCGTAGGAGGCCCTGTGCGCAATGCATTCGTGCTCGTCGCGTCGGTTGTGATGTGTGCGGCAACGGTCGCGGTCCGCGTCGACGCGGCCAGGTCGGCTGGCGGTGGCCTGCAGGCCGAAGCCGCCAAGCCCACGCTCGACTACGAATTCTTCAAAGCCCGCGTCCAGCCGATCTTTCTCGCGAAGCGTCCCGGCCACGCTCGCTGCATCGCCTGTCACGGCTCCGGCACGCCGCTACGGCTGCAGCCGCCGGCAAGGGCAGCAGCACCTTCAGCGAAGAGGACTCGCGGAAGAACTTCGAGACGATCAGACGCGTGGTGGTTCCCGGCAGCGTGCGCAGCCGGCTGCTGGTGCATCCGCTCGAAGAAAAGGCCGGCGGCGACTTCTATCACAACGGCGGCAAACACTGGACCTCTCAGGACGATCCCGAGTGGCAGACGCTGAAAGCGTTCGTGATGGGACAGAAGGGTTAATAGCGGGCCTCTAGTTTACGTGGAGGATTCGGCCATGACGATCAGGCGAGCCGTGCGGACGTGTCTGACGGTGACTTCGGTGCTTCTTCTCGCAGCGGCCTCGGCCATGGCCCAGGGGAAGGTCCGGATCATCCAGACCAACAGCGCTGGCGACAACGTTCACGTCATCGATCCCACCACCAACAAGGTGGTCGGCGTCATCGAGGGCATCGAGGTCAGTCACGGCGCCGGCGTCGCACCCGACGGCAGCCGCATTTACGTCAGCAACGAAGCGGAGAGCACGCTCGACGTCGTTGACGCCAAGACGCTCAAGGTCGTCAACCACGTGCCGCTCAGCGGGCACCCGAACAACATGGCCGTCGGCCGGGACGGCCGGCGCGTTTACGTCGGCATCGCCCAGGAGCCGGGCGGCGTCGATGTGATCGACACCGCCACGATGAAGCGGGTCAAGACGGTCCCCACCAAGGGCGCCATTCACAACGCGTACGTGACGCCAGACGGCCGCTACGTGGTCGCCGGGTCGATTCCCGGCAAGTCGATCAACGTCATCGACGCGACGACCGAAGAGCCGGCCTGGACGCTGGAAATGGACCTCGGCATCCGCCCGATGACGTTCAATGCGAATCCCGACGGCTCGACGAAGTGGATCTTCGCGCAGCTGACCGGCTTCAACGGTTTCGCGGTGATCGACTTCGCGACGCACAAAGAAGTGCGCCGCATCAAGAATCCGGACCTGCCCGCTGGAAAGATGACCGTTCCCGAAGGTTCGGATCCATCACATGGCATGGCGGTGACGGCCGATGGCAAGACGCTCGTGGTGTGCAGCCGGTTGAACAACTATCTCTATTCGTACTCGCTGCCCGATCTGAAGCCAATCGGCGGCGCCGAGCTCGGCGGCAAGGGTGCGGGCTGGGTGACTCTCACCCCTGACGGCAAGACGGCCTATGTCGCGAATCCCGTCACCAACGACGTCTCCGTCGTCGACGTCGCGACGATGAAAGAAGTCACGCGGATTCCGGTGGGCTTCGTGCCGAAGCGGAATACGACGGGTCAGTTACAGCAGTAGCCGAGTGGAAGCGGCCCTGGCCACTTGGGGGCCGCATCAGTTTTGGGTTTGCGGTTCTGGGTGATTCTAGGTTCTTGGTTCTTGGCTCTTCCGCCACGAAGAGCCATCAATCAGAACTCGGCACCCAGAACCCGCCCTAGCACCGACACGTTTCTCACCTCTTTGCCGTTTCTCACTCCTGCGGCACGCTACGGCCGCAACCTCAGCCCTTTGAAGAGCACGATGTCGCTGCTGAACGTCGCGCGTGAGACCGCGAGACGCTGCCCGTCCCGCGACCAGGCATAGTGGCCAACGGACTGTCCGTCCGTAAAGTGCGTGAGCTGTCGCGCGGGCGAGCCATCGATGGGCTGCGCCCAGATATTCCTCCCGGGCAAGTCGACGTACGAAATAGCTCGGCCGTCCGGCATCCAGCGGGGGCGCGAACCCGAGAGGGTCAGCGGCCTCCGTTGTGCGCACGCGGGGAAATCACAGAGCGTCCATTGCCGGTCGAGCACGAGCGCCATCGACTTGCCATCCGGGGACACATCTGAAAACGCCAGCACGCCAACCGACTGGTTCACGATCTGTGTCGGTGTGCCGCCCGAGATCGGAATGGCCCAGATGGCCTGCACACTTCCGACGGGGGCAGAGAACACGACCTGTTGCCCATCTCGGGTCACGGACGGCAGGTTCACCGATCCCTTCATCGGCTGGATGGGCTGCCGGCCATTTCGATCCACTCTCCACAGTCCCGCATCATCGCCAGCGATCGATCGGAAGATGATGCTGCCGTCTGGCCCCGACGTCATGTCGCGTCCAGCTGCCAGCGCCTCGGGCGCACCAGCGCTCGCGACGTCGCTCCGAAAGATCTCGAACCGGCCGTTCAGCGTGTGGGTGAAAAGCAGTCGATCGCCGTCCCACGCCACGGTCGCGTAGGTTATCGCGGACGACAGGAACGGCGCCGAGCGAATGACGTCGCGACCAGAACCGTTGGCGTCGCCCACCCAGATGCTGAGACGCGTCTCCGGCCGTGAGGTAACCAGGCTGTCCGCGTCGGCGCTCAAGCTCAGCTCCGAGTATCTGTTCACGTCGTTCGTAAGGCGAGTGCGCCTCCCTTCCGGAAAGCCAATCCGCCACAACTGGCTCGCGGTGCCCTGTTCGAGCGCCTGCCCGACAACAAGCGTGGACGGGTCGAGCCATCCGAGGCCCTGCGGGACATCGCCCCGGACGTTGACGATCTGATCCTGACCCGTCGACACATCGAAGACCGCCACGCCCATCTCACGCACGTCTTCGCCGAGACGCTGAATAAGGGCGATCCGCTGCCCGTCCGGGGACCACGCCGGCGCAACCACCGGCGCACCGGCCAGACTCGTCGTCACGAACGTCGCGGGAAAGGTCCGGGAGACGAGGACGCGCTGGTCCTGGCCCTCGCTGTTGGCGATCACCAGATCGGAGCCGAGCGTCTTCGAGCCTGGCCGCACGAAGGCCATGTGCGTGCCGTCGGGCGACCAGCCGATCGGCATCTGCTGCCTGGGCCAATCGTCGCCGCGAGCGCGGGCTGCGTCGCGTCTGCGGGGAGGATCTTGACGCTGTTCGTCGCACCAGTCTGGCGCAGCCAGACGCTGAAGCCGGCGTCGTTCTCCGCCTGGAGGTACACGACGTATTTCCCGTCTGGAGAAATCGCCGGACGGCTGGCGTTGCCGGTCGAGGTCAGCTGCGTGACTTGAAGGCGATCGAGCGGAATCTCGGTGACGTTATCCGCTCGTGGTGATCGCCTCGAGGTCATCCACACAGCACCAGCCACCGCCGAGAAGAGGAGTACCGCCGCGACGGCAAGACCGGCGCGATGGCGTTTGACGAGATTGATGACGACAGCGGAATCCGGCGGCGGAGGCGCGGACGTCGCCGCCACAGGGCTCGCGGGGAGAGCGGCGCTCCGACTGGGCGGCCGGACGTCCGAGTCACGCCGCAGGCGCTTCAAATCGGCGCGGATGTCTGCGGCGTTCCGATATCGAAGGTCACGATCCTTTTCGAGCGCTTTCGCCACGATCCGGCCCAGTTCGGCCGGCAGGTTCGGATCCAGCTCGCCGATCGGCGCCGGGTCCTTGTTCAAGATCGCATCGAACAGCGTCGCCATCGTCTTGCCGCTGAAACCCGGGCGGCCGGTCGCCATCTCGTAGAGCACGAGACCGAACGAAAAGAGATCGCTCTGCGCGTCGACCGCTTCGCCGCGCGCCTGCTCCGGGCTCATGTACGCCGCGGTCCCGAGCACTGTGCCCATGCTGGTGTGGCCGCCGGGACTGATCACCGTCGGCAGATTCGCGCTGTCGGCCGGCGCCGCGACGCGCGTCGCCTGAGCTAGCGCCTCGCGGCCGCCGTCAGCGAGCTTCGCCAGTCCGAAATCGAGCAGCTTGGCCTCTCCCCGCTTCGTCACGAAGATGTTGGCGGGCTTCAAATCGCGATGGATCACGCCCGCGCCATGAGCCGCATCGAGCGCGTCGGCGATCTGAATGGCGAGATCCAGCACGGCCGGAATGGGAATGCGGCCGGACTCGAGCCTGACATTCAGCGGCTGACCTTCCATCAGCTCCATCACCAGGTAGCGGTGCCCCTCGTGATCGCCGATGTCGTGCACCGTGCAGATGTAGGGATGATTGAGCGACGCGACGGCTCGCGCCTCGCGCTCGAACCGCCAGGCACGATCGCCATCGCTCGAGAACTCGGCGGGCAGTATTTTGATGGCGACGTGGCGCCCGAGACGGGGATCGTGGGCGCGGTAGACCTCTCCCATGCCGCCCGCGCCGAGGAGCGAAACGATCTCGTACGGGCCAAGGCGCATACCGGGTGACAGCGCCATCGTGGGGCGCCTATTGTAGCGTGTGAGACCTCAGGGTCCGTGCGCGGACTGCAACGCCGAGGACGCTCTCATCACTCTTTCGTAAGGAGACGCCATGCCTAAACGCACGCCGCGCCGCGCGGCCAAAAGCCGAGTCGGTCGCGAAGTCGAATACGTGATCGGCAAGGGTACGTCGCGCCTGCTCGAAGCACGTGTCGACAAGACCGCGATTCGCCTCTACGTCAACGGTCCGGCCATGCTGGTCGGCTCGGCGCGCGTCCTGACGTCGCTCGACTTCGCCGACGGCGCGACCTATCAAGCCTGGCAGCGGTTGGCCAACGCCCTGACCTGCACATCACGCTGCGGACAGAATGGCACCACGAAAATTCCGCTGACCGTTGCCACCTCCCGGCTCGGCGCGCATCTCGAGTTCTCGATGGGACCGATGTCGATGTATCAATCGACTGTCATCCTGAAGCCGAAGAAGCCGGTGTCGATGAAGCAGGCCATCGACTCGGCGTTCGGCAATCCCCGCAAGCCGTATTCGGTGATCATCGTGCCCGAACCCGCGACCGGCCATGCCGAGCACGAAGCGACGATCTTCAATCCGCCGGAGCCCGAGGGTCACGGCGAGCACGGTGAAGAAGCCACGCACCCGACCGAGGAGCACCATCATGGCCACTGACATCAGGCAGAACGCCGCGACGATGCCGGCGGCGGACTTCGAGAAGTTCATCAAAGCGTGCGTGGTGCTCAAGTCGACGATGGTTTCAGGCACCAGCTTCAGCGTGTACGACCAGTGGGTCGCGATCCATGGATCGATCATGGGCGTCCGGACGCCCGGCTCGGCGATGTTCACGAACCTCGGTCACCAGAACATCGGCTTTCTGCCGTGGCACCGCGAGTACCTCCGGCGTTTCGAGCTGGCCCTGCAGGCCGCGGTGCCTGGCGCGACGATTCCGTACTGGTCGTGGGAGATGACGCCGGAACCCTCGACGCTCTTCTCCAACGCCCGCATCCACCGCATCTTCTTCGCGGCGTCGAATGCGAGTGAAATCGGCGGGTTGTTCGCCAGCGCCGGTCCGCAGACTCCCCCGGCCTGGTGGCCAAGCGGATTCCGCTGGCGGGTGCATCCCGCGCTGCAGGTCGGCGCAGCCCCGACGCTGAGACGAGGCAGCCCGGCCGACTCGTGGCCGCCATCGTTGACCTCACTCACCGCCATCGAACGGATCAACACGGCACCGGCCGGGGTCAACGTGTACTGGGTCTTCTGGCGCGAGCTCGAGTCCGGCGCGCGCACCCACAACACCGGCCACAACATCGTCGGCGGCTACATGATGAACCCGGTGTTTTCGCCGAACGATCCGCTGTTCTGGCTGCACCACGCCGCGGTGGATCGCGTCTGGGCGCGATGGCAGGCAAACCGCGTCACCGCCGGCGCGACGCTGCTCGCCTCGTATCCCGTACCCACCGAGCGCTCGCCGTTCAACAACCAGCTGCCGCCGGTCGGACATCGCCGCGACGATCTGTTGTGGCCGTGGATCGGAAACACGACCGGTTATGCCGTGAACTCCCCGGCTGCGGTCCAGGCGATGCTGCCCAATTTCTCAGCCGTGGCACCAAGGCGGATCAGAGACACGTTCGATATCGCGAACCTTGGCGGCGGGCTCGGCGGATACCAGTACACATAGAAGGTCACCGCCATTCGATCTTCGCGGCGCAGGGGTGAGACCACGACCTTCGCCGCGGTGATCCGCCGGTTTCATCGGCGACCACCTACCGCGAACGCCGCGGTCTCCTGTGTCGCCTCCGGCGCCGGATCGTCATCATCGAACCTGAACGCCCGATCGAGCGGAGGAAGCGGCACGCCGAAGAAGATTCGCCGCTGGATGCGCGGCAGCAGCGGCGAGTGCAGCATCAGACGCATCACGTGCGGAAGGACATGCCGTGAGAGGGTGCTGCGTCCCCATTGCGTCAGCATCATCTTGTGCGCGCCGAGCTGAAGCCGGTGAAGCGTGCGCACGTCCTCCTCCCGCAGACGCTGGACGGCTTGAAGTTCGGTTCGCGGGATTGGACCACGACCGAGGCGCGGGTACAGCACCTGCGCCGCGACCGCCGCTGTTGCCACGGCGACGTTCACGCCGATCGCTCCGGCTGGACTCATGGTGTGAGCGGCGTCACCGATGAGCAGCAGACCGTCGCGGGCCCAATCGTCGACCAGGCGGACGAGCCCCTCGAGCGGAAAGAACGGCGTGAAGTCCTTCAACCCGTTGGCAAACTCGGTGAGGACCGGATCGAACTTCCGGATGCGTGCGGCGACCGTGGCGATCCCTTCGGCCCGCCATTGGCGCCATTCGCCAGGCCGGAGTGCAATGCCGGCCTGAATGTGCTGCGGATACTTCGGCAGCATGAGACCGCGGACTTCGGCGCCGAGCGACACGTGCAACGTATTCGTCCAGCCAGCCGGCTTCGGAATCGAGAACCAGATGAGATCGAAGTCGTGATGGTGGTACTCGGCCTTGAAGCCTCCCAGCTTCGCCACCGTTGAATAACGGCCGTCGGCCGCGACGACGACATCGGCCTGCACCTCGAAGGGCTCGTCGCCGTGCTGCACTCCGCGCACACCGGCGACGGCGCCGCCGGCGTAAACGAGGTTCGTCACGTGCGCGCCCATCCAGCACTTGAAGGACGGCATGGGCGCGGCCTTCCGCTGCAGCGCCGCCAGAAAGACCGCCTGCGGCATCCAGATCGCGTGGGGATACTGGGGGGCAATCAGCTTGAACGAGAACTCGCCGACCTTCTCCCCGTTCAGCCGAACTTCGCCTGTGTCGAGCAGCGAGTGGGGCTGGGCCAGCATGTAGTCGAGCAACCCGAGCTCGTCGAGGAGCCGTGCGGTGCTCGGCTGCAGGACTTCGCCCCGGTACTCGCGATCGAAGTTCTCGTGCCCCTCCAGGACCAGGACGTCAGCCCCGCGCTTGGCCAGCAGCAGACCCAGCATCATTCCGGCCGGTCCGCCTCCGACGATGCATGCGTTCACTCGGATGGTTTTCATCTGTTGCTCCTGAAAGCACAGATGGCAAACGACGGGCCTGGACGTTTTTCCGACCGAATTATGCGAAAACGGCCTGATCTCGCCATTTCCGGAGCCACGTCAGGTGCCGGCCGCCACACGGACAGGCACACCCTGCCCCGAACGGGACACCTTGCAACGGCTGGTGATGGTCGCCTGAGCGTT
>Ga0111538_10007952_pt1 | contig 14254 bp, 14 predicted proteins | sample SoiMethybrSBSTD1_FD_79669 | JGI IMG/M metagenome (GOLD analysis project Ga0111538, IMG submission 79669) | Bulk soil microbial communities from a Populus tree surrounding site in Tennessee, USA - Soil MetaG P. TD hybrid SBSTD1 (version 2)... | ecosystem: Environmental > Terrestrial > Soil >... | reverse complement strand
CGCGCGCGCGTCACGCTCGGCGAACAGGTGCTGATCACGGGAGCCAGCGGCGGCGTGGGCGTGTGCGCCGTTCAGATCGCCAAGGCGCTCGGCACGCGCGTGATTGCCACCACCGGCAACCAGAGCAAGCTCGAGCGTCTGAAGCAACTCGGCGCGGACGAGGTGATCGTCACCGGCGCCGGCGGCTTCCATGACCAGGTGCGCGCGCTGAGCGACGGCGGCGTCGACGTCGCCCTCGAGCTCACCGGCAACCCCACGTTCGCGTCGGCGCTGCGCAGCCTGCGCGCGGGCGGGCGCATGGTCGTGGTCGGCAACATCGATACTCGAAAGGTCGAGCTGAACCTGGGAGCGATGATCGTGTTCAGCACGGCGCTGCTCGGCAGCCACGGCGCCACGCACCGAGACGTCGCGGACTGCTTTCAGCTGATGCAAGATGGAAAGCTCCGCATGATCATCGAGCGAAGACTCCCGCTCGAGCACGCGGCCGAGGCACACCGGCTCCTTTTCGCACGGCAGGTGTTCGGCCGGGTCGTGCTCATCGCCAACCAGGTGAGCGGGCGCGGCTGACGATGTGGCGAATTCGACGCCGGCTTTTTCTCGGCGATTACGCCTCGTGCGAGGAAGCGCTCGGAGGCGCCCTGTACCCGGTGGAGCCGAGCGAGGAACTTTCACCCTTCGCCGGCGTGGTTTCTCTGTGCCCGGTGCCGCTGGTCAAAGGGCGCGGTCCCGAGCGGCCGATGAGCGAGCTGACGGAATGGCTGAAGATCCCGATCCAGGACGGGGGCAACGGTGAGGCCGAATTCGAAGCCGCGCTCGGGGTGGCGCTACCGTTCGCCTGGCGCCGTCTGCAGACCGGCAACGTCTTGATCCACTGCGCGGCCGGGATGAGCCGGAGCGTGTCGGTGGTCGCAGCGCTCCTTTGCGCCGAGGGGGCGGCCGTCGACGACGCTTTCCGGCGCATCGCCCGGGCCAAGGCCTCGGCAATCGGGCCGACCGTGCTCGGCGAGGAGTTTCTCATCGCGCCAGCTTCAGAGTTTCGCTCCTGCCTGAATCGGCTGTACCGAGCGCGGCCGCATCACTGAAACGCCAATAAAAACCCCAAGGATCTCGCGCTATAAGCCCGCTCGAGGGCAAAGCTTGACCAAAAAGCTCACCGCGGGTACTTTACGGTATCGACCGGCCGGCCGAATCGCAGGAGCCCCGGTCCCGCGAAGGGTCGGGAGGTAGTCCTAAGCCGCCATGACTACAGCAGAAAATGCCACCTCGCCCTCGGAGCACGAGCTAGCCGCGATATCCGGCAACGGCGCGCCAACCCGCGCCGTCGACTGGGAGAACCCGCGCGTCGCAGCGATACTGTCCGCAGCCGCCAAGTGCTTCGCACGCAAAGGATTCACGGCGACGACGTTGGCCGAAATCGGCAAGGAGCTCGGGCTCCGGAAGAGCATCGTCCACTACTACTTCGCGAGCAAGGCGGCCCTGATTCACGAGGTTCAGAGCTTCTCGTATCACCGCTACCTCGAGCGCGTAAAAGAGTCGATCAAGGCGACCGGTGACAATCCGGCGGAGCGCTCGCGCAATGCGCTCCTCGCCCTGTGGGAAGCCATCCACAACAACAAGACCGGCCTCGGCCTCAACATCGAGGTCTGGAGCGCGTCGCGGCGCGACCCCGAGCTGAAGCGGCGCGCGATCGCGCTGCAGAAGGACGCGCGCAAGCTGGTCTCCGAAGCGGTCGCCGACGTGCTGGGCGTCACCCCGGAGCAGTTTCCCGCGCTCGACGCAACCTCGACCTTGATTCTCTCGGTGCTGAACGGCCTTTCGATCAGCGAGTACCTCGAGGGCGACGAGGACAAGACCAAAGAGGCGTACGATCAGTTCCTCTACCTGATGAGCCTCGCCATCAAGGCAATGAACAAGGGCTCCTGAGAGCCCACCGCGTTTGCAATCGTCGCCCCGCGGATGCATGGTCGGCGGGAAGTGTTGCGTCCCGCTCGGCTGAGCCTTTGGTTTTCCGCACTTGCGCTGGCCGTCGGGCTCTTGCACGAGAGCGCCTCCGCCAAGTTGGGGAGCCCCGTGCTCGCCGCCCGCAAGCGCGACGCGAACGCCGCGCCGGCCTGGCCGCTCCAGCCGCTCACCCCCGACGCCTGGTTCAGCGCCGGAGTCGCGAGCGACACGCGTTACCGGCTCGACGCGCGCTCCCTCAACGGGTTCCTCGACCGCTTCGCCGACCCATCGCGCGATCTCACGCCGTTTCGGGCCTTCTGGAACGGCCGCTACGGCGGCAGCCGCTGGCGCGCGCCTGAGCTCGACTGGAGTGCGAGCGAAGCCGAAGAGCCCGAGCAGTCTCCGGGCGCTTTCGCAGCGCTCGAGCTTTCGGCGCCCGCACCCGCGGCAGCGCCGCGCGGGATCGAGCTGTTGCCAACCTGGATGCTCGAGGTAGCGCCGCGACCGGGCCCCGAGCTGTTCAACGTCTCGCCCGCCAAGGTCTGCCCGCCCTGGCAGCGCGGGCGCATGGTCACGCTGCTGCGCTGGGGCGCCGAGCGCGACACCTTCCGGCTCATCGAGTGCGACGGCTCGGTCGCCCCCGAAGCGCTGGATCGGCTGAGCGTGATCGCGCGCCCGCCGGGCACACCGCACCCGGGGCTACCACTACCGCCCGAGCCTACCGCGAGCACGGGCGGCGAATGGCTGCCGCGCGTGAAGATGGTCCACCCGCGTCTGGTGTGGCTGGTGAACGCGATTGCCGGCGCGTTTCCCGGACGGCCGTTGTACGTCGTCAGCGGCTACCGGCCGGAGGATCACGGCGGATTTCATCGCCGCGGGCGCGCGCTCGACCTGTTCGTGTTCGGCGTTCCGAACGAAGAGCTGTTCCGCTTCTGCCGCACGCTGCACGACGTGGCCTGCGGCTTTTATCCCAACAACAAGTTCGTACACGTCGACGTGCGCGCTTTCGGCAGCGGGCATCCGTTGTGGATCGACGTCGCGAAGCCCAACGAGCGCTCGCGTTACGTCGATTCCTGGCCGGGCGTGGCCCCGTCGGGCGCTCTGCTCTGGCCCGGCGAGGGTTGAGGCGAGCCGGGCATGTCATTCGAATCGGTGCAGGGCCAAACGCCAGCGATCCAGACGCTGACGCGTGCGCTCGAGTCGGGCCGCGTCCATCACGCCTACCGCTTCGAAGGCCCGGCAGGCGTCGGCAAGGAGAAGGCCGCATTCCTCCTGGCCCGCGCGCTGGTCTGCGAAAAAGAAGCGAAGCTCGGCTGCGGCCAGTGCTCCGCGTGCCGGCGCGCCCTCACCTTCAGCAGCGAGGAGCCGAGGGTGCCGTTGCATCCCGACGTCGTCCTGGTGCAGCGCGGGCTCTATCCGCCGGCTCTGCTCGGCGGATCGGCCACCGAAGCCACGGGGATCAGCGTCGAGCAGATCCGGCGCGTGGTACTGGCACGCGCCGCCTACCGCTCGCACGAGCAGCACGCGCTGGTCTTCATCGTGCGCGACGCCGAGGAGCTCACGGCTTCGGCCGCCAACGCCTTGCTCAAGACGCTGGAAGAGCCCGCGCCGCACACGCATTTCGTCCTGCTCACGAGCCGGCCGCACCGGCTGCTCGACACGATCCGCTCGCGCACCCTGCCCGTTCGCTTCGGACCGCTTCCGGACCAGCTCGTGGCCAAGATCCTCGAACAGCACGGGCGCTCGCCGGCGCACGCCGCGCTGGCTCAGGGCAGCGCTTCCCAAGCGCTCGAGCTCGCCGATCCGGACGCCATGCAGCAGCGCGAGGACTTCGTGAAAGGCGCGCTCGATGCGCTGGCCGCACCGGATCTGGCAACCGCGATCGGCTTCACCGACACCAAGTCGCTCGATCGGCACGAGCTCTACGCACTGCTCGGCTTCGTCGCCCAGAGCTTCGCGGCAGAGGCCCGTGAAAAGGTGGCCACGGCGCCGATCAACACCGAGCGGCTGGCTCTGAAGCACGAGGTCGTCCTGCGCGCGCTGGCCGATCTCGAAAAGAACGGACAGCCGGCGCTGGTGATCGAGGCGATGTTGACGCGCCTGCGTCGTGTCTAGCCCCAGTGCTCGAGCTCCGACGCTTCCACGCGCCGGCCGCGCCACGACTTGAACGCGCCGTTGTGCCCGAGCGCCCACAGCACCTCGCCGTCGAGTGCGCGGTACTCGGCGACCAGGGCGCTGTTCCACGGCGGATCGGGCGCCTCGCCGAGCACCTCGATCTCGACGGGAACCCGGCGCGCCCGTTCGTGGCGCAGACCCGCGACGTCGATCGACGAGGGCGGCTCGGAGGGCCAGCTCAGCGTCACTTCCTCGAGCCAGAATAGCGCCGCCCGCGGCTCGGGTAACGCGACCAGGGTCGCTTCCCGCGAAAACAATACGAGCGCGACCGGCTCCTCGGCCTCGCTCAACAACCAGCCGTGCTCGAGCCAGACCTCGGTGCCGCGCACCGAAATCACGTCGCCGACGTTCACACGGAATCCCGAGAGCACTCGCGGCGCGCGCGCTGCGTCGTCCACGCCGGCCGACGCCCGGCTTTCTTCGGCGAGCCGCCGTTTGCGCCAGCGCCCGAGCACCCGCACCGTGACGCCGCTCAGCGCCGCACCCGAGAGCGCCAGGAGCGCGGCGGTCACGAGCAAGCTCACGCGCTGCCTCGAAGCGCGGCCTGCAGGCGGAGCGCCAAACTACCGACCGACTCGAGATCACCGTCGGCGGGCAAAAGCGCGCCGATCACGGCGCCGCCGATCCCCAAGTCCGCGATCGACGCTGCATTGGTGAGCGTGACGCCTCCGATCGCGACGATCGGTACCCGAGCATTCTCGGCGAGCTCGACCGCTCGGGTCAGGCCGTCGATGCCGACCACCGGATCGGGCCGCTCCTTGCTGCGCGTGTCGAACACCGGTCCGAACGCCACGTAGTCGGGCCGCTGCGACAGCGCCCGCTCGAGTTGTGAAATATCGTGCGTCGAAGCGCCGACCCGGAGCGCGGCCGCAACGCTGCGCACGTTCGAGATCGACAGGTCGTCCTGCCCGACGTGGACACCGTCGCAACCGGCCAAAAGCGCGAGATCGGGCCGATCGTTGGCGAACAGCGCGGTGCCGGCGTCGGTGCAGAGCGGCCGGAGCTCGCGCAGCAGCTCGAGCGTCTCCCGAGCAGAAAGATGTTTGGCTCGCAGCTGGAGCGCCATCGGGCGCGCAGTGAGCACGCGGCGCGCGAACTCGACCGCGTCGAGCTTGAACGCCTTGATGCTGTCGACATCGACGATCGGATAAAGGCCCTTCATTGCGCGATTTTCTCGAAGCCTAGCCCGGCCAGGTCGGCAAAGCTCGCTGTGTGATTTTGCCGCGGCCAGGGACGGTAGTAGCTTTGCCCCACCATGCGGTCGATCGGGCATGCGACGTTCCTTGCCACCCTGAGCGCGGCGCTCACGGCGCTCTCCTGCGCCAGCGCGAAAAGCCAGCCAATTCCCGGAACCTCGCAGGAACCAGTCCCCGAGATTTCGCCTCCCGCCCCGGATCCGACCTCGAGCGCGGCCGTGGCGAGCGCCGATGCCGGCCCGAGCGAACACGAGCTCGAAGATTTTGCCGATCCCGACACCGACACGGCGATCGAGGCGCTCGCTCGCGCCGGCGGGACCGCAGCGACGCCCCTGGGCGTGCGTTTCGGAGTGATCGAACGCGGACCGGGCAAACGCTGGCTGCTCGCACTGCTCAACCAGGGCGACGCCCCCGCGCGCGTGGTGGCCGATCCGCGCCTTCTGTGGTTCGAGGTCTCGGTGCCGAGTAAGCGCGCGAAGAAAATTACCTGCCGCCTGCCCGCCGAACTGTTTCCCAAGCATGTCGAACACCGCGTCGAGCTCGTGCTCGGGCCGGGGCAAGCCGTCGCGGACTCCTTCGATCCGCGGCTCTACTGTTTCGGCACGGGCGGACAGACCGCGCTCGTTCCCGGGGCAATGGTCGAGCCGCACTTCGGCTGGCCGTCGAAAGCGCCCGCCGGACGCAACGCGAAGCGAAAAGCCCGTTCGCCTGCCGAGCCGCCGTTCGTGGCAACTCCGGCGACCGTGATCGACGGCGGCAAGGGCGGCAACGCGCGCGTACCGACCCAGGACGAGCTGTGCGAAGACCCCGAAGCGAGCTGCGTCAAGGCGCTCACTGGCGAAAGCTTCGCGCTGCGCTCCGAATACAAGGCGTGGGCGAGCGCTCGACTCGAGGAAGACGAAAAGCTTCGGGAAAACCCCGGTCCGATCGAGCTCGCGCTGACCCAGGGCTCCGACGCCGAGGCCGAGCGCAACGCGACGGTGACCCTGTCGGTGAAGAACCGCACCAAGCATCCGATCGCGCTCTACTTTCGGCGCGAGCTCGTGAGCTTCGAAGTGGTCGGCCCGGACGGAACCGTGACTTGCGATCCCGAACCGGACTTGCGCACGCCCGACCGGCAAGCCTTCGAACGGCTGGGCAAGGGCGGCAAGCTCGCGGTGGTGAGCCGGCTCGCGGAGATGTGTCCGAGCGGAACCTTGGCGCGACCCGGCATCTACCTGGTGCATGCGCGCTACGACGCCAATCAGCGGGGCGACGAGTTCGACCTCGACGCGTTCGTGGGCCGCGTGGTCTCGACGGCGCCGGCAGCGGTGCGCGTGCGCACCGGCGAGTTGCCGTTCTTGCGGCCGCGGCCGATCCACCCGGTTACGGTCGCCGGAAACTGAAACGCCGCGAAAAGCTGCGGGGCACGGTCGGCCTTTTTCACGGGTCAAGGCCGATCAGTTGTGTCGGAACGACACACGGGTATCCGCCCGCGCGTTCATGCGCCAGGAGCCCCACTTGCGGTCATTGGGAGCAGACCTAGGTTCGGATCCGGCCCTGCGTGGGCCGCTCGCTCGCAATCCGCAATTCCCGCGACTTCTGTCCCCAAAGGCGTCTCTGACGGCGCGCGTTCGGTCAGCGATGTTCAGCGTCAGCCCGTTCACTCTCGGCTCGAGTCCAACCGAACAATATGTCGAGCAGCGGCTGCGCGGCACAATCTGGCAAAACCTCGGTTTCGCTCATACCGCGTATCGCGCCTGTCTCGAAGTCGGGCGTGCGCTCGGCCAGGTCGGCATCAGCCCCAACGCGCTGACTTACGCCTCGCTATTGATCGCGGGGCTGTCCGGCATCGCCGCGGGCTTGGGCTTTTTCGGCAGCGCCGCCTTGCTGCTCGCCCTCTCGGGCGTCTGCGACATCCTCGACGGCGCCGTGGCGCGCGCGGGCGGGCTGAGCACGCGCTTTGGCGCACTGCTCGATTCCACGGTCGACCGTCTGGCCGATGCGCTGCCACTGCTCGGTTTGATCGTGTTTTACGCGCCGAGCAAAGCCGCGGTAGCGCTCTCGGCGTTCGCCATGTTGTCCAGCTTCGCGGTGAGTTACGTGCGGGCTCGAGCCGAAGCGCTCGGGGCTTCGCTGCCGCCGCTCTTCATGCGCCGCGCGGAACGATTCGTGTTCCTGGCGGCGAGCCTCTTGCTGGGCACACTCCCGCTCGGTCCGACGCTGCCGGCGCGGCTGACTCTGGCCGGCGTGTCGCTGATGGGGCTGCTCAGCGCAGTCGGCGCGGTGGTCGCGCTGCGGGCGGCCCGTCGCGTACTGAGCGAGGCGGCGAGCGCCCCTGCGCGCCCCCAAGCCAAGGCCGGCGTGGGCAAGAACGGGCGACCGTTCCGACAGCCGGCTTCACCCGCGCCGTGATCCGGCACATCCGCGCGCTCTGGGGCCGCGCCTGGCTCGTGCCGGCGATTCCACTGCTGTATGCGGTGGCCGTCGGCTTGCTGGGTGACCTACGCACTGAACACGTCGTGGTCGGGTTGCTCGCCTGCGCCGTCGGCTATGCGAACGCCAAGACCAAGCAATTCTACGTCGATGCTTTGCCGGCGGTCGCGGTCGGGATCGGCTACGACCTCGTGCGCTATGCGCGGGCACCGCTGGTGACGCCGGAGCGCGTGCTCGGCTGCGAGCTCAGAAACCTCGAGCTTGCGCTGTTCTCGGTCGCGCCCGGCGTGACACCACAGGACTGGTTCGCGCTGCACCATCACCCGGTAGCGGATCTGGTGCTGGCGGTGCCGTATTTGATCTACCTGTACCTGCTGCTCACCTACGCGTTTTACCTCTACTTCGTCGATCGCCCGCGCATGCGTCACCTCTTGTGGTCGTTCGCGATTGCGAACTACATGGCGTTCTTCTTTTGGCTCGCGCTGCCGGCAGCGCCCCCCTGGTACGTGCGGACGTACGGCTGCGCGATCGACGTCAGCGTGGCGCCGAGCCCGGCCGGGTTACTCAGGGTCGATCACTTGCTCGGCATGAGCTACTTTCGGGAGTTCTACGCGCGGGCCGCGTCGGTATTCGGCGCGCTGCCTTCGATGCACTGCGCCTACCCGTTGCTCGGCCTGTTGACCGCGCGGCACGTGGCCACCGCTCGCACCTGGCCCATCCACATCGGCTACGTGCTGGCGATGTTCGCCGCATCGATCTACTTCGATCACCACTGGATCATCGACGGGCTCCTGGGCTGGGTGCTGGCGATCGTGGCCGTCGCGGCCGCCAAAGCGCTGCTGACACGGCGATCGGCACCACTCGTGGCGCCCGAGCTCGGCATCGAGTCTCAGTGGTCGGAGGCGCGCGGACCGGCTCCGCCGAAGGTGCTCTGACCGTGGCAGAGCGCCTTCGCATACGCGACACGCTTGGCCTCCTCGGGCCCGAGCGTCTGCGCGAGATCCGCCTCGAATGCCCGCATCTCGCCGGTCAGCGTCCAGAACATCTGAAATAGCGGGTGCAACGCGGCGCCCGGCGCGGGCACGGGCCGCTGGCCGGCGCGCGTCTCCGCCACCTGACGGATCGCTTCGCGCGCCAGCGCGCCGTCCTGGCGGTGCGCCGCGTCGACGACAACGTGAATGCAGGTGTCCGCGCCGAGCGTGTCGGCGACGTCGCCGCTCCCGACCAGGCTCGCGCACAGCGGCCGCACTGTTTTCCAGACGCGATCGTACGAACGCCTGAACGCGGCCCGCAACGTTTCGCCGTCGTCCGGACCGAGCCCGAGCAGCTCGAGATCCTCGGGCCGCGGCTTCCATCCCTGCTCGATCAGGCACGGATGCCGGTATTTCACGGTCGCGTCTCTGGCCAGCGCCTGCCAGTCCTGCTCGTCCAGATCGTATTCGTGCCTCCGGCGCGCTCCGCCGTCGCTTTCACGAGCGAGCTCGCGCTCGGCGCGGGCAAGCTCGGCCTCGAGCTTGCTCTTCTCTTTTTCGAGTGCGTAGAGCCGGCGGCTCAGCTCGGCGATCTCCGAGACCAGCGCACCGCTGCGCTGCGGCTCCGCCGACCCGGCAGCTGCCGCGCTGCTGGCGGCTGCGGGCGGCATCGATTCGTTTTGACGTGCCGCCCCGTGCCGGCCCGTGCCCTCGTAGACCAAAATCACGACCAGCGCCGCCGATGCTGCGGACGCCACCGTCACTCCGAGGTCCTTGCGCAACATTTCGCGGCTACTCGAGAGTAGCCCGACAGCGTTGACGCTTACACCGGAATGATGCCGCGCTTGCGGGCCGGTCGTTCCACGCGCTTGTGGCGCGAGAGCTCGAGCCCCCAGGCAATCGCCCGCCGCGTGTCGCGCGGATCGATGACGTCGTCGACGAGCCCCCAGCCCGCCACTTTGTAGATGTCGATGTTCTTCTGAATCATCTCGACGATCTGGCGTTTGGCTTCGGGCGGCGGCTCTTCGGGACCGAACAGCTTCTTCGCCGCGATGCCCACCATGCCCTCCGCCCCCATCACGCTGATTTCGGCGCTCGGCCAGGCGACGATCAGATCCGGCTCGTAGGCGCGGCCGCTCATCACGTAGTAACCGGCGCCATACGCCTTCCTGACCACGACCGTGATCTTCGGCACAGTGGCCGCGCTCATCACGTGCAAGAACTTGGCGCCGTGGCGAATGATGCCGGCGTGCTCGACCTTCGAGCCGACCATGAAGCCCGGCACGTCCTGCAGGAACACGATTGGCAGATTGAACGCGTCGAGGATCTGAATGAAACGCGCGGCCTTGTCGGCGGAGTCATTTTCGAGAATGCCGCCCAGATGCTTCGGCTGGTTGGCGACGATGCCCACCGCGCTGCCGCCGATCCACGCGAGACACGTGATGATGCTCTTCGCGAACTTGGGCTTGAGATCCAAGAACTCGCCCCCATCGACGACGGCGCGGATCAGCTCGTACATGTCGTAGGGCTGGCGCGGATTCGCGGGTAACAGGTCGAGCAGGCGTTCTTCGCGGCGATCGACCGGATCCCCGGTTTCGTGCCGCGGCGGCTGCCCCTCGCAGTGCGAGGGCATGAACGAAAGATATTGCTTGGTGATCGCGATGCAGGCGCGGTCGTCCTCGACCTCGACGTCGCCCACCCCGCTCACCGAAGTGTGGACCTTCGATCCGCCGAGCTCCTGCTCGTTGATGTCCTGACCGGTGACGGCCTTGACCAGCGGCGGGCCTCCTAGCGCCAGCGAGCCGATTCCCTTCACCATCGGCACGAAGTCGGCGAGACCCGGAATGTAGGCGGTGCCGGCAGCGCCGGGACCGACCATTGCCGCTACTTGCGGCACCACACCGCTCATCAGCACCTGCTCGCGAAACAGATGCCCGGAGCCGGCGAACAAGCTCAGCGTGTCGGGGTGCTGCCCGGACCCGGGATCGATGCGGGCGCCCGCTGAATCGATGAACCACACGATCGGCCAGCGGCCTTTGAGCGCCATCGATCGCAGCCGGGTCACTTTTTCTTCGCCGGTCTGACCGATGCTCCCGCCTTTGACGGTGAAGTCGTAGGCCGCGGCGCACACCATGCGCCCATCGACCTTGCCGAAGCCACAGATCACGCCGTCGGCGGGAGTGTCGTCCTTCTCGCCACCGGGCCCCATCGCCCGACCGTGGAGCCCGACCTCGAAAAACACGCCGTCGTCGAAAAACAGCGCGAAGCGCTCGCGCGCGGTGAGCTTGCCGCGCTCGTGCTGGCGCTTGATCTTTTCCGGTCCGCCCAGCTCTTTGATGCGTGCGCGGCGCGCTTCGAGCTCGCGCACCAGCTCTCTCATATCCATCGCTTTTTCCTCAACGCCCGGTCCACTGGGGCTTCCTCTTCTGCAGGAACGCGGTCAAGCCTTCGCGTGCATCCTCGCTGCCGAGGCACTCGAGCAGGCGCCGGCTCAAAAGCGGCAGCTTCTGCTCGAGCGTCAGCTGTTCGGTCTCGCGCAGCGCGCTTAGCCCGAGCCGCACCGTGAGCGGGCTCTTGCTCGCGACCAGGTCGGTGTACGCGGCCACTGCGCCATCCAGCTCTTCCGCCGCCACCACCTTGTTGAGCAGCCCCACCCGCTGCGCCTCCTCGGCGGGCATGATTTCACCGGCCAGCATCATTTCGACCAGACGCCGCCTCGGCATCACGCGCTCGAGCACTGCCAGAATCATGAACGGAAACAGGCCGACGTTGATCTCCGGTGTCCCGAGCTTGGCATCCCGCGACGCGACCGCGAACGTGCTCGCGGCCACCAGACCGAGGCCGCCGCCCAGCGCCGCGCCGTTGACGCGTGCCACGATCGGTTTCGTCGTCCCGCACATCCCGAGCAAGAGATCCTTGAAGTCGCCGCGGATCTCGAGGCCGTCCGCATCCGGCGGCTGCATCATTTCCGCAAAATCCGCGCCGGCGCAAAACGCCTTGCCCGCGCCGGTCAAAACCACGCTGCGAATCTCCGCGTCCGCTTCCGCGTCCGCGAGCGCCCACAATAGCTCGTTGATCGCCCGCGGCCCGAGCGCGTTGCGCTTCTCGGGCCGGTTCAGGGTCACGCGTGCGACGCCCGCTTCGGCCGCCACCGCGATCGTCTTGTACGCGCGCTGCTCCATGCGGATGCTCCGAGCCGCCCGCGCTCAGCTCGGGTCGCGAAGGTTGAGAATCTCGCGCGCTTGCTCGACCGTCGCCGGCTTGCGCCCCACGTCGCGGCACATCCGCGCCGCGACCTCCACCATCGCGCCGTTCGAGCTCGCCATCTCGCCGCTCGGCAGATACAGATGGTCTTCGAGACCCGTACGGATGTTGCCGCCGAGCACGAGCGCGCTTGCCAGCATGCGCCAGTGGCCGTGCGAGATCCCGATCACCTCCCACTCCGAGCCGGGGTGCATGATCCTGGTCTGAAGCTGGAGCGACTCGATCAACGGCGGGATGCCGCCCAACACGTTGACGATGAACGAATACTGCAACGGCGGCTTGAGCAGGCCCATGTCGATCAGAGGCCACACGCCGTGGGTGTGACCGGTATCGAAGCACTCGAGCTCGGGCTTCACGCCGGCCTCGTTCATCGCGGAGAGCAACTTGCTGATCTTTTCGTAGGTGTTGGGAAACACCATGTCGAACACGAACCCTCGGCGTTTCTCGCTGTATTTCGCGTAGTTCATCGTGCCCATGTTGAGCGCCGCGATCTCGGGCCGACTCTCGCGAATATACGTACATTGCTCCGACACGTCGTCGACGATGGTGCCGGTCGAAAAATTCAGAATGATCGGCGAACGCGCTCGAACCTCGGCCTTGATCCGCGCAAAGGTCGCCGGCGAAAACGTCGGCGTCCCGTCGTCGTTGCGGGCATGAATGTGCACGGCGCTCGCGCCTGCCTCGTAAGCGCGCCGCGCCTCCTCGCCGATTTCTGCCGGCGTGTACGGAATCGCCGCGCATTGCTTGCGGTTCGCGAGCACGCCGGTCAGCGCGCACGTGATCACGCACACGTCGCGATCGCGGACCTGGTCCGGCTTCGAATCCGTCATGGTGCCTCCTCTGGTACGCTGGCCAACTCGCGCACGCGGCGCGCCAGCTTGTTCAGAATCCGCCGCAGCTCGGTCGAGTCGCGCAGCGAAAGCTCTGCAAGAACCTGACGAAAGATCTGCACCGGCTCGACCGCAATCTCGCCCGCCAGCGCTTGCCCCTTTTTGGTCAGCTCGATGTTGACCACGCGCCGATCCTCGTCGGAGCGCCGCCGCACGACCAGGCCCTCGCGCTCCATGCGATCGATGATGCCGGTCACCGTGCTGTTTCTCGCCCGGATCTGCGAGGACAGCTCGCTCAGCGACAATTTTCCGACCGGCTCCAGCATCTTCACGACCGCGAGCTGCGGCCCGGTCAGCCCGTAGCGCCCCGCGATGCCCTTCGTGATGCGCCGCGACTCCGTGTACAAATAGACGACGGCCTCGACGATCGCGTCGAAGTCCGGCTGCCCGGCACTTGCGCCTTCGCTGCGGATTACCTCCCCCGGCTCCGCCCGCTCCGAACCCGTGCTCTTGAGCTCCGCTCCAACTCCAGGTCCAGCTCCAGCTCCGGCGCTATTCACGCGATTTGCTCCGCACAGAGACCTTTCGCATACGAAATAAATCACCTACTCGAAGTCGTCAAGCAACGCCTCTCGAGCAGTCATCCTCACCCCCGCTCCTCTGCGCCCGGAAGATCGGGACTGCATAAAGAAAACCTCCATTCGCCGGCTTTTGTCCGCAACAGCGGAGCGGGGGGCCCCGCGTTTCGCCAATCGAGGGCCAGGCAACCGTTGCGTGGGCATCGTTTCGCTGGGTCGAACGGCCACCTGAGGGTTCTGGTGAGCTCGTCTCAGCAATTCACGAGGGGCGAGCGAGGCGCGTGCCTCTCGTAAGGCGCTGATACTCAAGATCAATTACGACACCGAGTCGCGTGGAAAATGTTGCACTGTCAACCGTTGCCAGGCCACCAATTGGGTGAAGTTGCGGAGAGGGCCGTCGCCTCGCGTTCGGCTGGCGATTGATGGTGCCGGGCGCCGGCAGCGACGCCAGAAGCCTGAGCGAACGGGTTTCGAGGTCGGGGGCTGCGCAGAGTCCCGAAGTGTCGGGACTTCGAGCGGGGGCGCGCGGCCGTTACCCGACGTCAGCGCTTCGGAGTGGGAGTGGGATTGGGAGTGGGCGCGGGGGCGGGAGCGGGGGACTTGGATTTCCGAAGCTCGTCGAGCTCCGTCAAGTTTGCCTTGGCACGCGGATCGTTGGGGTCGAGCGCGAGAGCGCGCCGGAACGCGCGCTCGGCCTCGGCATATTCGCGTTTGCGCGCGAGCGCGGTGCCGAGGTTGATCCACGCTGAACCGAGCTTTTCGTCCTTGGCGAGCGCCTTTCGGTAGGTCTCGATGGCGAGCTCGATTTTGCCCGAGAGTTGATAGGCGTAGCCGAGGTTCGACAGGAACGTGGCGCGCTCGGGGGCGAGCTCGACGGCGCGCGT
>Ga0111538_10007951_pt1 | contig 14255 bp, 14 predicted proteins | sample SoiMethybrSBSTD1_FD_79669 | JGI IMG/M metagenome (GOLD analysis project Ga0111538, IMG submission 79669) | Bulk soil microbial communities from a Populus tree surrounding site in Tennessee, USA - Soil MetaG P. TD hybrid SBSTD1 (version 2)... | ecosystem: Environmental > Terrestrial > Soil >... | reverse complement strand
GAGAATCTGACCGCGATCGCCGACACGACCATCGACGCGTACATCTCGACGCGGAAGCATAAACATGGCGAGCGGCCGGGGCCCTGTCCGCGGGGACCGCTGCCGAAGCCCGCGACGATCGTCGACCGGATGTCCCGCAAGCTGCACACCAAGGCCGGCACGGCCGTCTATGCGGCGCGCAAAGGGATCGTCGAACCGGTGATTGGACAGATCAAGCAGGCACGAGGCTTCCGGCAATTTCTGTTGCGGGGATTCGAGAAGGTGCAAGGTGAATGGTCGTTGGCGTGCACGACGCACAACATTCTCAAGCTGTATCGCCTTTGCGTGTGAACGGAGAGTTGTTTCGCTCGTCCGGCTCGATCGCGAATCGCGTACGGGACACCCACGGGGCCATCGCCGAGAGCGGGGACGGACATCATGGCGCGCAGCACGAGGTAACGGGACTATCACAGCGATTACTCGGACGGACTCCTAGCAAGAGCACGGGCACCGCGCTCGCCGTGAGATCACTGTTTGGCAGCACTCGCATGCGCATGTTGCGCGGGTCGCCTGAGCGAGCGGGCTTTATCGAGACCGCTTCAAAGGTCTGCGACTGAGCGACCGCAGGCCACGCCAAGAGCAGGAATACGACCGCCTGGCACAACTTAGACATAAGGTCCACCGCCGTTAGACCCCGACGCTCCCGAACGGTTCCATAGCGGCCGCCTTTCACCACGGGCTGACAGGGCAGGGCTTTTTGGAAAGCTTGATGGGCGGCGGGTATGACGCGGATCGAACCGGATACTCGGTGATGAGGTGGTGTTGTCGGGCGTCCCAGTCCGTCGCGGCTATGTCAGTTCCTTCGGTCGCCAGAGGCCCAAGAGCGTTCCGCGAGTCGACACTTTTAGATCGCACCACCGATCGATCGGCAGGACAATCCGCGCGAGGGCGGCTGTCGGCAAGTCCTGCTGCTCGCCGGTCAAGTGCTCGATCAGCTCTTCGAGGCCGGGATTGTGCCCGACGATCATCACGGTCCCGGCTTTCGTCTCCCGCACCTTACGGAGCACAGCAAGGATCCCGGCCGGGCTGGCGATATAAAGACGCCGGTCCAGCAGGATCTCGCCCTCATAGCGAGCTTTCTCGGCCACGGCCTCAGCCGTCAGACGCGCCCGCACTGCGTCGGAGCTGATGATAACGTCGGGGGTCAGTCGGTGCTCCCGCACCAGCTCTCCCATCCGCAGCCCATCTCGCTGGCCACGCTTGATCAGCGATCGCTCGTGGTCATCAAGCGTTGGATCGCTCCAGCTCGACTTCGCGTGCCTGAGAACCAGCAGAGTCTTCATCCTGGCTGACATGTGACGCCTTCGGCGTGTCAGCGTCAAGATGGCGCAATGTCCGAGAACTCAGCTGCCCACTATCACTTCCCGCTATGTGCTGAACGTCATTTCGGGGTCGTCGGCGGCAATGGCTTTGGCGCAAGCCCGGCGTCGATCTGGCGCATCAAGAGCGCCATCACTCCTCCGAGCGTGCCGCTCCCATCGCTGCCGCCCATGACGAGCGTGTTCGGCATGAACGGCGCATTGCTCTTCGAGAGGGCCTCGACAGCGTTCACCAACGCCGTGGCGTTCGCTCCCAAGGCTGCCACCTGCCTTTCGTAGGCTTCGGCCCTTGCCAGACCGACAGATCTGACCTGAGCGCCCTGGGCTGCGCCGGTCTGCTCGATGAACGCGGCCTCTCCCTGGGCTTCCATTTTCCGGGCCTCAGTCCGGTTGCCCTGTATGTCCACGCCCACTTGGGACTTCGCGAGGTCCGCCTGCATGTCCGCGGTGCCTTTGGCCTTCTCGGTTTCGGTGCGCTGGTCCTGAGCCGACTTCTGCATCTTGTAGGTGGCCACTTGTTGATTGGCGATCTCCCGCTCCGTCAACACGTCCACCAATTGCTCTGGGAGTACCACCGCCTGGATATACACGCCGCGCGTTTCGACTCGATATTTCGCCAGTTCTTCTTTGACGTACTCGAACGCGCCTTGTTGGACCGCCTCACGAGTGGCGATGAAGCTGACGGCGGGCATGCTTTGCAGCTTGTTGCGAAAATGGTTACCCACTGCGGCCTGCAACACCTCGTTGACGAGGTTCGCCACGCTTCCAACCATGGAGATGACATACGGAGCCTGGGTGTCTGGAATGTGAATCTGCACCTGCAGATCGATGGCGAAGTGAAAACCCTCACTGCTCTTCGCCTCAATCTGCTTCAGTTGCGCATCAAGATTGTGCGCTTGCGAAACAACATCGGCCCAGTTCAGCGTGATGATGAACGTCGGCACAATGACGGCCTGGTAGCAGCGCGGATTGATCGGGTACTTTCCCGTTCGCAGCGGCTCCTGCCAGATGCCGCGATGGCCGGGCCGCACCAGGCTGCCGAACTTGAATTCAATACCCGACGTATCCTGCGTCGGGAGACCGACGTACGCTTTCATCACGGCAACTTGACCCTGCTCGACGACGAGCATTGGCACTTCTTCCACACGGACGAGAAAGGGGTTGAGGTTATACGCGCCGTACAGCAGGGGATCGTGTTGCAGCCCGATCTTGCCGCCCAGTTGCAAGAACTTCTGAAAGTCCTGATAGGCGCTGTGCTTGTCATTCTGGTTGCCCAGAATGGTCTCGATGAGTCGCGCGTCCGTGGCGGAGTTGGCGCCGTCAACTGTCTCCAACGCATCGATATCACTGAATCCGCCCAGGCGGCTCGCGATATCACCCGCAGGCAAGGGCTCGCCTTCCAACGTCGTGACGACACCAATCATGTCGAGGACTCTTCCGCCTTCGGTTGGATGTGGAGAGATGCGGGTGACGTCGAGTTGCCGTTCTTCGAGCCCGAACGCCGCGTACGTGAGCGCTCCTTTCTTGTATCTGCTGAGATCGGAAGAAATGGGTTGGCCGAACACCTCCGGCTTGGTGATCACCAGGAATGCGACGGGATGAATCGGAGCCAGTGTGCCAGGAGACAACACCGGCCTCTGTACCCCTTTTTGACCGCCCTTTTCGATGAACGTGTTCAGGTCACTGAAATTACCGAACTCCGGTTTGTACACCGCCGACTTTGCGCCGATCGGCAGCGGCTTTCCAACTTGGGCAATCACCACGCCTATCTGACCCGCGGGCACCTGCACCCAAGGATGCTTCGTCACGGCGTAAACCAGGCCGAACTTGAAGCGGAGGCCGGGCATGAGCAATTGCGCCTGGTACCCCGCTTCCCCATGGAACGCCAGCGGATTGTCTCCTGGGAGTTTGGCTCCGAATCGTTTGCGGACCAGCCCGATCTGGGTGGTACCGATGCTGTAGATTGAGTGCAGAAGCATGATCAAGACCAGGGCTGCGCCGATGAAGAGAACCCATGTTTCAACGTTGAATAGCACAGGGCAGCTCCTTGCAATCGTCTTGACTTCGGCGGCAGTCTACCATCGCGCGCGGCGCGAGTCCTCGGACGCGTCCACCACGAGTTCACTGTGGATCATCCCCTCGTGCGCGCACCCAGCGTTCATCGCCCGCATAGAATGAAGCCACCAACATGCAGCGTTGTGATCCGACCGAGGCGCGCAGCCGTGTGCCGGCGAAACGCGTCAACGATCTGCCCGCCCAGCTGCGACGCTATCACCACTCCGGCAGTACTACCGATGGATGCGCCCGAAGACCTATCTCTTTGCGGGGACGCGCCACGGGTGTCCAACCCACATCATCCAGCCAAGAACGGCTACAACGAAGGCAGGCGCGACGTGTTCGCGTAGGTTTCGGCGCGCGACGTTGCGCCCGAGTCGCCGGGCCTTGTCGCGACGTCGGCGCCCGGAACGGATCGTCGCAGCGATGTATGGTGTTCGTAAGGAGGATAAGCGGCTAACTCGAATAGATCTCTCTGGGCTCGCGCATGCGCTTCCGAGGAATATCCGAAGGATTTCTTTCGCGCTTCGCGCTAGGACTCGCGGAGAGCACCCTGCCTATCCTGCCTCCGCAAGTGTTGGATGAACCCCAGATCGACCATCGGTGTCGGCCCTCGATCACCGTCGACGACAACCGATACGGCACCGAAATGTGGAGCTCGCCGTTGCCCTCCGCCCGGAAGAACGCCACCCGTTGCACAGTCGCCCGGACGCCGAGAGAGGTCTCGACGCCAGCCTCCAGCTGCACATCGGACTTGAAGTACAAGTTTGGCGCATCCCCGATTCTGTTCTCGACAACACCAAACACGGAGCCGTGTAGTCCCTCGGACGACGAGCAGCGACACACGCACGATGGATCGCGGCCGCTCAGGCCGCCTGACGTCTGCTGGCCGACTCGCGTCCCAAGGTGCACACCGCGTAGTAGTTGAAAATCGGCGACGCGATCGGCCGCGTGACTCCGTACTCCTGATGCAGCTCGGCCATCCGGAAGTGCTCGACGACGTCCAAACCGAGGTCCCGGGCCAGACTCGTCACGTCCTTGATGCCGGAAAGCCACGGCGCGCCCATGTTCGCGAAGCTCTCAACGAGTGTGGTGATGCCTGCGTCGCCCGTGGTCTTCGAGATCACCGACTCTGGCATGTAGTCAAAGGACACGCGAAATCGCTTCACGTGGTTCCGGAGGTCCGTGAGGACCTGCCTCGTGGCGTCGAGCGGCAGGTACATCGTGTTGCCTTCCCAGATGAAATACGAGGGGAGATCGCCATCGAACCCGTTCTGCTCGAGCAGGTCGATCATTCCATCCGCCACGTAGTTTCCGGAAATGAACTTCACGTTCACGTCAAAGCCGTGATGTTCGTAGCACGCCTGCTTGACATTCAGCGTGGCCGCGTCGTCGATCTCGAAGTAGGTCACTCCTGGCGACGGCTTCCTCACGGCGCGAGTGTCCAGACCGGCGCCGAGAATCACGATCTGGTGGAACTGCGAGAGAAGCTGTCTCTCGAGTGCGTCGTCGAAGTACTTCGTGCGAATCTTGACCAGGTCCTTGACCGGAGGAAAACCGGCTGCCACGCGCTCCGCCGCACGCTTGGTTTCTTCGCTGAGGAACAGACCGACAACCGAATCTCGGTACAAGGGTGCAGCTTCGGCGTTTTCTTCCGCTCTGAACTCCGCCACGACGAACGCCGTGCCGCTGACCTTTTCGATTCTTGCCATCAGTGTCTCCAGTCAATCGCAACTCAGATCCGCGAGCGCCTCGAGGCGCTCGAGCACGACCAAGACAACGTCATTTGCGCCTGCTGCAGCTGGTGTCGTCGTCACCGGGGCATGCCGGTCGCCGGCGGTTGAGACGATAGCGAGCGGCATGCCACGGCGGGTGAGCGGTCGATCGAGGAGGAATGCTGCGAAAAATCAGCGATTCTGCGCAAGTTGCCAGATGCTTGAGAGCGGAGCCGTCAGCGTGACCGTGTCGATATCTCTACAGCGTACCGAATTGTCAGCAGCAGGTGCATTGATTGGCGCCTGCGCTCGCGCCGTACCACGACCTTCATCTGACGACGGGAGGCGCGACAACACAGGCCTGGAGATTCGGCGGATTTGCGTTCTTGGCGCTGTATACCTACGGTGTGTTGCCGGGCTACTTCGCCTGGCCGGCAGAACTGGGCGACATGGCCATCGGGGCCGGCTGCTGTCCGGCAAACGATTCCGAGGTGGGCTGCAAATCTCTCAATCGGGGGTTTTCGGGTCGAACCGAACCGTGTCACCCGTCAGTTGCTCACGAAGCATCCCGGCCGCGGCTCGTCGCACATCGTCGAGCGGCGGCGACGCATCGACTCGGTGCCAGGCGATGTCGCCGGTATGTTGGGCGAGCTGCGCGCGAATGACTGCGGCATCAGCATCTGACGCGTCGAGATGCCGCTGCTCGGACCGGGCGATCAGGACCGATTCGGGCGTCTCGAGCCAGATGCCGACAAACGATACGCGTGCGTCGGCAGCGATGCGCGCAATCGCATCTCGGTCGGCGGCTCGCGCGTACACCGCATCCACGATGGCTGCGTGGCCGCCCTGAACGACTTGCGCCGCGCGTTCCGCGATGATCGCGTACACCCGTTGCGTGACGTCTGCGGTATATCCCTCGGGGCCGAGACGTTGGAGCGGAGCGACACCACGGAGCTGCTTACGGGTCTCGTCGCTTCGAACGACCACGGCTCCAGGCACCGCCCCAATCAACGGAGCGAGCGCTCTTGCGAGCGTTGACTTGCCGGACCCTGACAGGCCGCCGATCGCAATGAGGCACGCCGGCGGCGCATGTAACAGCCGATGCGCCAGCGTCAGGTAGTCGCGAGCCAGGTCCTGGAGTTCGGTCTTCCGTTGTGGATCGTTTTGCAGGTGGGCAGCGGTAGCACTCGTCTTTGCGCGTACGGCGGCACGGCACGAGAGAAACAACGGGAGGAGAGCAAGGCCGCCGAGATCGTTCGTTTCGGCCACATAGCCATTCCAGACGGCATTGGCATGGCGAGGCAAGCGGCGGCGCCAGAGATCCATCAGCAGGAACGCGACGTCATAGAGCACGTCGATGCACGCGATGTCGTCATTGAACTCGATCGCATCGAACAGCGTGGGACGGCCGCCGAGCAGGACGATGTTGCGGAGGTGCAGGTCGCCGTGGCACTGCCGGACGGAACCACCATCACGTCGTGAGTCGAGCAGACCGGTGTGCCGTTCCAGTTCCTGGCGCGATTTGCGTGTCAGGTCGGCACACGCAACGGGATCGAGGATGCCAGCACCCTGCTCGGTACAGCCGGCGGCGTTGCCGTCAACAACCCAGGCCATCCCCGACGCCCCTCCATGATCCCGCCGGCGCTCCGCCCCCTCATGGAACTGCGCAATAGCCGTGGAAAGCGGCCGCGTCAAGGCCAGGTCCAGCGCTCCTCTCGCGGCGAGCCGATCGAAGAGCCCGTCCTGGTCGAAACGGACCATCTCCACGAGCCAGTCCACCGGGGCGCCCGATCCGCCGAGTGCAAGCGAACCGTCCGGCTGACGCGTCACCGCCACCACTCCGCGATACAGAGCCGGCGCGGCACGGCGATTGATCCGCACTTCGGCTTCGCACATCGCCTTGCGCCGCTCAATCGTGGAGAAATCCAGGTAGTCGTATTGGACCGCGCGTTTGAGTTTCCACGCGCGCGTGCCCGCGAGAAAGACGATCGACGCGTGCGTCTCGATGCGCTCAACGGGCGAGCCCCCGTGCGCGGAGGGTGACGTCAGAAAGGTGACGACCTCCGTCTGGTCTTCCGAGATCATCGAGCCCCCTGCCGGCGACCCTGTTCCGATTCAGAGTGGCCGGCTCCCAAGGTTGGCATGACGTGCACCCCGATGCTGAGAGTGAGTGGCAAGCGAGGAATCAGGGAGATGGGGGACCAAAATACTAGCGCCTCATGGCCTGCGACGCATCTTTTCACGCTCCCTTGCTTCTGTCCTGTCGAATCAGTCTCGTCGAATGCCCACTTCGCAGGAATCAGCACTGATCGCCGTGCGGCGTCAGGCAGCTTCACGAATCTGATCGGTCCTTCGATGTGAGGCGTCGCCGGCGAATGTCGGTGTCCACGGCGCGGCTTCGGCCAGGCGCTTGATCGTCTTCAACATTTTGCGGCTCATCACGAACCCGATCGGGTCGATCAGATAGGGTCCGTATCCGAGCTTTGCCAGGATCCCCTTGCCAACGGCATGACGACCACGCTCGATGAGCCTCGTGACGCCATCGTCGGTCTGATGCAGATAGAAGCCCCAACTGGCTTGCGAGCCGCCAGGGTCGGGCGGGCCGCCTAGAACGAGCGCACGCCCGGGGTCGAGAATCGACACACGCGGTCCGAATCCGTTGGCGTGCAGCCGGACCCTGTCTCCTGGACGAAGCTGCTGCCACTCGCTGCGAAGTTCCAGCACATTGTGGATGTCGCAGCCCACGAGGTTCTCGAGGACCTCGTAGCTGAAGAAACCACCGCGGCCCTGGCCGATCTGTGCGAGCCATGGCCAGACGGCGGCGCGCGGTGCCAGGATCCTGACCGCGTGCGTATACGTCCAGGTCGGCGCGTTGACGATCTCATCGCCCGGCAGCGGTTCTTTCACTTCATCCGGAGTCGCGTGCCATCGTGTGCGCCACCGATGAAGAAGCGGGCCGAGCGCGAGATTGAACGCGATCAGGACTCCACCCGCCGCAGCGTCGAGATACTTTCTCATTGTCGTGTTCCTTCAATTCCTGGTTTCAGGCTGCCGGCCGCGCGACGCGGCCCGGCTCGATGCGATACGACCACGTGATCGGAACGCCCGGCCGAAGCATGGCACTGACCGAGCAGTACTTCGTCTCCGACAGCTCGATGGCACGCACGACATCCTGCGGCCGGATACTGTCGCCGCGAACCACGTACTCCAGATGGATCCGCGTGAACACCTGGGGATGCTCGTCTCGCTGTTCGGCCGTGATGTGAATCTCGAATCCATCGAGGTCCACTCGCTTCTTGTAAAGGATCGAGATCACGTCGCTTGCGGTGCAGCCGCCCAGGGCGAGCAGCAGCAGGTCCTTGGGCCGCGTGCCCGCATTACTGCCGCCGAATTCCCGCGGACCGTCCATCACCACCCAATGGTTCGAGTCCGTGTTGCCGGCGAGAGTGATGCCCTGCACCTGTCGCACCAGCGCCGTCTTGACAACCATGTTCCGGCTCCTTCGCCAGTGTGGGTTGCAAGAATCAGGCGAACGAAATATTGCTCGGTTGCCGCCGGAGTTACAGCTTTCGTGTTGTGGGCGATCGCAGACTTCCGTTGTGGCACGACCTCACAGCGCCGACGTTGGGAAACATTCCCGGCGCTCGCGAAATAGTCCCCGGCGGAAACATTCCGCGATGGGTGTAGGGCCCCGCGTGATTGGTTCATTGCCGAATCGCGTGGCAACGGCCTCGGCAGGAGTTATGCGTCTCTCCCAGCGGAAAGGTGATTTCATCAGGGCCGCTATGGCTGCATGCTCGCGCACTCGATCCCTGGCTCGGCGGCTGGCCGTTGCCGCTGGCGCCGCCGCTGCGGCATATGCGACGTACGCCGCCGTCACCTGGGTCCGGTACGGGCAGCCGCCGCGTTCGACACCGGAAAGCGAGGACCCGTTGCTTGATCGTTTCATGCCGACGTTCGACGTTGCCGAACGTCATCACATTGGCGTGCGCGCTCCGGCGGAGATGACGTTAGCCGCGGCTGGCGAAGCCGACTTGCTGCAGTCGCCAATCACGCGAGCGATCTTCAAGGCGCGCGAGGTCATTCTCGGCAGCGATCCCGACAGTACGACGCGTCCGCGTGGTCTGCTTGCATTGACGCAATCGCTTGGCTGGCGTGTGCTCGCCGAAGTGCCAGGCCGAGAGGTCGTGGTGGGCGCGGTGACGCAGCCGTGGACAGCGGATGTCACCTTTCACGGGCTGTCGCCGGACCGCTTCGCGGCATTCAACGAACCGGGTTACGTGAAGATCGCGTGGACGCTGCGAGCGGATCACGTTACTCCGGCCGAATCGGTGTTCCGTACAGAGACGCGAGCGGTTGCAACGGATGCCTTCGCCCGAGCGAAGTTCCGCCGGTATTGGTCGTTCCTCTCGCCGGGCATCATCGCCATTCGATCGCTGATGCTTCATCCAGTCAAGTGGGAAGCCGAACGCCGCGCGCGCGTGGCGGAACCACGGTTTCGTGAGGCCTCGGGTTCGGGCGGGTGAGGGGTGACCACCAAGGGATGGACGAGATGCTGATCGATGAATTCCTCTCGGTGTACGACGTCTCAGAAACGGTCGCCACGATGGTCGAAGCCGACGCAGCGATGACGTGGCAAGCGCTGATGACGGTCGATCTGATCGACGTGGGCCGTCGCCGCCCGCTCGTTGCTGCGCTGGGCGCCTTCCGCAGCCTGCCCGATGTCGTCGCACGTGTCCTGCGCGGTGCAGCCCAATCGCCGATGCCGAGACAGTTGCGGCTGCATGACCTGACGACGCGTCCACCGGATCAGGGCGGCTGGACCCTGCTCGGCGAGCGTGACCGGGAAGAGATCGCCTTCGGCCTGATCGGTCGGTTCTGGCGGCCCGTGATCGCCTACGCAACGGTGTCGCCGGGGTCGTTCGACAGCTTCAACGAGCCAGGGTATGCCAAGACGATCTGTGCCTTTTCCGTTCGAGCGCTCGGCGAACGGCGAACGCTGCTCTCTGCCGTCACGTGTACGGCGACGACCGACGAGCATGCGCGCCGCTGGTTCAGGCGCTACTGGGCGTCCGGCGTCGGCTCGGGTGCGTACGTGCTGGTGAATGCCCTGCTCGATGTCACGCGTGACATGGCCGAAGACCTTCAGCGACAAGCGTTGCGGGAGGCGTTGTGTACGTAGTCACCACGGCTCCTGACGATGTCGCAGGACACACGAGCCGCGGCTTCGAGGCGCTGCGCCGGGTGTTCTGCGACAACTTCACTCGACGACAGGAGTTGGGAGGCGCCTGTTGCGCCTATCGCCACGGAGAGAAGGTCGTCGATCTCTGGGGCGGTATTCGAAACAAGCAGACAGGCGAGCCGTGGCGCTACGACACCATGGTCATCGTCTACTCCGCGACAAAGGGCCTGGCCGCCATGACGCTGGCGATCGCCCACTCGCGAGGCTGGCTCGATTACGACGAGCGAGTGGCGCACTACTGGCCGGAGTTCTCGCAGCATGGCAAGGACGCGATTACCGTCCGCCAACTGCTGGCCCATCAAGCCGGGTTGTTCGCCTTCGATGAGCCAGTCGATCGGGACGTGGTTGCAGACGTGGATCGACTGGCCGTCGTGCTCGCGCGCCAGAAGCCGGCATGGGAGCCCGGAACGAGGCAGGCCTATCACGGCATCACCCTCGGGTTCTATCAGGGTGAGCTGCTGCGTCGTATCGACCCGAAGCATCGGACGCTCGGGCAGTTCTTCCAGGACGAGATCGCGACGCCACTCGGTTTGGATGTGTACATCAGATTGCCCGAGGACATCCCGAATTCGCGCCTGGCCACCATCGCGAGGCCACATCCAATTGATATGGTGCGCGGATTCCCGCTCCGCCTCACCCTCGAGGTGATGAATCCACGGGCGAAGATCGTCCGGGCGCTCAGGGGGTCCGAGTATCCCCACGACGAGCAACGCATCTATGCACGCAACCTCGAAGTGCCGTCTGGCGGCGGCATCGGCACGGCTCGCGCCATCGCGCGCGCCTATAGTGTGTTTGCAACCGGAGGGCACGAGTTGGGGCTGCGCACTGAGACACTCGATCTGCTGGCCGCACCGGCCGTTCCCGCGACGCGCGGGTTCTATGACGAATGCCTCAAAGGTCCCGTGCAGTTCTCCCTGGGATTCATGAAGCCGAGCGCTGCGTGGCGGTTCGGCAGCCCGCGCTCATTCGGATCGCCCGGCTCCGGGGGCTCTCTCGGGTTTGCCGATCCGGAGGTTGGCGTTGGCTACGCGTACGTGACGAGCCAGATGGGAACGACGCTCACGGGCGATCCGAGGGATGTGGCGCTCAGAGACGCGCTCTACTCGGTGATCCAGAAACGGTGAGAGTCACCATGACGATCATCACCACGTTCATCCGGAGACATCCGATGTCAGCGTACTTCGGGCTGACGTTCGCGATTTCCTGGGGCGGCATGCTTCTGGCCATCGGCACCGCGGGAGGGATGCGCGGGACCACGCCGGCCAGTGACCCGCGCTTCGCGTACGCGGTGCTGGCCATGTTGGTGGGGCCGAGCGTGACAGGACTGCTCATGACCGCGCTCGTCGATGGGCGCACCGGCCTTCGCCGCGTTCTGTCGCGCCTCTTGACGTGGCGCGTCGCCGCTCGGTGGTACGCGGTGGCATTGCTGACGGCCCCAGTGATCATGACCGCGACCGTCCTTGCACTGGCGTTCTTCTCTCCGGCATTCGAGCCGGGCATCTTCAGCTCGGATGCCCCAGCATCACTGGCGCTCGTCAGTCTCGCCATCGGACTATCTGCGGGCGTGTTCGAGGAAATCGGGTGGACGGGGTTCGTCATTCCGGCACTGCGGCGGCGTTGCAGCGTCCTGACAACCGGATTGATTGTGGGCCTCTGGTGGAGCGCATGGCACCTGCTCCCCAACATCTGGTCGAGCCGCGCCGCTTCGGGTGAGCTCGCCATAGCCGTCTACCTGGCCGCAAGCGCTCTCGGCGTCTTCGTTGGATACCTCACCGCCTTCAGGGTCTTGATGGTATGGGTCTACGACCGCACGGAGAGCCTCGCGATCGCAATCCTCATGCATGTGAGCTTCACGGCGAGCCTGCTGATTGTCAATCCACTCGATATGGCAGGCGCACACCTTCAGGCCTATTCATTCGCGCTCGCCGGTGCCATCTGGGTCGTCGTCGCGATGGTTGCCCGAATCAATGACCGCCGACTGCCGCGACACGCGCTTCGGAGGCGGGCTGCGTGAGGCGACCGTCGGCGACGTCCGTTTCTGGATCGAGCCTGCTGTGAGTGCTACGGTGTCGTGCGAGAGGAACAACGGCGGCTTGGCTACTGATCACGGTGCGCCTCGATTCGATCGCCGCCAGAGAATCCGACGCTCGTTCCGGGCGCAGGGTACGCGATTCCCAGCATCTGCTGGATCTTGCGCTCGACGATCCGCTCGGCAAGCGCGGAGATCGTCAAAAACGGGTTGACGCCGAGAGCCGAGGGCACCAATGCGCCATCGGCCACGAAGAGGCCCTCATGTACGGCGCCGTCTCCGGCGAACACGCGACCGTACTCATCGACCGCGCCGTGCTGATAGTCCTCGCCGATCGGGCAACCGCCGAGCGGATGCGCCGTCAGCAGCGGCCGCATCTCGAAGAGCGCCCACAGCGGACTCGAAATGAACCTGGCGCCAATCGCCCGCGCGTGACGACGCAACTCGTCGTCGAGCCGCCTGAAGACCTCCTGCGCGCCGACGTCCTGCCAATGAATCTCGAGGCGTCCATCCGGATGAAGCGGTGACGTCTCCAGCACCATCGCTCCGCGTGCATCGTCAAAGCCCATGCACAGGTACACCATCGTGTGATTGAGCGCGCCATCGGGATGCACCGGCGTGAACGGCAACACATCCTGCTGCACGCGGCGCGCTTCCCTGCCTTGGTCGCCGGGATCCGTGTCCTCGCCGCGAAGCAGCGCCAGCGCGAGGCGCGCGGTGTCCACATATCCGCTGGCGAACGAGAGGTCCTCGATCAGCATTGACTGCTCGAGCTGGCCATCCGGATAGCGGATGCCGCCGACGATCGTCGGCCCGGGAGCGAATGCGGCGGCGGGCGCGTGCGGATGGTTGCCAAAGCCGCACACATTAGTCCGGTGGCTGCCGTTGTAGGCCAGGCCGAAGAAGTCCCCGTTGCCGCTGAAGTTCGACCCAACCCTCGGCGAGACGGAAAGGCCGCGCATTGCCGATCGAAGGCCAGCGTATTTTTTGCGCCAACATTGCAACCGGTAATGCAGTCCCCGCAGTCGGTACATGGCTTCTGCTCGGTGCCGTAGGAATTAGCTCCGGTGACCGTGAAATTGACGGCGATGTCCAAGGGGAACGCCTCGGTGCCGATCTCTCGCGCGCGCCGGTCGAGCATCTGCACTTTGGCGAGCCGCCTCGCGTTGGGATGCGGCGCTGCGGCAAGAACCCGCCGCGCACGATCGTAATAAGGCCGCAGCGTGTCCAGCGAGAGCGATGCCGGCCAGCCCGCCAGACGGAAAACATCGGGTTCCGGCACAATCGCGACGTTGGCGTTGACGAGCGAGGTACCGCCGAGGCCGTTGCCCTTGATGACGGAAATATCGGGGAAGCTCAGGAGGTCGTAGAGGCCCAGCGGGTTCAGCGGCCCGCGCCGCTCCCGCAGGATCTCGGGCATGGTGTCGGGAAACGATCCGATCGGCCACTCGCGGCCACGTTCGAGCACGCAGATTGACGGGCGAGGCGACACCTTGGCCGTCGCGAGGCGCGCCGCGGCAATCGCCCCGCCGTATCCGGACCCGATGATGAGGAAATCGTAGTGCGCACGGTGTGCGCTCCAGGATCGCGACAGCATGACGCCTCCGCGGCGAACCAAGGTTGATGGGTCCCTGCCTCACTTAGTCACACAGGAAATGGCGAGAGACTGACCACGGCCTAGATGACGATCGGCATCGCCGCCGCGAAGACGCGGCGGATGACGACGTCCGCGAACGTCACCAGGCGCAGCGAAGATACACTTGGCGTTCATCGCGCGTCGAACTCTGTTCCGTCCGCTTGCGTAGTTTCAATCAGAGTCGCCGATATGTACAACACCTGGGAGGCAGGATGGCTTC
>Ga0111538_10007948_pt1 | contig 14258 bp, 13 predicted proteins | sample SoiMethybrSBSTD1_FD_79669 | JGI IMG/M metagenome (GOLD analysis project Ga0111538, IMG submission 79669) | Bulk soil microbial communities from a Populus tree surrounding site in Tennessee, USA - Soil MetaG P. TD hybrid SBSTD1 (version 2)... | ecosystem: Environmental > Terrestrial > Soil >... | reverse complement strand
TCGAGCTCTGCGGTGGCACGCACGTGCGCGCCACCGGCGACATCGGTCTCTTCACCATCATCGCCGAGAGCGGCGTCGCGGCCGGTGTCCGGCGCATCGAAGCGCTGACCGGCCTGGGGGCCCTCGACGCCGTCCAGCGTCAGCGGGAGTCGCTCGGTCAGCTCGTCGAAGCACTGCACGTGAATGAAGACCACGCCCTGGAGGCCGTAGACAAGCTTCACGCCGAAGCGAAGCGGCTCGGTCGGGAAGTGTCTCAGCTCAAGACCAAGCTGGCGATGGCGGGAAGCGGCAGCGGCGACCGCGGCGGCTATGACGTGGTCGAAGCCGGCGGCATCAAACTGGCGCGCTCGAAGGCCGCCGGCCTCGACAAGGACGCGCTGCGCAACCTCGCGGACTCCATGAAGACCGCGATCAAGAGCGGCGTCGTCCTCGTCACCTCGACCGGAGATGAAGGCAAGGTCGCGATCGTCGTCTCGGTGACTCCGGATCTCGTCAAACAGATCGGCGCCGGCCGCCTGGTCAAGGAGCTGGCGCCGATTGTCGGCGGCGGTGGCGGCGGCCGGCCTGATTTCGCGGAGGCGGGCGGCAAGGATCCGTCGAAGATCGACGAGCTGCACGCGCGCGCGCCCGAGCTACTGGCCACGATCGTCGCCGGCGCTTGATAACCCGTAAGCGCTTACGTAATAATCCACGGGACGGAGCCGCCCTTGACGTCCCTTCACGATTACGGCGGATTGCTGCTGGCGTCACGTCTCAAGAAAGTCAGCGAGGCGCTGTACGCCGGCGTCGACGACATCTATCGGCAGCACGGCGTCACGCTGCCGTCGCGCTGCTTCCCGATTCTGTTCCTGCTGCGCGACAACGGCCCGCTCGGCATCACCGAACTCGCCGAGCGCCTCGGGCAAAGCCATCCGGCAGTCAGCCAGATGAGCCGGAAGCTGCTCCGCTACGGCGTCGTCCGGGAGCAGCCGCACGCCGTTGACAACCGCCGCCGGCTGCTGATGCTGTCGCCCAAGGGCGTGACGATGATGAAGCGGATGCGCCCGGTGTGGAGCGCGATATCCGCCGCGGTCGAGCGTCTGAATGCGGCGACGCACGTGGATTTCGTCACGGCGGTCACGACCCTCGATGGCGCTCTTGGCCATCGGCCATTCGCCCAGCGGATCGGCGCCAGCCTGCGGCAGCGCGACGCAGAACGGGTGGCGATCATCCCGTTCGAGCGCCGCTACGCCGGTGACTTCAAACGCCTGAACGTCGAATGGCTCGAGAAGTACTTCACGGTCGAGCCGATCGACGAAAAGGTGCTCTCGAATCCGCAGGACGCCATCCTCGCACCTGGCGGACGGATTCTCCTGGCGCGGCTCGACCGCGACATCGTCGGCACCTGCGCGCTGATCAAGGCTGGCCGCGGGCGGTACGAGCTGTCGAAGATGGCGGTCACCGAACGGTACCAGGGGCTGCACATCGGCCAGCGACTGTTGTCGGCCGCGATTGCCGAATTCAAGCGCCTGCGGGGCCGCGAGCTCTTCCTCGAATCGAACAGCGCGCTGACGCCCGCGCTCACCCTGTACGTTTCCCACGGCTTCGTCCATGCCCCACGGCCTAACGGCGCATCCCACTACCAACGGAGCGACGTCTATATGGTCTACCGGCCGGCCAAGGAGTCGCGCTGACCCTCCGCCGATTCATCCGCCTGCCCGTTTCGGCACCCTTCGGCACCACGCCTCGCGCTGACCACTGACGCTCGTTCCCCTTCTCTCCGATACCTGGAGTGGCGGGTGTGTTCCGCCGTGCTTCTGGTACGGGATTTCACACGTGATGTCTGGTCCAACGCGCCTGCTTCCACTGACCGTCGCTCTTGCCCTGCTTGCAGCCACGGCCAGTTCTGCCCGCGCCCAGATCTACTCGTGGCGCGACGCAAATGGGAACCTCGTGCTGTCGGACAAGCCGCGCGAAGGTGCCGCGGTCCGGACGTTTGAGGTCCCCAAAGCGGAAAGCGTTCGCGCGACGCGTTCCGTGGCTGTGGACCGCGCACGCTCCTACGACGATCTCATCGTCGAGCACGCCGCGCTCAACAACGTGCGGCCGTCGCTCGTACGCGCCGTCATCCAGGTCGAATCGGGCTTCAATCCTCGGGCGGTTTCACCCAAAGGGGCGCTCGGCCTGATGCAGCTGATGCCAGCCACGGCGCGCCAGTTCAGTGTCGAGAATGCCTTCGAGCCAGAGGAGAATATCCGCGCCGGCGTGAAATACCTGCGCCAGCTGCTGGACCGGTACGACGGCAACGAGCAGCTCGCCCTGGCGGCGTACAACGCCGGTCCCGGCGCCGTCGATCGATACGGACAAAACGTGCCGCCGTATCGCGAAACGCGCAGCTACGTCTCGCGGATCAGCGAGATCTCCGCGGTCACCACCAAGAGCGGCACGAAGATTTATCGTATCGTCGAGATCGTCGACGGCCGGGAAGTCGTTCGCTACACCGATAAGAAGCCAGGCAGCTGACCGCGTTCGTCACTCCACCACCTCCAGCGGCGGATCCGCGACCTTGAGGGTCTGCTTGCCGAAATTCGCGCCGCTGAAGATCCGCAGAAACGTTCTCGGAATGTTTTCGAAGCCCTCTTGAACGTCGACGAACGCCTTCAATTGACCGGCGTCGAGCCAGCGCTCGAGCGCCGAGCGTCCTTCCGAGAAGCGCGAAGCGAAGTCGATGACCAGAAATCCCTGCATCCGGATGCGGCGGGAGACCAGTTCGAAGAGATTTGACGGACCCGGCGCCGGCTGTTCGTCGTTGTAGGTCGAGATCATCCCGCAGACCGGGATGCGCCCGTGCAACTTCATCCGGCCCAAGACGGCCTCGAGCGTGCCGCCGCCGACGTTGTCGAAGTACACGTCCACTCCCTCGGGACAGAGATCGCCAAGGCGGCGCCCCACGTCCTCTGATTTGTAGTCAATCGCGGCGTCCGCGCCCAGCGCCTGCACCGTCCACCGCGCTTTTTCCGGCCCGCCCGCAATCCCGATCGTCCGGCAGCCGATAATCCGCGAGATCTGCACGGCGGTGGATCCCGTGGCACCCGCTGCGCCTGAGATCACCACGGTATCGCCCGCACGCGGCACGCCAACCTCCAGCAGTCCGAAGTACGCGGTCAGTCCGGTCATTCCGAGCACGCTCATGTAATCGGTGGGCCGGTGCCGTGTCGAGAGCTTCATGACCCCGCGAGACGCGTTGACGGCGGCATAATCCTGCCAGCCGAACCCACCCAATACGAGCTGCCCTGGCTTGAACGACGCATGCCTCGACTCCAGCACCTGGGCGATCGCGCTGGCGCGCATCACCTCGCCGACCGGTTGCGGCGGAACGTAGCTTGGCCGGTCGTGCAGGAAGGCACGCATCGCCGGGTCGAAGGAGACGTACAGCGTCCGGACGAGGATCTCGCCATCGGCCGGGGCCGGCGGCGGCTGTTCGCGGTAGCCAAAGTGCTCCACACCGACCATGCCCCGCGGCCGCTCGATGAGGCGCCATTGCCGATTCGTTGCCGTCATGGGCTCACTCCTCGCTCCATTCTTTCTTCAGCAGCAGCTCCTCGATGCGATAGGCGTGCAGGAAATCATGGAGGGCCAGGTGCCTGAACATGATGAACACCGAATAGTGACTGTATTCACCGTGTGATGCCGCCCTCGCCCACTCTTCGGGGGTGAGCCCTCGAATCCTCGTCACGAGGCGTCGCCGATCAGCTTCGAACTGACGTAACGACTGGTCGAGGTCCATGTTCAGAAGCAGTTCGTCCGGGTCGCTTTTGTCCGGATTGTAGGGGGTGATCACCGGCCGCGGCGACGCGAGCATCTGGTCCAACCTCGAGAAGAAGAGCGCGTGCACGTGAGCGAGGTGACACGCGTGCTCGTGCGCAGACCATCGGCCAGGCTGCGGGCGCCGTTTCAGCACCGACGGCCGCACCTCGCGAACCAGGGGAACGACGATGGCTGGAGCCCGCTCCAGAGCGTCGATGACCGCCGCAGTGGAATTCATGGTGTCGAGAATCCTATCGGATCGCGCTCACGATGGTGGCAAGACGCGGTGCTGGCAGGTCATCGGGGCGGCAATCGAAGTAACGCTGCTGTGCGGCCGTCGGCGTCAGAAACACGACCCGCGCGAAGCCGAGATCGCGCAGCCGCGTTTCGAGAGCCTGCGGCGTGAAGAAGGTGATCCAGGGCTCGCCGGCTCGAGCCGACCGATCGGCCAGAGTGCCGCTGACTGGGCTCACTGAAGGATCGCCCGGCGGCCAGGCGAAGGTCAGGACGACCTCACTGCCTCGAGGAAATGCCGCGATGCACCGCAATACACCAACTACTGTCTCTTCCGTCAGATACATGGTCACACCCAGCCACGCGAAGACGGTGGGAATGTCCGTCGGCACGCCGTGACGCGCCAGGCCGTCCGCCAGTGACTCGCGTTCGAAGTCGATGTCGACGAACCGAAGATTGGCAGGCTCGGTGAGTGAGGCGTCGCGCAGCAGCTGTCGCTTCACCTGCTGCGTCGCCGGGCCGTCGACCTCGACGACGGTGAGGGGTTTCGCCCAACCTGGCTGGCGATAGGCGAATGTATCGAACCCCGCGCCGAGGACGATGTATTGGCGCACGCCTCGTTGCAGGGCCTCCTCGAGCCGATCTTCCGCGAATCGCGAGCGCAGCACCACGTGCGCCCGAAGGCCTCGCGCCTCCGGGGACCGGTAACGATCGGTGGCAGCCAGGATATGGGCGGGCGCCAGCGGACCGAGCAGCGGCAGGGCCACCGGGTCCTCGAGAAGCCGAGGCTGGCTGTCGAGTAGCTGATGCGCGGCGCGAAGATACGCCGTGGCGAGGGCCGTGCGGCTGGGTCTGGTGTCGGCCATCGATGGATGAACCGATTCTAGCGGTTCCGAGCCGGCGATCCGGTTACTCGCCCGGCTCTATATCGGCCAGATCGACCCGAGCGAAGATCGGACCGAGCGCCTCAGTGGCCACCAACGCTTCGGTCAGCAGCGCCGCCGCGCACACGAGAGCAGCCGGAACCAGCACGAGCGGGCCGACGATCGACCCGAGCGCAAGCCACAACAGCCCGCCACCTATCGCGCCTGGCAGCGTCATCACGAGCAGGGCGAACCACGTCCCGGCGATGAGAATCAGGCGCTGCCCCATCGCATCGAAACCGCGGGGGCGTTGATGGCCGAGCGTCACCCACGCAGGAAACATCAGCGCGGCAGCGTTGTGGATGACGTACTGAGCCGCAATCAGTCCTGGCGCCATGAGTACGACGGCCATCGCAACCGGGAGCCGCCATCCCGAGTTGAGGGTCGGAAAGGCGGCAAACGAGAGCAGCACAGCGATGACCGCGAGGTACCAGACGATAACCGTGAGCAGCGACATCGGCCAGAGCAGTGCCCCTCGAATAACCGTAGCCGGCGAGACTGGCCAGGTCTTCAGCAGCACGAGATGCTCGAGATCGGTCCGGAGGTCCGGACGCAGGACTTGAGGGCCCATCAGCGTGGCGAAGCCGATGGCAACGAGCGACAGGACGCCGAAGGTCTCCGAAACGCCGCGAGGAATCACGCTGAAGACACTGGCGGCAGCCAATCCGGCGAGAACGGCGACGATCACGCCCGCGACCCTTCGTACGTCGACCAGGCGCGCCGCCTCGGTCGCGGACTTCCAGAAGAAGATGAGCTCGGATGGCCCCACCGAGGGAAGCTCGAACAGTGTCTTCCGCACTCGATAGCGGCTCACCGGCAGAGGGGACTGCCGTTCACGGCCCTCCGCCACCGCGTCGGATACCGCCTCAAAGGCTTCGTCACTGGCGAACACCCAGCCGGCAACGAGTGCGAGCACGAGAAGAGCGCCGGCGATTCGGGCGGCAAACGACGCCCAATCTTCGGCAAACATCGGCGCCGCAAGCGCCGTGAACGGCAGCATCAGAACGCCGGCCGGGCCCGAGCCGGCCAGGTCGTTCAATCGGCCGGCGACTTCGAGCATGCCCGCTCGCGGCATTCGCCAGAATTCCACGGCCAACGTGCCAGCTAGTGCGAGAAACGGTCCGGCCGTCAACACGAGCGACGTGCGAGCGACGAGCCGGGTCCGCAGATCGCGGTCGGCGAGTCGCGGCCGCCAGAGAGCCACGCCCGCCGAGAGCAGGCGCAAAGTCGTCAGGATGACCCAGACCGTAAGGCCGACCCGCACGCGCGCGGCTCCGGTGCCTTGCGGCACGAGGAACATGGGAATCGTGGCTGCAAGCAGTAGTCCCAGCTGCGAGCGAAGCAGCCGGTGCAGGAGAACACTGCGCCGCCGTACTGGCGCCGGCAGCAGAAATTGGACTTCCGCCTTGGAGAGCTCGAACAGTCCACCGCCGGGAGACGGAGACAGCCAGATGAACGCCGTCATGCCCGCGATCAGCATCGCGCCAAGTGACAACCCCGTTGCGGTCAACGTCGCCAACGCAGCCGTGTTGCCGACGTCTGTCCGGCGCCGTCGCTGCAAGCTGCCGCGCCGGCCGAAACGAAACAAGGAAAAGTAGAAGTAGGTGGCGCCAACCACCGCTCCGATCAGATAGCGAGGCTCGCGCAGCCGGCGCAGCCGCAGCCGGGTGCGGTTCCAGGCGCTGCACGCGATGATGTAGAGACTGATGCCGACCACGGTCAGTTCGGGTCTGGTGTCTCTCGACCAGTCACGCGGATGAAGATCTGCTCGAGGTTCGAGCCCGCTTCGACGAGGTCTTCGTGGCTGGCGAGCTCCGCGACGGCCCCATCGGCTACCTTCCGCCCGCGATCCATGATGACGACCCGGCTGCAGACTTCTTCGACCAGGTGCAGCAGATGGGATGAGAGGAGGACGGCGGCACCGGCCTTGGCCCTGGCGACGATCGTCGCCCGCATGCGGCGGATGCCAATCGGATCGAGGCCGGTCAATGGTTCGTCGAAGAGCAGCGTCGTCGCATCGCGAACGAGCCCGCAGGCGATAACCACTTTCTGCCGCATGCCTCGCGAAAGCTCGCTTGGCAGGAGGTCTTCTTTGCCGGTGAGCTCGAGCTCCTCCAGTAGTGCGCGGGAACGCCCCTCGACGTCGGTGACGCCGTACAACCGGCCGGTCATGCGCAAGTGCTCGCGGATCGTGAGGTACTCGAACAGGTGGGGCTCGTCCGGCATGAACGCCAGCCGGCGGCGCGCGTCGAGCGGCCGCTGCACGATGTCGAAGTCGTCGATGCGAATGGTGCCACTCGTCGGCTTCAAAATGCCCGCCACCGAACGCAGCGTCGTCGTCTTCCCAGCGCCATTGGGACCGATGAGGCCCACAATCTCGCCAGATGAAACGGTGAAAGACAGATCGTCGACCGCCACGAACCCGCCGTAGGTGCGGCGGAAGCGTTCGAGGGAGAGCGCCATGCGTGTCTAAAACCTTATCACCGACGGTCGCGGCAGGCAGTCGGTGCGGCCCTTACGACGGACTGCCAGCGACGACGCCGAGAGCGAAGTCGATGCCTTGGCCACGAATCGCATGGCTGGCGGCCGCGATGAAACGGCTCGCTTCGCCAACCGGTGCCTCGGCACATTCCAGGCGGATCTGTGCCCGTTTGCCGGCGTATTGCGGATAATGCCGGCCGAGATGCCCGTCCAGGATGTAGCCCAGGTAACGATTGATCTTCTCTTCGATCTGCCGGAACTGGCCGGGGCCGCCATTCCATGCGCGACGCTCGAACATGGTCAGGACGACGCAGCCTGCCGTTTCGTCGAACGCGATCAGGTCGACGATCGCCGGGTTCTGCACCCCAGGTTCGCCGAACTCGGCCACCATCTGCTCGTGAGTCATGCGCTCCAAAGGACCACCATACTTGTGTTAAGCTTAGGAGTTCTGGAGGTATCTGAATACGTGGCTACGCATGCATCGGCGCTGAAGGCGCACCGGCAGAGTCTGAAGAATCGCGAGCACAATCGCCAGTTTCGCTCCCGCCTGAGAAGTGCTCTCAAGGCCATCCGGACGGCGATCGACGCGAACGACCTGAGCGCCGCGAAGAGCGCCCTGAAGCAGACCATCTCGCTCATCGACCGCATGGCATCGAAGGGCATCATCCACCGCAATGCCGCCGGCCGGTACAAGTCACGGTTGACGACGCGCATCGCGGCCCGGACGAAGGCGGCGTAAGCAGTCCAGTCCGGACGCACCCTACCGGCGAAGCCCCGAGGTCCGAGTCCGTCTCTCCGTACACAGCTCGACCACCAGGCGCTCCAGCAGCACGCGTGGCTCACCGGCCGAGCTCTTCAGATCGACGTCGATCCGAAACAGCGACGAAATCGCGCCGGTCAACCCGGCTGGCGCGAGGTTGGGGAACTTCGTGCGCACCAGCCAGCCGAGCTGACCGAGTACCTTCTCCGGTGGTGCGCCGGCGTCCATCGTCAGCGCCATCTGCCGCAACGCCGCTTTTGCATCCCCGACTTCGATGGCGTTGGTGAGCGCCCAGTCGTCTTGCAAGGTCGCCGGTCCGGCGATGTCACGCACATCGGCAACAGTTACCGTCTTCTGTCCCAGCGTGTACAGCAGCAACCGATCGACGTCGTTGCGCAGGCGCTTGAGGTCCACGCCATTACGATCGGCCAGCAACCGAGCGGCTTGAATCTCAATCTCGGCGCCAGCCGTCGCCACGCGCGTACGGATCCAGCGCTCGGCATCCGCGAGATCCTCGATGACCCCGCATTCGACCAGCGTCGCGTGCTTCGTCAGCAGTTTGTACATCCGACCGCGTTTGTCGAGAGGCCCGGCGACCAGCACGATGGTCGTCTGCGGATCGGGATCCGTGAACAGACGCTCGAGGCTGTCGAGAGCGCGATCGGCTGCCTCGCTCTCGCGCTTTGGGACGAGCAGCGAGCCGGCCTGAAAGACAATGACGACGCGCCGCGGCGACATCATGGGCAATGTCCGCGCCGCCGACACGAGTCCTGACACGAACGTAACCAGCCGGTCGCCTGAGGACACATCGCTGGCATGCAGGGTCTCGACGTTGAACGCCCGCAGACCCTCGTCCACGAGCTCCTCGAACTGGTGTGCCAGCGCGCTCTTCTCGACGTCGTCCTCACCGAGGAGGAGATAAAGCGGGTCGGGGCGTGACGCTGTGATCTGTTTGCGGACGGCCGCTGGTGAAACTTGAGGCATCATCCGATCAGAATGCTTCGAGAATCGCGCTGACGATCGTCCTGGCGAAATCGTTCGTCATGCGCTCGAGGGCGTTGGCGTCCTGACCAAGGAACACCGCTGCATCCAGTTGACCCGTCGGATTGCTTGGAGCGTCGTATTCGCCACGGAAAATCAGGCTCGGGTTCTCCCACAGCACGGTGTTGCCCTTCGTCTCGCGGAGCTCGACGCTCGCCGTCATCGTAATCGCGTAGCGCGACGCAAGCTGCTGGGTCGTCATGCTCAACGGCTGAAGGCTGATGCCAGAAACCTCGCCGGTCAGTACAGCGTCGACTCCCGTCACGTCCGGAAGAATCTGGTAGCGGCCGCGGCCGATGAACTCAGCCCGGACCTTCTGCGTCAGCTGCGTCTCGAGGTTGAAGACCTGCGTGCGGTTGACGAACGTCGGCACGCCGATGATCTTGATCTCGGGCGGCAGAAATGACCCGCGCCCGGCGAGCGTATAGCCGCAGCCACTCGAAACGCAGGCGAGCACAACGAGCAGGACGCGCAGGCTGGCTTGCATCATGACACCACAATGCTCACGAGGGGTCCCTTGGCAATGACGACCTTGCGCACGGTCTTGGCGGCAAGATGCGCCTGAACGGCGGGATCGGCGATCGCCCGTTCCTCGAGCGCCTGATCGGGCAGCCCAGCCGGGACGGTCAGCCGGGCTCGTATCTTGCCGTTGATCTGAACGGGGACGACGATCTCTTCCGGCCGCGCCACGTCGGCATCGAACGCCGGCCACGGAGTCGTGGTCAGCCCGCCGCGATGGCCGAGCATTTCCCACAGCTCTTCGGCCGTGTGCGGTGCGAACGGCGAGATCATCACCACGAGCGCGCCGATGGCTTCGCGCAAGACGGCGACCGTTGCTGGCCGCTCGATTCCTCCGGCAGGCGCCTCGCCGCGCGACGGCGCGCCGTGCGCCGTTCGCTCGCTGAAGGCATAGAGCTCGTTGACGAGCTCCATCAGCGAGGACACGGCGGTGTTGAGGTGCATCCGCTCTTCGATGTCGGCCGTCACTCGCTTGATGGTCTCGTGCGTTTTTCGCCGAAGGCTCTTCTCAGCGTCGGTGAGATCACCTGCGGGCAGCGCTGCGCCATCGGCGGCGATGACCGGGACCCAGTGGTCGACGAGCCGCCAGACACGGACGAGGAACCGGAAACTGCCCTCGAGACCTGAATCGCTCCACTCGACCTCTTTTTCCGGCGGAGCGACGAACATCACGTACAGCCTCAGGGCGTCGGCACCATATTTCTGCAGCATGTCGTCGGGGTCGACGACGTTGCCCTTGGATTTCGACATCACGGCGCCATTGCGCAGCACCATGCCCTGGGTCAAGAGCCGGCTGAACGGCTCGGCGATCGCCACCAACCCGACGTCCCGCAACACCCTGGTGAAGAACCGCGAATAGAGCAGATGAAGAATCGCGTGCTCGATGCCGCCTGAGTAGAAATCGACGGGCATCCAGTACGCGGCGGCATCCGGCGCGAACGGCAGCTTGCCGTTGTGCGGATCGCAAAAGCGCAGGAAGTACCACGACGAGTCGACGAACGTGTCCATGGTGTCGGTCTCGCGGCGAGCGGGGCCGCCACACGTCGGACACGTCGTATTGACGAATTCGGGGACGTGAGCCAGTGGCGAATCGCCGCGGCCGGTGAAGCTGGCGAGCTTCGGCAACTCCACCGGGAGCTGCTCGTACGGCACTGGGACGATGCCGTCTTTTTCGCAGTGGATCATCGGGATGGGCGTGCCCCAGTAACGCTGGCGCGAGATCCCCCAGTCCTTGAGCCGGTACTGAATCTCGCCCTTGCCGATGCCGCGGCGCTCGGCATCCCGGATCATCCGGCTGATGACCCCAGGCGACGCCTGCCCGATGTACTCACCCGAATCCACCAGTGTTCCGTAGTTGCTCGTCGCTTCGGCCATCGACGCCGGATCCGGTGTTTCGTCGCCGCTCTTGACGACGATTCTGATCGGCAGGCGGTACTTGCGCGCGAACTCGAAGTCGCGCTGGTCGTGGGCGGGCACCGCCATAATCGCGCCAGTACCGTATTCGGCCAGGACGAAATTCGCGACCCAGATCGGCACGGCTTCTCCGGTGAACGGATTGATCGCGGTCCGACCGGTGTCGAAGCCCTCTTTCTCGATGGCGCCGGTCAGCCGCGCTTCGCGATCGAGCGCCCGGAAGCGCGCCACCTGTTCGCGGAAGGCCGCTGGACTCTGACTTTCGTTGGCGAACCGGTCGACCAATGCGTGCTCGGGCGCGAGCAGGACGAACGTCGCGCCGTAGATCGTGTCGATGCGGGTGGTGAAAATTTCGATGCCGGCGCCCGCGGCCTGGCCATCGCTGCCGCTCAATGGGAACGTGAGCCGGGCGCCCTCCGACCGGCCGATCCAGTTCCGCTGCATCACCGCGACCTTTTCGGGCCAGGCCGACAACGTGTCGAGGCTGCCCAGGAGGTCATCGGCGTACGCCGTGATCCGGAAGAACCACTGCTCGAGGTCGCGCGCCACGACGGTCGCGCCGCAGCGCCAGCAGGCGCCATCGATGACCTGTTCGTTGGCGAGCACTGTGTTGTCGTTCGGACACCAGTTGACGGTCGAGCGCCGCCGGTACGCGAGGCCGCGCTCGTACATCTTGAGGAAGATCCACTGGTTGAACTTGTAGTACTCGGGCAGGCAGGTGGCAATCTCACGTCCCCAGGCGTAGCTGATGCCGAGGCGCTGGAGCTGCCCTCTCATGTGGGCGATGTTGTCGAGCGTCGACGTCTCGGGGTGGGTGCCGCTCTTGATCGCCGCGTTCTCGGCCGGCAGGCCGAAGGCATCCCACCCGAACGGGTGCAGGACGTTGTAGCCCCGCATCCGCTTGGTCCGGGCCATGATGTCGCCGATGATGTAATTGCGAACGTGCCCGACATGGGCGTGACCGGAGGGGTACGCGAACATCTCGAGGCAGTAATACTTGGGCCGGGACGGGTCAACCTCGACCTCGAAAGCCCGATCGGCCGTCCACTTCTCCTGCCACTTCCGGTCTAACTGCTGCGGTTTGTAGTCGGTCATTTCGGCGAAACCATTGTACTTCGGCGGCTCTCGGCGATCGGGGCGTCTCCGGTCTCACGTCTTAGGTTTTAAGCCTCAAGTCCCAGGCGCGCGCCGAGCGAGCTTAAGACATAAGACGCAAGACCTAAGACCCGAGACAGACTTGAACCGCAAAGACGAAGTAAGATGCGCGTCAACTCCGCGCGGCAAGGCGATCGTGCTGGCCGCGCCACGGACGATTCAGCACATGATGAGAACAAAGCTGACGGCTGGCGCGGTGGTCCTGCTCCTCTGCTCAACCTCCGAGGCCGCAGACCTATCCGGCACCTGGGCCCTCGAGTTCGAGCAGGACAAGAACAGTCCGCTCTATCAGGCCGATTGTTCATTCAAACAGGAAGGTGCGCAGCTGTCCGGGAGTTGCCTGTCGGGTTTCGAATCCATCGTGACCGTGCGCGGCAGCGTGCAGCCGCCCGCCGTCACCTTCCAGTTCAGAACCGGCACCGATTCCGGGACTCAGACGACGTTCTCGGGACAGCTCGACGCTCAGGAGACGTCGATCAAGGGCACGTTTCGCTTCGTCGACGCCCGGGGCAACACGGGCCAAGGCACTTTCACGGCGACTCGGAAGTGACCGGACCCGGTGCCGACCCTAGAATTTCCAATGACCCGCCAAGGCCGCACGCGTCTGCTCCACGCCCGTGCGCCCGCGTCTGGGCGCGTCGTCTCCAGGCTCCGGCCACTTGATTGCCGGCCGTTCAGCCGGGCCCAGCGCCGCAATGACCGCCTGCAGCGAGTCCCGCAGCGCCTTCAGATCGTACCCGCCCTCGGCCAGGGCCAGTAAACGCCCGCCACAGCAATCATCGGCCACGGCCCGCAGGTCGTGCGTCATGGCGCCGAACGCTTCGGCCGTCAGCCGCATGCCGGCGAGCGGATCGTGCTCATGCGCGTCGAAACCTGCCGACACGATGAGCAACTCGGGCTTGAACGCGCGCAGCACCGGATCGACGACGTTGGCGAAGACCAGGCGGTAGTCCTCATTTATCGCCCCGACTTCGAGGGGCACATTCACCGTGAAGCCCAGTCCATTGCCGGTGCCAATCTCTTTGGCGGCGCCAGTCCCCGGGTAAAACGGATACTGGTGGAGTGAAACGTACAGAACGTTCGGGTCCGCCTCGAAGATGTGCTGAGTCCCGTTGCCGTGGTGAACGTCATAGTCGACGACGGCGACTCGATGCGCGCCGAGCGAACGCGCATGCGCAGTCGCGACAGCCGCATTGTTATAAAGACAGAATCCCATCGCGCGATTGCGTTCGGCGTGGTGGCCTGGCGGTCGCAGCAGCGCCAACGCCCGCCGCTGCCGGCCGCCCATGACCCGCTCCACCGCCTCGATGGCAGCACCCGCGGCGAGGTGAGCGACGCGAACGGACTCCGGGCTCGTGAATGTGTCGGGATCCAGCGCCGTGGACCGTCCGGAGGTGGCGGCCACGCGCCGAAGATAGTCCTCGTCATGCACGCGGCTCAGCTGTGTGTCGCTCGCCGCGCGGGGTGCGACGACTTCTCCGCCGGCCTGGCGCCACTCGTCGGCCACGAGATCCATGATGCGTGCACGCTCTGGCCGCTCGGGGTGACCGGGAGGCGTTTGATGCTGCGCGAACTCGGGGGTGTGAATGACAGTTAGCACGAGGAGTTATTTTAGGCCTACGTCTTACGTCTTACGTCTTACGTCTTAGGTCTTACGCGCACATCTGAGGGCTCACGGCATAAGACCTAGGACTCAAGACTTACGCCAAATTATGTCTCAACACACTGCGCTCGTCACCGGTGGCAACCGCGGCATCGGGCTCGAAGTCTGCCGGCAGCTTGGACGCCTGGGGCATCGCGTGCTGCTTGGCAGCCGATCCGAGAGTGCGGCGAGCAGAGCGGTCGCCGACTGTCGGAAGGCCGGACTGGACGTCAGAGCTGTGACGCTCGACGTCACGCGGCCGGATGACATCCAGGCAGCTCGGTCGTTCGCGGACGAGCAATTT
>Ga0111538_10007947_pt1 | contig 14258 bp, 10 predicted proteins | sample SoiMethybrSBSTD1_FD_79669 | JGI IMG/M metagenome (GOLD analysis project Ga0111538, IMG submission 79669) | Bulk soil microbial communities from a Populus tree surrounding site in Tennessee, USA - Soil MetaG P. TD hybrid SBSTD1 (version 2)... | ecosystem: Environmental > Terrestrial > Soil >... | reverse complement strand
TCTGAAGCGCGAGGCCGCGATCGTTGTGGCCATGCCAGTCGACCCGAACGTGCTTGGCGCCGGCGCGACGGAGCACGTTCTTGGTGAATGCAATGAGCGAACGGACGCCGTCGGGTGTAGCGTGCCCGACGGTGTCCGCGAGGCAGATCGCCCTCGCTCCGTGGTCGACGGCGCTTCGGAACAACGCCTCGAGCACGTCCGGGCGTGAGCGTGTCGTATCTTCGGTGACGTAGCAGACGCGAAGGCCTTGTCGTACGGCGAAGTCGATCGCGGTTGCACTGCGTTGCAAGATGGTGGCGATGTCCCAGTCTTCTGCCAGCTGTCGGATGGGCGAGCTGCCGATGAAGGTATAAGCCTCCACCGCGATGCCCGCGCGCTGCGAGATCTCGGCAATGCGTGCGAGGTCAGCAATCACCGTACGGCCAGCGGCCGCGGCATGGAGACGAAGGGCGCTGTTTCGAATTTCCAGGCAGGCTGCGAGCGAATGCTCGAATTGCCGCGCCGACGCCGCCGGGAGCCCCACATTGGCCACATCGATCCCGAGCTCCTCCATTTGATGCAAGAGGACGAGCTTCTCGTGAACGGGCGGATCGAATCCTGACGGGTTCTGCAGACCATCGCGCAGCGTCTCGTCGAGCAGCGAGGCAACGCCGCGACTCGACCAGATCCCGCTGACGGCGCCGTTCCAGTCGTACGCTTCTCCCTGCACTTTCCCGAAAGTTAATGTCGGGCGGAGATGGCCGAGATGACAATTGTCAGAGGCTCGCGCTTGCTGCCCGCAACATCCTACAGTGGCTGCTATGCCCGCGGACCACGGTGCGCAATTCGCGACCGCGGCGCGCGCATTTTGCGGGTTCCATGAATCTCGCGCGCCTGAACTCGGGGCCTCGCCGGCGGCACGGCCAACTTGGACCAGCAGAGGGGCGACGAACTCATTGACGATACAGACGGCTTGGTACTTGCACTTGTCCTCATCCTGGCTTCGCCGTGGTGGCTCGTGTGCCAAGGGGTGGGGCGGGAGGCGATGTTGGATGATGGACACGGCCGGGCGCATGAAGCAACGAGTTGCCATGGACGGTCCGGCCGCCCAGATGAGTGCGCTCAGCGCCTGGTCCGCGGTCATCGCGGTCATGCTCGGAGCGATCTCGTTGCTCGCCGGATGGAGCTACTCCTGCGCGGCGCTTCTTTCGGATTTTGCGACTTCCTTGAAGCCTACGACGGCGATGTGTCTTGTACTGGCGGGCTATTCCTTGTGGGCACAGCGCACATCGAAAAGCCGAGATTCGCGCTCTGCGGCTCGCATCTGTGCGGCGGTCGTCGTGCTCATCGGGTTCGCGGCGTTGATGGACCAGATGGCCGGCTCGAGTGAAAGTGCGGACGCGCTCGTCTCCATGGGCGTCGCGACAGCAGCTCGACCCGCCGTGAGTGGGGCCATGGGCACGCTTACGGCGACTAGCCTCGTTCTCCTCGGCGTTACGTTGCTGACGCTCGACGCTCGCGTCGGGGATTGGTTTCCCGCGCAGCTCTCGGCGCTGGCGGTTGCGTTGATCGCGCTTCTAGCGGCCTTGGGTTACCTGTATGGAGCGCCAGCGCTCTATGCGGTGCGCGGCTCGGTGGCGATGCCCCCCCTGGCGGCGTTGGCTCTACTCGCACTTGGTTGCGGTGCGCTGCTCGCGCGACCTCGTTCGGGTGTGATGCGACCGCTCAGCGAAGACATCGACTCGGCCTTCGTGGCGCGGCGCATGGTACCGCTCGTCCTGCTCTTGCCGATCGGGCTCGGGTGGCTGCGCTTGCTCGGACAGCGCAACGGCCTCTATGCGACGGAATTCGGCCTGGCCCTTCACGCGCTATCGAACGTCGTTTGCATGGGAAGTCTGACTTGGTGGGCAGCTGCTCGGCTGGGTCGCTCCGAACAAGAACGAATTGGAGCGCGGAACGAGCAGGCGGAGCATGCCAAGAAGCTCGCGGCGATTGAGGAGCGCGAGCGTCAAGCCACGGTTCGAAAAGCAGCCGTCGTGGACGCCGCGCTCGACTGCATCGTAGGGATGGATCGCGAGGGCCGCATCATCGAGTTCAACGCCGCTGCCGAAAAGGCGTTTGGGCGCGTTCGCGACGAGGTCATGGGCCACCCGCTCGCCGAGATGATCATTCCGCCACGCTACCGCGAAGCTCATCAAGCGGGACTGCGGCGCGTGCTCGCCACTGGCGAAAAGCGAATTCTCGGAAGGCGGGTGGAGCTCGCGGCGATGCGGGCGGACGGCAGTGAATTCCCCGTCGAGCTCACCGTCATTCGAATGCCGGGAGATGAGCCGCCGACATTCGAGGGATTCATCCGCGATCTGACGGAGCAGAAGGAAGCGGAGGTTGCGCTCCGCGCCAGTGAAGCCAGCAAGAACGCGGCCCACGCGCAGCTGGTCGTTTCCGATCGCATGGCGAGCGTCGGCACGCTGGCTGCCGGCGTAGCTCACGAGATCAACAATCCCCTCGCGGCAGTCGTGGCCAATCTCGAGTTCGCTTCCGAGAAAGCGAAAGAAATAGTGGGCGCGCGGGAGTCTTCGGCGCAGGACCGCGAGCTCGCGGACGCGCTGCAGGACGCTACCGAAGCCGCCGACCGCGTCCGCCAGATCGTGCTGGATCTTCGGATCTTCGCCCGTGCCGAAGAGGACCGATCGGAATCGGTCGACGTTCACAGCACCCTCGACTCGACGCTTCGAATGGCTCGGAACGAGATCCGTCACCGCGCCCGCCTGGTCAAGGCATATGGCTCGAATGTCCCCAACGTGCTCGGCAACGCTTCGCGGTTGGGGCAAGTCTTCTTGAACCTTATCGTCAACGCCGCCCAGGCGATCCCCGAGGGCAGGGCAGATGCGAATGAGATTCGCGTGTCGACGAGCGTCGACCCGGCCGGACAGGTCGTCATCGAAATTCAGGACACGGGGGAAGGAATCCCGCCCGAAGTGCTCTCTCGACTGTTCACGCCCTTCTTTACGACCAAGCCTGCGGGGGTGGGGACCGGGCTCGGGCTCGCGATCTGTAAGCGGATCGTGATGAACCTCGGCGGCGAAATCAGCGTCAAGAGCCAGCCGGGGGTGGGCACGTCCTTTCGCGTCGTCCTTCCGGCGACCCGGCGCGCGGTCGGTCTCGACGGCGATGCCAAGCTTGCGGTGCAAGCACGGCGACGCGGCGCCATTCTCGTCGTCGATGACGACCCCATGATCGGCTTGGCGGTGCGCCGGACCTTGTCGGGCGAGCACGAAGTGCGCGTGACGACGAACGCTCGAGAGGCGCTGGCGAGCTTGAACGATGGCGGACACTATGACGTCATTCTCTGCGACATGATGATGCCGGTCGTCTCCGGTATGGATTTTTACCGACAATTGAGAGAGACCGCTCCTGACCAAGCAGATCGGGTCGTCTTTCTCACCGGCGGCGCGTTTACCATCGCCGCGCGCGAGTTCCTCGATCAAGTCCCCAACGCGCACATGGAGAAGCCGTTCCAAGTACAGAATTTGCGCGCGTTCATCAATGGAAGGATTCAGTGACCCGGGGCGAGCTTGCACGATGACGGATGTCATCGGTACGACGGTCGCGGATCTGAGAAGTATCGCCTCGCGTTCGGAGAGGAGCCGGCGAGAGGGAATATGAACAAGCTGATCGAGACGTGCGCCAAGGTGGGAGAGCCGAATGAGGGCGCCGCCAGACAGACGCAGGCTTTGCTTGACGCCAAGACGAAACCTCGCGGCAGCCTCGGGCGGCTCGAACGGCTCGCCTGTCAGATTGCCGCCGCATCGCACAGCGTTCCTCTCGACCCTCGTCGAAAAGCGATGGTGGTCATGGCAGCCGACCACGGCGTCGCTGAGGAGGGGATCAGCGCTTATCCGCCGGAGGTCACCGCACAAATGCTCGCCAATTTCGCGCGAGGTGGCGCGGCGATCAACGTCCTAGCCCGTCACGTCGCCGCGCGTCTCGTCGTGATCGACATGGGAGTAAAGGCTCCTCCCCCGGATCTGCCGGACATTCGCTGCTGCCGAATCGGCCCAGGAACCGGGAACTTTGCCAAGGGTCCGGCCATGACGCGGGAGGACGGGATTCGCGCGGTCGAAGCGGGGATCGAGGTGGCCCTGGACCTCGTGCAGGGCGGAGCCAATCTTCTGGGCATTGGGGACATGGGGATTGGAAACACGACATCGGCGAGTGCGATATCGGCAGCGCTGGTCGGTGTTCCAGCCGACAAGGTCGTCGGACGAGGAACCGGGATCGACGACCGAACGCTGCAGCGCAAGATCGATATCGTTCATCGAGCGCTCCAGGTTCATCGCCCCGATCCGCGTGACCCGTTGGATGTCCTGTCGAAGGTGGGAGGCTTCGAGATCGCGGCATTGGCAGGCGTCGTGCTGGCCAGCGCCGCGTCGAGGGTGCCGGTCATCGTCGACGGTTTTCCGTGCGGCGCCGCGGCGCTCGTAGCGGCGCGGCTCGCACCGCGCGCAACGGGCTACATGATCTTCGCGCATCGTTCGGTCGAACCCGGCCATCGGTTGGTCCTCGATGCGCTCGATGCAATGCCGCTATTGGACTTGAATTTGCGCCTCGGCGAAGGGACCGGGGCGGCTCTCGCCATGACCATGGTCGATGCTTCCCTCAGCATCCTGCGCGAAATGGCGAGTTTCGCGTCGAGCGGCGTCGCCGATACCGGTGCGTGAGCGCTTAGCGACCGTCGGGGAAGAGACACATGAGCTTCACGCCGGAATCCGGCATGTGATAGTCGGGCAAGTTCGAATACGTCGTGCAGACTTCGCCGCTGGGACCAAACTCGATCTCTCGCATGAATGCGCCACGCGTCGGGAGCGGGTAGATCGTAAACGATTCAGTCCGCGGGTCGAAACGATAGAGGACGTCCTGGGTCGTCGACGTCACCCACACGTCGCCCGTCGCCGGATGAACATTCACGGCATAAGGAGCGTCCTCCCCTAATGGCTGGGAGGGCAATGTGAAATTGCGGTACGACTCCGAGGCTGGATCGAAGACCGACAGAAGACCCGAGCCAAAGGCGGGGATCCACAGGCGTCCGTCGGAGCCGACCGCGAGCCGGCGCGGTCCCACGAAAGGTGTCGCCCAGTGAACGAGCGCGCCCGTTCGAGGGTCGTAGCGTCCGATGCGGTTACCGTAGAGTTGGGTGAAATAGATGCTGCCGTCCGGCGCTACGTCGATTCCATAGGGCGCAGGAAGGACCTGGCCACCGCGGCTGCTGAGGCGCGTCAGATTGAAGTCGACTTGACGGTCCTCTCCGGGCCAGAAGCTGGCGAGCCCGAACGTGGCCCCCATCATGCTGGGAGCAAGGCGTTGCTCGGCAGTCGTCGCCGCCAGCGGGAGGAGCTCGAAGTCGCCGTCGCTCGGGTCGAGACGTCCGAGCTGATTCGTCAGCGTTACGGTGAACCACACGCCCTCTTGGCGAACGCGGAGCGTATGCGGATAGTAGCTCCCTCGAGGTAGGCTCCAATGCTGCATCTCGCCGGTAGCCGGATCGAATGCAGCAATCTCAGAACCGAGCGCGTGCGTGATCCATAGGCGGCCATCCGCGCCGTACTCTACGCTGTGGGGCGCTTGACTCGCGCTGGTGGTTCCGACAGGTTGCGCAGCGCCGCGCAGGTAGCCGCCGCGGCGATGACCGCGGCTGGGGATGGACCAGCTCTTCGTCGATCCCGTGGCCGTATCGATGGCTTCGATGCGATCGAGGTTCATGTCGACGGCGTAAATCCACCCATTTCCCCCCACGGCCAGGTCGTGGACGTAGCTGCCGGCCACGCCGATCGCCCATTCCACGATATGCGCGTTGGCAATCGTCGAATCGGGTAGCGCTGGCGGCGGGAGCGCATGATCGTACGTTCCATCGAGTCCTGCCGCGAGGATGGCGGGGAGCGCGGCCATCGTTTCCGAGCTCAAGAGTGCGCCCATCGCATGCATGTGTCGAATGCGGGTCGTCCATTCTTCGACCGTGAACGTGCGCCGCGTGATCGGGTTGCCGATGTTGTGGCAATAGCGGCACTGCATGCGAAAATCGTCGCGCATCTGCGAATCGGGAAAGCGCAGTTTGGTCGCGTAATAGGCAGCCGGGCGTGGATAGGGACTGTCGTCGTCGAGCTTGACGACGAGCGGTTCGTCCGAGTCGCCGAGGTCGATGCGGCGATTGCTGGCTACGTGATCGCCCCCGTCCGTAGCGCCGATCTCGCACGCTCCCGAAGGAAGGCGAGGTAAAGCGAACCTGCCGGCGACCGCATAAACCGTATCTCGTCGACCCGTCTCGAGATCTCGGACGGTGACCATCCCTGCCGCGGGGCTCCCGTTGGAATCGAGGAGATGGCCCTCGCGTGGGGCGCTGGTGGGCCGCACCCGCATCGCTCTTTGACCGATTGCCGGAGCTTGCGTCTTGTCGCCCCTCGCGAATCCGCCCGGTGGATCGGTGCGGCGCACGAGCACCTCGCGTGCGACTCCGATCGCAGCGAACGCCACAAGGATGCTACCTGCACTGCTTTTCACCCATCTTTGCATTGCATTCCCACAAGCGCGCCCGTGCTTCGTCAAGAGAGCGGCTCGAGCCTGGCCGTGAAATGTCGGAGCAGGGGCGGCTGCTCGACAATGCGCATGCCGCGCAGTTTGTGACGTTCGCTGGCCACGTCCCCCAGCGCCTCGACGACGTAGTCCATGTGACTCTGCGTATAGACTCGCCGGGGAATGGCCAGTCGTACGAGCTCGCGGGGAGCGGGATACTCCGTGCCTCCCGGAGCGCGACGCCCGAACATGAGCGTACCGAGCTCGCACGCGCGGATCCCCCCATAAATGAAGAGCTCGCAAGCGAGCGCCTGTCCCGGTAGTGCGAGAGGCGGGATGTGCGGGAGCAGGCGCGCGGCGTCTACGTAGATGGCGTGACCTCCCGGGGGGCAAACGATGGGTACGTCTCGCTCGAGCAGGGCGCGCCCCACATAAGCTGTGCTGGCCGTTCGATATTTCAAATAGTCCTCGTCCAGCACTTCGTCGAGCCCGATCGCGAGCGCTTCGAGGTCGCGCCCTGCCAGCCCGCCATAGGTAGGAAATCCCTCCGTCAGCACCAGTGAAGTTCGGAGTTGAGCTGCGAGCGCCGCATCGCGCACAGCCACGAAGCCGCCCATGTTTCCAAAGCCGTCTTTCTTGGCACTGACGAGACACCCGTCGGCGAGGCTGAACATGGCCCGTGCGATGGCCCGTGCGCTATTTCGGTCCTCACCCGGCTCGCGCAGCTTGATGAGATAGGCGTTTTCGGCGAAGCGTGCAGCGTCGAGGAGCAGGGGGATTCCGAGCCGATTGCAGAGCGCACGCGTAGCGCGCAGGTTGGCCAGCGAGACGGGCTGCCCGCCGAGCGAGTTGTTGGTGACCGTCACCAGGACGAACGGACATCGCCCTCGTTCGATCTCCGAGAGCCGCTGCTCCAGCGCCGCGACGTCGAGATTGCCCTTGAAGGGGTCGTTCGAGCCCGTGTCGAGTGCAGCAGGACAAGGGAGATCGACCGCTTCGACGCCGAGGGCCTCGAGGTTGGCGCGGGTCGTGTCGAAATGGGTGTTGCCGAAAACGATTTGGCCGGGCCGACAGAGAGCGGAAAACAGAAGTCGCTCGCCCGCGCGGCCTTGGTGAACCGGGATGACGTGCGGATAACCGGTGATGCTGGCGATTGTTGCTTCGAAGCGAAAGAAGCTTCGGCTGCCGGCGTAGGATTCATCTCCGATCATGATGCCGGCCCACTGAGCCGCCGACATCGCGGACGTGCCGGAATCGGTGAGAAGATCGATGGTCACTTCGTCGGCGGGGACGCGAAAGAGGTTCCACCCCGCCTCTTCGAGGGTCGTTCGGCGCCGCTCCGGTGTCGACATTCGAATCGGTTCGACCGCTCGTATCTTGAACGGCTCAATGATGGTCCGCATGGACAACCAATGGGGTGCGCCATGCCTCCGATCCCTGATAACCGTCAGGTTCGGTGCACGCTGCCCCAACCCGTCCTGCAATTCGCTGGGCTTTCGCGGGGTTCGCGCACGCCGATGCCATCCTTCATTCGACGCAGACGAGGCCGCGATCCGAAGTCCACGAGACTGATGCAGCGGGCAATGTAAATGTGGGCATGCGCTCGCGCACCGCGGGATCGAGATCGCCGCTCTCGATGAGCTCATCGAGGAGCTCGAGGCCCATCGGTTGAAGATGGACTTTGACGTCGACGCGGTCGGGCCAGCCGGCCGAGATGGCGTACTTTCGACTCTGCGCGTGGTAATAGCGACCGTCGCGCGGATCGGTCGTCACGGACGCAGTGAGCAGGTTGTCCTCGATGCGCGCTACGTTCCAGGCATGCGTCGTGGGGCCTCCCGCGGCGTCGAACGAGTGCGAACGGATCAGCCACAAGTTGGGATCGCTCGAATTGGCGACGGCCTCCCCAGGCGCAAGTGTGCCACTCGAGAAAGCGACCTTGCCGTCGATGTATGCCTTGAGCTCGACCCATGCACGGCGCGCGTGCGTGACGCCGCTCGGCCACGAATGGCCGACGAGCGCGTTGTCGAGGATGACTTCGATGGTGAACTCTTTCGTGAGAGACGCGCATAGGCGCGTCTTGATAGGGCCGGCCAAGTCTCGCTGGATCCCGTCGAGCTGCGCGCCGGTCTCGGGCCAGCGCGAAAGGGCCGTATCGACGCCGGGCATGGCGTGCTCGTGCACGCGTCTTAGAGGCGCACCTTCCACCTCGGCCGCCTTGCCGTCGCTTGCCGGCATATGACATCCCGAGCAGCTGAGCGCCGTCGTCCCATCCCGGGCGAAAATGGTCTCGCGCCATTCGGCATAGGTACGTTCGAGATGCGTCCCCGCTGGGTTCTTTACGTCGTGGCACGCGCCGCACATCGCCGATGAAGCGAGTCGCTTGGCATCGTGAAGGGGCGAATACGACATCTCATGGGCAGGCGTCGGGTGTGGCGCGTCGAGCCCTGCGCGAAATGCGTCGTCCTCGGCCAAGTGCAGAGCGCCGTTGTGGTCGTTCAAGACCGCGTCGACTTGATGGCAGAAGTAGCAGGTGACGCCTTTGAGCCGCCTTGGGACGGCGTTGAGGTTGAGTCCGTCCTTGGTCGCTCCGGTCGCGACGGCCAGCGGCGCATGACATTTGATGCAGAAGTCGCCCAGCGCACCGTTCGTCTCACGCTGGCCAAGTTGGTTGATTGCCGTAAATACGGGGTCGTCCGCAGCGTAGGCATGCATGCTGCCGGACCATTGCTGATAGTGGGTCGGATGGCAGCTTGCACACGTCGCCGGATCCATCAGGGCTTCGCGATCGACGGCTTCGCGTTGCGCGCAACCGACGCTCAGCAGGCCGACGATGAGGAGCGCGCGCCGCACGGCTCACTCCTCGATGCAGAACGCAAAGGTGAGATCGTCGGAAGCGGAGCCGTCTTCGAGATGAAGTTTCACCTGCCAGAGCCCCGGCATCCAGAGACTGATCTGGTCGATTTGGTATTCGCCCGTAACGTTGGTGGTCGAGACGATGGGCTTGGTCGGCGCACCGTGGTTGTGGTCGGGCATCCAGGGCGTGACCTGTAGGGTGGCGTTGCGGGGCGCACCCTGAGGATCGCGTACGTGCACTTTCCAGGCATTGGAGAAGCGCGCAGGGGGGCTCGGTTCGGCGCTGACTAGCTCGACGGCGAACCCGGCCGCGCCGATCTTGGACATGCCCGGTGCAAAAGTGTCTTTGCGCGTCTCCTTTGTGCAGTCCACGCCGCTCTTTGCATCGGTCGCCGTCCCCGCATCGGTGGGGGATCCCTCACTTGCCCCGCACGCCATCGCGCAAAAAGCGATGATCGAGATGGCTTTGCTTTGTCCGTGCGTCTTCATGGTTCACCTCAAAAAGTCGCGGACGCACCAATCGAGCCAATCAGCGCCGTGCGTTCCGATTGCGGAGGAAAGTTGTGGAAATAGAAACGCGCCCACCCAGCCGACACGAGAAGTTGAAGGTCGTCGACAATCCGTACGTCCAACGTGCCAAGCCCATACCAACTGTGCATGCCGCCGAGCGTGCGATCCCGTGTTCGCAGCGCGGGCGGGCCGTTGGCGTCGAAATAGTTCGGCTGGTAGAAGCTGGCAGCTGCCTGCGTGTAAGCGCGCAAGAGAGCGCCGATACGAATAGAGCCGGTAGGGCTGAAGACGGGTTGAAACGAAACGGTGTGACTCGTGACCTCCCAAGAATCGCCATAAAAGCGGTAGTCGGCTTGCAAGAACCACCGAGGACGATCGCCTAGCGCTTGCCGCAAGCGCAGGAGCGCGGCGCCCGCGACCCTTCTTTCGGGCGTCGTCTCCGGAACACGATAAAGAAAGGTGCTCGCCGGATCGATGATCGGGACTGCGCGATAGGGGTTCGCGTGATATCCGAAGGTCGTCTGACCGTCGAGCACCAGATCGGCGAGGGTGTGCGTTCCCAAGATTTGGCTGGCGGTAAAGGTGATCTGCTGCAAGCCCTTGAATCGGGAGAAGGTCGGGTCATTGCTGCGCCCAACTTGGTCGATGCCGGCGGTGTACCGAAGATCGAGGGTCGTGTTGCGCTGCGCCAATTCCGTGCGCCAGCCGAGCATCCAGTGCAGGGAGCGATAGTCGTTCTCTTGCGAAACGATCGCTCGCGTCGCGAGGGCATGACGATTCAATAGCTCCCATCTGCCCCCGACGCGGCCTTCGACCCGTAGCTCATGTACGGTGCCCGGCGAGGCCTGCGTGACGACGTCCACGGAAGCGGCGGTGACGACGTCGACGGTCGTGCCGACGTCGACCGTGACTGCTCTGTCGAGCGGCACCTGCGCCGTGGCGGCGGGCGAAACGACGGTGACGTGATCGTCGTCTGCATAGACGCGAACCGACGCTGAAGCTTGGCGCTCGTCGGATGCCCGCAGCGTACCCTGCGACCCCACGACGCCGATTGTCGATAAAAATGTACAAATGCAGATCAGTTGCAGCCGCATCCGCCGCCGGTCGAACCGGTGCCTCCGCGGCTTGCTTCTCGCACCTCGAGCATGTGCTGATTGCTCGCCTGAACCGTCGGCCATATGGGATCTTGCATGGCGGGATGCGCCAGCACGCCCCGGCGATAGACGGGTACGACCGCGCACCCCCCGAGCATCATCACGAGGCCGATGCTGGCGAGCACGCGGCCAAGGCGAATGATCCATCGGCTCTCCATGGTCTCATTAGAATCTGTAGTTCGGACTTCGAAGCTTCACATGATAGTTGTCATAAGACGGATACGCGGCGAAGGAGCGTCACTCCGGTCGTCGATTGCGGGCGCGCCGTCGCCGACATGCTGTCGCCAATGACGCCAGCGCAAGCGAAAGAGCGAAGCTTGCCGGGCTACCGCGCGTCGCGCCGAGATCGCATTGGCAGCTTGCCGACGAGCTACCTTCCGAACCTGCCGTGCCGGCCGTCGGACCGCCCGTGCCCGCAGAACCACCGGCGCCGGCGGATCCCCCCGAACCGCTGGATCCGCCTCCCGCGCCTCCCGCCTCGGGTTTGCCCGGGTCCGCTCCGGCGTCGCCGCACGAGGCATCGACCTCGCTCGTGCCAGCGTCGCCACACGCCCCCAGGCGCTGGCAGTCATCGGCCCAGTTGCAGGAGGAAACAGCTCCGCCCTTACAACAGGGGGGATCGCCTTTGATCTGATCGGTGTGCATGATGGTCGTAAGACCAGCGGCCGTCACCATGGCGACGTCTTTGGCAAAACCAACATAAGAAACCTTGCCTTCGGGGGCGCCGCAGACGTAGACACCCGTTGCCGTCCACTCGAGGCAGCTCACGGATTCGGCGAACGTGGGGGTCGGCGTCGCGCCGAACGAATAGCCAGGTCCGGTGCTCTTGTAGACGCCCATCACCGCCTTATCGACGAGGCGCCCTCCTCCCTCGACAGGATCGCCATAGCCGGCCAGCACTGTCGAGCCGTCCGGTGACAGCGCGAAGGCGAAGAGCTTGGCGCCGCCCTCGTCTCCTTTGGCGCGCAGGAGCTCCGTCCAATTCGCGCCGCCATCATCTGTGTAAAGCAAGGCATCGTTGGCAATCTGGCTGTCGACCCATTCGTCCGTTCGCACGAAGACTTTGGAGGGATCGCTGGGGTGGATGCGGGCGATGTAGGGCGCGGCTTCAATGCTCGTGTTGGGGATGGGGTGTGCGGTCCACGTCGCGCCGAGGTTGGTCGAGCTGAGCAGCACGCCGGTATTGTCACCCGAGGTATTGGTTATGCCTGTCGCATAGATATGTTCGGGATTCGTGGGATCGACGTCGACCGTGTAGTCGAGCGCGATGGGGAGCGGAACGCCGACGACTTTCCAAGTGCGACCGCCGTCGGTCGATTGCTGCAGCTGGATCTGCGATCCGCCCGATACGAGCGTGCGGGCAAGGGCGACAACGATGTTGCGGTTCGAGGGCGCCACCGCGAAGTCGCCGATGAACATCTTGGGATTTTCGAGCACCGACCTCCACCCGCAGGCGCGGTCTACGGACATCGTGAGGCGAGCTTGGACTCCGGCGAGCAGTGCACCGTCGGGCATCAGCGCGAGCTCGGGATCGCCGAGGTACCCGGGCGGCGAGGGAAATAGCGAAAACGCTTGCTCGCACGTGTAATACCAACTGACGCCCCCGTTGTCGGTTGTGAGGATGCCGTAAGTTGCCGCTATGGTCAGACGATTGTGATCCGAGGGATCCTCGATCAGATGCTCTGCCCTTGGAAACCGGCCGTTCGCGTTGGCCGCTGTTGCGGCAAAGACGCATCCTGAGAACAAGGCTAGCGTCACGCGCCGGACCTTACCGCGCCACCTCTTGCTCATGATGACCTCGTGGTGATGACGACGGTCACATCGCTGCAACTGCAGGGCCATGTCGTCGACACGCACGGGCCATGGCAATAAGCCTTCTACGCGAGGTCGCGTGGTCGTGCGGCGCAATCGAGATGCAGAAGCTGCGTTGAGGCGCGAATAACCTGCACGTTGCCTTCAATGCGCCAGCGCACCGGCAGGGATGACGTAAATCAGCACGACGAGAAAGTGGAGGATGCTCCCCAGGAGAACGAAGCCATGCCAGATCGCATGGTGATAGCGAAGACGATGCCAAGCGTAGAAGCCGATGCCGCCCGTATAAGCAACGCCGCCCCCAACGAGCAGCGCAAGGCCGGCAGGCGGTAAGGCCTGCATCAGAGGACGGATGGCGAGGATGGCCAACCAGCCCATGGCGACATAGAGAACGGTGGGGCCGGTTCGGAAGCGTTGCGCTTTCAGCGTGCGTAAGGCGACGCCCAGCAAAGCCAGGAGCCAGACGACGCCGAAGAGCGCGCGCCCCCCCGAGCCGCGCAGCGTAACCAAGGTGAGAGGGGTGTACGTGCCGGCAATGAGCGCGAAGATGGCGCATTGATCGGCAACCTGGAGCATGCGCTTGGCTCGGCGCATCTTGAACGGCACGGCGTGGTAGACGGTCGAGATTCCGTACATCAGCGCCAACGTGGCACCGTAGGTCACGCAGCCGTACAGAACGATTGGCTCGCGCGCGATGCTCGACACAATCAATGCGACGAGCGCCGCCAGGCTGAGGACGGCACCGACCCCGTGCGTCACGGAGTGAACCATCTCCTCGGCGAACGAATAGCGCTCAGCCAAGATGTCGACCTCGTCGCGGTGCATGCTCGAACAAATAAAGACTAGCGGCGGCCGAGGAGCTCCGCCGTCATCGTTCGGTCATGCGTTTTCGATTGGAAATTCCGGGCAGGAGAAAGAGGGTGGCGCGCCCAGGGCGCTCCGACTCACTGCGACTTACGCGCGCGCACGGTGAGCGGGTCTGCGTACTGGCGCAGACGTTCGGTCGATCGGATAACGAATCCTTGATCACACGTCTCCATGATCCCGTCGGCGTCCCACCGGCTCATGGTGCGAATGACGGTTTCCATGGTGCTGGAAATGCAAGAGGCGAGCTCTGCGCGGGTGAGGACGACAGGAACGCGCAGCGCTCCGTCTTCGTCGATGTCGCCGAAGCGTTCGCTGAGACTCACGATCAGCGCCGCCAATCGAGACTCCACTCCTCCTGCCGTGAGAACCGTGTTCATGTCGCGCATTCCGCACGCGCGGCATGCGCAGCAATGCGCCAACCCTTTCATGAACTCGATTTCGCGCTCGCTCACATGGAGTACCTCGATGCGAGGAATCTGGATGATCTCCGCTTCCTTGCTGGCCGTGACGGCGTCC
>Ga0111538_10007946_pt1 | contig 14260 bp, 12 predicted proteins | sample SoiMethybrSBSTD1_FD_79669 | JGI IMG/M metagenome (GOLD analysis project Ga0111538, IMG submission 79669) | Bulk soil microbial communities from a Populus tree surrounding site in Tennessee, USA - Soil MetaG P. TD hybrid SBSTD1 (version 2)... | ecosystem: Environmental > Terrestrial > Soil >... | reverse complement strand
TCGTTCGACGCGCCCGCCAACCCGCTCGGCATCACCACCAGCAACGCCGGGCACGGCGTGATCGGGTTCTGACGAACGCTCGCATCTGACAACGGTACGGCGACGTGCTCGCGACGATCAGCGGGACGAGCGGCGGGATGTGCGCATCGTGCCGCCGCGGCGACACCAGCTTGCTGGTGATCTCGAAGCCCACGCAGCCGGGCTTCCTGTTGTTGCGGTAGAACGCTTCCCCAGCAGCGGGCCCAGGGCCAAAGTGCGGAGGGCGGCGACGTCGGTCTTCCTGGTCCGCGCGGGACGCGCGCCGCAGCCGCAACGCAACCGGCGCGGGACTCGACAGGTTCAGGGGCGTCCATCTACCCTCTCAGCCAATACCACGAAGAGGTGACCCCATGCTGCGTCTGCTCGCGACGGCTGCGCTCGCTCTCCCTTGCTCCATGCTGCCGGCCCAGGGTTGGGTCGACCGCACTCCGACCAATCCGCTGCAGACGCCGTCACCCCGCGCGTTCCCTGCCATGTGCTGGGACGCCGCCCATGGCTACGTGCTGCTGTTCGGCGGCGCCATCTACTACGGCGTAGGATCTCCCAACGAGACGTGGTCGTGGAACGGGACCACGTGGACGCGACACTTGACGACTGCGCAGCCCATCTTCAGCTACACGTCGGACCTGCCGCAACGGACCGCGATGGCCTTTCACGCGCCGTCGAACCAGGTCGTGATGTTCAGCGACGGAGCGACCTACGTCTGGACCGGCGCGGACTGGCTCTACGTACCCTCGGGGCTGCCACAGACGCCGTATCCGTTCCAGGGCGCATGCGCCAACGTGGCGATGGCCTACGACCCGCTGCTGCAACAGACGGTGATGTTCGTCGGCACGCGCCAGGTGTCGGCCGGCGGTACCTACTACGCGAGCCAGACCTTCCTGTGGAACGGCTTCGCGTGGTCGTACCTCCCCACCCCAAACCTGCCGTGGCCGGCCGACCGCCCCACGATGGCGTTCGATCCGGCCGCCGGTCGCCTCGTGCTGGGCACGCACGGGACCAGCACGCCGGGCTTCTTCGAGTGGACAGGCTCCAACTGGCACCAGCGGCTGCCAGCCAACGCACCCTCGGCGCCCGGCAGTTTCGCCACCGATACCGCGAACCAGCGAGTGGTGATGTTCGACGCGGTCATGAACGGCCTGCCCAACCACACCTGGACGATCGCCGGCACCAACGTGCAGAACGTGGCCACGCCGCTGGAACCGGCGCGACGCGTCGGCGCCGCGATGGCCTACGACCCGGTGCGGCAACGCACGGTGCTGTTCGGCGGCGCGTCCGTCTGGTACGTGGCTCCGTCGGTGACGACGATCCTGACGATCGGCGACACGTGGGAATTCCAACTGCCACCCGGCGCCAGCTTCACCACCTACGGAGCCGGCTGCCTCGGCAGTCGCGGTGTGCCGACGATCGCCCCGTCGTTCGGTTCGTTGCCGCGCGTCGGCCAGACGTTCTCGGTCGCCGTCACCAACTTGGCGCTGCAGGCGTGGACCTTCATGTTCCTCGGCACGTCGGACACCAGCTACGGCCCGCTGACGCTGCCGCTGTCGCTCGGCTTCATCGGCGCGCCCGGTTGCTCGCTGCTCGCGTCGGGCGACGACCTCGGCCTCGTGACCAACGTGCTCGGCACCGGGCTCTGGCAGTGGCCGGTACCGAATGCACCGGGCTTCTCGTTCTACACGCAGGCGTTCTCGTTCGACGCGCCCGCCAACCCGCTCGGCATCACCACCAGCAACGCCGGGCACGGCGTGATCGGGTTCTGACGAAGGTCCGCACCTGACTGCGAGCGGATCGCGCGGCCGGAGGCACCTTCACATGAAGTTGCGCGTGTGCAGCCCGCTCAGCGCCTCCGCGTCCGGGGCGGCGAAACCCAGCTTGCGCAGCCGCGTGCGCCGGCCGGCGTCCATCTGCGCCTGCAGCTCGGCGACGGCGGCTGCGCCGCGCGCGATGCCAACCGGCGACAGCTCGCCAGCGGCGAGCACGACGAGCGCGTCGGCCACTTCGGCGTTGAGGCCCGCGGTGTGGCGCAGCGCGTCGTGGCGGCGTTCGATCGCGACGCGCAACCGCGCGAGCAGCGTGGGCTCGCGCGCCGCGTGCCGCAGCAGATGGGACATGCCGAACTGCACGTGACGCGCTTCGTCCTGCGCCGCGAGGCGCATGATCTCGGCGGTGCACGCGTCCGGCGCGTGGCGGTGCAGGAAGCCGAGCAGGTGTACGAAGGACCCTTCGCCGAGCACGCCGAGCAGGAAGCTCGCGAGCGCGAAGTCGGGCTCGTCGAGCAGCGTCTGCAGCGACGCCTGGCCGCCGGCCGTCGACAGACCGAGCTCGCTGCGCGCGAGCAGCGCACGCCGCGTGAACACCTCGATGTGCCTCGCCTCGTCCGCCGCCTGGATCGCGAGCAGCTGCATCACCTCGCGGAAGTGCGGATGCACCTGCGCACAGAAGCGCGCCGGCACGAGCAACGCGACGGTCTCGTTCTCGATCAGATACGTGAGCACCTGGACGAGCGCGTCCTCGACGAACGGAGGATGCGAGCGTTCGGCGTGCCACGGGATCGCGGTCGCTGGATCCCACTGCGCGGCCGCGGCGGCGCGATACAACTCGCCGGCGTCGTCGGCCCAGACCACGTCCCGCTCGGCGAGCGGGAAGTGGAACCGCGGCCCTCCCGCCTCGACCGCGGCGCCGCGCGCGGCCAGACCCCAATGCGCCGGCGCGTGCGCAACCACGCCGTCCATGCCAGCGGAGCCGGCTCGTTCGGCTCCCTGCCAGCGGGCGGCGGCCGCGGTGCCGCGCTTCAGCTCGGCCACGAACGGCGCCCGAGTCGCGGCCGCACCCGCCACGACCTCGTGGCCCTCGGCGCGCGCCCACGCGCGCAGGTGCACGGCGAGGTCCGGGGCGCGGCCGGACACGCGCAGCGCGTCGCCGGGCGAGAGGCCGGCGAGCGCGATCCGCAGCAGCACCGCCGCCCCCTGGTCGAGCCCCAGGTCGCCGAGGTCGAGCATTGCGGTCATCGCGCGCTCACCCGACGCCCATCTGCCGCAGGAAGGGTTGCAAGAAGCCGAAGCGTTCGCACGCCCGATCGAGGAGCGCGTAGCCGCTGGTGCGTCCGGGACGCCACTGCTTCAGTCCTTCGAGATCGAGCAGCGGCCGCACCGCGGCATCGTCGTAGCGCATGCCGAGCAGCAGTTCGGTGAAGCGCTCGACGAGCTGCGGTGGCGCGCCATCGAGCACGGTGAAGTTGCAGTGGTCGTATGCGGCGGTCTGCGCGATCACGCGCGTCGTCCCGGGCGGCAGCGTGCCGTCCTGCGCGAACGCCAGGTGGTTGCCGTCGATCATGCACGCTGCGTCGACCTTGCCCGCGAGCAGCGCCTTGGCGGCGTCGCGTTCGCCGCCGACGTGGTCGCCGTGTTTGCCGACCAGCACGTCGAAGCGTTGCACCGCGAAGTCGCGGTCGGCGACGAGTCCCTGCTCGGCGAGGTGCTGCAGCGGGATCATCGTCGCCTGCGGCGAGTCCGCGGCGCCGACGCCGACGAGCTTGCCGGGCAGGTTCGCGACGGTGCGGATCGGACCGTCCGCGCGCACGACGACGACCGAGGTCAGGTCCTGGTCGGTGTCCCGCATCGCGATCGCACGTGCGGACCGGCCGCGCGCGCGCGCGAGGCGCTGGGCCTGCAACCACGCGAGCGGCGAGTTCCACGCGACGTGGCAGGCGCCCGCGAAGTGCTGCGCGACCTGGCGTTCGTAGTTGTGGTAGAGCACGTAGTCGAACGGCAGCCCGCGCGCGCGGAACCACTGCAGGAAGCCGTCCCAGATGGTGACCACCTTCGGGTCGTAGGCGACCGCACCGAGGATCAGGGTGTCGTCCATGGGAGCGTCTCAGCCGAACAGGGGCAGGCCGCACACCGCCTTGCCAACGAAGTCGAGCAGCTGGTCGCTCGTGGGAGCCATGATCATCGCCGCGCGGCTGTCGCGGAACAGGCGCTCGACGCCCACCTCCTTGCGGAACGCCATGCCGCCGCACACGCGCATCGCCAGGTCGCCGACGGCGCCCGCGGCTTCGCCCGCGGCAGCCTTGGTCTCGAGCACACGCAGACCCGCGTCGGGCGCCTGGCTCTCCATCGCCGTGAACGTCTCCTGCCACAATGCCTTGGCCTGGTCGACCTGGATGCGCATGCGCGCGACGTGGGCGCGGATCGTCGGCAGGTCGGCGAGCGCGTTCTGGCTGGGGAGATGGGCGTAGCGCGTGCCGCTGGCGTGCGCGGCGGTCTTCTGCACCAACCCCTCGGCGAGCCCGAGCGAGCCGCCGGCGATCAGCATCGCGAACGCCGGCAACACGGTGCCCATCATGATGCCGAACCCTGCGCCGTCCTCTCCGAGGCGGTTCGCGAGCGGCACGTGCACGCCGGTCGCCGCGACCGGCGCGGAGTCGTTGCCGCGCAGGCCGAGGCCGTCGAACACACCGGCGGCGCGCAGCCCCGGCGTCGTGCGCGGCACGAGCCACAGCGTGCTCGCTTCGCTGCCGGCGACTGGCCGGCTCGACCACACGTAGGCGGTCGCCTGGTTCGCCGAGGTGATCCAACTCTTCTGCGCGTCGAGCACGACCTCCTTGCCGGCGAGTTTCGCGGTACTGGTCGGCGCCCAGAAGTGCGAGCGCGAGCCGGCTTCGCTGAACGCGAGTGTCGACAGGTGGCGGCCGGCAGCGACGTCGGCGCGCACCGTGCGGTCGCCGAACGCTTCGAGCACCGCGGCGCCGCACCAGTGCATCGTCAGCACCATCGCCGTGCTGCCGCACTCGCGCGCGACGCGTTCGACGACGGCGCCGGCGGCGCGCAGCGGCAGACCGTGGCCGCCGACGTCGGGCCGGCTCAGCAGTCCGAACAGGCCGGCCTTCCGCGCTGCTTCGATCGCGGTTTGCGGGAAGGTGCCGTGGGCGTCGACGGCAGCAGCGTGTTCGCGGGCGACGGACGCGACCGACTCGGCGGCCGCACGGAAGTCGAAGCTCATGGGATCACTCGTGACGTTGGCCCTCCGGGGCCGGCGTCGCGAGGATCACCGGTCCGGGATGGCGGGTTGGCGCGGCCCGAGCACGTCGGGCCGGCGCGGGTTTCACCGGTGGCGGAACGGATGCATGGTGGGCAGGCTAGCGGTTCGTCGGTCGGGTTGCCTCTGTCCGCCGAACGCACGGTTGAAATACGCCTTTCGTCGTAGGCAGCGGGCGGGTGCGCGGCGCGTTCTTGCCGCATGACGATCCACGCTCTGGCCCCGGCGAACACGCGCACGGTCTCTGCAATCCGCCAACTGGTCGGACACACGCCGCTGCTCGAGGTGCTCTACACCTTCGACGGGAACGAGCGGCGGCTCTACGCCAAGTACGAGTCGATGAACATGACCGGCTCGGTCAAGGACCGCATGGCGTGCCACATCCTCGCCGAGGCCTACGCGAGTGACGTGCTGCAGCCAGGCGACACGCTCGTCGAGGCGAGCAGCGGCAACACCGGCATCGCGTTCGCCGCCGTCGGCGCGGCGCTCGGCCACCCGGTGCGCATCTACATGCCCGACTGGATGAGCAAGGAACGCGTGCAGCTGATCGCGTCGTTCGGCGCCGAGATCGTGCCGGTCTCGGCCGCACAGGGTGGGTTCCTCGGCGCGGTGCAGCAGGCCGAGTCGTTCGCGCGCAACGAGCCGCGCGCGTTCCTGCCGCGCCAGTTCGAGAACCAGGCGAACGTGCGCGCGCACGCGGCGACGACCGGGCCCGAGATCCTGCTGCAGCTCGAGGCGTTCGGCCAGCGCCCGATCGCGTTCGTCGCGGGCGTCGGCACCGGCGGCACCGTGATGGGAGTCGGACGCGCGCTGCGCAGCGTGTTCCCGAACGTGCGCGTGCACCCGCTCGAACCTGCGAACTCGCCGACGCTGCGCACGGGCCGCCGCGTCGGTTCGCACCGCATCCAGGGCATCTCCGACGAGTTCGTGCCCGCGGTCGTCGACCTCGCGTGGCTCGATCCTGTCGTCGACGCGTGGGACGGCGACGCAATCCTGATGGCGCAGGCGCTCGCGAAGCACCTCGGGCTCGCGGTCGGGATCAGCTCCGGCGCCAACTTCCTCGGCGCGGTGCAGCTCGTCGAGCAGTTCGACGGCGCGGCGGACGGCAACGCCGTCGTCACGGTGTTCGCCGACAGCAACAAGAAGTATCTGTCGACCGACCTCTGCCGCGAGGAGCCCGTGCGCGACCACTACCTGGCGCCGCGCGTCGAGCTGATCGGGTTCCGCGCGGTGCGCTGACGGAGCCGTTGCCGCACTGAATGGCGGCTGCGCCACTCTCCGTGTTCCGAGTTTCTGTAACGGCGGACGCGCGCCGGGCGAATCCACGGCGACCCACCCATTCTCGGCGTCCTCCTGGATCCACCATGCGTCTACTCGCCACGGCCGTTGCATTCCTCGCCCCGCTCGCCCCCGCATTCGCGCAGGCCCTCATCGCCCAACCGTGGGGTCTCCAGCTGCCCGCACGGCTGATCGACTTCGGCGCCGGCATGTTCCCCGACGCCACGCCGATCTCGATGCAGTTCCCGGGCGTGACGTTCTCCCACGCGAGCTACTTCACCGCCGCGGCCCCCAACAACAACGTCGCCGGTGGCTTCCTCGCGAACGACGTCGCAGCCGGTCCTCCGGACACGATGGCCATCCGCTTCGCGACCTCGGTCTCTGACGTCAGCTTCGTCTACCACCAGATCGGCACCCAGGCGCCGACGACGATCCGCGCGAAGTATCAGGGTGGCACGGTCGACTTCTTCACGATCCTCTGGAACGAGACGTCACCGAACAACTTCTTCGGCTTTCTGACGTGTTGGGTCGACGCGGTCGAGATCGACTTCGTCGGCGACTTTCGCATCGACTCGCTCGCGTACAACCCCGTCTTCGCAGCGGGCTGCCATCCGTACAACGGCAGCGGCGTCAACCCGGCGGGGTTCGGTTGCGCAACGCTGCCGGTGCTCGGCGGAACGTGGCACGCCACGGTCTTCAACACGCCGAACACGGTGTTGACGGCGCTGATGTACTCGCCGGCCGGCCTGCTGGCGCCGGCGGTCCCGTTGTTTGGCGGCGAGCTGCTGGTGAACCCGTCACAAGCGTTCACCGCGTTCGTGGGCACGACGAACTACATGTTCGCGATCCCGTCGCTGGCGTCGTTGGCGGGCAGCACGCTGGTGTTCCAGGGCCTGCGCCTCGATGTCGACAGCGGCTCGCCGACGTTCGTACCGTTGAACGCGATGCTGGTGATGCTGGGGCTGTGATGCCGCCGGCGGCGCGGCTCGTCGAGGCTGATCACTGCCGCAGGATGCCGACCGCGTACTTGCCGTCCCGCCGCCACACCTCTTTGCCCTCGGCATCGAGCTCCGCCCAGTACTTCGTACAGGCGATCAGCGTGTGGCCGTCGCTGCGCCGCAGCGCCATCTGCGCCTGAGGGTGCTTGCGTCCCTCGCCGACGGTCTTGCCCGAAGGATCGACCTCGATCACCTCGCCGGTTCGGAACACGGCGACCAGCGTGTTGCCGTTCGGCAGGCGCTGAGCCCGCTGCGGCCCTCCGAGGCCCGTGATCTCCAGCACGACCCGACCCTCGGCGTCGATCTCGTGCACGCGACCTTGCTGCTCGGTGATCAACGTGTGGCCGTCCGGGAGACGCTCGGCGGCCACCGGACGCTTCAGGCCCTTCAGCTCCCACACGACCTTCCCGTCGCCGTCTACCTCGACGATGCGACCGTTGCCGGCGTCGCTGATCAGCGTGCTGCCGCCGGGCAGGCGTTGCACCTGGTAGGGACTGCTCAGGTCGGTGAACGACCAGACATCCTCGCCCTTGCTGTTCACTTCGCGGACGCGGTTGGCGGTGTGCTCCGAAACCAAGAGGTTGCCGCCGGTCGTCGGCTCGGCGAACCATGCGCCCTTCACATCGCCTAGCTTGCGCAGCTCCTCGCCCTTCTCGTCGATCTGCACGACGGAGTTGTCGCCGTAGTCCACGAGCAACGCGCCGCGGAACGTGATCCGGTCGAGCGCCCAGCGGCATGCAAGGGCCACCTGGGCTTCCTTGCCCTTCGCGCCGCGTTGCAGCGCGGGAATGGCCATCTCGGCGTCGCGGCCCAGCAGCCCCAGGATCCACGCGGCGCGTATGGCGACCTCGGGTCGCGGATCCTGCAGCGCGAGAGCGAGTGGCGGCGCCGCCGCTTCGCGCAGTTGAACCAGGCCGCGCCAGGCTTCCGTGCACCGCGCCGGCAACTCGAGGAAACGCACGAGACGCTGCGCTCGCGCTCCTACCGATTCGGCGCCTGCTGGCGATGCCGGCTGGTCCTGCGCCGGGGGCAACGCCGCGAGAACGAGGCCGAGGCCCGACCCCGCCCAGTAGTTCGCAGCCGCTCTCTGCCCGGACGCCATGCGAGCGTTCCTATCGCAGCGCCGCGAACCCGGCAACCCCTCCGAACGGCGCGGCAGGCGGCGCTGTCGCTCAGCACAGCCGCAGGCGGCGCAGGTCGATCTCGCCGGGACCGTTGGCGAGGTCGAGCCGCAGCCAGGTGGCCACCGCGGGCCAGTCCGGCTCACCCGCCAGCTCCACGCGCACCGTGTGCCACTGTCCGTCGTTGACGAGCGCGAACGTGCGGCTCCGTTTCTCGAAGAAGTCCTGCTCCTCGTCGCTGGTCCAGAACACCTGACCGGCCGCGGCGTCGCGCGGGTAGGCGGGATTGTAGAGACGCAGCTCGAGCTCGATCGCGCGCACGGGCCGGCCCAAGCGCGGCGTGCGCAGATGCGGATCGATGCCGGTGCTGAGCCAGGAGAATCCCGGACCTCCGGCGCGCGGCACCAGCTGCTCGTTGGGCGCGAACCCACGGCGGTGCTCCAGCAGCGCGAAGTCGAACTCGTCCCGGACGACGGCCGACGGCAGCCAGAGGCGGTCGCGCAGATCCAGCAGCGCCGCCGCGCGTCCCGGCTCGCCGGCGAAGGTGCGCAGGCGCTGCTGCAGCTCGGCCCGCGACGGCGGCTCCGCGCCGAGGTCGACGAAGTCGGGCACGCCGTGCCGCACGGGCCAACGATGCCGATCGCAGCGCAGCTCGTTCCCATCGGGCCGCAGGACGGATCGGCACACCGGACAACGCAGCGACGCCATCACGGGCGTCGACAGCGGCCGCTCTGGATGGCGCGTATGCGTGCTCACCATGCCGTCCAGCAGGCCGTCGATCAGCGCGCCGTCGCCGTGGCGACGAGGCCAGTAGTCCGCGTCGCTGCACGTGGCGACGACGACCACGCCGTGCTGGTCGGGACCGATCTGTTGGCGCCGCAAGGCCCCCAGCAACCAAGCCCGCAGCGCCGCAGCGTCGGGCAGCGATTGCGGAATGCCCGCATCGCACTGCGGCAGCAGCCGGGCGCGCGCGCCGAAGGCGGCTGTGACGTCGTCGGGATGCAGCAGGTTGCGCTCCTCGTGGCGCCAGCCGTTGCGGCGGAACAGCTTCTCGGCGATCTCGTCGCGGTCGTGCAGCAGTTCCTCGGTGGTCAGCACCACGGCGTTGCGCGCCACACGCTGCAGCTCCAGCAGCGTCTCCACCGGATGCTCGACGTGCTCGATCACCTCGCTGCACAGCACGACGTCGAACGCCGCGTCGGCGAACGGCAGCCGCCAGCTGTCGGCCGCGACACCGTCGAGGTCGAACAGCTCGCGCGCGCGGCGGCACGCCTCCAGCGACAGGTCCAGGGTCACCGGCACGACGCCCAGCAGGTTGCGCAGCAGCGCGGCCGTGAAGCCCTCGGAGCCGCCGACGTCGAGGAACGAGCGGCAGTGCAGGCCGTCGAGCACCTGCAGGATGCGCAGGATGCGCGCGAACCGCACGGGATGGCTCGGCTCGCTGTCGGGATGGCCGAGCCCGAACACGGGCTCGTGTGCGAAGTAGCTGCCGTCGGTCCGGCGCGCATAGCGCTGTTCCAGCCAGTTTCGCGTCTCGACACTGTAGGTGCCCATGCGTCGGCGCCGCATCGTAGAGGGCATCGGTGCGGGTTCCACGGTCGCCTCCGGCGCGATGTCGCGTGCGCGCGGCTAGAACCGAAGCGCCACTGCGAGCACGAGCATGCGAACGTCCTCGAGCAGGTGCAGCTCGCACATCGCGCCGTGTCCGCGGTCGAAGTCGACGTTCGCGCCGACGAGCAGCGAGTATGGCGTCACGGGCCCCTGATCGACCTCGAACCGCAGCTCGCCGGCCGAGGTCGGCACGCTGCCGGCGATCGTCGTCGCGGTGTCCCAGTAGGTCACGCCGCCCCACAGGCGCACCGGCAGCTTGTCGATCTTGCCGTTCCAGCCCGATCGGATCGTGCCGAGGAAGGCTTCGATCGTCGCGAAGTCCTCCATGTCGACGCGGATCCACTGGCCGTCGCCGCTGATGAACCAGTCGCCGTAGCCGGCCGCGAGGTTCGTGCCGACGCCGAACGTTGGCCCCTGCTGTTTGGTCGGCACCGCGAAGGTCACGTCCTGCGGGCCACCCGGCCCCGGGACCGTGACGGTGACCTCCGACGCCGAGTCGTTCCACGTCCAGCCGCCGAGCACCGACACGTTCCAGAACGGGAAGATCCAAGCGTCGAGCCGCCCCATCACGTTGTCGACCGTCGAATCGCTGCGCACCGCGAGGAAGTTCACGGGATCGAGCGGCGCGCCGTCGAGTCCGGTGCGCACTTCGTCGACTTCGATGTCGCGATGGAGCCGCGTGTAGGCGACGCCGACTCCGAACGCGCGTGGTAGCTCGTAGCCGGCCGCGAGCACGGCTTCGCGTCCGAGCGGCAGGAAGTTCGACCAGCGCTCGTCGCGCGGCTCCTGTGGATTCTCGGGTTGCTGCGGGTCCTGCCAGGCCATGAACGACGGATCGACGAACAGATCGAGACGGCCCGTCGTTCGCGGCGCATTCTCGCCGGCGTGCTCGAGCTCGATGCCGGTGCCGCCGGCCAACGACGCGACGTCTGCGTCGGCCGCGACGCGTGGCCCCATCGCCGACGGCACCCACACGGCCGGTTTCGCTTCCCCCCGCTGCATCTTCGCCGGGGTGGGCAGCGCCGCCGGCGGACCGAACGCGCGCGGCACGCCGCCCGCAGCCGGCGTTTGCACGCTCGACGCAACGCGGCATCCACCGAGCAGGGCAAGGCAGCTCGCGGCGAACACGCTCTGCGCGCGCGCGACGTTGGTCATCCGCATCAGCGGCGCGGCGGGAAGCCGTCGAACATGTCCTCCATCAGTCCGACCAGGAACGCGCGCCGTTCCTCGGGCAGCTGGTCGGCGCGGAAAGCGCCGCTCGCGCTGCTGCGCCAGACGGCCTCCTTGGTCTTGGCCGAGATGAGATCGATCACGAGCGAGCCGGACTGCAGCTGGTAGGTGCGCAGGCGACCGTCGCGGAACTCGTAGCCGGAGCCCTTCGTGTTCAGCTGGCCTTCGATCGTGCGGTGCACGGCGACCAGCAGGTCGGGGTTCTCCTTGCTGCGCTTGAGCCCCTTCTTCTCGAGCAGCGTGGCGAGCGCGCCGACCACCGTCTCGTCCTTGGCCGCGGTCGGCAACGTCGCCGGCAGCGACATCCAGTCGTAGGTGTGCAGCTGCGAGAAGTCGACGCTGTCGTCGTGGGTGGAATCGACCGAGACGCTGTGGCAACCCGCGGCGGTCGCGAACAGCAGTGGTAGCAGCAGAAGGAACCGGACGCGGAACATGCTCACTCCCGGATAGGTTGCGCGCGCGAGGCTACCGGCCGCCGGGTCGCGGGACAACGACAGCTCCGTGTACGCGTGGTAGTGCGCGCGGAATCCCGAGCTATGCTCGCGGCGCCAACTCAGACCGCCCTTGCCCACCCATCCGCCACTGCGACGCGCGGCGATCGCCGCGAGCATCGCGATCGGCTCGTTCGCCGGCGCGGGCACCTACACGTTCATCAACGCGGAGGGCCTCTCGTACTTGTCCGACGATCCGGCCGGCTGCGTGAACTGCCACATCATGCGCGAGCAGTACGACGGCTGGCGGCACGGCTCGCACCACGCCGTCGCGACGTGCAACGACTGCCACCTGCCGCACGACACGCACCTGCACATGCTCCTGGTCAAAGCGAGCAACGGCTACCACCACAGCTACGCGTTCACGTTCCAGGACTTCCCCGAGCCGATCCGCATCCAGCCCGGCAACTCGCAGGTGCTCGAAGCGAACTGCCGCCGCTGCCACGAAATCGCGATCGGCGAGATCACCGCGCACGGCACGCTCGGCGTGCCGAGCGATCCCGTGCAGCAGACCGATCTGTTCGGCTGCGTGCGTTGTCACCAGAGCTCCGGCCACGGCCCGACCCGCTGAGCCCATGACCCCGAACGAATCCCCTCCCCGCCGCCAGACCATGCGCCTCGTCATCGTCGCCGTGATCGCCGCCGGAGCGACGGTGCTCGTGCTGCTGCTGAACCGGAACGTGATGACGCGCAAGGCCGAAGCCTTGCAGACGAGCTTCAAGGTAGTCGAGCTCGACGAGAAGACCGTCGATCCGGCGCAGTGGGGCAAGAACTTCCCGCGCCAATACGACGGCTATCTGCGCACGGCCGACAAGTACTCGACGAAGTATGGCGGCGCGGGCAGCGACGGCATGCCGAAGAGCCGCCTCGAAGAAGACCCGCGTCTCGTGGCGATCTTCGACGGCTACGCGTTCGCGATCGACTTCAACCAGCGCCAGGGCCACGCGCACATGCTCGGCGACCAGCGCACCACGCGCCGCGTCACCGAGCGGCCGCAGACCGGCGCGTGTCTGCACTGCCACGCGTCGAACACGGTCGCGTACCGCGACCTCGGCCTGCACAACGGCGCGCCGGGCTCGCTGACCGACGCGTTCGCGTCCGACACGGCGCAGGCCCAGCTCATGGCCGGCTTCGAGGTGAGCTGCATGATGCCGTACGACGAGGCCACGAAGCTCGTCGACCATCCGGTCGCCTGCATCGACTGCCACGACCCGCAGAACATGTCCCTGCGCGTGACCAAGCCCGGCTTCCTGCGCGGCATCCAGGCGCTCGCGAAGAGCGGCGAGCCGCTGCCGCACCTGCCGTCGATCGAGCACTGGCGTCGCAGCGATCGCAGCAAACCGTACGACGCGAACCGCGACGCGTCGCGGCAGGAGCTGCGGTCGATGGTCTGCGGTCAGTGCCACGTCGAGTACTACTGCGGCGCCAAGGCAACGCTGTTCTTCCCGTGGGACAAAGGGCTCAAGGTCGAGCAGATCGAGCAGTACTACGACGAGTACAAGTTTCCCAACGGCACGCCGTTCACCGACTGGACCCACGCGCGCACCGGCGCACCGGTGTTGAAGGCGCAGCATCCCGAGTTCGAGCTGTGGAGCCAGGGCATCCACGCGCGCAGCGGCGTGTCGTGCGCCGACTGCCACATGCCCTACCGCCGCGAAGGCGCCATCAAGATCAGCGACCACCACGTGCGCAGTCCGCTGCTCGACGTCGCGCGTTCGTGCCAGACGTGCCACCGCTTCCCGGAGGCGGAGCTGCACGCACGCGTCGCGACGATCCAGGATCGCACGAAGGCGCTCATGGATCGCGCCGAGGACGCGCTCGTGCAGCTGATCGGCGACCTCGAGAGCGCGAAGAAGAACGGCGCCGGCGCTGCCGCGCTGCAACCGGCGCAGGCGCTGCAGAAGAAGGCACAGTGGCGCGTCGACTTCGTGAACGCCGAGAACAGCATGGGCTTCCATGCACCGCAGGAAGCCGCGCGCATCCTCGGCGAAGCGATCGACTACGCGCGCCAGGGCCAGCTCGCGCTGCGCAACGGCAAGTAGTGAAGCAGAAGCGGCGCCGCCCCCCGCTGGGGAACGGCGCCGCTCGCAAGCTTGATCGCTCGAGTCGGATCAGACGACGATCAGTTGCCGACGATCCCGCCGAAGGCGTCCGACACGACCATCCCGAACGGGTTGATGGTGTCGAAATTGGCGCACTGAGTGTAGAGCTGGAAGCCGATCAACGGCGCGCTGTTCGGGATCGGGAAGTTCCACGTCGCGCTGGTGCCGACGCCGACCACGGCGTCCGTCGCATCGAGGCTGACGCGCAGCGGGCAGCCCGGCATGCCGAGCCCGGTCAGGTCGACCGGCAGCGGCCCGAACCCCGAGATCGTGTTCGACAAGCCGATGATCATCAGACCGATCCCGAACTGCATGTTGTTGACGTTGAGCGACAGCGTGCCGCCGAGCTGCGG
>Ga0111538_10007944_pt1 | contig 14261 bp, 9 predicted proteins | sample SoiMethybrSBSTD1_FD_79669 | JGI IMG/M metagenome (GOLD analysis project Ga0111538, IMG submission 79669) | Bulk soil microbial communities from a Populus tree surrounding site in Tennessee, USA - Soil MetaG P. TD hybrid SBSTD1 (version 2)... | ecosystem: Environmental > Terrestrial > Soil > Tree... | reverse complement strand
GCGGACGATGTCGTCGACGCGGCGGATCATCGCGTCGGGAGGCTCGTACTGATCGCCCGGCATGTAGAACCGCAGCGTCATCAGCGGCGCGGTGTCGATGCCGGCGCGGGCGTCCTGCAGGTTCAGGAAGCTGCGGACGAAGAGCGATGCGCCGACGAGCAAGACGAGCGACAGCGCGATTTCGAGGACGACGAGCGCACTGCGAAGGCGGCTCCGCGCCCCGCCCGCGCTGCCGCGTCCACCATCCTTCAGCGAATCCTGCAGGTTCGTTTTCGCGGCCTGGAACGCCGGCGCCAGACCAAAGATGAGACCGGTCAACAGGGCGACGGCGCCGGTGTACACGATGACACGAGGGTTCATGCTCCAGTCGATGTAGTACGGCGCCTGGTTGTTGGGCGGAATCGACGCGGTGAGCCATTGCAGTCCGACATAGGCGACCGCGACGCCGAGCGGAGCGGCGGCGATCGCGATCAGGACGCTCTCGGTGAGCAGCTGCCGGACGATGCGGCCGCGGCCGGCCCCGAGCGCGGAGCGAACCGCAATTTCGCGCTGACGAACCGTCGCCCGCGACAGCAGCAGGTTGGCGACATTGGCGCACGCGATCAGCAGCACCAGGCTGACCGCGCCCATCATCGTGAAGACGACGAGCCTGATGTTGTCGGGCACCATGTCGTCGCGCAGCGTACGCGCGGTCGCCCCCCATCCCTGATCGTCGCGCTGCTCACCTGACAGTTGCGACCCGACCGTGGCGATGTCGCGCCGCGCCTCTTCGAGTGAGACGCCCGGCTTCATCCGCGCCATCACCTGCAGGTTTCTCGCCGTCCGCGGGCTGTTGAACTCGATCGGCGCCTGCGCAATCCAGAGCTGGGCCTGTTCCGGAAACTGAAAGCGCGGCGGCATGACGCCGATGATGGTATGCGGCTGACCGTTGACGGTGACGGTGCGGCCGACGACCGAGGGATCGGCCGCGTAACGGCGCTGCCAGACACCGTGGCTCAGGAGAAGCACGCCCGCGGCGCCAGGCCGATCCTCTTCCGGTCGAATCTGGCGGCCGAGGATCGGCTGCACCCCGATCATCGGAAACATGTTCCAGCTGATAGTGGAGCCGTTGAAACGTTCCGGCTCCTCGCTGTCCGACAGCGTGAGGCTCCGCCCGGTGACGGTGGCGATGTCGGCAAACGATCGGGTGCGCGCCTTCCAGTCCTGCACGTCGAGGTACGACACCGCGCCGCGATCGATCCCGTTGACCTGATGCGTCGTGTGCAGCGAGACCAGACGCTCGGGCTCGCGGAACGGCAACGGCCTGATCGCCACCGTGTCCACCACGCTGAAGATCGTGCTGTTCACGCCGATGCCGAGCGCCAGGCAGGCGATGGTGAGCGCGGCAAAGCCGGGATTCTTCACCAGCGTTCTGGCGGCATAGCGAAGGTCCTGAAGCAGGGTGTCCATCTCGGACTTAGACGTCGGCGAGCCGGGGAAGTTTCGATACAATCCGCCGCATGCGAAGGGTCATAGCGTCGCTCATGCTGATCGCGGCGGCCACCGCCGTGCACACCGGCGCCGACGACAGCTCGCCCGCCGCCATGATGGCGCGCATCGAAGGCGCACAGTCGCCCAACCGGCAAGGGCTAGACCCGCTCACGCTCCAGCAGCTGATGGACCGGTTTCACGTACCAGGTGTCGGCGTCGCCGTCATCCGCGATTTCGAGATCCATTGGGCGAAGGGATACGGCGTGGCAGACGTGGAATCCGGCGCCCGGGTCGACGCCGACGCGCTGTTCCAGGCGGCATCGATCAGCAAGCCGGTCTCCGCGATGGCTGCACTCCGGGCGGTTCAGGACGGGAGCTTCTCGCTCGACGCCGACATCAACACGATTCTGAAATCATGGAAACTGCCGGCCGGCGAGTTCACGCGCCGCCAGCCCGTCACCCCGCGCGCGTTGATGAGCCACACCTCCGGTCTGGGCGACGGTTTCGGCTTCCCCGGCTATCACCCCTCCGCGGCGCGGCCGACCATCGTCGAGATTCTGAACGGCAGCAAGCCGTCGAATGTCGGCCCGGTGCTGATGGAGCGCGAGCCGTTCCGCGCCGCCAAGTATTCGGGCGGCGGCGTCACACTGATGCAGCTCGCGCTGATGGACGCCTTGGGCAAGCCGTTTCCCGAGATCGTGCAGAGTCTGGTCCTCGGTCCGATTGGCATGACGCACAGCACCTTCGAACAGCCGCTGTCGTCCGAGCGCGATCGCCATGCGACGCGTGCCCACAACGGCGGCGGCCGCGCGATGGATACGAAGTGGCATGTCTATCCCGAGCTGGCCGCGGCCGGTCTGTGGACGACACCGACCGATCTCGCGAAGTTCGCCATTGAAATCCAAAAGGCTTCGCTCGGCCGCTCGGCCCGTGTGCTCAATCAGTCCATGGTCCGCGAGATGTTGACGCCGGTCGGCGTCGGCGACTTCGCCGTGGGCCTGGCGATTGCCAAGAAGGGCGAAGGCTGGTATTTCGCGCACGGCGGCTCGAACTGGGGCTTTCAGTGCGACCTTCTCGCGCACCGCCTCAAAGGGTACGGCGTCGCCATCATGACCAACAGCGACAGCGGACGGCCCGTGATCAACGCGATCGAAGACCGCGTCGCCGCGGCGTACGGCTGGGACTCGCTCGACAAACCGGTATTGCGTTAATCGGAGAACACCATGCGAAGAACGCTCCTGATCGTCGCCGCAACACTGCTCGCGGTGAACGCCGGCGCACGTCCTCTTGCCGTCGAGGACTACTACCGCATCGTCGGCGTACAGGCGCCGGCGATGTCGCCCGACGGGCGATGGGTCGCCTTCATCCGCAGCGCGATCGTCGAGGCTGAGAACCGTCGGCAGGGCGAGTTGTGGATCGTGCCGGCCGATGGCAGCGCCCCCGCCCGCCGCGTGTCGGATCCCGCCATGAACGCATCGGGGCCGCGATGGAGCCCGGATGGCGCGCTGCTGGCGTTCTCGGGCCGACGCCGCGGCGCACCGGCGTCGGACGACAGCGGCGGATCGATCTGGTTCCTTCGCGCCGATCGGCTGGACGACGCGCCGGTGCAGATTCGCGGCGTCGAAGGGACGCCGATCTTCAGTCCGGACAACAAGTGGATTGCGTTCACCAAGCGCATCGCGAAGCCGAAGGCGCCTCAGTACGCAAACGACGCCGAGCGCCTGATCAACGAACGGTTCAAGGGCAAGGCGTACGAATGGCTCAACTACCGGTTCGACCAGCGGGGCTATCTGCCGGACCCGCGCGATCCGGATGCGACTCCGCCGGAGGAGTTGTTCATCGTCCCGCGCGCGGGTGGCGAGCCGAGGCAATTGACGCGAACGACGGTCAACGTGAGCGGCGTCGCGTGGCGGCCCGACAGCGGTGCGCTCGCCTTCGTCGCCAACGAGTTCCAGCGCGACGAGTACATCTATGCGCGCGCGGATCTCTGGACCGTGACGATCGACGGCACGGTCAAGCGGCTGACCAACGACGGATACGACCACAACTCTCCGGCGTGGTCGCCGGACGGCAAGAGCCTCGTCGCGCGGCGCGAGCTGGGGCTGAGCGCGGTGATCGCGTCGAAGCAGATGCACGGCGCGCCGACCGACGTCGCGTTGTTCGCGGCCGGCGGCGGAGCGCCGAAGAATCTGACCGCCGACTGGGATCTGCTGCCGGGACCGCCAGCGTTCAGTCCGGACGGCCGGTTCGTCTATTTCGCGGCGGGCATCGGCGGCAGCGATCACCTGTTCCGGGTCGCGGCCAACTCGCCGCGCGTCGAGCAGATCACGACAGGCGAACGTCACCTCGCGAACTTCACGCCGTCCGCCCGGTGGGACGCCATGGCGTATATCGCCGGCGACAGCGCCCATCCCGAGGAGCTTTTCGTGTCCGGCATCGACGGCCGCGGCGAGAAGAAGCTGACCACCTTCAACGACGAATTCCTGAAGGACATCGAAGCGGCGAGCGCGGACCGGATTCTCTACCCGAGCAAGGACGGGACGCGGATCGAAGGGTGGGTGCTGAAACCGCGCGGCTACGACCCTTCGCGCGCCTGGCCGCTGATTCTGGCCATGCACGGCGGACCGCACGGCGCGTACGGCAACGACTTCTCGTTCGAGTTCCAGTTGTTCGCCGCGAACGGATACCTGGTCGTCTACACGAACCCGCGCGGCTCGACCAACTACGGCGAGAAATTCCTGTGGGCGACGTGGGGCGGCTGGGGCAACCTCGACTTCGAGGATGTCATGGCCGGCGTCGACTACGCGAAGACGAAGTACAACGTCGACGAGCGGCGGATGGGCGTCACGGGTTATTCCTACGGCGGCTTTCTGACCAACTGGGTGATCGGCCACACCACGCGGTTCGCGGCGGCGATCTCGGGCGCGGGGATCTCGAACTGGATCAGCGACTACGGCACGGCCGACATCCCGCGCACGAAGGAGAGCGAGTTCACGGGTCCGCCCTGGGATCCCAAAGCGCGCGAGATCCTGCGCAAGCAGTCGCCGATCGAGTACGTCACGAACATCAAGACGCCGACGATGTTCCTCGATGGCGAATCGGACCATCGCGTGCCGATCGAGGAGGCGGAGCAGATGTACACCGCGCTCCGGAAGCTGCGCGTTCCGGCTCGGATGGTGCGGTATCCCGACTCGTACCACGGCGGCTGGAGCCCGTGGAACATGGTCCACCGGTACCACGAGGAGCTGAAGTGGTGGCGGAGGTACCTCGAGGCGCCGAAGAGCACGACGAGCGCCCTGCCTTGATCATGGCTAATGGCTGATGGCTGATGGCATAGGGTCGATGGCAGCTCATCCTCCGTATGCCATCAGCCGTTAGCCATCAGCCATGGAACGTTTTCTGATTTCTCAACGTCTCCTATCTAGACTGCCAACATAGGTTGGTAGTAAAGATAGGTATGCGCAAACCCGCTCCCCTCTCGTTCGGTCAGGTCTCGGTGCTCCATGCGATTGCCGACGGCAACCGGTTCGGCTTCGACATCATCGACGCCACCGGTCTCACGTCCGGCAGCGTCTACCCCACGCTCGACAAGCTCGAGTCGCTCGGTTACCTGACGTCCCGCTGGGAGGACGCGAAGATCGCCCGCCGCGACAAGCGTCCGCCGCGCCGCTACTTCGACCTCACCGCGCCAGGAGCCACGGCGCTCGCCGCGGCGCTGACGCGGTACAAGAACCTCAAGCCGGTATCTCTCGCCGGCTTGAGAACTCTCAAGTCTCAAGGTTGAAGGTTCACTGCGAGATGCTGAAGTTCCTGCTCGCCGTCATCAACGCCGGACGCTGGCTGGCGCCGCCTTCGCGGCGGAAGGAATGGCGGCGGCAATGGCGCGCGGACCTGTCGCACGAGTGGCGATGGATGGAGCGCCGCCAATCGGGGATCGGCGCGCGGGCGGGACTGGTCGCGCGCGTCGCCGGCGCGCTGCGCCATGCGTTCTGGTTGCGGATGCACGTCAGGAGAATCGAGATGATCACCCAGGACATCCGTTACGGCTGGCGGCTCATGGTACGCAAGCCGGCTTTCGCCCTCGTCGCGGTGCTCACGCTCGGACTCGGCATCGGCGCCAACGTGACGATGTTCAGCTGGACGCAGGTCATGCTGCAGCGGCAAATCCGCGGCGTCCCCGACGGCGGCCGGCTCGTCGCGCTGAACGGCACCACGCGCTCCCGCGTCGATCTCAGCGTTTCGTATCCCTACTTTCTCGATCTGCGGGAGCGGCGGCCCGACAGCGTGGAGGACCTGATCGTCTTTACGCTCGCGCCGATGAGCCTCCGGACCAACGGCGGCGATCCGCAGCGCACTTTCGGTCAGCTGGTGAGCGGCAACTTCTTCAGCGCGCTTGGCGTCCGGCCGGCACTTGGCCGCGCGTTCCTGCCCGAGGAAGACACCACGCCCAACGGACATCCGGTCGTGGTCATCAGCGACAGTTTCTGGCAGCGCCGCTTCGGCGGCAACCCGTCCATCGTCGGCCGCACGGTGACGTTGAACGGCGTCGCCTACACGGTGATCGGCATCGCGCCGCCGGACTTCCGCGGCACCGAACCGTATCTGAACCTGGATCTCTGGGTGCCGATGGCGATGCAGCCGTCGGTCACCAGCGGCGGCAACCGCCTCGGCGTCCGCGGCAACTCCTGGCTCGAAGCGATGGTGAGGCTCAAGCCGGGCGCCTCCATCGCCCGCGCCCAAGCCGATTTCGATGTGATCGCACGCAATCTGGCGGACACGTATGCCGACGACAAAGGGCGCGGCTTGAAGCTCTCCGAGCTGTGGCGCGCGCCGAATAGCGGCGGACCTGCCGTCGTCGCCGTCATGGTCATCCAGCAGGTCGTCGCCGGCGTCGTCCTCCTGATCGCGTGCGCCAACGTCGCGAATCTGCTGCTCGCCAGGGCGGCGAGCCGTCAACGCGAAACCGCCGTCCGGCTGACACTGGGCGCCAGCCGGAGCCGCCTCGTGCAGCAGCTGCTCACGGAAAGCACGCTGCTCGCGCTCGCCGGCGGCCTGTGCGGCATCGTCATGTCGTACTGGACCAAGGATCTCGTGCGGCTCTTCATCCCGCCCGCGCCGCTTCCGATCGAGATGAATCCAACGCTCGATCTGCCGGTCGTCGTGTTCGCGCTGATCATGACCGGCGCCAGCGTCCTCGTATTCGGGCTGGTGCCGGCGCTGCAGGGCTCGATGTCGTCCGTCGGGGCGGCCCTCAAGGAATCCGCGGGCCAGTTGACGGCCTCGCCACGGCGGGCGCGCATCCGTCAGACGCTGGTGGTGGCGCAAGTTGCGCTGTCGCTGATGCTGCTGGTCTCGGCCGGACTGTTTCTCCGCACGCTGCAGAACGCACAGGCGCTCGACCCGGGCTTCTCGACCCGAACCGGCCTGCTGGCCTCCATCGACTTGCTGCCCGCCGGATACGACGCGCCGCGTGGACGCGCGTTCTTCCGCGACCTGCTCGCGCGCGTGCGGGAGCTGCCGGGTGTCGAGGCGGCGAGCGTCGCCACCAAGGTGCCGCTCGGATTCGGCGGCAACAGCGACACCGGCGCAAACATCGACGGTTATGTACCGGCGCCGAACGAGGAAATCTCGATCTACTACAACCGCGTCGGTTCCGACTACATGAAGACGATGGGCATCGCCCTGGTCGCGGGGCGTGAATTCACCGATCTCGACACCTCGGACCGGCCGGACGTGGTCATCGTCAACGAAACGGTGGTCAGGCGGTACTTTTCGGGGCGGAATCCAATCGGCGGTCGAATCCGGCTTGGCAATCGGACGCTCCAGGTCGTCGGTGTCGCGCGCGACGGCAAGTACAGCACCATCACGGAAGCGCCACGATCGTTCATGTACATGCCGGTGCAGCAATGGTATCGAGCCGATACCGTGCTGCACGTCAAGTCGTCCGTGGAGCCGGGCCTGCTGGTTCCGCGAATCCACGAAGTGCTGCGCGCGCTCGATTCGAACGTGCCGCTGTTCGACGTGAGGACCATCGCCGAGCAGATGAGCATCGCCGTCTTCATTCAGCGGATGGTGGCCAGTCTGCTGGGTGCCTTCGGAGCGCTGGCGCTGCTGCTGGCGACTGTCGGCCTCTACGGCGTGATCGCCGCCCTGGCCGCGCAGCGCACGCCGGAAATCGGGATGCGTATGGCGCTCGGCGCCACCCGCCGCGACATCGTCGCGATGATCGTGCGCCAAGGGCTCGGGCTCACGCTGACCGGGGTCGCCATCGGATTGATCGCCGCGCTCGGCGCGACCCGCCTGTTCAAGAGCCTGCTGGTCGGCGTCAGCGCCACCGACGCCCCCAGCTTTGCGGTGACGACGATTCTGCTCGTGACGGTTGCTCTGGCAGCGGCGTACCTGCCCGCGCGCCGCGCGGCACGGATCGATCCGCTGCAGGCTCTCAGAAATGAGTAGGGATTAGGGAATAGCTAATCCCTAATCCCTAATCCCCTACCTCTATTACCGATCCGGTAGTATAGTGACCGGACCGGTATGCCGAAGCCAGACGACCTGCTGCCCCTCAAACCGCTCCACTTCCTGATGCTCCTGACGCTCGTCGACACCGAGCGTCACGCCTACGGAATCAAAAAGGATCTCGCCGCCCGTGGGGCACACCGCGACATCGGGCCGGGGACTCTCTACCGATCGATCGAGCAGCTGATCGAGAGCGGCCTGATTCAGGAATCCGGCCGGCGCCCAGCCGCGGAGCTCGACGACGAACGCCGGCGCTATTACAAGCTGACGGCGTTCGGGCGGCGCGTCGTGGCGGCCGAGGCCGCGCGGCTCGACGACCTCGTCGCCGCCGCCCGCGCTCGAAAGCTGCTTCCGCATACCGGGAGGGCATGATGACGGTCCACTTTGCCGAAACGTGGTTCCGCTGGTTGATGCGCGCCTACCCGGCGCGGTTTCGCCGCACGCACGGGCTGGCGTTGTTCGAGCTGTTCCGCGACGAGGCACGCGACGCCCATCATGCCCGCGGGACGATCGGACTGGTCTTGCTGATTGGCAGGGCCACCGCCGACACGTTGAAAGCTGCGCCGGGGGTGTGGATCAGGCCCGCCTCGGCCAAGGTCCAAGTGGATGCGACGCAGCGAGGCGGGCTCCCCCACCTGCGCGCCTCTCGCGGCGACGGACAGCCCCGGCGGTGGCTGGATTGGTCCGGCTACCGGCAGGACGTGCGGATCGCGCTGCGACACCTGCGTAAGTCCCCGGGCTTCACGATCGTCGCCGTGACCATGCTCGCGGTCGGCATCGGTGCGAATACGACGATCTTCAGCGTGATGAACGCGGTCCTGCTGCGCCCGCTGGCCGCGCAGGAACCGGACCGCGTCGTCCGCGTCGTCGCTCGTATCGGCAGCGGCGCGGTCGGCGCCGCGGCGCGGCGCTTTTCGTATCGCGACTTTGTCGACTACCGCGACCGATCGACGACGCTCGAGGACCTATCCGGCGTCAACCTCGCCACCCTGCTGCTCACCGCGGACAACCGTACCGATCAACTGATTGGTGAAATCGCATCGGCGCGGTACCTGCCGCTGCGCGGTATCAGGGTGTCGCAGGGACGGCTGCTGACCGATGCTGACGATCGGCGGGAAGCGCCGCCGGTCGCCGTCATCAGCGACGCGCTGTGGCGGCGACGGTTCGGCGCCGAACCGATCGTGGGTCGTCAGGTGCTGATGAATCGTGCGACCTACACCATCGTCGGCGTCGCGGAGCCGTCCGCGATCGGCAGCTTCATAGCCGCGCCAGTGGACGTGTGGCTGCCGATCGAAAGCTCAGGGACCGCTCTGGGGTCCCGCTGGAGGGTCGATCGAACGGAGCGCACGCTGGCGGTGATGGGGCGACTGCGTCCTGGCGTCACGTCGGCGCGCGCTCAGGCGGAGCTCCAGCTCAGTGCCAACGCGATCGCGCGAGAGTTCGGCGACACGAGCTCGGTGTCCAGCCCACCGGTGATTGACGTGCTACCGGGGACCCTGACGACCGGCGATCAGCGGCGGCTCGCCCAGATGTTTCTGACCTTGCTGCTGGGACTCGTGGCGCTCGTCCTCGTCATCGCGTGCGCGAATGTCGGTAACCTGTTGCTTGCGCGCGTACTTGGGCGCCGCCGCGAGCTCGCCATCCGTCTGGCACTGGGCGCGAGCCGGGGCCGGCTGGCGCGGATGCTGGCCATCGAAGGCGCACTCATCGCCGCGGCCGGCGGGGCCGGCGCGCTCCTCCTCTCGAACTGGACCGGCCGGGCTCTGGCGAACTTCAGCCCGCTGCCGACGCTCACGCTTCGACTCGACGTCCGTTCGGATGTTCGTGTGTTGGCGTTCACGGCGCTGGCGGCGCTCGCGGCCGCCATCATTCTGGCCGTCGTGGGAACGCTTCAAGCGATGAAGCCCGACATCGCGCCGGCGCTGAAGGAGGACTCCACTGCCTCGCTAGGAGGACGGCGTCCGGCGCGGCTCCGCGGGGCACTGGCGACTGTGCAAATCACCATGTCGTTGTTGCTGGTGATCGGCGCTGCTCTGTTCGTGCGCAGCGTGAGCGAGGCAGGAGCCATCGACCTCGGCTTCGATCCCCGCGGCGTCGTCGTGCTCGACGTCGACGTCTCCGCCGGCCGGACGAACCTGGAAAGCCGGCAGATGTTTCACGAGGTCATCCGGCGTGTCGAGCGGTTACACGGCGTCACGGCTGCAGCTGTCTCCTCGCGGGCGCCGCTCGACAGCTCGACGCCGCTCATTCACGTGAACGCGCAGCAACCGATCGCCTCGGCCGGCGACGGGGCATCGCCGACGGCCAGCTTCATGGTCGTCAGCACGCGCTATTTCGACGTCGTCAAGACGCCGCTCGTCGCGGGGCGCCCGTTCGCGGACACCGATGACGCGGATAGGCCGGCGGTCGCGATCGTCAACGAGACGCTCGCCGCGCACCTGTGGCCTGGTGCCGACGCGGTGGGCCGCAGGCTGTGGGTCGAGGCAGCGGCGACGACGAGAATTCGTGACGACGGCGTGCCCGGATTGGCGCCCTGTGTCGTCATCGGCGTCGCCAGGGACAGCAAATACCGCACACTCGGCGAACAGCGGCAGGGTCACGTCTACCTGCCATTCGCGCAACAGCCGCGCCGGGGAATGGCCATTCTGGTCCGAGCCGTCGATCCGCCCGACCGCATCGCCAGCGCCGTGCAGGGCGTGCTGGGGAGCGTCGATCCCAACGTGCAGGGATTCTTCACGCGAACGCTCACGGAACACGTGGCGGTCTCGACGTTGCCGGTCCGTTTTGCAGCCCGCCTCGCGATCGGCGTCGCCGCGTTGGCGGTTGCACTCTCGCTGATCGGCCTGTACTCGCTCGTGTCGTTTCTGGTGGCCGAACGCACGCACGAGATCGGGCTGCGCAAGGCGCTGGGCGCCGACACCGTCGATGTGCTGCGCCTGGTGGCCGGCCACGGCATCAAGCTGGCGCTGCTGGGACTCGCTGTCGGCATCCCTGCCGCGATCGCATCGACGCGGTTGTTGCAGGGCCTTCTATACGGCGTGAGTCCCACCGATCCCGTCGTGTTCGTGGGAGTGTCGATCGCCATCCTGATGGTGGCGACGGTGGCGTGCTGTGTTCCCGCCCGCCGCGCGATGCGGGTGGATCCGCTGCAGGCTCTCAGAAACGAGTAGTTAGCCGGACTTCGCGATCCACCACGCGACCACGACTCCGGTCAGCAGCTTCAACATCTCGAGCGACGTGTAGGCGGCGTGCAGAATCCAGAATCTCTGCATGCCCGGCGGCGCAGGATCGCGCGGCACGAAATCGAGGCCGCGGCCGAGCGACACGATCTGCGGCGTGAGATATCCGAGCATCAGCACGACAACGCCGACCATCGCCGCGACACCCCAGAGTGCGCGGCGTCGTTGCGCATCCTGCATTTCCGCGGGAATCCGCGAGGTGGCGAGGAGCCACAGCGCGAGGCAGCCGAGGACCAGTTGCGCGACATTCCACGCTTGGAAGTACAGGCGATTCAGCTCAGACGAGAGATACCGCAGCAGGTCGCGCGCCGGCGCATGCCCGAGCTGCTGCGTGGCGCGATGAAACTCCACGTTCGTCGACCCATCGAGCAATCGATCGATCGTGTAGAAGTTCTCCGTCGCCACTACCGACATGCAGATCGATCCCATGGTCCACATGCCCATCACGACGAGCGCCCACCGCAGCTTCATCGGGATACGGCACGCGAGCTGAGTGCCCGATCGAGCCAGGTTTCGATGTCCGGCCAGACCGCACCGCTCAGCGACTGGTTGTGCCCGGCGTCCGGCACCAGGATCAACTGCTTGGGACCACGCAACGCCTCGAACACCCGCCTCGAGTGTTCGGGCGGCGTCTCGCGATCGATCGATCCGTGAATGATCAGCACGGGTGCTTCAATCTTTCGGGCGGCGGCCTCGGGACTGACGTCTTCAATCGTAAACCGGCCCTCCGTTTCCGCCAGCTGGAAGGCCCGCCGGATGGTGCCCGGCGTGAAGAAAAACGGCGCGCGCTCGATGGCGACCGTCCGCAGATCGGAGAAAGTCTCCGCGGCGACGACCGCGCCGACCCGCTCGTCGTCCGCGGCTTCCTGCAGGGCCACGGCCGCGCCAAGCGACGTGCCCATCAGCACGACCGGTCGCGAGTCAATCGTGTCCACGACGCGGCGTAGATCCTGTTTTTCATAGAAGCCGTACGTGCAGGCGGCGCCGTTCGACTCGCCATGCGCGCGGCTATCGTATGCGATGACGTCGAATCCGCGCCGGCCGAAGCGGTCGATGATTCCGGTTGCGCTACTGCGATTGTCGGCGATGCCATGCAGGTAGACCAGCGTCCCCCGGCGGCCTGTCCCGCCGAAGCCGTCACGTTGCGCACCGGGCGAAGGCTGATCCCCCGCGGCGAGGCAGCGCCATCCCTTGAGCCGAACGCCGACACCGTCGAACAACACCGCGTCGCACGAGTCCGGCGGGCGGCCGACGGCGGAACGACGGAAGGGATGCAGCAGGCCGCCGGCGCCAATCGCGGGCAGCTGGCTCTGCGCGATCGCGCCGCCCGCGATCAGCACGACGCCCGCCATCGCCAGACCCACCCCCGACCAACGACGACGGAGCATGGGCCAGCCGGTGCCGTGGGTCACAGGGTGCGGGATGTCAGGGAACGCGCGACCTTGACAAAGACGTCAGCGAAGCTGGAGATGACCTTCGGATCGATCGCTTCCGGTCCGCGATCGGCGGGATTGTGAAACAGAGCATTGCGCCCGATCACCGAGACATAGCGGCCGCCGCCGCGGTGGACGACCTCTGCTTCGCCGCCCGGGATTGTCCCTCGTGGCACCCGGCGGGTCACGGCCAGACTGGCTGCCGTCATCGCGTCAGCCAGCAGTTTCTCGAACGCATCGTCTGACGCCTGTACCGTGTTGCCGGGATCCTGCGCGGCGCCGATGTTGGCGCCGAAGTGCATCCATCCGGCGCTTCGCGAGACGATCCCGGGGCGTTTGTTCACGAATGCGTTAATCCCGAGGTGGCCCAGCTCGTGGCCACTGGAGGCGACGAATACGATGTCACGTGCCAGCGGTCCGGCCTTCAATTCGCGCATCAGCTCGAGCCAGCAGGCAATGCCGCCGCCGCGTTCGCTTGCACACGTCCACCAGCCGCTCCGCGGCGTCATCACCACCAACGGCGGAAGCGCGCTATCTGTGCCTGCCAGCCGTGCCGTCACGTTCAGTGCTTCCACCGGCTTTCGCTCGACGTGCGCCACCAGATGAACCGCGGCGCCCTGCCGGGCCGACTCCTCGAGAAACCCGCCCTCTTCGCTCGACACCTGGAGCACGGGCGGACCGAATGGTTTCAGGAACGCATCGGCGTTGCTCGGACACAGGCCCGGGCGGCCACCTCGCGTGACACAGACAATCGCCTTGTGACGGGACCTCCGACGCGCGTCCCCAAGAGCGCCGGCCGCGGCCGCATTCGGTGCGCATTCGGCAAGCGCCAGCTCGGCGTCGCCCCCCACCGGTCCAAAACGGCCTTCCACGCCGGCTGCCCCGGTGAAGGCGGCGTCGAACAACGGCACGCCTGGAATGTGGCGCCCTCGGACGGTGAGTGCAGCGGCGATTGGATCGACGCGGGAGAGTGGAAACGGCTCGAGGGCCGGCGTCAGACCAGCGTCGCGGACTTCGGCCGCGAGCCACTCTGCCGACAACCGATCGACGTCGGTGCCGGTCCGATGAATGCCCTGTTTTTCGTAGGCACCCACGATCTGCGCGACGCGCTGTGACCGGTCGGCCGCGGCCAGCCGCGCGAACGGTGACGTCGCAACCACGGCCAGCCACTCGCGGCGGGTCATCTCGATATCAGTACGCGATCAGCAGCCGCGCGGCGCGCTCGATGTACGCGTCGCTCGGGAGATAGAACTCCTCGAGCGACGGCGAATACGGCACCGGGGTATCGAGCGCGCCGACAATGCGGATGGGTGCGTCGAGCGCCTCGAAGGCCTCCTCCTGAATGATCGCGGCGAGGCTTTCGCCGATGCCGCCGGTGCGCACGTCTTCGTGGATGATCAGCACCTTGTGGCAACGGCGTGCGACCGCCAGGACAGCATCGCGATCCAGCGGCGCCAACGAGCGGAGATCCAGCACGCTCGCCTCGATTCCGTCGTGAGCCAGCCTTGCCGCAACCCGCATGCCCGTATGTACGAAGGCGCCATACGAAATGATGGCGAGATCCTCGCCGGCGCGGCGCAGCGCCGCCCGTCCGAGCGGGATC
>Ga0111538_10007942_pt1 | contig 14263 bp, 6 predicted proteins | sample SoiMethybrSBSTD1_FD_79669 | JGI IMG/M metagenome (GOLD analysis project Ga0111538, IMG submission 79669) | Bulk soil microbial communities from a Populus tree surrounding site in Tennessee, USA - Soil MetaG P. TD hybrid SBSTD1 (version 2)... | ecosystem: Environmental > Terrestrial > Soil > Tree... | reverse complement strand
GAATACACGCTGACTCGCGTGACCGCTGAATCGGACGAGCAGTTGAAGAACATCCCTCGACATCGGTTCGTCGCGTCCGGCGACGTCTCGCTGCCGTGGGCCGTCGGCGTCTACGCGCGATGTCTGCATTCATTGGGCGGCTTCCTCGATGATGAGAACGGCTTCGCGATCGACGGGCCGGCGACCTGCGATCTGCGCGTGCGGCGATCGTTCCGGCGACAGACCTTCTTCTTCGATGCGATGAACGTCACGAACAACCGGTTCGAAGAGTACGGGCTGACACTCACGGATCTGCGCGGACGCGTTGTGCCCTATGCGCGACCGGGCGCGGGGCGCGCACTCCGCGGCGGGGTCAATCTTTCGTTTTGATGATCGCGGGCCGCCTTCAGGCGGCCGCGGGAGTCGTTATGAAATTGCCACGATCGATATCACTCGTGCTCGTGCTGGCCGTCGCGGCGTGCAATTCGTCGACTCCTCGAGGCGGCGGAGCACAGACAAGCACGTCGACGGCGCCGGCTCCGAGCACCGCGCCCAGCCCGTCGGGCGGCGCCGCAGGGCCGCCGTTGTCGCCCAACGTTCCAGCCGACATGCCTCCGAATCCATCACAAGCCGATGCGGTCACGTACGCCTGGCAGCAGTTCGTGGCCCTCAACTGGCCTGCGCTCGCGGGAATGCGCGGCGTTCCGGACACATCGAAGATGATCGGAGCGTCCGGTGAAGTCGTCTGGCACACGTGGAAGGCGCCCGACGAAATCTTTTACGCGGATGGCCGGATGCCGCCCTCCTGGAACGACTACGGCGGCGAGCTCCCATCGCAATGCGCCGCCGCCGGCGCGCCAAGTATGGGTCTGGTCCTCACGCGAACATCGAAAGTGCCCGGCAACATCACCAACGACGCCGTTGAACTGGCCAAGCAGGCGGTGGGTGGCACGATCACCGATCAGCACGGCAACCTCGCGCGCTACGAAGTGCGGCTCAACCAGATGATTTTCAACGCGATCGTGACGTCGCAGTTCTACAACACGCAGGGGCAGGACGCGGCGAGGCAGATCAGCTTCCTGCCCGGCGTGATGGAAGTGAAGGCGTCGTGGCGGCAGATCCTGCCGAACGAACCACCGACGGTCACCAGCCGTTACTACACCGAGACCGCGTGGATCTACACGCCGCAGTTCGGTCCGAACAAGCCCACATGCGTCATGGGGAAGGTCGGTCTCGTCGGGTTGCACATCACCCAGAAGACCCAAAGCCGACCACAGTGGACGTGGGCGACCTTTGAACAGATTGACAACGTACCACCCACCACGCCCCCGTATACCGGTCCACTCTCGTTCAACGACCCCACCTGCCCGGTCGCGATGTGCCCACCGAACATGAGCACCGAGAAGAACGGCGTGCCCACCGGCAAGCCGACACAGGTCACACGCGTCATCCCAATCGGAGACGAGGCAGCCGCCGCCAATCCGATGTGGCAACAAGCCCTCGCCGCGGCGGCACCCAACTCGCCGTTTCGCTATTACCAGCTGGTCGACATTCAGTGGCCGTCGAACCCGTCCAGCCAGCGGCCCGGTGGAGTTCCGACGCCGAGTCTGCTGGCGAACACGACGATGGAGACCTACGTTCGCCAGAGCAGTTGCATCAACTGCCACTTCACGGCGCGGACGTATTCGAGCAAGCTGTCGTCCGACTACTCCTTCATGCTGGCGGAAGCCAAGCCCGCCAGCGCCTCACGCACAGGGGGCGCGCGATGAGCATCCTCTCGTTTCCGCGGATCAACTTCAAGGGGACGTTCACGACGAACCCGTGCACCACCAACAACGACGACGTCATGCCGGCGATCGTCAATCGCGACAGCGATACGTTCGGCGCCGACATCACGTCGCAGATGACCGACGACCAGATCCAGAGCTATCTGCGCGAGCAAGTGATGATGGGATACCCGGACGCGAACCCGCAGAAATGTTTCCCGTTCATCCGCTCCGGCTGGAACCTGTACGGCGACTACACGACGACCTTCGACAACGCACAGGTCACCTCGATCGTGACCGGTCCCGGCACGGCGCTGACCTCGCACGCCCAGGACTCGCTCGTTGGGCAACCGGTCGTGCTCCTCGGCAGCAAATCGGGCGATCCGATGCGGCGCGGCACGGCGATGCTGTGCGACCTCGATCCGACCGGCCTGGTCACGACGCAACTCTGGATCGGCGGGTTCCAGTTCGGCGCTGCCACATACGGCGGCAGCAGCCAGGGCCCCAGCATAGCCAGGGTGATCTTCGACCACGACACGCGCGCGTTCCAGAACTGGTTGAACTTTTTCAGCACGTTCGATACCCAGCCTTACGGCGGCGAGCAGAACTTCGTCGGCATCGGCTGCATGATGCAGTTCGCGATCCCGGCGTCGGCGATTCCATCGGATATCGAGCTGCAGTCGTCGGCGTTGACGACGTTTCTGACGGCGGCGCGTGCAGCTGCCGGCATCGTGATTCGCTTCCGGATATGGGAGGTCGAGCCGCAGATCATCGATGCGAATTTGTACGCGCAATTCAGCAGGAATCAGGGACCCCAGAACCCTGCGGTCGGATATCTCGTTGGCACCATCGGCGTCTGGGAACAAGGCGAACCGGAAACGGAGACGGCGGGTCGAAAGCTGACCTGTCCATATCCAAGGCCGGCCATGAAGTTTCAGCCGCCGGGAAACCCGGCGCCGGCGGTCCAGACCTGGCCGCCACAGCAGACGCCATGGACCCAGGGCCTTCCACCGGCGTTGATTGGCAACGCCGTCGCGCGCGTGCAGCCGACGCAGCCGGTGATCTCGCTCGACCTCGTCAGCTCGTTCCCGAAGTTCGGCTTCCGCAATCCGAACGGGCCGCAGAAGCCCGACTCGCAGGGTTTCAACGCGGCGACGAACAAGATGAATTTCGGCGCCGTGGAGCTCGCGGTCGTATCGGCGACCGGCCCGTCTACCACCATCGGACCGGTCGACTACGGACTGAACAACTACTCGAGCTACGAGGACTTCGGCGGAATCGTCGACATTCCGTTCGACCCGTCTTTGGCGCCCCTGATTGCAAGCGGAACGTTGATCCTGAGGGGCTCGAGCGGCAGCGTCAATGGTGGCATCACGCTGCTGCAGGAGCGCGGGATTCGTCTCGTCACCGATGATCGCGCGGTCTACTGGTCGTTGCCGAACCCGTCGAATCCGAGTCCAACGAGGACGATCGGCCTGAAGGTGTACGCGAACGGCGGGCGTACAACATCACCGACAACTGTTTACCTGTATGAGTACTTCAACGTCATCCAGGACATGAACAAGAAGAACGGCCAGACGCAAGCGGCGCCGTGCACGGACGGCCTCCGTCCAAACCAGACCGTTCAGCAGGACGTGCGTGGGCTGCTGCAGTTTCCGGCGACGATCACCATTCCTGCGGGCGCGGGATATGACACCTGGTATCCGGTTCAAGTGACGGTTGTGCAAAGCGGTGCGACGCTGCTCGCCTTCCAGACGCAGCAGGACTCGATCGAGTACGGAACGGGGAACAACCCGCCGGTGACAGGCGTACCGGTCTGGTCCTATGCGACCTACAGCTCCGTGCGCGTGTATACGAATGACGACTTCTCGAAGCTATACGCGAACCCGCCGTTGAAATGGGATGACGTCTACAACTACGTACTGCGTTTCTACTATTTGATTTATCCGGCGATGTCGGAATTCATCCCGCTGAATCTCGAGGACTCGATCGTGGGACGGGCGGCGGTCATCCAGCAGCGGCTCAATACTCCGGACAAGCCTGAATTCTGGACGACCTACAACATGCCGGTGACGCGCACGATGTCGCCGAACAAGGTCAAGCTGGTGCTCGACTTCATCGCGCAAGAGCAGGCGAAGAAGCAGCAGCAAGCGACGTAGCGCCCCAGCGCGCGTAGGCGTCGGCGGCCCGTGCGCGCGTCACCTGCGCCGCGTCCTGCTGGCCCGCCGATTGGAGCGCGCGACTCTGAAGATCGAGCGCGAGCGCCTCGATGTGCAGGTATCCGTAGGTCCGTGCGCTGTCCGCAGCCTGTGCGTGAAGGACCGCGGCCTTCTGATACCGGCCGCCCGCCCGCGCGACCTCCCCGTCGAGCACCTGCGACTTGTGCAGGAAGTTGTCGGGACATCCGCTCGCCCACTTCCTGAATCGCGAGGCCGCACGCGTCACCGTGCGTCGGGAGCGTCCGGCGGCAGCGGCCGCGAGTGCCTGATAGAAGGTGTGATCGGCGGAGTGGAGCATCCCGGGCGAGTCTTTGAGATAGGCGGCGGACTGTGTGGCCACCTCCAGCGCCGCCTCGTACTGCCCGCGGAGATACAGCAGCTGCGTCTTGAGGATGAAATACATCTGCGCGAAATGACGCGACCCGTAGCTGGCAATCTCCCGCACGAATGCGGCTTCATCGAAGTCATCGTCATCGAGCGTGGTGGCCGTGCGCGTGTCGCCGCGCAGATTCTTCGCCACCTGCCTGACGACGGTGACGACTCCGAGCGGTTCGCGCAGCCGGTTGCGCTTCAGGAAGTCCAGGAAGCGTTCCGTCTCGGCCCGGAGACGCTCCAACGGCACGCCACGCATGAAATAACTCATGGTCGTGCCAGCGCACGCCGCGCCGGTGTGAAACAGGTCACCGGTTTCGATGCCGGCGTCGTACGCCGTCTTCCAGAGCGCTTCGGCCTCCGTCGCCGGCCGCAGCCATGACGTGCCGAAGTAGCCGACGACGAAGTTGACCTCGGCTTTCTGCTGATCGTTGTGGTAGCGGTCGACCAGCGCCAGGGCCAGGCGGCCGAAGTCATAGCCGAATCGATAGTTGCCGAGGACGCCGCCGTGGAAGATCGCTCCGAAGACCATGTAGGCGATGGCGCAGTCGGGCGTGTTGCCCTGGCGCAGACACACGTTGAGGATCTTCGTGGTGACGGCGACACACAGCTCCGGCCGCACCTGATACGCGGCCTTCGCGACGGCGTTGGTCAGGCGCACGGCGACCAGCAGCTTCTCGTCCGTGGCCGCCGGAAGTGCGAGGAGATCGGCGGTCGTCCTGCCGCGCAGGCGCAGGCGAGCGGCGATCAAGTCGATGATGAACAGCGGCGGGACGAACTTCGCGGGCAGACGGATCCCGAACGGCTCGGCGGCTTTGCGGCCGATGGCGTAGGCATCCGCGAACCGCGCCATGTCCGTGTAGAAGTGGATCATGCGTTCGTGGATGCGCGCACGATCGGCGTCGTTGCTCGCAAGACCCGCGGCGCGCGCGAACAACGTCTCGGCGCGTTCGAACGCCAGTACCTGCACTGCCTCCGACGCCGCCTGTTCGTAGAAGCGACACGCACGCTCGGTGTCGCCGGCCCCTTCCAGGTGCGCGGCCAGCGTCTCCGCGTCCGCGCGCCCGGATCGCTCGAGCGTCGTCGCCAGCGATGCGTGAAAGTGGCGCTTGTCGCTGGCCGGCAGCTTGGCGACGATGCTCTCGCGGATGCGATCGTGAAAGGTTTCGATCTCGTCGTGGAGTGCCGGCCCGGTCGTTCGAACCAGGCGCGAGGCGCGCAGCGTGGGGACGACGTTGGCCGGCAGTGACGGAAGCAGCGCCGCCATCTGCGCATCGCGAAGCTGCAGCGGCCGCCCGGCCACCGCGATGACTTCGAGCAGGCGCCGACTCGTATCCGGCAGACGCTCGACTCGTTGCCACAGCACGGCGTCGAGGTCGGGCTGGGTTCCCAGCGCGGCGCCGGAGTTCAGGTGCTCGACGAGCTCGTAGACGAAGAAGGGCCGGCCACCCGATTCACGCACCACCCACTCGACCGCGCCCTCATCAACGTTCGACTCCGCATCCGGGGCACCGCGTGTTGCGAGCAGCCTCGTCGCCAGCGTGCGCGTGTCATCAGGCGACAGCACGTCGACGTCGAGACGACGCTCGACGTATCCGTCGCGGTCGTCGTTGTTTTGTGTGAGCGCCTGCAGGCATGGGCTCCTGCCCACATACTCGCTGCGATAGGACAGGAGCAGCAGCAATCGTGGTGCGTTGGGCGGCTCCAGGAGACCCCTGAGTAACGCGGCGCTGTCGAGATCTCCCCATTGCAGGTCGTCGATATACAGGATCAGCGGTTTGCGCCGACCGAGCGCCAGCAGCAGCGCGCGCAACGCTTCGAACGCGTGGCTGCGCACATCGCGCAGGTCGTACGCCTGCGACGAACCGGCCAATACGGAGGCGAGCGCGCCGACACGACCGAGCACGGGAAAGACGCGGACGAGATCGGCGACGTACGGCGGCGTCATCGCGTCGACCTCCGCGGGCGTCAGCGTCATCAGATGCGCGGCGAGTGCGTCCACGAGATCGTCGAGCGCTTTGTACGGCACCGACTCCTGCTCGTAGCAGCGACCGCGGAAGACGATCGTCTCGCCTTTCGGCAGATGCTCGAGGAAACGCGAAATCAGCGTGCTCTTGCCCGCACCCGATCGACCCGACACGTGGCACACGACCGTGCGCCCCGCTCGTGTGGCATCGAAGGCCGCATTCAGTTCGTCGAGATGCGCGTTGCGCCCGACGAACATCTCGGGCAGCGACGCGCCGGCGACAGTCGAGGCATGAGGCGTGTCGCCGAGCATGGCGAGGGCGTCTGACCCGCCGGCGCGGTGCGCCGGATCGCGGACGAGCAGCGCCGCGGCGAGCCGATCGAGGTCCTCGGGAATGCCAGCCAGGATCCGCGACGGCGGGATTCCGTCCATCTTGCGCTTCGCCGACAGGATCTGGATTGCGTCACCGGTAAACGGCAGTCGTCCTGTGAGTGCCTGGAACAGCATCACGCCGACCGAATACCAGTCGCTCGGCGGACCGAGCTCTCCTCGCGCCGCCTGCTCAGGCGACATGTAACCAACCGTCCCCGTCAGGGTGCCATCAGTCGAGCGATACACCTGATGTCGCACCGGGACGCTCTGGTCGTCTCCGAGCGGCGACGACTGCGCTGCATCGCTGGTCAGGTTGGCGACGAGACCGAAGTCGAGCACGATCACGCGACCGCCCGCGTCGACGAGCACGTTGCTCGGCTTCAGATCGCGATGCAGCTTGCCGGCCGCATGCAGCGCCGCAACGCCCTCCGCAAGCTGTCGAAACACGGTGCGGACCCGATCGAAATCGACTTTGGCCACCGGCAGCGGACCACCACCAGGCGAGTGTGTGATGCCGGTCGGCGTCGCCTGCGCGGATCCTTCGAGCGACGGGTCCATCCACGACTCACTCGTCGGCGACTCGGTCCCGTCGTCGGTATGGCTGCTCGTGCTCGTTGGCTGATCGAACGCCGCCTCCGCGGGAATACCAGCGCGAACGTGCGCCAGGAGATTCGTCGCGTTCTCCACGAGCTCCATCGTGAAGAACCAGTGCTTCTCGTCGCCGACCAGCTCGTAGAGCGCGATCAGATTCGGGTGAAGGATTTCGCTGAGGCTGCGGAACTCCTGCTTGAAGCGATAGAGCGCGCGCGCGTCGAATTCGCGCAGGGTCTTGAGCGCCACGCGCTCGTTTCTCTCGCGGTCGAACGCTTCGTAGACAACGCCCATCCCGCCGGCGCCGAGCCGACGGATGACTGAAAAACGTTCCGTCCCCGGGAAGCTGTGGTCGTCTGGCGGCACGAGGGGATTGACGCGATCCTACCGCGTCTCCGCGGTCGCCGTCGGCTTCGGCGAGACAGCGCCTGGTGATCTACACTGCACCACGCTATGAGGACGTCAACTATTCCCGCCATCGCCCTGTTCGTGCTCCTGAATGCCAGCGCCGCTCGCGCGCAGCAGCTCGCCGCGGAGCCGCCGCCGGACGTGAAGCCTGGCAGCATCACGAGCGAGGACGTGCCGTATCCCTATCCCTCGTCATACCTGCCGCTCACGCTGTATGGACAGGATGTGCGCATGGCCTATATGGACGTCCCGCCGATGGGGCCATCGAACGGCCATACGGTCGTGCTGCTGCACGGGCACAACTTCGCCGGCTTCTACTTCGGCGGACCGATCGACGTCCTCCGCAAGCAAGGCTTCCGCGTGATCGTGCCGGATCAGATCGGCTACGGGCGGTCGTCCAAACCGATCATTCCCTACAACCTGCACGACATGGCGCGGAACACGCGCGCGATCCTGCAGAAGCTGGGCATCGACAAGGTCATGGTCGTGGGCCACTCGATGGGCGGCATGGTGGCCACGCGTTTTGCCACCCAGTATCCCGCAATGGTGGAGCGTCTGGTTCTTTACAACCCGATCGGACTCACCGATGCGCGTTTCGATCGTCCGTGGGAGGGAACCGACGAGGCGTACAAGCGCACGCTCGGGAACACGTGGGCGACGGTGAAGGCCGGCCTGATGCGCTACGTGGCGCACGATCCCAAAGCGTGGAACACGCAGTTCGAGACGTACGCGCGCATTCGCTACGCGTGGACGCTGGGCGCCGACTGGCCCCGGTTGGCGATGGTCCAGACGTTGACCACACAGGTCATCTACGCCGACGCGGTCGTCGACGACTGGGCGCATATCAAAGCGCCGACGCTGGTCTTTGGCGGCGCGGAAGATGTGTTGCCTGGGTCGGCGGCGCTGTTCAAGGAGCGGATGAAGTTCGTCGCCGAGACGATCCCGAACGGCAACGGCCATCTGCACCTCATCCCCGGCATCGGCCACGTGCCGCACCTCGAAGCGCCGGAGAAGACGTATCCGCCGCTGATCGCATTTCTCACGGAAGGTCTCGGTAAATCGTAGGAGCATACGAATGCGCACTCGCATCCTGGGCCTCACAGCTTCACTTCTTTCAGTCGCGGTTCTGAACGGACAGGCACCCGCCAGGCAACTGCCGCCGGACGTGAACCCCGTATCACTTTCTCGGCTGCCGCCCGTGCAGCGCGACGCGCTCGACGCCGAAGGGAAGCGCATCTACGATGTCCTCGCGGGCGGGGCGGGCAAGACACTGACCGCGACGGGGCCCGGTCAGGTGACGATGATCAGTCCGAAGGTCGCCGAGCCGGTGCAGATGCTGAATCAGTATCTGAGAACGATCGAGATCGGTCCGCGCTACTTCGAGCTGTCGGCGCTGGTGGCGATCCGCGAGATCGATCAGCAGTACGAATGGTCAGGGCACGAACCGGCGGGTCTGCGCGCCGGGCTCGATCAGTCGATCATCGACGTCGTCAAGTTCAACAAGGACGTGGCGGGGCTCTCGGAGAAAGATGCGACCGTCATCCGTCTCGGGCGATCGGTCATGCGCCAACACAAGGTGCCGCCGGAGCTCTGGGCGCAGACGGTGAAGCTCTTTGGCCAGAAAGGCGCCTTCGAAGTCGTGACCGTGATGGCCGACTACGTGATGGCTGGCATCATGCTGACCGCCGTCGATCAGCAGCTTCCGCCGAATCGACCCGGCCTCTTGCCGATTCCTGCGGCGAGCCCGTCCTCGAAGTAGTTCGTCGGGTCCGGCTTGAGCCGGACCCGCTGTATACTTCGCGCGCTTCCAACGTTCGCGCCCTGCCAACATCGGATCTGCCGTTGAGGAGGAAAGGCATGACCCTCTTGCGTCGAGCGATCTACGGTTGTCTTCTCGTCCTGCTCACCGCCACCGCATCCCTGGCCCAGGCCACTGCGCAGTTGACCGGCACCGTCACCGACCCGAGCGGCGGCGTCCTGCCGGGAGCCACTGTCATCGCCACGCAAACCGAGACCGGCTTCAAGCGCGAGGTGGTGACGGATGCCGACGGATTCTTCTCGCTGCCCGGCATTCCTGTCGGTCCTTACAAGCTAGAGGTCACGCTGCAGGGCTTCCGTACGTCTGTGCAGACGGGCATCGTGCTGCAGGTGAATGACAACCAGCAGGTACCCATCGTCCTGCCGCTTGGTGATGTCGCGGAGACGATCACCGTGGAAGCCGCCACGCAACTGGTCGAGACGCGAAATCTCGGCGTCAGCGAGGTGATGGACAGCAAGCGCATCGTCGAACTGCCGCTGAACGGGCGCAATCCGGTGGATCTGTTGCAGTATCTGCCGGCGGCGGTGCCGCAGATCGTGCAGTTGCCGGCGACCGTCATGGGCGGCAGCAACGGCGCGGGATCGTATTCGCTCGCCGGGGGACTCGCCTTCGGTGTGACCTACACGCTCGATGGCGCCATGCACAACGATCCGCGCAACAACCTCAACCTGCCGCTGCCGTTCCCGGACGCGCTGCAGGAATTCCAGACCGAGACGAATGCGCTCACGGCACGCAACGGGATGCATTCGAGCGGCGCGGTCAGTGCGGTCACGCGGTCCGGGACCAACTCTTTCCGCGGCACGGCATTCGAGTTCCTGCGTCACCACAGCTTCAACGCCACCGATCCGTTCGCGACGAAAGGACCCGACGGCAAACGCAAGGATGACGGTCAGAAGAGAAATCAGTACGGCGTGACGTTCGGCGGGCCGATCAGACCCGACCGCCTGTTCTTCTTCTTCGGCTATCAGGGGACGAACACCCGTGTGAATCCGACTGACAGCCGCGCGTTCGTCCCGACTGCGGCAATGCTCGCCGGCGACTTCACCGCGTTCGCCTCGCCCGCGTGCAACGCTGGTGTGCAGCGCAATCTGCCCGCGCCATTCTCCGGCAATCGCATCGATCCGGCGCTCTTCAGCAGGGCGGCCCTCAACATCACGTCCAAGCTGCCGAAGACCAACGACCCGTGCGGGCTCGTGCAGTACGGCTTGCCCAGCTCGCAGGACGAAGGACAGTACGTCACGAAGATCGACTACACGGTCAACCGCGCGCACTCGATTTTCGGGCGGCACATCATGACGACCCAGGAGGCGCCGCCCCCGTTCACCTTGGAGTCGGCGCAGGGCAACGTGCTCACGACGCGCATCGGCGGACGCGACAACATCGCGCACAGCGTCACGCTTGGCGAGAACTACGTCATCAACTCGAGCACGCTCAACTCGGTGCGGTTCGCGTTCAACCGCACCCATATCTCCAGGCCCAACATCGACTTCTTCTCGCCGCAGGAAGTCGGCATCAACATCTTCAGCTACCTCCCGCATTACATGCTGCTGAACGTGATCGGCGGTTTCACGCTCGGAACAGGGACTGAAACGCCAACGGAGATCATCACGCCGTCCTGGCAACTCAGCGACGACTTCACGCTCGTGCGCGGTGGCCACCAGTACGTGGTCGGCGGCAGCTTCGCCCGATGGGGCACCGAGTCGCTCGGCAACGTCCGCTCGCCCGGGCAACTGACGATCGACGGCACGGTCACCGGGATGGGTCTGGCGGACTTCATGCTCGGCAGGATGGGTAGCAACGCCCTCGTACAGGCGGGGCCCAACACGCTCGACATGCAGCAGACCTATCTCGGTCTGTACGCGCAGGACACGTGGCGAATCGGATCGCGGCTCACGCTGAACTACGGTGTGCGCTGGGAGCCGTTCTTTCCGCAGCAGATCCAGAACGGCGCCGTCTACCAGTTCGACATGGGTCGCTTCACGGCGGGGACCAAGAGCACCGTCTTTCCGAACGCGCCCGCGGGCCTGTATTTCCCCGGCGACGCGGGCTTCCCCACGCAGGCGGGCATGCCGACCGACTGGAATAACTTCGGTCCGCGCGTCGGGCTCGCGTGGGATCCCGTCGGCGACGGAAAGACATCGGTCCGCGCGTCCTATGGGAAGTCATTCGAATTCGTCGATGGGCAGTTCCACCTCAATACGTCGGTCGCACCGCCGTGGGGATCGGAGGTCCGGCTCAATGCCCCTCCAGGAGGACTCGACAATCCGTTCCTCGGCAGTCCGGGCGGACAGACGAACATCTTTCCGGTCACCTTCGACAAGAACGCGGCGTTCTCGCTCAACGGTCCGTTCCTCAGCCTGACCAACGATCTCGACGCGATGAACGTGCAGCTGTTCAACGCCACGGTGGAACGCCAGTTCGCGGCGCGGTGGTTTGCAACGGCCGGATACATCGGCAGCCGGACGCACAACATCTGGGAATCCACGCCGCTGAACAACGCACTGCTCATCCCCGTGGCAGGAGCGCCGCCGAGCGTCGCGAACACCAATGCCCGACGTCCGCTCACGCTGGCCGATCCGAACAATGGCCGGTACTACGGCCCGCTGGACAAGTACGTCAGCGACGGCACGCAGTCCTACAACGGCATGGTGCTCGCCATCCGCGGGGGCATCCGCTCTGCGACGGTGAATGCCAACTACACCGTGTCGCACTGCTATGGATCGCCCGACGGAGGCGGCGCCTCCACGCCCAATCTGTCCACCGGCTACAACATCCCGTCGGATCCGCACTTCGACGACGGCAACTGCACCGTGGATCGGCTGCACAACTTCAGCATGACGGCGAGCGTGCAGTCGCCGCAGCTGGACCACGCGCTGCTGCGCGCGGCCTTCTCCGACTGGCGGCTCGTGGGCGGGTTCCGCAAGACCACGGGACCGTGGCTGACGATCACCACCGGGACCGACGTCGCGTTGAATGGGCAGGTCGGGACCCAGCGCGCCAATCAGCTGCTCGACGATCCGTATGCCGACCGATCGATCAATCCGCTCAACGGCGGCATGCGCTTCCTCAACCCGGCGGCGTTCGGCGTACCGGCGGCGGGGACGCTCGGCAACAGCAAGCGCAACGGGATCCGCGGAATGAGTACGCGCAACCTCGATCTGTCGCTGACACGCATCCTCCGCGTGGCGACGACACGTGAATTCGAGCTGCGCGTCGACGCCTTCAATGCGCTGAACTGGCTGCAGTGGGGCCAGCCGGCGACGGCACTGAACAATCCGGGAAGCTTCGGTCAGATCACGACGGCCGGTCCGCCGCGGATCATGCAGTTCGCGATCAAGTATCGGTTCTAACGATGCGGCGCGGACCTTTATGGTCCGCGAGACGTTCACGCGCGTTTCAGCGTCGCCGCGATCTCTCGAGCGGGAGCTTCATCAAACGAAGCTCCCGCCGAAATGGATCGAGCACGAGACCGAACCCTTCGAGTGTCGTCGCTCCCAGCAGTGCGTCGCCCGGCTCACCGCCGACCGGCTACTTTTTCGGTGCTTGCGACGACGCCGCCGGCGAGACGGCGAGCAGCGCCAAGTCGATCGTCTCCGCCATCTTCCGGTATCCCGCGTTGCTCGGATGCAGGTTGTCGCCGCTCTGCAGCGCGGGCAGAAACTTCGACGGGTGCTCCGGATCGCGAACGGCCGCGTCGAAGTCGACCACAGCGTCGAACGCCTTGCTCGTTCGGATCCACGTGTTCACGGCCTGACGTTTTGCCTCGCCGGCTGGCGAAAAATAGAGGGCGCCCTCGTACGGCATCAGCGTGCCGCCGATCACCTTCAATCCATGAATGTGCGCCCGCTCGATGAGTTGACGCAGTCCGCCGATGATCTCCTCCGCGGATACCTCGTCGGCCTTCGGATCCGGCGCGTTCGCCCCGCCACCGCGTCCAAAGAAGCTTGCCGGGATGTTCGGAAATCCGATGTCGTTGATCCCCTCGAGGACGATCAGCGTGCGTACGCCCGGTTGCGCCAGGACATCGGAGTCAAACCGCGCGAGCGCGTTGACACCCGCGCCATCGTGCAGCACACGATTGCCGCTGATTCCGACGTTGAGGACCGCGGTCTTCGCGCCAGCGCCACGCAGTCGAGCGGCGAGCACGCTCGGCCAGCTTCCGTTGGTTTCCGGCGTTGCGGCGGCGCCGTCGGTGATCGAGTCGCCAAACGCGACGATGGCGCCGGTGTCGGGCGCAGCCAGCACGTCGACACCATCGATCCAGTACCAGGACTGCTGCGTGGTCGCGTTCTGCAACTCGGCGGATCCGCTGAAATCTCCGGGCCGTGACACGTAGCTCGCATACGGAACGGTCCCGTGCACCGTCGTCAATTCGGCTTTCCCGGCGACATAGACGCTGATGGCCACGTCGCTTCCGTCCGGCAGGGCAAGGTCCACGGGATCGCTTATCGCGCGCGCCCCGGGCGGGATCGTGAACGATGGTTTCTGGCCGAACGTCAGCGCGCGATCGGTACCAGCGACGATCGATGACTTGTCTTTGCGCAGCGCGATGTGAACGGCCGTGAGCGTCAGTGGCGTCTTGCCGTAGGTATTCGACACGCGGACGCGCACGCGACGGCCGCCGAGGCTCGAGGGCACGACCATGCGAATCGTCTGATTCTCGATCTGGCGAAGCGGCTGCGTTCCTGGAAGCACGAACGTCGCCTCATGCGGTGCGGCTGCCCACGTACCCACCCAGTGTTCCCGCGCACTTTGCTGAGCGAACGCCGGG
>Ga0111538_10007940_pt1 | contig 14265 bp, 13 predicted proteins | sample SoiMethybrSBSTD1_FD_79669 | JGI IMG/M metagenome (GOLD analysis project Ga0111538, IMG submission 79669) | Bulk soil microbial communities from a Populus tree surrounding site in Tennessee, USA - Soil MetaG P. TD hybrid SBSTD1 (version 2)... | ecosystem: Environmental > Terrestrial > Soil >... | reverse complement strand
TTACTTTAAAAATGTGACGACTACCGGCTCGCCCAAAACAGTACCGGCATTACCGGGCCGATAGACGACTTCAACCGCCAGACCGTTTCCGGGCATGGTGCCGCACGTCACCGTTCCATCGGGATTCGGGCCTTTTAAGAACGCAACCTTGGATGCAGAGTCCGTTCGGAATTGAATGGTCTTGCCGGCGGAAACCACGGTCATGAGTACACCGTTATTGCAGTCGAGTTTCGTAAGCAGACCCCTCAGTGTCGTCACACCCGGAAGCCCCAGGGGTACTGGCGCCAGGGATTCGATGAAGTCGACCGTGAGCGGTTCGCCGAGATTGTCAGCGCCGGGGGTCGGCCGGTAGACGATAGTGGCGGGCACACCATTTCCCGGCGCAGGCCCACAGGCGATCTGTTTCACCACGGTGGAGTTGATGCTGGTGAACTTGATCGCTGTCGGGTTTGCGGTGTGAAGCTTTTGTGTCTTGCCATCGACGACGAGCGACAGGGTGAGCCCGTCCTTGCAATCCAGCAGCGTGAGGAGGCCCGTAACTCTGGCGGTCCCAGAGGACAATGTCGCACCGCCCGCAACCACCTGAATATCTGTTCGGAGTGGTTCGTTGACGACAACGTCCGGTTCGGGACGCGGAGTTCTCCGGAGGGCGACGGGTGGGTTGTCGGAATTGGCGGAGTTGCCGGGCGTCGAATCGGCCGCGGGAGGCCGAGTCGTGCCCCGGCGCATCGATTCATTCAGCGCTTCGGCAGCCGCTGAACGGTCGAGGAAGGCGAGTAGTTCCTCCGCGTTCTGCCTCAAGCGAAGCTCGAGTGTCGGCATTCCGAGAAGACCTCTCGCGAAGAGTTGTGCCTCTTGACGCCGTTGTGTGCGCGAGAGAGCGTACGCGAGCTGCAGGATCAGATAGTCGCGGCCGGGCGACAGTGAAATGGCTTTCACCAACAAATCCACCGTTTGAGGCATATCCGTGTTCCGCGTCAGGTTTGCGCTCGCAAGCCTCTCCATCGCTTCGACAAATTGTGGCGCGAGTTCGATCGTCTTTTGCAGTTCCGAACGCATGGTGGCCCAATCGGCCTCGGACGCGTTCGGCTTGTTGAGGAGCGTCGCGTAATAGTAATGCGAGAGGTAATTCCCGGGATCGAGCGTTGTCGCCCGCCGGAGATACTCGAGGGCCTCGGAATCCTTCTTGTTGATCATCAGAAGGCTGCCCATGGAAGCCTGCGCGGCTCCAAGTTGCGGATCAAGTTGTACAGCCTTCGCCAAATGCGTTTCGGCCTCGGGCATACGCCGCAGATGAAGCAGCATGTCGCCCAGGGAGAACTCCGCCTCGGCTTCCGTCATCACACGCGCCATCATCTCTTTGTTGCGGTCAAGGCCTTCGGGTGTCTTGAGTTCGAAAGCATTCCACGCGGTGCGTTGCTGAATGTAAGCCTCGAAAGTCTTCTGGAATGCGTTGAGGTCGACCTTGAATGTTTCCTGAAATGCCGCTGTAGCGGGCTTCCCCTGGTTGAGGGCATCGAGAAACACCAGGAACTGTGCCCGGCGTTCAGCGTCGTTGAACATCATGTAATGAACGAACGCCCAGGACTCGGCATAGAACAAGCCCTGCTTTGACTCCTCGCTGTATTCCGGCGATCCGTGCTCTACGGAGAAGAGCTTTTCGAGCGGCATGAACCTTCGCTCGTTGAGCAACTCCACGTGCTCTGCGATCGCACGTCCCAACCGGACCTTCTTGTCTCGGCCTTCGATTTCCATGGTGCTGAAGGCTTCGGCGAAACCCTCCTGAAACCATGGCGGCAAGTTTCCAAGGTTGTCCGACATCAGCCGGTGAACATATTCGTGATAAATGACGCGGGGCGTTTGCATATCCGCCGCAAGAACGATGTAGTTCACGTCCTCGCCGGGCTGGAAATATCCGGCAATATTGGCGGGCTTGCCTTGATAGAGCGGCTTGAATGGCTTGAACGACTGATCGGATTTGAAGACAACGACCGTCGTTGCCACCGAAGAGCCGTCCTTCACTTTTTTGAAGAACCTTGCGTAGACAGTCCGAAACAGTTCGAGTCCCTCCGCGACCTCGCGGATCTCACGCTCTGTGGCGTTGCCCACGAGCTTGAAATTTCGAGACTGAACCTGAGTCCACTTGTCGGCTGCGGCAGCGGGTACAGAGAGAACGAGGAGCAATGCGGCCAGAAGAAGTGTTTTCATAGGGCGGGCATTGTACAAAAAGGTCAGAAATAAGCCAATTTAGGTCCAATAGGGGATTCACCGGATGTTGCCGGGTGCAACGCCCTTATAGGCTGGGTGACAGTCTCGGCGTGGCTAAGGAGCGGAGTGAATGTCGGAAACTAAACGCAGAACGGGGTTCCTTCTGAACTCCTTAGTTGCCGGATTGCTTGTCGTCGTACCGTTGTATCTCTCCGCCCTGCTCCTGTTTCGCGCCATGCAAGCGGTTGGCGGTCTTGTTCGCCCTGTTGCCCAGTTGCTTCCCGAATGGTTGCCTGCTGAAAAGCTCCTCTCTCTTCTCCTGGTGCTGGTTGTCTGTCTTCTCGTTGGTGTCGCTGTTCAAACAACGGCAGGGCACGCGGCGCGTAAGCGAATCGAGACATCTCTTCTCGAAAAGATCCCAGGCTACGCTCTCTTTCGGAGTCTGACCCGGCAAGTGGCTGGAAGCCCCGAGGACCAGGCGTGGAAGCCGGCACTGGCCGAAATTGAAGATGCCCTCGTGCCCGCGTTCATCATTGAAGAATTCGACGACGGGAGTTTTACTGTTTTTGTACCCGCAGCCCCGACACCGCTATCCGGAGCCGTTTATATTCTCACTCCGGAACGTGTGCACCCCCTGGACGTCCCCTTCACAGACGCGATCAAGGCGCTCTCTCGTTGGGGTTCCGGTTCAAAGGAACTTGTCGCATCCATGAAAAAACAGAAAGCGGCATGACACATTCTTTAGCCTCGGGCCCACTCCTCGGGATCGCTTTGGTACGCCGCCTAGCGGCGGCCTCTTCACAGCCCTCGGATCCCCCACGCGTCGCCGAATGAAACCTTAGTTTTCGTCACAGAAACCCCAAAAACATGGCACACTGCTTTCATGTCAAAAGATAAACGTGGACGAGAAAAAAGAAAGCCGAAGAAAGTAAAGACCGCCCAGAAGTAGGCGGACTTAACCACAAGGGGAGCTGTCATTGTTAAATGACAACTCCCCCAGTGTCCTCGATTTACCGGGGTCAGACTACTCGAACACCAAATCGGATTTTTCACCGCAAGCCTTCGCCGCCCGACGTCAAATCGCCCAGAAGCCCACTTCAATAATATTGAACTTAAGTTTCGTTTTGTTTAGTGGTACCTTTTCCACAGAATGCGAGAACAGCCTGCATGGTTTACCCACCTCGAAGAAGAGGATCAGCAGTTCGTGAAGCGCCTGGTCCTGGCGTCCAGCTCTTTGAAAGAACTGGCGGACCAGTATGATGTGTCCTATCCAACCATTCGACTTCGACTCGATCGCTTGATCGAAAAGATCAAGATGCTTGATCAAATTCCCACGCAAAACGGGTTCGAGGCGCGCGTCCGTCTGCTGGTCGCAGATGGGGACATTCCTGCAAAGCTTGGCAAAGAACTGCTGCAGTTACACAACTCGGCAATGAAAGGAAACAAATGATGGAACCCTGGTTTTCACAAGATGCTGCTTCCCGGTTTGCGTATTTGGCGTTGTTGTCACTGTTCGCACTGGTCGCAATTCCGGCCGAGCGCGGACGGTATCGAGGACCCGTGATGGCCGCATGGAATGCAGTCCTGGTCTTCTCTGCCATTATGGTTGGCGTCGCGGTGCTGGGCTGGACACTCGGGCAACCTGGATATGTGATCTTTGCGACGGGCTTCAGCGGCTTACTGATTGGGGTCCTGTTCCTGGCCCTTAAGAGAGTCGTCGTGAGTGGGTACAGAGAGGCCGAATTACGAAAGACAGTCGCGAAGGACATATAGCGGAAATTGGGAACGGTGAGCTATTTCGCGAATGCGAAATAGCTCACCGTCCCCAATTTCACCGCAACGGCAACCAGATTTCCGTCCTCAGTTCCCGGGGCGAGACTGTGCGCGCGTCATTGAGATACTCTTCGACAAGCGGTACATCAGCCAGTTCTTCTCCGCTCTGCGCCAGCCATGTTCCGTAAACCCATTTGTAAGCTCTCTCGAGTTCCGCGTACGGGCCGACGTGAAGAATTACGGCATAACGTCCACTGCGAATTTCACGCTGCTCGAGTCGGCCACTCGGGAGCCAATCGTCTGGCACCGTAAGACAGGCGTCGGATCGGAGCGCATCTCGAGGCGTTGCGGATGGATCGTCATAGTAGATCCCAAACGAGCGTGTCGCAGGACCGAAAAGCTTCAGGCCTCCTGCAATTGTGGAAAGTTGTTCAAAGGTCGTCGCAATTCGAGCGTAATCGCCTCGATGTGGAAGTGCGGCTACTCGGACAGCAGGCGTCTCTCGAATCGTGATGTCATAGTTCATTGTTGGTTGCATCGGGTCCCCCTGTCTCCTAACTGTCGGTATGGGAACGAACGACGCTCTGTAGCGGGCGGGCGGAACTCCATAAGCGGCCTTGAACGCGCGGGTAAACGCCTCCTGGCTCGCGTACCCCGCACGATGTGCAACACGGGTTACCGGCAGTTCGCGACTGATCAGTTCGACTGCGGCGCGGTGCAGCCGAAGCCGGCGTACTGTTTCAGCTACAGTCTCCCCACGCGTGGCACGATAGACCCGGTGAAAGTGATACCGGGACAAACAGGCGATATCCGCCAGACGAGTCAGATCGACGGCGTCGTCCGGATGATCGGCCAGCCATTGAAACACCCGCTCGAGACGAGTCCCGTAGTCCTGCATCGTTGCGTGTCCGTTCATGGACGGTATCGTAATGAGACCGATTTGATTTAGGTTGCTGAGTTGAGCAGCTCGCCTGGAGAACTGGAACTAGTGCCAATAGTCGCAGTGATTCGGAGTGTTCACAAGAACGGACTGCTATAATCCGCGCAATTCTATGCCTCTCAGCGCAGGCAAAAAACTTGGTGTCTATGAAGTCGTATCCGCTCTGGGGGTCGGGGCCATGGGCGAAGTGTACCGGGCCCGCGACACGAAGCTGAATCGCGATGTTGCATTAAAGGTTCTGCCTGAAGCATTCGCCTCGGACCCGGAACGGATCGCGCGATTTCATCGGGAGGCGCAGGTACTTGCATCACTCAATCATCCGGGCATTGCGCACATCCACGGCCTGGAGGATTCGGCCGGTGTTCGCGCGATCATCATGGAACTGGTGGATGGTCCGACGCTCACCGACCGTCTTAAGCAAGGAAGAATCCCTGTAAACGAAGCGATTCGCATTGCCAGACATATAGCCGAAGCAATCGAAGCGGCGCATGAAAAGGGCATCGTTCATCGCGATTTGAAACCTGCAAACATCAAGCTCTCTGCAGATGGTACACAGGTGAAGGTCCTCGACTTTGGTTTGGCAACGATCGTGAAGGCTTCTGAAGATCCAGTGATTGGAAATCCCGACATGCCGACGCGGATGCCTACCGTCACAGAGGCAGGCCTGATTCTGGGCACCCCCGCATATATGAGTCCCGAGCAGGCACGTGGGCAACCCGCGGACAAGAGGGCGGACATCTGGGCATTCGGCGTTGTGCTTTTCGAAATTTTGTCCGGCAAACGCGCCTATGACGGCGCCACGACAACCGACATCCTTGCGGGCATCGTGACGCGCCAGCCCGACTGGACTCTCTTACCGGCGGACACGCCGCCGGCCACAAGACAACTCCTCGCGCGGTGTCTTGAAAAGGATGCGCATCGCCGGCTGCGCGATATTGGTGAAGCGCGGGTGAGCCTTACGGATGCTCCAGGGTCGTCCCCGCCGGCAGTCACAAAAGAACATGTCGCACCCTCACGTCGTCTGGCGTGGTGGGTGACAGTGCTGGTGTCTTTCGCCCTCGTTACAATCCTCGTGACTCTCGCCTTCACGCGGATCGGAGGTGATAGAGCATCAGAGCCCGCAGCAATAGCGTCCGGCCCCTTTCGTCTTGTCGTATTGCCATTCGAGAATCTTAGCCGCCAGCCCGGTGACGACTGGATGGCGGGCGCTTTTTCGGATTCATTGACTCTCGGCTTGCAGGGACTGGAAAACATCGTCCTCGTCAATCGGGAGCGTTTGCGCGAACTGGAGTCGAACCACGATTCGAATCCCCAACAGGCCGCACAGGTCCTTGGAGTTCGCTACTATGTCAGCGGAAGCTTCCAGCGCGTCGGAGACGATTTAAAAGTGATTGCCTGGCTTGTGGATGTGCAGGAGGGCGGGGCGATCCGGCACCAGGAACCAATCACCGACCGTTTCACCAATCTTTTGCAAATCGAAGATCAACTTGCGCGCCGCTTTGCCTCGGCGCTGCAACAGTCCGCCGTAATCCCTCGGCGAACGTCGAAGCCGTCGATGAGGGCGTATCAGGCAGTGGCGCAGGCCAACGATTTGTATCTTGAAGCGCGCTACGCCGAGGCCGTTGAGAAACTCGAGATCGCCACGGCTGAAGATGAACGGTACGCAGATGCATGGGCTTTGCTCGGGAAGAGTTATGCGCAGCAAAGGGCGCCCGGCAGCATCGAGGACCGCACGCGTTCGGAACTGCTGGGTCGAGCGTTGAGCGCGTCGCAGCGCGCCATTGACCTGGATCCTCTGCTTTACGATGGACGTCTCGCACTCGCAATCGCATACCAGCAATTGGAGGAAGCGGAATCCTGGCGAGATAACGCCCGGAAAGCGATCGATATGAACCCGCGCCTTGCCGAGGCGTATGTGGTCCTCGGCGACTCCTATGGCGCGTCTCCCGCGTTTGGCTGTCTGCGCAAACGCGATACAGAGATGGCCGTTAGCTACTATCGCAAAGCACTCGATCTCAACCCGTCATTTGGACCTGCCCATGCTCGTTTGGCTACCACGCTCTACTGGTCGGGTCGAGAGGAGGACGGGCTGGCTGTGTTGAAAGATGCTATTAGCCGCCAACCCGGAAGCCTTCTGCTAAACCGCGGGCTGGGAGGAGGTTTCCTTTGGTCCGGCCGTGCCGATGAACTGGAGAAACAGTTGCAGAAACTCGGCACGATGGCGTCCCCGACGGTACTCGATAAGTGGATGATGGGAGCTCTTCACCTGTTTCGAGGACGCACCAATGAAGCGGCAACAACGTTCAAGGAAGTGATTGAGGCAGGCCCTGCAATTCTCCGGGAAATCGACACCGGCCGCTTATACGCCAAGGTTGGCCGTATGGAAGATGCGGCGCAACACCTGCAGCGCGCGTTCTCACTGGACCCTGGATGCGCGACTTTTGTTCGGGAAAGCGGAGCATTTGCGCCCTATCGAGATCATGCAGCATTTCGCAACCTGCTGTCGCGCTATCCGGAGACGAAGTGAGACACTATCGAAAACTCGAACTCTCACGGGCAGACCCGTAAAATTCTGGAATCCTGGATTTCGGAGGCTCCGATGAAACGATTCTTGCTGGCTTTGGCGCTCTGCACTTTATCGCTTCAGCTCGACGCGCAGACCGGAATCGCTGGAAAGTGGCGAGCGATCGCTCTGCTCCCCGACGGAAGTACGCGGGAACTCAGTATGGATCTGAAAGCAGACGGTGCTGCGGTGACCGGTTCGTTGACGGGTGCTCCTTTGTCGATTCGCGACGGAATCATCAAAGGCAACACGGTCACGCTGAATATGCTCAATCAGGGCAACAATCAGCCGATCACCTTTACGGGGGAGCTTGTTGGCAACACCATCGTTTACATGGTCGCGGGTCTGACGCCGGACCCGCTACCGGTTGTTGCGACGCGCGATACGCGCTTCGCGGTGACCGGCAGTATTTCGGATGCCGCGCTGATGCAGGGCTTGCTCAAGCAGTTCAACGTACCGGGAGTGAGCATTGCCATCATCAAGGATTTCAAAGTCGCTCAAACCTTTGCATACGGTGTTGCGGATGCAGAGACGGGCACGCCCGTAACAGCTAAAACGATGTTTCAGGCGGCATCGATCAGCAAGCCCGTGGCGGCGATGGTTTCATTGAAGGCAGTGCAGGACGGAAAATTCTCGCTGGACCAGGATGTAAACAAGATCCTGAAATCATGGAAGCTGCCGGAAGGCGACTTCACGAAGTCTGGCCCGGTCACGCCCCGCACGCTCATGAGCCACACATCGGGCATGGGCGACGGCTTCGGTTTTCCCGGTTACGCGCCGGGAGCGGCGTTGCCGACGCTGCAGCAGATCCTTGATGGCGTTCCGCCATCGAATCTTCGCGCGGTTCGCCTGGAACGCGCACCGCTCACCGGGTTCGAATACTCGGGCGGCGCGGTGATAGTCCAGCAACTCGCGCTGATGGACGCCGTAGGCAAGCCGTTCGAGCAAATCGCTCGCGAGTTGGTGTTGGGCCCGCTGGAAATGGCAGACAGCACTTATGAGCAACCGCTACCGACAGCCCGTCAGGCACAGGCCGCACGAGCCCACCGTGGCAGAGAAAGGTCCGGCGATCCCTGGCACGTTTATCCCGAGCAGGCGGCGGCCGGCTTGTGGACAACGCCAACCGACCTGGCGCGTTTCGCAGTCGAAGTACAGCTTGCGGTACTCGGCCGTTCGGCTCGCGTGCTCTCAACGGCCATGGCGCGAGAAATGATCACACCCGTCGGTGTGGGACCTTATGCCGTTGGCTTTGATATCTCCAAACAAGGCGAGGGCTGGTACTTTGCACACGGCGGAAGCAACTGGGGCTTTCAGTGCGATCTCATCGCGCACACCAGTAAGGGCTACGGCGCCGTTATCATGACCAACAGCGATTCCGGCGGCGCGATCATCCAACCCATTCGTCGACTGATTCAGGTGGAGTACAAGTGGGACGCTCTCGATTCGCCGATTCCCCGCCGCTATGGTCCGTAGTAACGGGTGGGGAGAAATCGGGGATCGGGGGAAATGTTCAATGTTCACTGATCAATTGTCGTTTGTCATTTGCGGTACTTTCGCTGACAAGTCACAATTGAACATTGAACAAGGAACAATTCCCCTTATTTCTGCGCCGGGTCATCTCCTGACGATCCTGCGAACACGCGTTTCCCGTTACTGAGCGTTACCGAGCTGGCGTTGAGGAGATTGGAGCCGTCTTTCGCCAGGGAACCATTCACCGTAATGGTCTCCCCAATCGGCAAAGCCGTTCGTGTCCAGCCTTGACGCATGAGAATTGCCGGCGCGCCGAGTTCCACTTCCCAGTGCACGGACTTGCCTGTCGCAGGATCTTTAACATCCAGGTAGAAGCGAGCGTGGGGATTAATCCAATCCACTTTTGTGACGGGCCCCGTCAGTGTCGCCGGTTTGCTCCTATCGAATTGCGCAGCAAAGGAGTGATGGGCGACGAGGGGCGCTGCGAAAATGGCGCCACAGCCCGCTGCGATCGCAAAGAATAAGAATTTGTCTTTCATAGGTGCGCTCCAATTTAACACGGCCCATTGATCCCGTCTTGGTCTTAGTAGCGCGGAATAGACGAGTCGATCGTTGTCGACCAGAGATCGATTCCGCCGCGCATGCTTCGTGTCTGGTTGAATCCCTGGTGTCGAAGGAACACCGCGGCATCGAGGCTGCGAACGCCGTGGTGGCAGATCGTTACGATCGGCGTTTCCTTCGGCCACGTGTCCACGATTTCCTTCGCAAGCGCCTCATCGACCAGCGGGCAACCTTCGATCCGAGCAATTTCGTATTCGTGCTGCGTACGTACGTCGACCAGGCGCACGGCGCCCTGCTTCATCAGAGCGGCAACCTCGGCCGGTGAAATCTCCAAATCTGGTTCCATGGACGACAACATAACACGCCGGCCGAAATCTCTGCAGACGGCTGTTACCATGTTCTGTGCCATGAATCTCAACCGGCGCGTCTACATTTTTCGGCATGGTGAAACGGACTGGAATCTGAACCGCCGCATCCAGGGGCATACGGACATCCCGCTGAATGCCCGGGGCTCCGCTCAGGCGGAGGAATTGGCTCAACGGCTGCAGCGCTGTCCGATCGAGGTGATCTTGAGCAGCGATCTTGCGCGCGCTCGCCAGACGGCGGAAGTTGTCGCCGCGCAGTTAGCGGTTCCGGTTTATTTTGATCCACGCTTGAGAGAGGCGTCTCTCGGTGAAGCCGAAGGTCTGACCGTGGAAGAAGTCGTCGCGAGATTTGGCGGTTCCGCCTGGGACAAATGGAGGTCGACGGATCCAGCCGATTGGGAATTCCACTTCCCTGGCGGCGAGCCGAAGAGAAGCACGCTGGAGCGCTCGAGCAAGGCGCTGGAAGATTTTCTGGGCCAGCATCCCTTCGGTACCGTTGCGGTTTCCACGCATGGCGGCGTGATCCGTACCCTGGTCGGTTCCTGTGTAACCGGAGGATCAGACGCGATCTCTATTCAGAATTGCGCCGTCCATGTCATGGATCGTCATGCCCACGAATGGAAATATGTCGGCCTCGATGAAGCCGATGGCGACTCTCCCGAGTTCTGAGTGTTCATCCGCGTCGGTGCTCGCGATCGAGCTAGCTATATATAAGGATGCCGGCTTTGCTTATTAACCTAAATGTTTCCAATATTTTAAAGGCGAGGCGGCGGAAATATCACAAACCGGAACATTGCTGCCGGATTCTCCGTATGGAAAGCAAGCGCCGGAAAATAAGGAGTTCTCATGAGGAATCGAGCGTTAGCGTTGGTCGCGGTTGCGTTCGCGGTTTGTTCGTCTTCGGTCTTTGCGGCCGACCATGCGGCCTGGCTCGCTAAAACGGAGGGCTTTTTCGCAACGCAGAAGGCGAAAACGCCGGTTGGCGAGATTCCCTTTGCCATGGACATGGTGAAGGAAGCCGATGGATCAGTTCATGGCCGCACGTGGGCCGACAAAGAGAGCTACTTCGATTTCAAGTTCTACCTGAATGAAAAAGGCGAATTGCTCTTTCACGAAACGGGCGCCCTGCCGGGAGGACTCGTCCAATCCCATATTCTGGAAGTTGCGAAAATCGAAGGCGACACGATTACTTTCGAGTCGAAGAAGGCTCCAGGCCTGCTCGTCGCCACTGTGACGGCGGACGGGAAGCAGCTACACGTCGTTTCTGTGGTTCGTGGTAAACCACACGCCGACCTCCAAATGCCGCGTGTGACAGCGCCCCAGGCCGTCGCGGCCTTTCGGGAAAGCAACGCGAAGATCAAGGGCCAGGCCTCGAGCCCGGTGATCCAGCAGGCCGTGCAGATGGTCATGCAGGCGAGTCTTGACCAAGCCGTAGGAACATACGAAATCGCCGACACGGGAAGGATCATCACGGTTACTCTCGAGGGCGGAAAACTGTTTGGCCAGCCTAGCGGCAGTGACAAGCGAGAGCTCAAAGCCGAAAGTGATGGGTTATTTGGAACCGAATGCCAGGTGCCTTTCAAAATTCGCTTCACCCGCGATGAAAAAGGTGCGGTCACGGGTTTCCAAATGCTCGTCAACGGCGAAGAAGTCCAGCGCGCGAAGAAGATAAAGTAAACATCAGAAGCTTCATCACCTCCGGTATCCGAAAGATGTTGGGGAACAGGCGGAAAGAACGGCGGAACTACTTTTCACTCTTGTCAGAAATGGCAAGGAGCCGTTCGGCGCCGTCGGAGACACGTGGAGAACCAACGCGGTTTCCCGACTCGCATCCGATCTATAGTCGCATCCGCTCCTCCTCGATTTTTCTGTCGTGCGTTTTGTCCTGGGTCTAGAATGCACCCCACTTTTTCTGGGGAGGCCGACATGGCAGATGCACCGCAGTTCGGGACCGCGGAATACCAGCAAGAAGATGGCGATCGCTGTAAGACCTGCAACACGCCGGTAACCGCACAGTACTTTCGAGTCAATGGCGCAATGACCTGCGCGCCTTGTGCGGAAAGCACGGCGAACATGCTTCCAAAAGACTCACACTCCGTGTTTGTCCGCGGCCTGGTTTTTGGAGGGATTGGAGCGGTTCTCGGGCTGACGTTGTATTCGGTAGTCGGCATTGTCACCGGCCTGGAGATCGGATACGTCTCTCTCGCTGTGGGCTATATCGTCGCTCGCGCCGTGTTGTTTGGCACGGCAGGCATCAGTGGACGCCGGTATCAGGTCGCAGCGGTGCTGCTCACGTACCTCGCCGTTTCTATGTCCGCTGTACCCATTGGCCTATGGCAAGCTACCCACAGCGAAGAATCTCAAGCGACGCAGGAAACCGCCATCCCCGGTGTCGATGCGAAAGCCGACAGTGCCGTGGCCGACGAAGCACAGCCAAGTCTTATTGGCGTCGCCCTGATGCTCGCCGGGCTAGGACTGATCTCGCCTCTCCTCGGTTTGACTGATCCTCTCTCCGGATTGATCGGCCTTGTGATTCTTTTTGTGGGTCTGCAAATCGCCTGGAAGACTACGGCAGGAAACCCTGTGCAAGTCATGGGGCCCTATAACGCTTGATTGCCTGCAAGCGTTGCGCCGCGCCGCTTGCCTCCGATGCACTCGTCTGCGTGAGATGCCACGCTCTTATCCATTCCGAAGGGCTCGAGCAAATCTCCGCGACCGCTCGCTTGCTTGAAGACCAGCGCGATTTCAAAGCGGCCAGGGACGAATGGTCAAAAGCAGTGCCACTGCTTCCTCTGAACTCCCGGCAGGCCGCCTGGATTCAGACGCACGTCGAACGCCTCGCTGTATCCGTGAACGCGCCCCCGCCGGTGCCAACGCGATCCGCAAAATGGCCGAAGTGGCTTGCTCCGGCAGTCCCCATCGTTGTCGGCCTCAGCAAAGGAAAAGCGATCCTCGCACTCTTCAATGCGAAGTTTCTTCTCAGTTTCGGTGCTTTCCTCGGTGTGTACTGGTCGCTTTTCGGAATCGCCTTCGCGCTTGGTTTTGCCGGCCAGATTCTGATCCACGAGATGGGTCACTATGTGGATATTCGCAGGCGCGGTCTCCCGGCCGACATGCCGCTGTTCTTACCTGGACTCGGAGCGTTTGTTCGGTGGAATGCCCTCGGCGTTTCTCTGGAAACAAGAGCGGCAGTGAGCCTCGCAGGGCCACTCGCAGGTCTGATGGCCGCTGCGACGTGCGGCACGATCTGGCTTTTAACCGGCAACGCCATCTGGGGTGCGCTTGCACGGAGTGGCGCGTGGCTGAACCTATTGAACCTTATTCCGGTATGGGGACTCGATGGCTCACACGCATTTCTCGCGCTCGCCAAACGAGATCGCGGAATTCTTTTGGTATCCGCGTTGACCCTCTTTCTGCTTGTTCATGACGGAGTGCTGGTGCTTGTCGCCCTGGGCGCAATCTGGCGGATGTTCACTAAGGATTTGCCAGAGCACTCGAGTCCATTCACGCTGCTTTATTTTTCGGCTGTTCTTGCAGGCCTGGGGGCATTGGTCTGGCTTGTGCCCGGGCACGGATTCGGGACGCCATAGCTTCGCAAGGGAATTAAATAGGGACGTACCCCAATTCAGGAAGAATTGGGGTACGTCCCTATTTAATTCCCGCTACTTCCCCAGATCTCCGCTGGCTTTCAATCCATTCGCGATGCATTGAACATCCAGTAGAATTGAGCATCGAGTAACCGGAGCCGATCAACCAATGCATTCAGCCGCCCACACTTTACTGGCATTCTCCGCGCGAGCGGGAATCGAATACATCTTTACCAATCTGGGAAGCGATCATCCTGCGTTCATCGAAGCATTCGCAGACATGCGTCAACGCGGAGAGCCGATGCCAAAGGTGGTCGTGTGCCCGCACGAAATGACGGCACTAAGTGCTGCTCATGGGCATGCGATGATCAGCCGTCGTCCGCAGCTGGTGCTGGTTCACGTCGACATCGGAACTCAGAATCTCGGGGGCAGCGTACACAACGCCGCCCGCGGGCGGGTGCCGGCAATCGTGATTGCTGGGCTGTCGCCTGTGACCGACGGCGGCGACCGTGTCGGCACACGCAACGAGTTCATCCACTACATCCAGGACATGACCCGCCAGCACGAACTCGTCGCTCCGTACATGAAGTGGTGCTATGAGCTGCGCGCTCCGGAAAGCGTGACGCCCGTTATGGCGCGGGCCATTCAGATCTCAACCGCGCCTCCCGAAGGTCCGATCTACATCACCGGCGCTCGCGAAGTCTGGGAAGGCCAGGCGCCTCAGACAGTCGAATCGCTCAAAGACTGGCCGGCATCCCGTTTGGGCGGCCTGGCTGAAAGCGATGTCTCCGAACTTTA
>Ga0111538_10007937_pt1 | contig 14266 bp, 9 predicted proteins | sample SoiMethybrSBSTD1_FD_79669 | JGI IMG/M metagenome (GOLD analysis project Ga0111538, IMG submission 79669) | Bulk soil microbial communities from a Populus tree surrounding site in Tennessee, USA - Soil MetaG P. TD hybrid SBSTD1 (version 2)... | ecosystem: Environmental > Terrestrial > Soil > Tree... | reverse complement strand
GGAGGCGGGCTGGTCGGGGCGGCGGGATTCGAACCCACGACCACCAGTCCCCCAGACTGGTGCGCTACCAGACTGCGCCACGCCCCGACAGAAGCGCCAGTCTAGCACCCTGGTCCTTAGCGGCGGCCCGGCCCCTTCCGTCCGGCGGCCGGCTTGCCTCGGCCGCTCGTCCGCGCCGTTGACGCGCCGCAACTACGCCCGCTCCGGGTCCCACGGCGGCGTGGCGCGCGCACCTTGGCGCGGTCGCGGAAGACCAGCTTGACCGGCGTGCCGTGGAACCCGAACGCGTCGCGCAGCTGGTTCTCGATGTAACGCCGGTAGCTGAAATGGACCGCCGACGCGTCCGACGCGAAGAACACGAACGTTGGCGGCGCCACCGCGGCCTGCGTCGCGTAGAACAGCTTCGGACGCCGTCCGCGAGACATCGGCGGCAGCACCCGTTCGGTGGCGACCTTCAGCAGCCGGTTCAGCTCGCCGGTCGGAACGCGACGCCGGCGCTCGCCCCAGATGTCGACCGCCATCTCCAGCACGCGCCCGACGCGCTGGCCGGTCTTGGCGCTGATCGACACGACCGGGGCGAAGTCGAGGAAGGGGGCCTCGGAACGGATCCATTCCACGTACTGGTCGAAGGTGCGGTCGGTCTTCTCCTCGACGAGGTCCCACTTGTTGACCGCGACAACCAGTCCTCTCCCCTCCTCCACCACGTACCCGGCCACGTGGGCGTCCTGGGCCGTCAGCCCGTCGACGGCGTCGATGACGAGCACCGCGACATCCGACCGGGCGATCGCCCGAAGCGCCCGGAGGGTTGAGTAGCGCTCCGCGGCCGGACCACTGGCGACCTTGCCGCGGCGCCGGATGCCTGCCGTGTCGATGAGCACGACCTCGCTGCGGCCCCACTCCAACCGGGTGTCGATGGAGTCGCGCGTCGTCCCGGGCACATCCGACACGATTGCCCGGTCCTGTCCGAGCAGGGCGTTAACGAGGCTCGACTTGCCGACGTTGGGACGACCGACGAACGCGATCGCAGCCGGCTCGTCGGACTCGGCGGCCATCGCCGCATCCCAGCGAGCGGCCTCGGCGCTCTCAAGCGCCTCGGCTTCCTCGCCGTCGAGGTCCTCTTCGGCATCCGCGACCACGAACGGCTCGAGCCGCCCGGCCGCCACTTCCTCGGCCCACGCTTCGGCCTCGTCCTCGCGGGCCTTGCGTGCCCGCTCCTCGTCGGTCTCCGGCGGCAGTGCCCACACGATCGTGTCGAGCAGGTCGCCGGTTCCGCGACCGTGTGACGCCGAGACCGGGTAGGTCTCCTCCCAGCCGAGCGCATGGAACTCAGCACCTTCGAGCTCGCGCTTCTCGTTGTCGGCCTTGTTGACCGCGACGATCACCGGCGACTTCGCGCGGCGCAGCAGCTCGGATGCCTCCTGGTCGGCCGGGGTCATGCCTGCCGCCGCGTCGACGACGAAGAGGATCACGTCGGCCTCGGCGATGGCCAGCCGCGCCTGCTCCTGGACCTTGGCCTCGATGGGGTCGTCGGGGTCGATCTCGAGCCCGCCCGTGTCGACCACGACGAACCGCCGCCCGTTCCACTCGGCGTCGCCGTACATCCGGTCGCGGGTCGTGCGCGCGCGATCCTCCACGATCGCCTGGCGGCCGCCGACGAACCGGTTGAAGAGCGTGCTCTTTCCGACGTTCGGTCTGCCGACGATGGCGACGATAGGAAGTCCGGGACCCGTGCTGGCCATCGCGCAACCTTAGCCGAGACCAACGTTTACGGAATCTCGCCCCGTTTGGGTGAGGCGTCGGTGCGCCGTCGCACCACGATGGATCGATTACTGGAAGGGGGTGGGGGTCACATGCCCACGAGCACCGAGCGGTTCTTCGACCGCCTCGCGTCGGGGGAATCGACGTCAGTACTCGGATCCGCCAAGGGCACGATCCGCTTCGACCTGACCGACGGTCGCCGGATCGACCATTGGCGCGTCGCGCTCAACCGCGGGAGCGCCACCGTGACCCGCTCCGACGAACCGGCGGACACGGTCATCACGAGCACCCGACGCGAATTCGATGAGGTCGCCGACGGGAACGTCAACGCCCTGACCGCCGCGTTGCGCGGAATGCTCGGAATCGAGGGCGACCCCGCGGTGCTGGTCCGCTTCCAGCGCCTATTCCCGGCGGGTGAGCCAAAGCGTGAGGCCGGGAGCTCGGCCCGCACGGTCGGCCGCCAACGCAGCTGATTCCCACAGGGGGGCGTTCATGATCCGCATCCTCGACGGTAATACGTTCGTCGTCAGCGACGACAGCGGCGATATCGAGTTCTCGCCGACGGCGCCGACCGGCCTGTTCGCGTTCGACACGCGATTCCTCTCGACGTGGATCCTCACGATCGACGGGCAGCGGCTGAACGCCCTGTCGACCGACGACTTGCAGTACTTCGAGGCGCGCTTTTTCGTGGTGCCCGGGACGGGCACGACCTACATCGACGCGAAGCAGTCGGTCATCCGCGAGCGCGCCGTCGGCGACGGGTTCCACGAGGAGCTGACGATCCTCAACCACCTCGCCGAACCGGTTGACATCGAAGTGCGCGTCGAGGCCGACAGCGATTTCGCCGACCTGTTCGAGATCAAGGACGCGCTCGAGAAGATCGGCACGTACACCCACACGGTCGGGAAGAACGAGCTGCGCATCACCTACCGGCGCGAGACGTTCCTCCGCGAGACGGTGATCTCGTCGTCGGCCGACGGTACGTTCGACGACCATGGGGTGACCTTCAACCTGCGGATCGAGCCGCATGGCCGCTGGACGACCGACCTTGATGTGACGACCTCACACGCCGGTGCGGGCGGCAGCTATACGAGGCCGAAGTACGCGCGGGGCAGCAAGCGCGCGCAGCCGCGGATGGGCGCCAGCCTCGAGAAATGGATGGACGACGCGCCGACGCTCGAGAGCGACTGGGCGCCCCTCAAGTCGATCTACCGGCGCAGCCTCATCGACCTGGCCGCGCTGCGCTTCTCGCCGCCGGTCGCCGGCGGCCGCAGCCTGCCGGCAGCCGGGCTGCCGTGGTTCATGACGATGTTCGGCCGCGACAGCATCCTCACCAGCCTGCAGTCGCTGCCGTTCACCCCGGAGCTCGCCGCGGCGACGCTCCGCGCGCTGGGTGACTGGCAGGGCAGCCGCGTCGACGACTTCCGTGACGAGGACCCGGGCCGGATCCTCCACGAGATGCGCTACGGCGAGATGGCGGCGTTCGAGGAGCGGCCGCACTCGCCGTACTACGGCTCGGTCGACGCGACGCCGCTGTACCTCGTCCTGCTCGACGAATACGAACGCTGGACCGGCGACCGCAAGCTCGTCCGCGACCTCGAGTTCGAGGCGCGCGCGGCGCTGCACTGGATCGACACGTACGCCGACATCCCCGGCGGAACGGGCTACGTCTGGTACAAGCGGCGCAACGAGCAAACCGGTCTCGAGAACCAGTGCTGGAAGGACTCGTGGAACTCGATCTCGTTCAGTGACGGCCGGCTGCCGGCGTTCCCGCGGGCGACGTGCGAGGTCCAGGGCTACGCCTACGACGCGAAGATCCGGGCCGCCCGGCTCGCCCGCGCGGTCTGGAAGGACGCCGCGTTCGCCGCCGAGCTCGAGGATCAGGCCGCCGATCTCAAGCGACGCTTCAACCGCGACTACTGGGTCGAGGACGGCGGCTACTACGCGCTGGCCCTCGATCCCGACGGCAACAAGGTCGACTCGCTGACTTCGAACAACGGCCACCTCCTGTGGAGCGGCATCGTCGAGGAGAACAAGGCGAAGCGGGTCGTCGAGAACCTCCTCGGCCCGCGCATGTTCTCGGGCTGGGGCATCCGCACCCTGGCCGAGGGCGAAGGTCGCTTCAACCCGATCGGCTACCACGTCGGGACGGTCTGGCCGTTCGACAACTCGTTCATCGCGTGGGGCCTGCGCCGCTACGGGTTCCCGCAGGACGCCGCCCAGATCGCGGCCGGGATCCTCGACGCGGCCGAGCTCTTCAACGGCCGCCTGCCAGAGGCATTCGGCGGCTACGACCGCGCCCAGACGAAGTACCCGGTGCAGTACCCGACGGCGTGCAGCCCGCAGGCGTGGTCGACGGGCGCTCCCCTGCTGCTGATTCGGACGATGCTCGGCCTCGAGCCCATCGGCGACCACCTGATCGTTGACCCGGCCCTACCGACGTCGATCGGCCATCTCGAGCTGCTCGACATCCCTGGGCGCTGGGGCCACGTCGACGCCTTCGGACGCGGACGCCTGCAGACCAATGGCCACCACGGCGCTGTCGCGCCCGTCAGAGCGAGGACCCGACGATGACCGATCAGGCAGCACGCAAGCACGTCGTGATCGTCGGTGGAGGCTTTGCCGGCGTTTCCTGCGCGCGGGCGCTTGCCAAGCACCACGACCGGGTCGACGTGACGCTCCTCGACCGCAACGATTACCACCAGTTCCAGCCGCTCCTCTACCAGGTCGCGACGTCGATGCTGGCACCCGGCGACATCGCGTACCCGTTGCGCAAGATCGCCGCCGAGTTCGACACGATGTCGGCGCATCGGCGCGATGTCGTGTCGGTCGATCCGGTGACCCGCAGCGTGACGACGGCCAGTGGCGAGACGTTCAGCGGCGACTACCTCGTGCTCGCCGCGGGATCGCAGCCGAATTTCTTCGGGACGCCCGGCGCCGAGCACGCCTTTCCGCTGTACTCGCTCGACGACGCTGAGAAGCTCCGGACGCGGATCATCCAGGCCTTCGAGGAGGCCGACTGGGACAAGCAGCGAGCCGACGACGGCGCGATCACGTTCGTGATCGTTGGCGGTGGCCCGACCGGCGTCGAGGTCGCGGGCGCGCTGTCCGAGATGATCAAGACGACCATGGTCCACGAGTTCCCCGAGCTTGCCTCGAAGGCCAAGGTCCACCTCGTCGATCATGGCCACGAGCTCCTCGCGATGTTCGCCGACAAGGGCCACCGCTACACCGCGGAAGTCCTGACCCGCGATGGCGTCGACCTCGTCATGGGCGTGAAGGTGACGGAGATCGGACCGGGACACGTGACCCTGTCCGATGGTCGGGTCCTGCGCACGCGGACGGTCGTCTGGGGTGGTGGGTTGATGGCGGCGCCCGTGGCTGGAGCGACGGGACTGCCCCAGGGCCGCGGCGGCCGCATCGACGTCCAGCCCGATTTCACCGTGGCCGGCTTCCCCGGCGTCCTGGCGATCGGCGACTTCGCCAACATCCCGGACAAGGACGGCAAGACCCATCCGCAGCTCGGGTCGGTGGCGCTGCAGAGCGGTGGTGCCGCCGCGAAGACGATCCTCGCCGACATCGAGGGCAAGCAGGCGAAGCCGTTCCACTACCTCGACAAGGGCACGATGGCGATGATCGGCCGCGGAGCGGCCATCGCCCAGGTGCCGCCCGGCGTGGAGCTCCACGGGAAGCTGGCGTTCGCCGCGTGGCTTGGCGTTCATGCCGCGCTCATGACCGGCGGCAGCAACCGGGTCAACGCGTTCAAGAGCTGGGCCATCGACTTCTTCGGCAAGGAACGGGCGCCGCAGGCACTCGATCGGAGCGGCGAGCCGCGCATGCAATGGGAAGACGACGACGTGGCTGCTGCCGCGCCGGCCTCGGGAGGAGATGCGAGATGACGGACGATCGCAGCTACGACGTGATCATCGTCGGCAGCGGGGCCGGAGGCGGCACCCTGGCCCGCCACCTCGCACCATCGGGCAAACGGGTCCTGCTGCTGGAACGCGGCGACTGGCTGCCGCGCGAGATCGAGAACTGGGACGCGGAGGAAGTCTTCGTCAAGAACCGCTACGTGTCCAAGGACACGTGGTACGACGAGAAGGGCAAGGCCTTCCAGCCCGGCATCCACTACTACGTTGGCGGCCAGACCAAGTTCTACGGGGCCGCGCTGTACCGGCTGCGCCGGGAGGACTTCGGCGAGCTGCAGCACTTCGATGGAAGCTCACCCGCCTGGCCGATCTCATACGACGACCTCGAGCCCTACTACTCCCTCGCGGAGCACCTCTACGAGGTCCACGGCAACCACGACGAGGACCCGACCGAGCCGCCCGCCAGCCGGCCCTACCCGTTCCCGGCCGTATCCCACGAGCCGCGCATCCAGCAGCTCTCGGACGACCTCGAACGGGCCGGCTATCACCCGTTCCATGCGCCGTGCGGGGTGCGCCTGCTCGAGGGCAACATGCCGTTCAGCCCGTGCATCCGCTGCCAGACGTGCGACGGCTTCCCGTCGCTCGTGCTCGGCAAGGCCGATGCCGAGGTCTTCGGTGTCCGCCCTGCCCTGTATCACGACAACGTCACCCTGGTCACCAATGCGACGGCCACCCGCCTGATCACGGACGGGACGGGAACGACGGTGACGGGCGTCGAGGTGGAGCGCGACGGGGAGCGGCTGACGTACAACGGGGACATCGTCGTGGTGTCGGCCGGTGCCGCCAACTCGGCCAAGCTCCTGCTCGCATCGGCGAACGACCGTCACCCGAACGGCCTCGCCAACGGCTCGGACCAGGTCGGCCGGAACTACATGTTCCACAACAGCACGGCGGTCCTGGCCCTCTCCAAGGAACCGAACGAGACCAAGTTCCAGAAGACGCTCGGCGTCAACGACTTCTACTTCGGGATGCCCGGCTTCGAGTACCCGATGGGCAACATCCAGATGGTCGGCAAGTCGACCGCACCGATGTTCAAGGGCGAGAAGCCGCTCCAGACCAAGCTCGCCCCGCGCTTCTCGCTCGACGAAGTCGCCAAGCACGCCGTCGACTTCTGGCTGTCGACCGAGGACCTGCCCCGGCCGGAGAACCGGGTGACGCTCACCCGCGACGGCGACATTCAGCTGAGCTACACCTTCAACAACCAGGAGGCCAAGCAGCAGCTCTACAACAAGATGAAGTCGATGCTCGGCCACCTCGGCATGCATCCCGACCATCTGCTGCCGCGGACGACCTACCTCAAGAACGACATCCCGATCGCGGGTGTCGCTCACCAGGCTGGGACGGTGCGCTTCGGGACTGACCCGGCGACGTCCGTGCTCGACCCGAACTGCAAGGCGCACGAGGTCGACAACCTGTACGTCGTTGACACGAGCTTCTTCCCGAGCATCGGCGCGGTGAACCCGGCGCTGACGGCAATGGCCAACGCGCTGCGCGTCGGCGATCACCTGCTCGACCGGCTCGGGGTCCCGGCATCGGAACGCGGCGAGACCGCCGCGGTGCCTGTCACCGCCTGACGGCGACGCGAGCATGCCCTCAGCGGCCGACCGTCGTGAGGTCGGCGCCGTCTACGGCGCCGCTCTCGCGCAGGGAGTTGCCCTCGTCACGTTTCCCGCGGCCAGCTCGATCCTGACGAGCCCCGACTACTACGGGCTGACCAGCACCGCGTACGGCGGCCTGTTCCTGCCGCAGGCGATCGCCGCGATCGGCGCGTCGCTGGCCGGCGCGCGGCTGGCCAGTTCGATGGGCCCGAAGCGGCTGTTGGTGCTGGGCCTCACCGGCGACCTCGCCGCCATGGCGCTGCTGTTTGCCAGCCAGTTCGCGATCGGGCTCGGCGCGCTGCCGTACCTGATGCTGCTCGTCGCCACAACCAGCCTCGGGTTCGGTTTCGGGATGGCGGTCCCTGCCCTCAACACCTTCGCGGCAGGGTTCTTCCCGGACACGGCCGACCGGGCCGTGCTCTACCTGAATGCCTTGCTGGGCCTGGGCACCGCGCTGGCGCCCGTCCTTGTGGCGGTGTTTGTCGGGCTCGGCTTCTGGTCGGGCCTGCCGCTGATCGTCGCCATCGCGCTGGCCGGCCTTTTGATCGTCTGCCGCGGGCTCCCACTCGAGGCGCCCGAGGCGGTCGAGGCCCCCGGGGCCGCGCCCTCAGCCGGCATGGGGATCCCGCCGCAGTTCTGGGTCTTCGCCGCGTTCGCGGTGTGCTACGGCATCGTCGAGACGATGAACGGCAACTGGGCGACGCTGTACATGACGCAGGACGTCGGCGCGTCAACGGCCGTCGCATCGATCGCCCTGACGACGTTCTGGGCGATGGTCACCGTCGGCAGGATCCTGTTCGCGGCGGTCGAGCGCTGGCTGCCCGAGCGGACCTCGTACCGGTTGCTGCCGTTCGTCGCGGCGATCGCGCTGGCGCTCATCGCAGTCCTGCCGTCCGGAGCGACCGGCGCAGGCATCCTGGCCTTCGGCCTGGCCGGTCTCGGCTGCTCTGCGCTGCTGCCACTGACGATCAGCTTCGGCCAGCACCAGCTCGCCGCGATCGCCACGTCCGTTGCCGGGCTCGTCATCGCGTTCTACCAGCTCGGCTACGGCATCGCGGCCTTCGGGGTGGGACCGCTCATCGATTCGGCGGGGATTGCGCTCTCGACGCTGTATGGCGTGACGGCGGCCGTGGCCGTCGTCGCGGGAGTCATCGCATTCGTGCTCGTACCACGGAGTCCACATGCCATCGCCGGCCTCCCTGCCGGCGCATCACGGTCATAGGAGCGGGGCACCACGCCCCGCGAGCAGGAGGAATTGCATGTCGTTGCACGGCAAGGCCGCCATCGTGACGGGCGGAGACAGCGGGATCGGGCACGCCATCAGCGTCGAGCTCGGCAAGCAGGGCGCCGCGGTGACCATCAACTTCCACAAGAACGAGGCGGCAGCCGACGCGACTGTCAAGGAGATCGAGGCGGCCGGCGGAAAGGCGCAGGCAGTCCAGGCTGACGTGTCGTCCGTCGCCGACATCCAGAAGCTGGTGGACAAGACCGTCGAGGCATTCGGACGGCTCGACATCATGGTCAACAACGCCGGCATGGAAACCCGGACGTCCACGCTGGACACGACCGAGCACCAGTTCGACATGGTGATCGGCATCGACCTCAAGAGCGCTTTCTTCGGTGTCCAGCTGGCGGCAAAGCAGATGATCAAGCAGGGCGGCGGCGGCCGGATCATCAACATCTCGTCGATCCACGAGGACTGGCCAATGCCCGGCAACTCGCCGTACTGCGCGGCGAAGGGCGGCGTCCGGATGGTCACCCGGACTGCAGGCGTGGAGCTTGCGCCGCACGGGATCACCGTGGTCGGCGTCGCGCCAGGCGCAGTCCACACGCCGATCGACGAGGTCACGCTGTCGGACCCGGCCGCGAAGGCCAAGCTCGAGAGCGCGATCCCGCTCGGACGGGTGGCTGAGCCCCAGGAGATCGCCGCGCTCGTTGCGTTCCTCGGCTCGGACAGTGCGTCGTACGGCACCGCCACGACGTACGTCGCCGACGGCGGGATGATGCAGGCGAGCGTCGGGCTCTGAGCGAGGGCATGGCCACCATCGCACCGGAGCCCATCCGGGGAGACCACGCCACGATCGAGGCGGGATCGAGCGCGCCAATCGGCCCGTCGATCCTGCCCCGCGGCGTGAACTTCTCCGTGTTCAGCCAGCGGGCCACGGCCGTGGAGCTGCTGCTGTTCGACGATACGGCCGACGATTCGCCGGCCATTGTCGTGCCGCTCGGACGCGCGACCAACCGGACTGGCGGCTACTGGCACGGGTTCGTGCCGGAGGTCGGCGCAGGCCAGGTGTACGCATACCGGGCGCACGGGCCGTGGCAGCCCGACCAGGGCATCCGCTTCGACGCACGGCACGTCCTGCTCGATCCCTACGGGCGCGGCGTGGCCGTGCCCGACGGTTACCGGCGCGAGGTCGATCCGGCAGCGGGCGGCTTCGTCGGACGCGCGATGAAGAGCGTCGTCGTCGACTTCGGGTCGTACGACTGGGAGGGCGACCGGCCGCTTGGTCGGTCGCTCCACGAGACGGTGGTCTACGAAGCGCACGTGCGCGGCTTCACGGCGCACCCCAACTCGGGCCTGCCCGATGGGCTCCGCGGGACCTACGCCGGGTTCATCGAGCGCATCCCCTACCTCGTCGATCTCGGCGTCAGCGCGATCGAGCTGCTGCCGGTGTTCCAGTTCGATCCGCTTGCGGCCCCGCTCGGGCGGACCAATTACTGGGGCTACCAGCCGGTGTCCTACTTCTCACCGCATGCGCCGTACAGCAGCCGGCCCGACCCACAAGCCGCCGCGAATGAGTTCCGCGACCTGGTCAAGGAGCTCCACCGGGCCGGCCTCGAAGTGATCCTCGACGTGGTCTACAACCACACCGCGGAGACGGGCCTCGACGGCCCGACGTTCTGCTTCCGTGGCCTCGCCAACGAGGAGTACTACCTTCTTGACGGCCGCGGTGGCTACGCCGACTACAGCGGAACGGGTAACAGTCTCGACGCGAATGCGGCCGTCGTACGCCGGATGATTCTCGACAGCCTCCGCTTCTGGGTCAGCGAGATGCACGTCGACGGCTTCCGCTTCGACCTCGCCTCGGTCCTGTCGCGGGACGAGGACGGCCAGCCGCTCGCCCGCCCGCCGATCCTGTGGGACATCGACAGCGATCCCATCCTGGCCGGGACCAAGGTGATCGCCGAAGCCTGGGACGCAGCCGGGCTGTACCAGGTGGGCTCCTTCGTCGGTGACCGCTGGGTCGAGTGGAACGGGCGCTTCCGCGACGACGTACGCGCGTTCGTGCGGAGCGAGCCGGGTCGCGTGTGGGCGGTCAGCCAGCGCCTGATCGGCAGCCCCGACCTGTATGCCCACGCCCGGCGCGAGCCCCAGAAGACGGTCAACTTCGTGACCTGTCACGACGGGTTCACGCTCGCCGACCTCGTGAGCTACGACCGGAAGCACAACGAGGCGAACGGCGAGGACAACCGCGACGGGTCCAACGACAACCTGAGCTGGAACTGCGGCATCGAGGGACCAACCGACGACGCCGATGTGCTCGCCCTGCGCCAGCGCCAGGCGAAGAACCTGATGGCGCTGACGTTCCTGGCGGTCGGCGTGCCGATGCTCACGATGGGCGACGAGGTCCTGCGTAGCCAGCGCGGCAACAACAACGCCTACTGTCAGGACAGCGATCTCAGCTGGTTCGACTGGTCGGCCGTCGGCCGCGAAGCGGGCATGCTCCGCTTCAGCGCGGCATTGATCGCGGCGCGCCGGCGTGCCCAGGAGATGCTCGACCTGCCGACCGACGTCACGCTCGACGAGCTGCTGCTGAACGCGCGCATCGAGTGGCATGGCGTGGAGCTCGACCAACCGGATCGGTCCGACTCGTCACGCAGCCTCGCGGTGACGATTCGCGGCCGATCGCTCGATCTGCACATCCTCGCCAACGCCTACTGGGAGGCGCTCGACTTCGCCGTGCCGCGGGCCGACGACGGAGAGACGTGGCAACGCGTCCTCGACACGACCCTCCCCTCCCCTGACGACATCGGCTTCGGCACGGAGGCGCCGGTCGTCGCGACCCCTTCGTACCGGGTCGGTCCGCGATCCGTTGTCGTTCTCGCCGCCCGAACGCCCACGCCCAGCGTCCAGGAGGTCCAGCCATGACGAACCCCACGCAGCCGCTCGACCCCGAACGCGAGCGCATGGCAGACCCGGGCCACCTCGAGGAGGGTCTCGACACTGCCAGCCCGTGGTACCTGTGGGGTCCGTACGTGGCCGAACGCGCGTGGGGCTCGGTCCGCGAGGACTACAGCGCGGACGGCGACGCGTGGTCGTATTTCCCGCACGACCACGCGCGCTCGCGGGCGTATCGCTGGAACGAGGACGGGATGGCGGGCATCTCGGACGTGTTCGGCCGCCTGTGCCTCGGGCTGGCGCTGTGGAACGGCCGCGATCCGATCCTCAAGGAGCGGATGTTCGGGCTGGCCAACGCCGAGGGGAACCACGGCGAGGACGTCAAGGACTACTGGTGGTACCTCGACGCGCTGCCCTCGAGTGCGTGGCTCCGCTGGCGCTACCACTACCCGCAGGCCGAGTTCCCATACGACGAGCTGGTCCAGGTCAACCGCGAGCGCTCGAAGGACGAGGGCGAGTACGAGCTACTCGACACCGGCATCTTCGATTCCGGGTACTGGGTCGTCGGGGTCGACTACGCAAAGGCCGACCCGACGGACATCCTGATGCGGATCACCGTCAAGAACGCCGGCCCCGCGGCAGACACCCTGCACATCCTGCCGACGCTGTGGTTCCGCAACACGTGGTCATGGGGTGACGGCACCCCGCGCCCATCGATCATCGCCACCGACGCCGGCCGGTCGATCTTCGCGACGCACCCCGAGCTGGGCGATTACGCGCTGGAGGTGGGACCGGGTCCGGACGGCGCTCAGCCGACGCTGCTGTTCTGCGAGAACGAGACGAACGTCGCGCGGCTGTATGGCCAGCCACCGACGACGCCGTTCCCGAAGGACGGGATCAACGACCACGTCGTACATGGCGCCGAGACCGTGGGACATGGCGCGGGCACGAAGGCGGCCGCGTGGTACCGGGTCACCCTCGAGCCCGGAGCGAGCGCCGAGATCCGGCTCCGCCTGCGGCCAACGGCCGGCGGAGTGCCCGCCAGCGATCCGCTCGGGCCGGCGTTCGGCGAGCTGATGACGACGCGGCAACTCGAGGCCGACGCCTTCTACGCTGGTCTCGCCCGGCACGGGATGACCGCCGATGAGGCGCTGATCATGCGCCAGGCGTTCGCGGGCATGCTCTGGTGCAAGCAGTTCTACGCGTACGACGTGAGCCGCTGGCTGGCCGGCGACGCGGAACCGCCGCCTGCCGAGCGGCGCCACGGCCGCAATTCGCGGTGGCATCACGTCGACACGCTCGACATCCTGTCGATGCCCGACTCGTGGGAGTACCCGTGGTTCGCGGCGTGGGACCTCGGCTTCCACGCGGTGACCCTCGCCCACATCGATCCGGCCTTCGCCAAGTACCAGCTGCTCGTGCTGTGCCGCGAGTGGTTCCAGCACCCCGACGGGGCGCTGCCCGCGTACGAATGGTCGTTCGATGATGTCAACCCGCCGGTCCACGCCCAGGCCGCGCTCGCCGTCTGGGAGATCGACGGGCGGCGCGACATCGACTTCCTCCAGCGCATCTTCCACAAGCTGCTGCTGAACTTCACGTGGTGGCTGAACCGCCAGGACTCGAACGGCGACGACCTGTTCTCGGGCGGCTTCCTCGGCCTCGACAACCTGAGCGCCTTCGACCGTTCGAAGCTGCCGTTCCCGGGCAGGCTCGAGCAGTCCGACGCCACCGCGTGGATGTTCTCGTACTGCATGTCGATGCTGCGGATGGCGTCGATCCTGACCGAGGAAGACCCGACGTATCGCGACCTGACCATCACCTTCCTCGAGCACGCGGTCCGGATCAACCTTGCCATCAACCAGCAGGGACTTTGGGACGAGTCGGATGCGTTCTACTACGACGCGCTCCACCTGCCGGACGGCTCGCGCATCCCGCTGCGCATCCATTCCATGGTGGGGCTGTTGCCGATCCTGCCGGCCACCTCGGTCCCGCGCGAGGCGGCCCAGCTCGGTGCAGTGCTCGGCAAGCACTTCGCCCGCTTCCTCGTGGACATGGGCCTCACCGAGGCGGTCGTCGAGGCACGCGGCTCGGCCATCCGGACCCAGGACGGCGAGCGCATCCTGCTCAGCCTGTTGCCGCCAGTGGAGCTCGAGCGCGTCCTGCGCGAGGTGCTCGACGAGGAGGCGTTCCTGTCGCCGCACGGCCTGCGCGCCCTGTCGCGGCGCCATCGTGATCAGCCGTTCAAAGTGACCGTCGGCGGCGTGACGGCGACCGTCGACTACGAGCCGGGCGAGTCGAGGACCGGCCTGTTCGGCGGCAACTCCAACTGGCGCGGACCGGTGTGGTTCCCGGTGAACTACCTGTTCATCGAATCGATGCTGCGCTGGGACGACGGCCTCGGCGAGACGTTCACGGTCGAGTACCCCACGGGCTCGGGTCGCCGGCTGCTGCTCCGTGAGGTCGCGCAGGACCTGGCGATGCGGCTGGTCGGCATCTGGCTGCCGGATGCCGAGGGACGCCGGCCGGTGTACGGCACGATCGATCGGTACGCGACCGATCCGGAGTGGCGGAACCTGCTCCAGTTCCACGAGTACTTCCATGGCGACACGGGTGCCGGAATCGGTGCCTCGCACCAGACGGGCTGGACCGGCCTGGTCGCGCACCTGCTGTGCCGCGGTGGTGTCCTCGATCGAGCCACGTCGCACTGGACGCCTGGTCCTGACGATGAGATCGATTTCGCACCCGATCCGCTCGCCGCAGGGAGGAACTGAGCGTGGATCCCGAGCTGCTGTCCCGCATCCAGTTCGCGCTGACGGTCAGCTTCCACTTCATCTACCCGCCCATCTCGATGGGGCTCG
>Ga0111538_10007936_pt1 | contig 14270 bp, 5 predicted proteins | sample SoiMethybrSBSTD1_FD_79669 | JGI IMG/M metagenome (GOLD analysis project Ga0111538, IMG submission 79669) | Bulk soil microbial communities from a Populus tree surrounding site in Tennessee, USA - Soil MetaG P. TD hybrid SBSTD1 (version 2)... | ecosystem: Environmental > Terrestrial > Soil > Tree... | reverse complement strand
GGCGGCGGCTCCGGGCCCGACTGCGCGTAGCGCGGGAAGTCGGGCGGGGCCGGCAAGAGCACCACCAGAACCGGCCGGCCGTGCGCCTCCGCGACGATCTGCTCGAGGCAATAGCGCAGCAGCAGGAATTCCCGGAGCGTGTAGTCGTAATAGAAGGAGTGGACGAGGCCGGACGCCGCCGCGAACGCCGGCGGCCGATCGAAGGAGTCCTCCGGCCGGCCCGCCAGCGCGTACCAGGCCCACGCCACCGCGTTGAAGGCGGCCGACTCGTGCCGCAGGAACCGTCGCGCCGCCGGCTCGCGGTAGTCCACGCGGTGATAGTCGGGGAAGGCGCCGTCGAGGTACGGGCGATAGCGGTACATGTAGCCGGGCGAGCGCCGGGCCACCGCGAGGTCGAGATCGTAGAAGTCGTTCATCGGCAGGACGCCGACCAGCACCCCCTGGTGCTCGAACCGCGGACCGAATTCCCGGTACGCCAGCAGCTCCTGGTACGTGCCGAAGTGCGACATCGCCAGGTTCATGAGCTCGATGCCGCTTTTCTGCTCCAGGAGATCGGTGAGGCGGCTCTCCTGATCCACCCCCCAGCCCTCGAGGTAGGAATCGCCGAGGGCGAGGACGCGCGGGCGCTCCGCCCGCTGCGCGTGCTCCACGTCGCGCGCCCCGAGCGAGTTGGTCCGGTAGCGCACCTTGAAGCAGGCGGTCCCGTGGGTCGCGGTCGTGCGCGGGTGGTGCCAGACGCCGAACAGCGGGTGCCGGGCGTCCCAGAAGGCGTCGTCGCGTCCGAGTGGTCGCGGGACGTGGATCAGGCCGAAGGCGGTGAGGGTGCGCAGACCGGTTTCGAGGAGCACCATCGCCAGGAGCAGCGCGAGGGCCGATGCGACCAGCCGGATCTCCCAGCGGACGCGGGGTGGGGCAGGCGCACCGGTGTCCTCCGCCCCGCGGGCGGGCAACGGCATGGTGCGACGAGTGCCAGGGCGGAGCATCCCCCGAGCTCCCCTGAAGCGAAGCGTCGTGCACGCGGCGATGTCACTGCGATTCGAGCGCGTCGGCCGGGGTCTCGGCGAAGAAACCCCGGGCCAACTCAGAGCAATTACGTAGATAGTACCCTGCCGCAGCGGCGCCGCAAGGGTTATTTGGGGCGGGGCGGGTGCTTTTTCAAGCGATCGAGGGGGGATCGAGGAGCCGGTCGAGCGACGTGGCGGCCGACCGCAGGGCGAGAACCAGCGCGGCGAGGAGCAGCCCCGGGAAGGCGACCAGCCACCAGTCGCCGGCGGCGGCCCGCCCTGACGACATGATGTCGCCGAGGGAGACGGCGGGGGGCGGGGCGCCGAGCCCGAGGACCGAGACCGCCGACTCCAGGAGGATGGTGTCGGCGAAGCGCAGCGACGCGGCGACGGCGAGCGCCGGGAGGATCGCCGGCAGCAGATGGAGGAAGAGGGTGCGCAGCGGGCGGGCCCCGGCGGCGCGCGCCGCCGCCTCGATCCCCCCGCCCCGAAGCGTCAGCAATTCGGCGCGGACGATGCGCGCCAGGCCGGTCCAGGTCGTCGCCGCGAGGACCGCGACCAGGAGCGGCGTGGAGAGCGGGAGGAGGCTGGCGCAGAGGAGATAGAGCAGGAGCCGCGGCACCGCCATGACGACGTCGATTCCCCGCATGATCGCTAGGTCGAGGAGCGGTCCGCCGAAGACCGCCGCGCCGCCCAGGGCGAAGGCGACGAGCAGGGAGAGCGCCACCGCGAGGGCCGCCACGCCGGCGGAGTGCCGCAGGCCGAACAGGATCCGGCTCCCCACGTCGCGCCCGAGACGGTCGGTACCGAGGAGATACAGGCGCGGCTGGGGAGGGACCGCGAGGTCGGCCGCGTCCACCCGCCCGGTCCCGCCCGCCCGCTCGAAGACGAAGCCCGCCCCGTCCGGGCGCAGGCCGGTGACGATCCGGGTCCGTCCGTCGGGGGTGTGAAGCGCGTGGGCGCGGCTCAGCGGGGGGAGGTCGCGCCCCCCGGCGACGTCCTCCTGGAAATCGGCAGGCCGCGGGGCGAGAAGCGGCGCCGCCGCGGCCGGCAGCAGAATCGCCGCGAGGACCCACGCGGCCGGCCCCCCCGCGATCCTCATCGCAGCGACGCGCGCACGCGCGGGTCGATCGCCGCCGTGAGGAGATCCGCCGCCAGGCTCCCGACGATCACCAGCGCCGCCGAGAAGGCGCCGCACCCGAGGACGAGCGGCGCGTCCCGCGCCAGGGTGGCCTGGTAGGCGAGGCGCCCCATGCCGGGCCAGGCGAACAGCGTCTCGATGACGACGCTCCCGCCGACCAGCCCCGGGAGCGCCAGCCCGAACAGGGTCGAGGCGGCGAACAGCCCCCGCCACGCGCCGTGCCGGATGGCGATCTGCGCGCGCCCCAGGCCGCGGGAGCGCGCCGCCCGCGTCAGCCCCCCATCGAGCGCGGCGCGGATCTGGTCGCGCACGAACAGGGCGATGCCGGCGGCGGCCGGAAGCGCCAGGGCGAGGCACGGCAGCACGAGATGACGCAGTGCGTCGACCAGGAAGGGGGAGCCATCCTCGACCGTCGCCATCTGCGACACCGGCAGCCACCCGAGACGCACCGAGAAGAGGCCGACGAGCATGAGACCGAGCCAGTACGAGGGAACGGCGTACAGCAGCGCGGCGGCCCCGGTGATGACGCGATCGATCCCGCGCCCTCCGGCGGCGGCCAGCACCCCCGCCGCCGTCCCGCCGAGGAACTGCAGGAGGAGCGCCAGCCCGGCGAGCACGCAGGTGCGCGCCGCCGCGCGCCCGACGACCGGCGCCACCGGCTGCCGCTCCGAGAAGGAGAAGCCGAGGTCGCCGCGCGCCACCCCGCCGAGCCAGAGGATGTAGCGCTCCGCCGCGGGGCGATCGACCCCGTACAGGGCCCGCAGTCGCTCCGCCGCCGCCGGGTCGAGCGCCCCCGTCTCGGCCGGGAACGGCCGCCCCGGGACCATCGCCATGAGCAGGAAGAGCAGCGTCAGGGCGCCGAGCAGCAGCGGGAGGGCGAAGAGGAAACGTCGGAGGAAGAAGGCGCTCAAGCCGGGCTCCGCGCGAAGTTCCCCGGAATCGATCCTTGTGGCCCGCGGGGGCCGGGCGTAGGATCTCCCCAGACCGCCATTGGTCGCCCTTCCGGATGAAACGAGACGACTCACTTCCGGCGCCGCCGATCCGGCGCCGTGGACGCCGTGCCGGGCTTCGCTCCGCCGCGATCGCGGCCGGCTTGCTGCTCGCGGCGGCGCTCGCCGCGGCCGCGCCCGCCCCCCGCGCCACGCCCCCCGCCGCTCCGGGTGGCGGGAGGATCGTCATCGGAGTGCGCGGGGATGTTACCTCCTTCAATATCTACACCGCCACGAACGCCTTCACGCAGGAGGTGGCCGATCTTCTCTATGCGCGCCTGGCGATGGAGCAGGACGACTTCGCGGATCACCCGCCGGGCTTCAAGCCGGGGCTCGCCGCGTCGTGGGATCTCTCGGCGGACCGCCTCGCCCTGACCTTCCACCTCGACCCGCGCGCCCGCTGGAGCGACGGGCGCGAGGTCACCTCCGCGGACGTGCTGTTCTCGCACCAGGCGGCGACGAGCCCCGACGTCGGCTGGGTGGGGAGCGACGTGAAGGAGTTCATCGCATCCGTCAGCGCCCCCGACGCGCGCACGGTCGTGTACCGCTTCACGCGCCCGTATCCGTACCAGATGATGGACGCGGCGGAGGGGAACATCCTGCCGCGGCATGTCTTCGGGGAGGTGCCGCTCGCCCTTTGGCCGAAGCGGGGATTCCTCGAGCCCGCCGCGGGGAGCGGCCCGTTCGTCCTGAAGCGCTACGAGCGCGGCGTGTTCATCGAGCTGCAGCGGAACCCCGCCTACCTGTTCGCGCCGCTGCCGCGACTCGACACGGTCGTCTTCCGGATCCTTCCCGACGAGACGACCCTCGTCAACGAGCTGCTCGCCGGCGGCATCGATGTGATGGAGAACGTCCCTCCCGACGCCGCCGCGCGGGTGCAGGAGTCGAAGCGTCTCCGCCTCGTCCGGGTCCCCGATCTCTCGTACACCTTCATCTGCTGGAACACGGAGCGGCCGCTCTTCCGCGACGCGCGCGTGCGGCGGGCGCTGACCATGGCGATCGACCGACCCGCCATCATCGAGGGGCTGCTGCGCGGCACCGGACGCCCGTCGGCCGGTCCGGCCCTGTCCTTCCTGTGGGCCCATGACCCGGCGTCAGCACCGCTGCCGCACGATCCGGACGGGGCGCGCCGCCTGCTGGCGGAGGCGGGCTTCGCCGATCGCGACGGCGACGGCCTGCTCGACCGGGACGGCGTCCCCTTCCGCTTCACGCTCGAGTCGAACCAGGGATCGGGACTCCGGGCCGACGTCGCCCAGATGGTCGCGGCGCAGCTGCGGCCGCTCGGCATCGAGGCGACGCCGCGGGTGATCGAGTTCGGCGCGTTCGTCGAGGCGCACGAGCGCCACGACTTCGACGCCTTCGTCGGGACCTGGCGCGAATCGACCAAGTTCGATCTCAAGTCGGCGTTCCACAGCGCCTCGCGCACCGGGGGCTACAACTACGGCTCCTACTCCAGCGCCGAGCTCGACGCCCTCATCGATCGGGCGCGCGGCGAGGCGGACGCCGGCAAGGCGCTGCCGCTGTGGCGGAAGGCGCAGCGGATCATCGCCGCCGATCAGCCGTACACGTTCCTGTTCGAGCGGGATCGGCTGCACGCCGTCCCGCGGCGCCTCGAGGGCTTCCGGCCCGATCCGCGGAGCGCCTACACCGGGCTCGAGGCGTGGTCGCTGCCGCGGGAGACGGGAGGGGGGCGGTGAAGACGCCGATGCCGGTCCTCGGGGCGAAGCTCCTGCCTCCCGGCCCCGGCCCGTTCCACCTGCGCCGCGAGCGCCTGCACCAGCGGCTGGCGCGCGGCCTCGAGGGTCGCGCCACGGCGGTGGTCGCGGGGCCCGGCTACGGCAAGTCCACGCTCGTCGCCCGCTTCCTCCAGGAAACCAGCGGCGACACCGTCTGGTACTCGCTCGATCCGTCGGACCGCGACCCGGCGATCTTCTTCCGCTACCTGATGCAGGGGCTGCGGGAGCACGCCCCGGAGTTCGGCCTTCGGATCGAGTGGATGTGGAAGGAGTCCCGCACCGGGTTCCGCAAGCCGGAGCAGCTCGCCGACATCTTCATCGGCGAGGCGGAGGAATCGCTGGGGGGGCGGTTCGTCGTGGTCCTGGACCAGATCGATCGCCTCGAAGGGAGCCCGGGGGCGGCGCGCGCGCTGCGGCGCCTGCTCGCCTGGCTCCCCGGGACGCTGCACCTCGTCCTGGTCGGGCGCTCGCTCCCGGACATCGGCCTCAAGGGGCTGGAGGGGGACGGGCAGGTGGCGGTGATCGGCGGCGACGATCTCCGATTCACGGAGGAGGAGACGCGGGCGCTGCTCGCCGGCACCTTCGGCCTGTCGATGCCGGACGAGGCGATCCGCCGGGTGCACGCGCGCACCCGCGGCTGGGTCACGGCCTTGCAGCTGCTGCGCCAGACCGCGCACCTCCGCCCCGGCGCGGCCGGACTCCCCGAGGAGGTGTTCGAGCGGACCGAGCCGGAGATTTTCGACTGGTTCACCGCCCGGGTGCTCGAAGGGCTGCCGGAGGAGGCGCGCGCCTTCCTCCTCGGATCGGCTCCGCCGCCCACGTTCGACCCGGATCTCCTCGCCGAGGTGCTGGAGGGCGTCGACGCGCGCGCCGTCCTGCAGGATCTCCTGCGCCGGAACCTCTTCCTCGCCCCGCTCGAGAGCCGCGGCGCGCACTTCGCGTACGACCCGCTGTTCCGCGACTATCTGCTGCGCCGGCTGCAGGCGGAGCGCGGCCGCGAGGAGCGGCGCGCACTCGAGCGCCGCTACAGCCGCGCCTTCGCCCGCCGCCGCGAGTTCGCGCCGGCGCTCGAGCACGCCCTCGCCGCCGAGGACGCGCGCGGCGCGGCCGACCTCCTCGCCCGGCAGGGGAAGGGGCTCCTGCACCGGGGGCGGATCGATCTCGTGCGCGAGGCGTGCGGTGTCGTCGCGCGCACCGGCCACGCCTCGCCGGTGGTGGACGATCTCCTCGGCGAGGCGAGCCGGCTGGCGGGGGATTACGCCGCGGCGATCCCGCACTTCGAGCGGGCGCTCGCCGCATCCGAAGCGGCCGGGGGCGCCGGGCCGCATCACCCCGGGCTCGCGGGGCCGGCGCGCGCCAGCACGCTGCAGGGGCTGGCGTACGCGCTCCTCGAGACCGGGGCGCTGCCGCGCGCCGCCGAGACGGCGGAGCGGGCCCTCGCCGAGGCCGGCGACGGCGAGCCGGCGCTTCTGGCCCGGACCCTCAACACGCTGGCGCTCGTGCACTACCGCTCCGATCGCCACGACGCGGCGCTCGCCCGCTGGCAGGAGGCGCTGGCGCGGGCGCGCCAGGCCGGCGACGAGCACCTCACTTTGATGATCGCCCACAACCTCGGGCTGCCGCACGCGGTGCGGGGGGACTTCCGGCGCGCCTCCGAGTGCTTCCGGATCCTCACCGCGCCGGAGAACATCCGCGTCGGTCCCGAGGAGGGGGCGGCGTATCTCAACCTGGCGCGCATCGCCATCCTCCGGGGGGAGTGGGACCGGGCCGCGTCGCTCCTCGGGGACGCGCGCGAGATCTCCCAGAAGCTGCGGCTCCCGGCGCTCCAGGCGGACGTGCTCGAGGCCGAGGGGACGCTCCTGCGCGAGACCGGCGACGCCGCCGGGGCGGCCGAGCGCTATGCGCTGGCGCGCGCCCGGTTCACCGGGCTCGGCCGGATGGACCTGCTCGACGGCCTCGCGGAGGAGGAGGCCATCCTGCTGGCCCGCACCGGCCGGTGCGCCGAGGCCTTTCGGATCCTCGCGCCGGTCGTGGAGCGGGTCCGCGCCGCCGCGCACCGCGAAGGCCTCGCCTCGGCCCTGCTGGCGGCGGGGGAGACGGCGGTGCGCGCCGGGCAGGACGAGCGCGCCGTCACGGCGCTCGAGGAGTCGGCGGCGATCTTCACCGGGCTGAACCGCGCCTACCCGTCCTGTCTCGCCCACGCCTGGCTGGCCCTGGCGCGGCGCCGGCAGGGGGCGGAGGAGCCGGCCGTGCGCGCCGCGGAGACGGCGCTGCGGATCTCGACCCGCTTCGACTACGAGGCGGCGCTCCTGCGCGTCGCCGCCGTCGACGCCGGCTTCCGCGGCTGGCTCGGCGCGCGGGACGGGGCGCCGGCCGCGCTCCACGTGGCGGTGGAGGCCGGGGCCGGGACCGTCCCCCGGAGCGCGCCCCCTCAGGGGACCGCCGATCTCACGGTGCACTTGTTCGGTCCGGTGGAGGTGTTCCACGAACGCGGCCAGGCGATCCCGCCGCGCGCCTGGAAGATCCGGCGCGCGCTGACCATCTTCTGCTACCTGGCCGTGGCGCGCGATCGGCGCGCCACCAAGGAGCGGATCGTCGACGCGCTCTGGGGGGACGCCCGTCCCGCCGTCATCGAGAAGAACTTCCACCCGACCATCTCGTTCCTGAGGCGCGCGCTCAACGACGGGCACAACGTCCCGCGCCACTTCATCCTGTTCGAGCGCGGCGCGTACCGCCTGAACCCCGCGTACCGCTACGACATCGACGCGGAGCGCTTCGAGGCCGGCCTGCGCGAGGCGCGCCGCACGTCCGCGGGCGGCGACGCCGCGGGGGCGCTCGCCGCCTTCGATGCCGCCCTGGCCCTCTACCGCGGGCCGTTCCTCGAGGAGGAGTACGACGAGTGGATCGAGGGGCCGCGGGCGCACTACGAGGTCCTCATGGCGGCGGCGCTCCGCGAGGCGGGGCGCCTGCACGTCGAGCGGGGGGACGCGGCGGCCGGCCTCGCTTACCTCGCGCGCGCCGTGAGCCAGGATCCGATCGACGAGGCGGCCTCTGTCGACCTCATGCAGGCGCTCGGGCGCTGCGGGCGGCGCGCCGAGATCGAGAAGGAGCACGATCGGCTGCGCCGCGCGCTCCTCGACGGCCTGTCGGCGGTCCCGTCCGCGGTGACGCGGCAGGCGTTCGAGCGAGCGCTGCGGCTCGCCGCCGAGCCGCCGCCCGGTCCGGCGGGGGCGGCTGGGAGGGGTCGCCGTGAAAGCCGCGTGGTACATTGAGATTCTTCCGGCGATATCGGGGAGGCCACACGTTGCTGCGATCGCGTGATGCGAAGGCCGGCATCATGAGGCGGCGCGCCGCCTGGGGTGCCGTCTGCCTCCTGCTCTCCGCCTCCCTCCTTCCCGCCGGGCCGTACGTCACCGAGGCCTCGGGCATCCGCTGGAACGACGTCGGCGGTCTGCGCTGGAACGACGTGGGCGGGATCCGCTGGAACGACGTCGGCGGCCTGCGCTGGAACGACGTCGGGGGGATCCGCTGGAACGACGTCGGCGGGACCCTCTTCACCGAGGCGTCCGGGATCCGCTGGAACGACGTCGGGGGGATCCGCTGGAACGACGTGGGCGGGCTTTCCTTCGATGAGCCGCTCGTCCTCCCGTCGATCGATCCGGCGCTGCTCGATCTCCTCTCGAGCCTCCCGGATACGTCGTCGGTGAACGTGATCGTCACCTACCGCCTGGCGCCGACCGCCGCCGACCTGGCGGCGCTCACCGCGCTCGGGATCCCCGGCGGGACGATCTTCCGCCGCCTGCCGATGGTCGTCGTCGACGCCACGCCGGATCAGATCCGGGCGATCGCGCTGCTGCCGTCGGTGCGCTCCCTGTACCTCGACCGGACGCTGGGGTTCTTCGACGCCGACAGCCGCGCCCGCATCGGGCTGCCGGACGTCGAGGCGGACGCCGCGCTGCGGGCCCCGGGCGGCGCCTCGCTCACCGGCGCCGGCGTGACGATCGCCGTGCTCGACACCGGCGTGGACGGCACGCACCCGGACCTGCCCTACGGGTCGAAGGTCGTGGGGAACGTCCGCCTCAACGGGCCGGGGGGGATCGGGATCGGCTTCCGCTACCCGGTGCCGGTGGAGGGGATCCCGAACACCGACCTCGTCCTCGGCCACGGCACCGCGGTGGCGTCGGTCGCGGCCGGCAGCGGCGCCGCGAGCGCCGGAGCGTACAAGGGGGTCGCGCCGGGCGCGTCGATCCTCGCTCTGTCGGCCGGGGACCTGTTCATCATCAACGTGCTGGAAGGGTTCGACTACCTCCTCGACAACCGCGACCGCTTCGGCGTCCGGATCGTCAACTGCTCGTGGGGGACGTCCGGGTTCTTCGACCCGGCCGACCCGGTCAACGCCGCGACCCGGCTCCTGTACGACGCCGGGGTGACCGTGATCTTCGCCGCCGGCAACCACGGCCCGGCGCCCGACACGCTGAATCCGTACGCCGTCGCCCCGTGGGTGATCGGCGTCGGCTCGACGGCGCGCGACGGCCGGCTGTCCGGCTTCTCGTCGCGCGGCATCTTCGAGGAGCTGCTCTCGCATCCGACGCTGGTCGCGCCGGGGGAGGGGATCGTCGCCGCGAACCCGCTGGCGCTCGGCGGCGTGAACGGCGTCCTCGGAGTGGCCGATCCGGCGGGCGGGGCGGTCGTCGCCCCGCTGTACGCGCCGTACTACTCGGCGGTGAGCGGCACCTCCTTCGCCGCCCCGCACGTCGCCGGGGTGGCGGCGCTGATGCTCCAGGCCGTCCCATCCTTAACCCCGGACGCGATCAAGCGGATCCTGCAGGCGACCGCGACGCCGATCCTGGCGCGCGAGCGCTCCGAGGCGGGGGCGGGCCGGCTCGAGGCGTGGGCCGCCCTGACGCAGGCGTTCGATCCCTCCCGGCCGTTCGGGACCCATCTTCCCGGCTGGCTCGATCTGCGGCGGTATGCCTACGAGCACCGGCCCGCGGTGCTGTCCCAGGCGATCGTCCCGGCGCACGGCGCGCTGGCGCTGTCGATCGCGCCCGAGACGGCGGCCGCGGCCTGGGGGATGTCGATCGCCTGGGGAGACGAGACCGCCGGCCTCGACGACCTCGACCTCCTGCTCGAGGACGAGCAGGGGACGGAGATCGGCCGCTCCGAGTCGATCAACGGCACGGTGCTCTTCGCGCACACCGAGGGGATCCGGCTGGCGGGGGCGATCCCTCGCGCCCTGACGGCGCGCATCGTCCACAAGAGCGGGGCCGGCCCGGCGGACCGGCCGATCTCCATCCGACAGGAGACGGCGGTGGCGGTCCTGACCGGCTTCACCGACCTCGCACAGTTGTCCGGCGCCGATCGGGATCTGCTCGCCCGCGCGGTCAGCCGGCACGTGATCGAGGGGCGCGGCGATCGCTCCGAGCCGTCCGCGTCCTTGCGCCGCGGCGAATTGGCCCGCTCCCTGGCGCTGACGGCGGACCGGCCGCAGCGGGTGCCGGCGGTGCCCTCCTTCTCCGACGTCGCTCCGGCCGATCCCGACTTTCCCTTCGTCGAGACGGCGGCGGGGGCGCGCGCCGCCGTCGTGCTCATCGATCCGAAGGACCCGGCGCACTTCAAGCCGGCGGACGCCGTCGATCGCCTCGACTTCGCGGTCGCGATGGTGCGCGCCGCCGGGCGCGCCGCCGAGGCCGGCGCCCGCGCCGGTGAGTCGCTCGGGCTCAAGGACGATCTGGCGATCCCACCGGCGCTGCGCGGCTACGTCGCCGTGGCGCTCGAGCGCGGCTTCATCGAGACGATCCCCTCCCCGCCGGGAGCCCGCTTCGCCCCCGCGGGATCGGTGCCGCGCCTCGCCGCTGCCCGCTTCCTCCTGAGGCTCCTCGGCGATCGCAGCGGCGGGCTGGCGCTCGTGCCGGTGCGCGGCGTGCGCTCGGTCCTCCCGGGGATCCCCGCCGTCGAGCCTCGCCCTCCCTTCACGTCCAGTACGACTTCAGGCTGACCGACAGGCGCCTCGCGATCCGGGGCATGGCTCCGCCCGCATTTTCCGCAAGAAAACCATAAGCCCACGCCTTTCAATCGTTTGAACGCGGCCACCGGGCCTCAGGAAGGCCCGTTTTCAAGGATCGTTCAAGCCCCCCGGCGCACGGTACTCGCGAAACCAGCGGGGCAGCCTCCAATGCCCGCAACACTCGATGGAGGTTCGGAACATGAAGGTCTCTCCCAGGCGGATTCTCCTCATCACCATGGGCGTGCTGGCTCTGGCCGGGCTCACCGGCCAGTTCTGGGCCGTCAGGCCGGCCGAGAAGCCGCGCCGCGATTTCGACGCGGCCGGCGGACTGCGTATCGGACTGGCGGCGGGGGCGGCGACCGCGCCGGCGCAATCGGCGGCGATGCGTCGGCTCGAATCGGCGAATGGCGCGCGGCTACGCGTCAGCCTCAACGGGCTGTCGCGGGTGCCGCGTCGGCTGTCCGCCGACAAACCGCTCTCGCCGCCTTCCGACGCGGATCCGCAGGGGATCGCGCGCGGATTCCTGAAGACACATCGCGACGTCTGGGGGCTGAGCGAGGCGGAGGTGGACGCGCTCCGGTTCGAGGCGCGCTACACCGACGAGCACAGCGGCCTGACGCACGTCTTCTACACGCAGACGGCCGACGGGCTGCCGGTCTTCCCGGCCGCGCTCGGTGTGCATCTCGACGGGCGCGGCCGTGTCCTCGGCGTCGAGGGGGATCTCTTCCCCGGAACGCGGCGGAAGGGGCCCGCCCGGATCACGCCGGAGCAGGCGGCCGAACGGGCCGCCGACCAGATCGGGGTGGACTTCCGCGCCCGGCGCGCGGGCCAGGACGGGGCCAAAGTCGTCCTGGAGCGCGGCCGCTTCCGCTCCGAGGTGAAGGTGAGCGAGGTGATCTATCCGCTCCTCGGCGCGCCGCGCCTGGCGTACCGCATGACGCTCGAGAAGAACGGGCGCGAGTGGTACGACGCCATCGTCGACGCGGGCAGCGGCGACCTCCTCCACCTGCGTAACCTCTACGTCGAGGCGGGCCAGGTGACGCCGAGCGCGCCGGCGGAGGCGAGCCCGGCCGCGCCGCGCGCCCAGGTCTTCCTCGAGCACCCGCTCATGACGGTGCGCGGCACCGGCGACTTCAACCGCCGCTACCCGCTGACCGCCGATCCGCTCGGCGGGGTGCGGGGCTTCGCGAACGCGCCGCAGCGGGGGGCGGACGCGATCGCGGTGATCGCGCACGGCGGCGATCCGAAGAACGCCTCGGTGCCGCAGAGCGTCCAGCCGCTGCCGAACGCCACGGCACCGCTGCGCAGCAACCGGCTGCCGCTCGCCTCGACGCCGCAGTCGCCGCAGGGCTGGTTCGTCCTGCAGGCGGGTCGCCACCTGACGATCGGCAACAACGTGGACGCCAAGGACGACCAGGCGGACGACGACGAGGCGACCGCCGGCCACCGCGCCGACGGCGGGCTCGCCGGCGACTTCACCGGCGGGTCGTTCGTCTTCCGCAACCTCTACGCGCAGAACGGCCCGTACCCGGGCGAGGCGCCGCTCGCGGCGGCCTCCGCCGAGCGCCTCGCCGGCGCCGCCCCGGACCTCGACGCCGCCGTGACCAACCTCTTCTACGTCACCAACTGGTACCACGACTTCCTGTACCACCTCGGCTTCACGGAGGCGGCGGGCAACTTCCAGCAGGACAACTTCGGCAAGGGGGGCTTCGCCGGCGATCGCGTGCTGGCCGACGCGCAGGACGGATCGGGGACGAACAACGCCAACTTCGGCACGCCTCCCGACGGGTCGAACCCGCGCATGCAGATGTTCCTGTTCTCCGGCCCGGAGCGGGACGGCGACCTCGATTCCGACGTCATCCTGCACGAGTTCACGCACGGCCTCTCCAACCGGCTCGTCGGCGGCCCGAACAACACCGACTGCCTCGGTCTCGGGCTGACCGGCGAGAGCGGCGGCATGGGGGAGGGGTGGAGCGACTTCTACGCCGGCGCGGTGACCGACGAGCCGGCCATCGGGGAGTACGTCTTCGACGATCCGGTCAACGGCATCCGCCGCTTCGCCATGGACGCAGGTCCTGAGGACTTCACCTACGGCTTCGTCTGCACCGGCCCGCCGTCGAGCCCCAGCACCATCCCGTGCGAGGTGCACGACGTCGGCGAGTTCTGGTCGATCGTCCTGTGGGAGATGCGCGAGTCGATGATCAACCGCGCCCACAACCGCCTCTTCCCCGGCGGCCCGCAGTTTCCGACCTTCCGCCTGCCGGCCGGATCGCCCGCCAGCAACATCCGCGACGCGCAGGGGCGGACGACCGACGGCAGCAGCTCGGCCGCGCGCATCGACCACGCCGCCATCGAGAACGGTTCGTTCGACGCGCTCTTCCGCGTCACCGACGGCCTGAAGCTGACCGTCTGCAACCCGACGATGGTGGACGCGCGCGACGGCATCCTGGCCGCTGACGCCGCCACCGGGGGCGAGCACCAGGACCTGATCTGGCGCGCCTTCGCCAATCGCGGCCTCGGGGCCGCGGCGGTCTCGAGCGGCGGACAGGCGATGGTCACGGTCGAGGACTTCACCGTCCCCGCGACGGTTGCCGCCTGCGAGGCGGCGGGCGGACCACTGCCGGCGCCGGCCTTCACCGCGACGTCGATCGCGCCGAACTCCGTGCGTATCGCCATCACCCCGAACGGTGCCGCGCAGTACGTCATCTTCCGCGGCACGAAGGGGGTTGGGACGGCGGTCGACCCGAAGCCGTTCTTCGAGGTCGGCCGCTCGTCCGGCGCCCTGTTCGTGGACACCGGTCTCGACGGTGGCGTCGCCTACACCTACCGGGTGCGCGCGCTGCGCAACGACGACTGCGTCTCGGCCTCGAACGCCGCGACCGTCACGCCGCTCGGCACGGCGCTTCCCTGCACGACCGATCCCGACTTCCTCGGCCTGGCACGGGTCACCGACCCGGGAGACTGCCAGCACCTGCTCCTCGACTGGCCGGCCGGCGCCTCCGGCTGCGCCGGCAGCGGCTCCGCGGTGACCTACAACGTCTACCGCGGCACCAGCCCCGATTTCCCGATCGACGCCACGACCCGGATCGCGTCCGGTCTGACGGGGAACAGCTACGCCGACGCGCCCGGGGCGAACGACCGCCTCTTCTATTACGCCGTGCGCGCCGAGGACTCCACCGCGGGCCACGGCGGGCCGGCGAACGGCGGCAACGAGGACGGCAACACGGTGCGCATCGCCGGCCTGGTGACGAGCGCGCTGCTCCTGAGCCAGGGATTCTCCGACGACGTCGAGACCGGGCCGGACGACCAGACCAGCGCCCACTTCTCCTCGAGCGGCATGGTGGTGCCGCTGATCCCGGAGCGCGGCGGCTGGTTCCGCGACGCGGAGCCGGC
>Ga0111538_10007935_pt1 | contig 14270 bp, 16 predicted proteins | sample SoiMethybrSBSTD1_FD_79669 | JGI IMG/M metagenome (GOLD analysis project Ga0111538, IMG submission 79669) | Bulk soil microbial communities from a Populus tree surrounding site in Tennessee, USA - Soil MetaG P. TD hybrid SBSTD1 (version 2)... | ecosystem: Environmental > Terrestrial > Soil >... | reverse complement strand
GGCCTCATCGAGGGCCGCGTCGCGCCGGCGTCCAGCGAGAGGGTCGGCCTCGACGGCCTCATCACGCTGATCGACAGTCTGATCGGCAGCGTGCCCAACGGCGACCGCGCGGAGACCGCGCTGCTCGACGGGCTGCTGGCCGAGGTGGTGCGGCGCAACGGCGGGCCACTCTCCGACGACGTGGCGCTGTGCCTCGTCTCCATCCCGTCCCCCACCGATGGCTGAGGCGGAGCCCAGGGGACCATCTCGCTGGCCGCTGCGCACCCGGCTGCTGCTGCTGCTGGGCGCGGCGGGTGTCCTCATGACGGCCACCCTGGTGACCCAGCTCGCGCTGCAGGACCGCCAGCGCGACGTCCGCAACGACCTGCTGTCCCGCCTCGACCCCGCCCGGGTCACGCTGGCCGACCTGAGGGCCGCAGTCCTCGACCAGGAGACCGGCGTGCGGGGCTACGTGCTCACCGGCGACGAGCGCTTCCTCGAGCCGTACGAGCGAGGGCGCGACGCCGGCGATGACGCCGTCGTCCGCCTGAACAACGCCGTGCAGGACGACGAGGAGGCGTCCGCGGCGATGGCCGTCGTACAGGAGCGCCTCGACACGTGGCGGGACGAGACGGCGGCCCCGTCGGTGGCCGACAGCAGCGAGGGAGCCGACACCACGCCGGCGACCGGGGACGAGGCACGCCGGCAGTTCCAGGCCCTGCGGGACGCCATCAACGACACCGACGCGGTGCTCGACCAGCGGCGGGCCGCCGCCCTCGACGACCTGGACGCGGCCGCGAAGGGTGCCACCGCGGCCATGATCCTCCAGGTCGTGGGCCTGGTGGCCTCGGGCGTGCTCATCATCGGCGCCCTCACCCGCCTCGTCACCGGCCCGCTCGGCCGGCTCGGCGCCGACGCCCGCACGGTGGCGTCCGGCGACCTGGACCATGAGGTGCGGGGCGAGGGCTCGCCCGACCTGGTGCGCCTCGGGGCCGACGTCGACGCCATGCGCCGCCGCATCCTGGACGAGGTCGACCAGCTCAACGCAGCCACCGACGGGCTGGCCCGCCAGGCCGAGGAGCTGGCCCGCTCCAACGACGACCTCGAGCAGTTCGCGTATGTGGCGTCCCACGACCTCCAGGAGCCGCTGCGCAAGGTCTCCGGCTTCTGCCAGCTGCTGCAGATGCGGTACGCGGACCAGCTCGACGAGCGGGCCAACGAGTACATCCACTACGCGGTGGACGGCGCCAAGCGCATGCAGGACCTCATCAACGACCTGCTGTCCTTCTCCCGGGTCGGGCGCACGGCCGAGTCGTTCGAACCGGTCGACCTGGACGAGCTGGCGGACCAGGCCGTCGAGGTGCTGGGCCCCGCCATCGAGGAGACCGGCGCCACGGTGACAGTGGGCGACCTGCCCGAGGTCCAGGGCGACCGCCGGCTGCTGGGCGCCACGCTGCAGAACCTGATCGGCAACGCTCTCAAGTTCCGGGGCCCGGAGCGACCAGTGGTGAAGATCGACGCTACGCTCACCGACGGTGCCGCTGGGGACGAGTGGGTGATCACTGTCGCGGACAACGGCATCGGCGTGGACCCCGATTACGGAGAGCAGATCTTCACCATCTTCAAGCGGCTGCACTCCAAGACCGAGTACCCGGGCACCGGCATCGGGCTCGCCCTGTCCAAGAAGATCGTCGAGTTCCACGGCGGCCGCATCTGGCTGGAGCCGACACCGCCTCCGGGTGCCACCTTCAAGCTCGCACTACCCGCCACCGTGCACCATGAGAAAGAACCCGCCGATGTTGGCTGAGGCCGTACGTCCCATCGAAGTGCTGCTCGTCGAGGACGACGAAGGTGACGTGCTCATGACTAGAGAGGCGCTCAAGGAGGGCAAGGTCCTCAACCGGCTCAACGTGGTCGGCGACGGCGTCGAGGCCCTCGCCTACCTCCGGCGCGAGCCGGGCTACGCCGACGTGACCCGGCCCGACCTGGTGCTCCTGGACCTCAACCTGCCCAAGCGGGACGGGCGCCAGGTGCTGGCGGACGTCAAGACCGACCCGGACCTGCGCCGCATCCCCGTCGTAGTGCTCACCACCTCGGAGGCCGAGGAGGACGTGCTGCGCAGCTACGACCTCCACGCCAACGCGTACGTCACCAAGCCGGTCGACTTCGATCGCTTCGTCGAGGTCATCCGCCAGATCGACAACTTCTTCATCTCGGTCGTGCGCCTGCCCACCAGCTGACCGGTCCGGCGACTAGCGGGGCGGCGTGACCTTGTAGATCAGGCTGCCGGTGGCGGCAGGACGGCCACTGGCGGTCGCGACCTCCGCCCGGCAGAAGACGATCGAGCGGCCCCGCTGGGTCACCCAGCCCTCGGCCACCGCGTCCTCGCCCCGCACGGGCGCCAGGTACTGGACGTCCATGCTCAGGGTGGCGTAGCCCCAGCCCTGCTCGTAGGCCGCGCCCACCGCGGGCACCACCACGGTGTCGATGAGGGTGGCGATGGCCCCGCCGTGCACCAGCCCCGCCACCTGCTCCAGCTCGGGCCGGTAGGGAAGGCGCATCCGGCAGTAGTCGGCCTTCAGCTCCTCCAGCTCCAGGCCGACCAGCTTGGGGAAGTAGGTGCGCTCCCAGCGCCCGAAGGTGGACCAGCGAGCCGCCACGTCGTCCGGCAAGGGCTCGAAGCGGTCGGCGCGCATCGGCGGACGCTAGCGCGACGGCCGGTCCCGTAAGGTCTGACCGATGGGGCAACGCATGCTTTGGAGGATTCTCGGATCGCTGGCCGGCCTGCTGGCGGGCGCCGTGGCGCGGCAGGTGCTGCTGACGACGTGGCGGGCGACCAAGGGCAGCGATCCTCCCGCCAACCCGGCGGCGGCGCACACGTCGTGGGCCGAGGCGCTGGCCTGGAGCGTCGCCTCGGGAGTGGCCTTCGGCGTGGCCCGCATGGTGGCCGTGCGCGGCGCGGCCGAGGCCTGGCGCGCCGCCACCGGCGAGTACCCGAAGGACCTGGAGGCGGTCAGGCCGTAGCAGCCCGGGCGCCCGTGGCGGGCTCGTGGCGGACGTCGTCCGGGCCGAGCTCGCGGGTCCAGGCGGCGAACTCGAGCAGGATGCCGTCCGGGTCCTGGAAGTAGATGGACCGGACGAACACGCCCGGGTGCATCTTCTTGGACAGCCCGTACTCGCTGTCGTCGTGGTTGGCGACCTCGGTGCAGTCGACGCCGGCGGCCAGGAGCCGGTCCCGGTACTCCTCGATGCGCTCCGCGGGCACGTTGAAGGCGACGTGGTTCACCGAACCGATGGCGCTGGTGAGCTCGCCCTGGTCCGGCCGGGCCGCGGGCGCCGAGATGCCGGGCGCCGGCTCGGGGGCGTCCGGGAACCAGAAGAACGCCAGGCAGTCGCCGCCGCCGCAGTCGAAGAAGAAGTGCTGGCCCATGTCGAAGGGCAGGTTGATGGTCTTGACCAGGGGCATGCCCAGCAAGCCCGAGTAGAAGTCCACGGTGCGGGCCATGTCCCGGCACACCAGCGCCAGGTGGTTGACGCCCGACAGCTCGAACGGTCGCTCGCTCATGGTTCCACCCTCTCCAATCCCACCGTGCGGGCCCAGATGCGGGTCACGGTCTTGGCCAGGACGTCCACGTCGGCCGCGGCGTCTTCGCCGTGGGGCAGCAGGTGGTCGTACACCACCCGGACGTTCATCGTGTGCAACGCCATCGCCGTCATCCAGGGGTCGATGTCGTCGCAGATGCCCTGGTCCTGCAGCCGGCGGATCCACCGCTCGCTCCGGCGCACGTTCTGGATGACCGTGGAGCGCCGGGCGGCCGCCACGTCCTTGTCGCCGGGTGCGACCTGTTCGATGGAGCGCACGATGCCGGGGTTGCGCAGGCACACCCGGAAGTACTCGCGGGAGGCGAACTCGATGTCGCGGATGAGGTCGCCCTCGGTGTTGTCGGGATCGCGCCGGGTCGCCGAGGACATCTCACCCAGGACCTCTGCCGCGACCTCACGAAAGATCTCTTCCTTGGAGTCGAAGTAGGTATAGAAGGTGCCGCTGGCCACCCCGGCCCGGGCGGTGATGTCGGTGATGCGGCTGTCGGGGAACGGGATCTCCTCGAACACCTGCTTGGCGGCGGCCACGAGCGCGGCGCGGGTGCGCAGGCCGCGCGGCGTCAGCAACCGCCCCCCAGCGGCCTGGCCGGCGCGCAAGCCGCCCTCGTCGGGCTCGGCGCTCAGGGGATCGACCTCGATGGCCACGTCAGCAGGGTAGTGGGCGGGGGCGGGGCGGGAAGGGGTCCCCGCCCCCACGCCACGAACAGTGAGATCTGCGAGGAGCCGTCAGCGCCGGCCGCCGCCTGCGGCCGCCGGCCGGGACCGGATGCCTGGGTGCATCCCGGACCGGCAGCCACTGTGGCGAGCGGTGTGCCCCGTTGCGGTCGTCCTCGATGTCATCCGCGGTCTCCCCTCGCGGCCGGCGACGTCGGGGCCGGCGCCGCGTTCAGTGAACTTAGCGGAACATGAACCCGACGTCAACATCGGAGAACGGGGACTACCAGCCGATATTTCCTGCGCGCGGAGGGTTGCCGTGACATCACAGCGACATAGTTGTTACGGTTCCGGGTCAACATCTGATCGGCTGGGCCAAGGAGAGGGATGTTGGGCGTCCGCAGGAAGGTCGTCCGTCGGGCTACCACCACCATCGTGGTCGTCGCGCTCGTCTGGCTGCCGACCACCGCCGAGGCCTCGCCCGGGGCACCGGCCCAGGAGCCGGACCAGGCAAGCGACGACCGGTCGCCCGTGGAGCGTGCCATGGTCGGCATCGACAACCTCAGTGTCGGCAGTGTCAACGCCACTCTGGGTGAGCTTCACGCGGAGATCAGTCGCCAGCTCGAGCTCGTCGGCTCGGCCCAGGCCGCGGTGGCCACCGCCAATGCCACGCTGGCCGACGCGGATTCGGCGCTCAACGAGGTCCGGTTCCGCATCGAGGAGACCACCGGCGCCAGCGACGCTGTGGTCGTCGAGGCCTTCATGAACCCGCCGTCGTCCGACGCGCTGGAGGTGCTGACCGCGGAGACGATGGAGGACGCCACGGTCAAGCAGGCGCTGCTCAACATGCAGGCCGACGCCGCCGCCGAGCAGCTCCAGAACTACGAGGATGCGCTGGCCGACCTCGGGGGGCTGGAGGAGCAGCAGGAGGCGGCTCTGGCGGCCGCGGAGGCCGCCCGCAGCGAGGCCCAGGCGGCGCTCGACGACCTGACGGCAGCCACCAGCAGCGAGGCGCAGTTCGTCACCCAGGTGCAGGCGGCGCTGGCCCAAGCCCAGACCCAGGTCCCCACCGACCCGGCGGAGGCCGAGGCCTACATGGCCCGGCTCAACGAGATCGCCGCAGCCATGGAAGAGGCGAGGGAGACCCGGGAGATCGCCGCCGCCCAGGCCGCCATCGAGGCCGAGCGGAACCGCCGCATATCGATCGGCGCCCTGCTGTGCCCGGTCGATGGCCCGGTGTCCTTCACCGACACCTGGGGCGCAGCCCGCTCCAGCGGCCGCCGCCACCAGGGCGTCGACATGCTGGCGTCGCGGGGCACACCCACCGTCGCCCCGGTCAGTGGCGACGTCCAGCACCGGGGGTCCAGCCTGGGCGGCCTGTCGTGGTACGTGTACGGCGACAACGGCAACATGTACTACGGCACGCACCTGTCGGGCTACGAGAACCAGGGCATCGGCCACGTCGAAGCCGGCATGGTCATCGGCTATGTGGGCGACACGGGCAACGCTCGCGGCACGCCCCACCTGCACTTCGAGGTGCATCCCGGCGGCGGCGCCGCGGTCAACCCCTACCCCTACGTCGCCGAAGCCTGCCGCTAGGGCTGTCGCCGAGCCGCCCTGGCCTGTTAACTCACGGGATGCTCGAAGACCTCCTGGCGCACCCCGGCGTCGAGGAGATCTGCGAGCTGCGCAGCCGCTTCGGGCTGATGGCCATCCACGGCGGCAACCTGGAGCGGGGCACCGACGTCATCGCCGCGGCGGCAGCCGAGCGGGCCGGTGCGTCGCTCTACGTGGTGCGCCAGCCGCCCGGGCTGCGCTGGCACGTGCCGTCGGTGGCGTTCGACCCCGCCGCCTCAACCGCGCTGGCCCGCTTCCTCGACCACGTGGATGTGGCCGTGGCGGTGCACGGCTACGGCCGGCCCGACATGTGGACGACCCTGCTGGTGGGCGGCCAGAACCGCCCGCTGGCGGCGACGCTGCGCTCGGCGCTGGAGGGGGCGCTGGGCGACGGCTTCCACGTGGTCGACGACGTCGAGCGCATCCCCCTCCCCTTGCGGGGCCAGCATCCCCGCAACCCGGTCAACCTGCCTCGGGGCGCCGGGGTCCAGCTGGAGCTGCCCCCACGGGTGCGGCCCGGCACCGGGGCTCCCACCTACCGGCCCGGCTACGAGACCGCGGTCACGGCGGCGCTGGTCGAGGTGGCCTCGGCCCATCAAGCCACCCCTCGGGACGACTGCTAGGGCGGGCGCCGGCAGTCAGATGAGGTGGAGATCGTGAGCCCGCGCGATGGCCTCGGCGCGGTTGCGAGCCGAGAGCTTGTGCAGCGCCCTCTGCCAGTAGGTCTTCACCGTGTTGGCCGCCAACCCGAGCCGCTGGGCGATCTCGTTGTTGGTGTTGCCGAGCGCCACCAGGCGCAGGATCTCGTGCTCCCGGCGCGTCAGAGCCGGGCCGCCGCCGTAGCGGGTGAGCGAAGCCCCGCCGTTGCTCGTCGAGTGATCCCCGTCGGCGGCGGCCCGCTGGATGCTGGCCACGACGTGCACGAAGCACTCATCCGAGACCAGGACCCCGTTGCGTTCCGCCGCGCCGCCGCCGCGGCTCGGGCTTCTGTCCCCGGCCCGGCCGTCGACCACCACGATCCTGGTCTCCGGATACCTTGCCTTAAGCGTCTCGATCACCTCGGGCCCGATCGGCCGTGCCGCATCGTCCTGGACGAGCACGACATCGGGTCGCACCCGTTCGACCAGCGCCACCGCCTCGGTCCCGGGCGCCGCGCAGCCGACCACGTGGATCGGTGGGCCGATGAGCCCCGACGCGGCGCCGTTCCGGGCCGCGTGACCGGCGTCGACCACGACGACCGAGATGCGACGCCCCCCAGCGTTGCTCAATGGTCGCGTGGGCGCGGTCGGGCTGAAGCCAACCGAATCCCTCGTGTGCGACGCGCGATTGGACCGTGACTCGCAGCGTGCCATGTTCCCCTCCGACACCATGCCCCCGTCGGGATCATACGCCCAAACGCGCGCCGTGTCTTTGTCGTAACTGTGAAGATTGACGTACACGTCACCAGCCGTGGGCACGCTGGTGTCCTGACCAGGGCCTTACAGAGATGACATTGACGACAAATGGCGACACAGGCCTGCTGCTGAACACAGGGCGATGTCTAGCGTTGGTTGGGTGACGCTGCAGGGGCCGCCCACGGTGGGCGCGCCTCGGCTCGCGCTGCATGACGATGCCGCCAAACCGTCTAACGGTTCGAGCTTGTAAAGCCCATATCGGCGCCCGATAGAGCCGCGATAACCGATATCAGGCCGACCGGGCCACCCCGAGGCAGTCCTCTATCCGGCGGTGGTGGGGCGCCGGCGACGACACGCCGCGCACCGAGCCGACCAGCTCGCGCACCCGCCGTTCGGCCGCGGGCCCGAGCGAGTCGTAGGCCTCGACGAACAGCTCACGGGCCCGGCGCTGCGGCCAGTCCCGGGGCAGCAGCTCGTCCGGCAGGCCGGGATCGGCGGCCGCGAGGTACCGCCAGCGGGCGCAGGCCGCGCTCCGGGCCACCAGGGCGTCGCGGTCGGGCAACGTGCCCTGCCGCACCCGGCGCACGACCGGCTCGAGCGACTCGATGAGATCCTCGTAGTCGGCCCGCAGGCTCCGCAGGTCCCAGGCGCTGAGCAGGTCGACGCCGGCGGGGCGGGGCACCTCGCACACGCGGAACACGGCGGCGTCGGACACTCCGAGCTCGGTCAGGGACCGGTCGATGGCCGCGAGCGGGGCTCGGGGCGTGATCCAGAAACCGTCGAACAGCGGACCGAGCCGCAGCTCGCGCAGCCGCTGGCGCAGGGCGGGACGGCGCCGGCGGTCCGACTCGGGGATCGAGAACACCACGCAGGTCCACTGCCGGTCCCAGGGCGAGGGCCCGCTGCCGAACTTCAGGACGCGGCGACCCTGCGCTCGGGCCGCCTGAGCGCTGCCCGCAGCCAGGCGGTAGGCGGTGTTGCGGCCGAGCTTGGTCCCCTCCAGCGAGCCTCGCCGCGCCAGCCGGCTCAGCGCGGCGCGGGCGGCCGCCTCGCCGACGCCCAGCGAGCCCAGCAGCGCCACCAGAGCGGCGGACGGGACGAATTCGATGTTCTCGAACCAGTAGCCGAGGAACATCCAGACCAGCAGCCGGGGCGCGGACTCGTCCTGCAGCGGGCTTCCCCCGACCCCGGCATCGACGGCGACTCCGACCACGACGACCCTCGCTCTCATTCCCCCGTCCGCCTTGTCCCGAGATGGTAGTGACACTGAGACCCCTCGTAGCCAACAGAGTGGCCTGCCGCCCGTCACGCCATCTGTCACGCCGCAGTGCCTCGGCGGGGACAGCCACCACCCGGACCCGCAAACTGAGGGGTGGGTAAGGACTTCTCCCCATGTGGCCGGGGATTGGAGCGAGGACACTCGCAACGCCCCCCTCGGCATACCGCACGCCCAGGAGCTTCCGTGCCCGTCACCTGGTCCTCCCGTGAGATCGGCGCCTACCAACGCCGCGTCCGCACCGCCACGCCCGCCGACCTGGCCGCCATGGGCTACGTCCTGGCTATGGCGTTGCACGACGATCCCGTCATGGCCTGGGTCGTCCCCGACGAGGACCGGCGCCGCGCCACCCTGCCCAGCGCCATGGAGCTGCTGGCCGAGCTCTTCCAGCCCCTCGGCGCCAACCGGGTGAACGTGTCGGGGGCCGGCGTGGCCGTGTGGTCCCCGCCCGGGGCCGCGCCGGCCCTCGAGGCCGAGGCCCGGTTCGGGGATGGCCTCGAGGCGACTTGCCCCGATGACCTCGCTCGCCTGGGCGAGGTCATGGACCTGCTGGCCTGGCACCGTCCGAGCGAGCCCCACCACTACCTCAACCTGCTGGGCGTGATCCCCGACCATCAGGGCGCCGGGATCGGCTCGGCCCTGCTGCGGTCGGTGCTCGACGCCGCCGACCGCCGGGGAGAGTCCGCCTACCTGGAGGCGTCGTCGCCGCGCAATCGGGCGCTGTTCGAGCGCCACGGCTTCGCGGTGGTCGACGAGCTGCGCACGGGCGACTGCGCGCCCCTGTGGGCCATGTGGCGGAAACCACACGGACGCTGGCACAGCTGATTCACGAAGCGAACCGGGCCTATCGGGGAGATAGCCTCGGGGCGTGAGTTTGGCGGCCACCACTGTGCCCCCTGGGTGCGTCCACGAGACGGCCTTCTATGCGTCCGACGAGGAGCTGATGGCCCTGACCGTGCCGTTCCTCGCCGGCGGGGTCGAGGCCGGCGAGCCCACGATCGTCGCCTTCGGCGGCCACCACAGCGAGCTGGTCCGTCGAGCCATGGGCGACGCCAAGGGCCTGACCTATCTCGGATCCGCGGGGTACGCCCGACCGGCGGGCGCCATCCAGCAGTTGCGCCAGCTGGTAGCCCAGGGTATGGACGCCGGCGCCGAGCGGGTCCGGGTGGTGGGCGACATGCCCCATCCGGGCGTCGGCGTGCCGTGGGACTGGTGGTGCCGCTACGAGGCCACGGTCAACTACGCGCTGCAGGACGTCCCGCTGTGGGGGCTGTGCCCGTACGACACCCGCATCACCCCCGACTACGTCCTGGCCGACGCGTTCGCCACCCATCCGTTCGTGGCCATGCCCGACGGGCGCCACATGGTGAACGACCGGTACGAGTCCCCCGCCCAGTTCCTGGCCCAACGGCCGGCCCCGGCCCCCGATCCGTTCGAGGCGCGGCCCCCGGCGGTGGCGCTGATCGGCCCGACGGCGGCCCAGGCTCGCCACGCGGTGGCGGATCTGGCGCAGCGCTCGTGCCTGGAGCCGACGACGATCGAGAACCTGGTGGTCGGCGTGAGCGAGTCGGTGGCCAACGCCAACACCCACGGTCGCCCGCCGGTCGAGGTGCGGGCGTGGGCGGTCCCCGACCGCATGGTGGTGACGGTGACCGATCACGGCCCGGGCCCCGCAGACCCTTACGTCGGGTTGCTCCCGGGGCGCAGGACGACCGAGGGCACCGGCGGCCTGGGCCTGTGGATCACGTTCCAGCTGTGCGACGACGTGGCCCTGGCCCGGCGCGAAGACGGGTTCACGGTGCGACTGGTGGCGGGCCGGCCATGACGCAGAAGCTCGAGCTCAGCGGGCTACCGGACCGCATCCGGGAGTACGGCCGGGGCGCGTTCCTGGTCACGGTGGGCGACTCGGGCACGCCCCACGTGGTCTCGGCGGCGGTCGACTGGGACGGCGCCACCCTGTCGACCCAGGCCGGCCGCACGAGCCGCTCGAACGTCGCGGCCCGCCCCAGCGTGACCTTGCTGTGGCCCGGCGGCTCGTCCGACCAGTACGGATTGCTGGTCGACGGCACCGCCTCGGCCATGGACGGCGCCGAGGGCCCGCTGACGATCACCCCCACGTCGGCGATCCTGCACCGCCTGGCAGAAGCCGAGGGCGAAGGCCCCACCTGCCTCCCGGTGACCCCCGGCGCGTAGACCCTCCGGCGGTCGCCTATCTTGCGCACCGATGGGGCGCGGGCGACACAATCCACGACCACTCCTGACCGCCATCGCGGCCACGACCGCGGCAGCCACCGCCGTGCTCGCTGCCAGGCGAGCCACCACCCGCCGCCGAGCCGCCGGCGGCGAACCCCGCCACCTCGCCCCACCCCGGTCGTCGCACGCGCGCCCACTCACTCCGCCCGCGACCGCCGTCGGCCCCGAGACTGGGCCCAGCCCGCGCCCAGCCGAGGACACCCACCCGCCCACCGACGCCCAGGCCCTCGACGCCCCCACCGCAGGCCAACCCCCGACCGCAGCACGCCCAGCCACCGACAGCCAGGCCCCTGCCGCAGCCCCGCCTACCGACAGTCGGCCCACCGGCGCTGCCCCGGCCACCGCCACGCTGCCACCCGCCGGCCGGCCCGAGGGCGCAGCCCAGCCCTCCGCCGAGCCACCCCCCGCGGGCCGACCAGGCGCCGCAGGCGAGCCGCAATCGGGCAGCCGATCCCCCGATGCGGGGGCCGCGGGCCCTGAGCACATGTCGGCCGGGCCGGGGGTGGGGGCGCCGCGGCATCTGGCGGACCGGTCGGGACGGGGGCGGGTTCTGGTGGGGGTGGTCGTGGCGCTCGGGTTCGTCGCGGTGGTGGGGCTCGGGGCGATGCTGGTGGCGGAGGCCGGGTCCGAGGAGCCCGGCGCGTCCACCGGAACCACGGTGCCGTCGCGGGCGACGACGTCGAGCGAGGTGGTGACGACGACCACGACGGTCGTGGTCGCGTCGCCCGCCGAGGCGTTCGCGGGGGCGGCCGCCCGGTTGGAGGACGCGGGGACGTTCGCGTACCGGGGGACGGTGAGCGCCAGCGACGTGAGCGCGGTGCGGCCCTCGATGTGGCTGGCCGTCGACATCACGGTGGAGGGTGAGGCGTCGCTGGCTGACGGGCGGGTGCACGAGGTGGCGGTAGCGGACAACGGGGAGGCGACCGAGACCGTGGTGGCCGGGGTCGACGTGTTCGGGCGGTCGGCTCGGAGCCGGGACCTGCTGGCCGGCAGCAGCTACGAGGGCATCCCCGAGCTGTCGGGCGCGGAGCCGGCGTCGAAGGGCGCGGCCGGCCTCGGGCAATGGCTGGCGGGGGTCACCGAGCCGACGGCGGCGGGCGTGGACGGCCAAGGCCGGCCGGTGTACCGCGGGGTCATCCCGGCGTCCGTGCTCGGGCCCACCGAGCGGGGGCGTCGGGCGGTCGACGCCGAGGTCCTGCTCACGCTGGGTCGGGCCGGCGATCCCGTGCACGTCGACATCACCACTGGGCCCGACGGCCCGCCGTTGCACCTCGCGCTCGATCTCAGCGACCTAGGGGCGCCGGTCGACATCGAGCCGCCGGCCGAGGTCTAGGGCCGGCCGGCCCACAGGCCCGAGGCGACGGCCTCGGGTAGCGCCCAGGTGGCGGAAGCGGGATGGCCGGCGCGGACCGCGCTGGCGCTGACCGTGTGGAGGGCGGCGGGCACGTCCAGCAGCTCGACGCCGGTGGGATGGTCGCCGGCTCGGGGAGCGACCAGGACGCGGGGCAATCGGGCCAGTGCCTCGTCCCGGGCCGCGGCGGAGTCGTACCAGGCCGGGTCCAGGACTTGGGCCCACTTGTCGGCCCCCACGACGACTGCGTCGTAGCCCGTGGCGATGTCCGCGATCAGCCGATCCTCCGTGACCACGACGCCCAGCCACGGACGGGATGCGGCCACCGCCTGCAGGACCGACCGGCGGCGGTCCACCGGCGGGCCGTCGGCGGGCGATTTGCCCAGCGGCGCCACCGAGAGGACCAGGTCCACCCGATCCAGGCCGGCCTGGCGTCGAGCGGCCTCCGCGACCGCGAGATGAGCGATCGTCGGCGGGTTGAAGGATCCGGGATAGCAGCCCACCAACACGGACGTGAACACTACGAGGACAGCATGCGCACCACGACGTTCCACCTGAGCTGTGCGGCCGGGTTCGAATCGGTGGTCGGCCACGCCCTGCGCAGCGATCTCAGCGCGCTGGCCCGCCTCGACGAGGCGTCGGGCCGGCTGCGCCTGGAGGCGCCCCCGCAGGTAGCGGCCGTGCTGCGCGACCTGCCGTACCTGACGGTGGCGCTGGAGGAGCTGGCGGTGGTCCGCTACCGGGGGATGGACGCGGCGTTGCGCTCGCTGGCCGGCGCGCTGGACGGCCGGTCGTGCCCGCCGGTGGTGCGGGCCGCCCGGACGTTCCGCCTGCGGGTGTCCGACGCCGGCCGGCTGGTGCGGGTGGGCCCGGGCGCCCGCGAGGCGCTGGAGCGGGCGGTGTCCGGCTGGGGCCGGCTGCAGCCCGAGCCCCGGGGCGGCGACCTGGAGCTGTGGGTCACCCACCGCCGGGACGCCCCCGAGGTCGACCTGTCGGTGCGCTTCGACGTGCCCGACGTGGCCAAGGTGCCCGCGGGCGCCCTGCGACCCGAGGTGGCCGGCGCCTTGGTACGGGTGGAGGAGCCCAAGCCGCACGAGCGGGTGCTCGACCCGTTCGCGGGCAGCGGCGCCATCCCGCTCGCCCGGGCCCGCTACCCGCACCGCTCGATCGTCGCCACCGACGTCCACGGGGCCAACGCGGCCGCGCTGCGCCGGCTCCACCCGGGCGTACGTGCGGCCTGCATCGACGTACACAACCTGCGGGCGCTGCGGGACCTGGTGGACGGTCGCGCCGTCGAGCGCATCATCACCGACCCGCCGTGGGGGAAGTACGAGGGCGCGCCGGTCGACGCGCTCGACATCCACCGGGCCCTGTGGGCCGTGGGCGACGACCTGCTGGCGCCCGGAGGTTCGCTCACGGTCCTCACCGGGGCGGCCGACGACGCCCGCTCGGCCCTCACCGACAGCGACCTGGTCGAGACGGCCGCGCTGCGGGTGCTGGTCAACGGCAAGAAGGCGACCGTGCTCACGGTCCGCCACCTCGACCGCTGAGGCTCCCCGGCTCTGGCAACCTGGGGGCGATGAGCGACGTCGCGGACCGGATAGCCGAGATCTACGGCGGGCCGCTCGACGAGTTCGTCTCGGCGCGGGACGCCCTGGCCCGCGAGCTGCGCCAGGCCGGCGACCGGGACGGTGCGGCCGAGGTCAAGGCGTTGCGCAAGCCGCGGGCGCTCGCCTGGGTCCTCGACGCCGCGGCCCTGGCGGCCCCCGACGCGCTGGCGGGCCTCGCCGCGGCGGTGGACGAGGCCGGCAAGGCCCAGGGCGGCGGCGGCGACGTGCGCGCCGCGCTGGCGAGCCTCCGGGAGGCCGAGGCCGCGCTCGTGACGGCGGCGGTCGAAGCCGCCGCCGCGCACGGCCAGCGCTTGGAGCCCAGCGCGGCCGGCGGTGCGCTGCGGGCGGTCATCGCCGACCCCGAGGCGCTGGCCGACCTCGAGGCCGGCCGGCTGGTCGACCTTCCGGCCACCGGTGGGCTCGGCGTCGCGTTCTCCGGCGGCGGCACCAGTGCCCCCGCCCGGGACGCCTCGACGAAGACCCCGTCCCGCGCCAAGGCCGCCCCGGCCAAGGCCGCCGCCGCGCCGTCCCGG